>WNGO01002349.1_pt1 | contig 14446 bp, 14 predicted proteins | sample 5400511 | NCBI WGS metagenome assembly WNGO01 (sample SAMN13153380, study PRJNA577476) | soil metagenome | isolation source: 20 cm soil or saprolite under Garry oak tree replicate 2 | place: USA:California | collected 2016-06-15
AGAAACACCATCAGTGGGATGGGGAGTGTATGCAACGCGAGCACATTCCAATCAAAGATGTTCATCAGCAGGCCGTGCGGCAGCATGAAGCTCATGTTGAACCAGCTGAGCACGGCCACCCCGAGGCCGACGCCGAGGATCCAGGCCGCAATGGTGACTCCCAATGACTCCCAGGCGACCCGCAAGATGAGGCCCCAGCGGCTGTACCCAACGGCGGCCAGCAGACCGAACTCGTTCATGCGCTGGCGGAAGAAGAGGTTGTTGAGCAAGCCGACCACCAGTGCGAGGACGATCGTCACCAGCAGGATCAGGAAGTGGTTGATGGTGTCGAGGTTGGCGATCAGGCTGTCGATCTTCCCCTTGATGTAGGGCCAGTCGAACATGCGGAAGGCGCTATCGCCGATCAGGGCCTGCACCTGGTCGTGGACGGCCTGCTCGTGCCCGGGCTGCGGGACAACCACCAGGCCCTGGTAGCGGCGCTCGAAGAGATAGTGCTGCGTCATGTAGTCGAGCGGGATGACACCCAGGCGGGTCGGTCCGCGGATGATACCGACGACCGTGAAGGTGTCGGGGAGACGGTCGAGCTCGTCGATCGCGTTTCCGAGGTGTCCGCCGACCCAAACGTGACGCGAGCGAGCGATCTCCTCGGAGATCGCGATTTCGTTCGCATCGGCCTTTGGCAGCCGGCCGGCGATGACCCGGTCGCCATACAGCGACAGAAGCTGGGCCATGCCCGGTTGGTCGAGTCCATAGAGGTCGAACTGGGCGTTGCCCGCGAGGAGATTGATGTCGAGGTTCGAATAGGCATCGCGCTTCACGAAGGCGGTGCCAGGGATGCGGGCGCTGTCGGCGACGAGCTTGTCGAGGCCCGGCTGCGCCGACTGGATCGACTCCAGGCTGGCCGTCAGACGGTCGAGGGCGCCCTTGAACTGGTCGATGGTTGCGCTGGGCGACGGTGGGATGGGGATGTCCGCGACGCTTCGGCCGGCGGCGTTGACGTTGGCGGCATCACGGTTCATCGCCTGCAACGATTGCTGCAGGCCGGTGGCGTCCGATGAGGCGTTACTCACCGCCGACTGGAGACGTCCCAGCTGCGCCGCGTCCGGCAGAATCGACTGCAGCCAGGTCTGATGCTGCTGTACGTACGTGATCAAAGGACGCGGGTCATTGGGATTCTGGGTCAGCGTTCGGACCAGCTCCTCGAAGGCTTTCTCCTCCGACTGCAGGCGCTGGACCCGAACGATGAGATCGCCAAGGGGAACGAGGTCGCCGCGGAGCCGCGCGGCATAGTAGCGGGCGTTGGCGGCGTCGACCTGGAGCTGCTGAACGGCGGGGAGCTGCGCGCGAACCTGCGCCGGCAGCGCGACGACGGCGTTGTAGTAGGAGGAAATGCCGCCGGGACCGTCGAGCGTATCCACCTGGAGCTGCACCTCGTGCAGGCGGGTGAGGGAATCCTGTAGGGGATTCGCCAGGTCCTGGTCGCGGGTCGCCCGCGGGGCGACGAGGATCAGCTTCTGGTAGCTGCCGAAGGTGGCATAGGCCGTCTCACGGGCGGAGGCAAGCAGCGAGTCGGTCACAACGACACCCAGGATGGCAAGCGCGAGGATGCCAATGACCGGCAGCACCTTGCGCTTGTTTCGCAAGTAGAAGTGCCACAGCGATAGCGGGTTTTCCATGCACGCCAGTCCCATGATAGGGGGCGCGCATTGGCCAACCTTAGAATGGGTTCGCTTTGCCGGAGCTGGTGGATTTCTATCGCACCGATGACCTGCTGACCGAGGAGGAGCGACTCGTCCGCTCCACAGTGGGCCGCTTCGTCGACCAGCGATTCCTTCCCATCATCGCAGAGCACTACGAAGGGGCGACCTTCCCGATGGAGATCGTCCCCGAGCTGGCCAAACTCGGCGTCTTCGGCATGCACCTGCATGGTTATGGCGCCGCCGGGATGAGCAATGTCATGTATGGCCTCGCCTGCCAGGAGCTGGAGCGCGGCGACAGCGGGCTTCGCAGCTTCGTTTCGGTGCAGGGCTCGCTCTGCATGTTCCCGATCCATCGTTATGGGTCGGAGGAGCAGAAGCAGCGCTGGCTCCCGCGAATGGCCGCTGGCGAGGTGATCGGGTGCTTCGGTCTGACCGAGCCGGAGTTCGGCTCCAATCCCGCCGGGATGGCGACCCGGGCCCGCCGCGAGGGCAAGGACTGGATCCTCAACGGCACCAAGCGGTGGATCACGAACGGCAACGTTGCCGACCTCGCGATCGTCTGGGCCCGCAGCGAGCAGGGGATCCGCGGCTTTCTGGTGGAGAAGGGCACCAAGGGATTCGAAGCCCGCCAGATCCATCACAAGCTGTCGATGCGGGCCTCGGTGACGTCGGAACTGATTCTTGAGGACTGCCGGATTCCAGCCGGCAACGAGCTCCCCGACGCGCAGGGGTTAAAAGCGCCGCTCTCGTGCTTGAACGAGGCGCGCTACGGCATCGTCTGGGGCGTGCTGGGTGCGGCCATCGCCTGCTATCGCAGCGCGCTGGGGTACGCGATGGCGCGGGTGCAGTTCGACCGGCCCATCGCCGGCTATCAACTGACGCAGGAGAAGCTGGTCAACATGCTGACCGAGATCACCAAGGGCCAGCTGCTCGCGCTGCAGTTGGGCCGGCTGAAGGATGAGGGAAAGGCGAGCGCGTCCCAGATCTCGATGGCCAAGCTGAACAACGTCCGGGAGGCGCTGCAGATCGCGCGCGAGGCGCGCACCATCCTCGGTGCCAACGGCATCAGCCTCGAGTACCCCGTGATGCGGCACATGAATAACCTCGAGACTGTCCTGACTTACGAGGGCACGAGCGAGATCCACATGCTGGCCATCGGCGAGGAGATCACCGGGCTCGCAGCGTTCAAGTAGGGCCCCCCCACCCTACCCTCCCCCGCAAGCGGGGGAGGGAAATGTCAGGCCCGCAGGCGGGGGAGGGGTTATGGGCGGATGTCGCGAGGCTTGTTGGTGTAGATCGCGTTCGCGGGAAGCGCTTTGGACCAGGTCAGCGAGAAGACGTCGTCGACGGTCCATACCCCGATGAGCTTCCCCGCCGCGTGCACCTCGGCGGCCGTTTCTGGCTCGATGGACGCCCAGTGCGGGCAGAAGACATCCGCGCCCGCATCGTCCATGACCCGCAGAATATCGACCGGCCGTGAGGCTTCGAGCACGCCGGTCAGGATTTCCGGTTCGATCTCCCCGATCCGCTGTACGGAACGATGGTCGAAGGAGATGACCGCGACGTCATGAGTCATACCGGCGTCCTTGACGGCGCGCACCACGGCCTCCTCGATTCCGGCGTAGGGCAGGGGCAGGTTCTTGATCTCGATGGTCACTCCGACTTTTCCCTTGGCCACCGCGAGCACCTCGTCGAGCGAGGGAATCCGTTCGCCCCTGAATCGCGGATCTTTCCAGCTTCCGGCGTCGAATCGCTTGAGCTCGGCCATCGTGTAATCGCGCACCAGGCCGCTGCCATCGGTCGTTCGGTCGAGCAAGTGATCGTGGATGACGGCAAGGCCGCCATCCTCGGAGCGATGCACGTCGAGTTCAATCACATCGACACCGAGCTCGATCGCGGACTGGAACGACGTCAGGGTGTTTTCCGGACACTCAGCAGCGTTGCCACGATGACCGCCGAGCAAGATGCGGCCGCTCCGCAGCTTTGCCGCCAGGCCTTGCGCGTGCGCGACCGTCACCGGCCAATGCTACGTGAACTGTCGCGAGGTTTTTACATCCGCGGCCACGCGCAAGAAATCTCGCAGGCGACCGTGACACCACTAACGGCTCGGGCGCGTGCCGGCCGGATCAGCCATGACCCTTCCCAGGATCCAATCGCTGGTGCAACGACGACGGGTGCAGGCGATGGCCGTCGTGCTGCTCGTGCCCTTCCTGGCACTGGCGCCGCTCCATCTGTTCATGCCGGCGACGGCGAAGGCGCATGGGGTCGTCGGCCCGGTGCAGGTCGGGATCAGCTTCAACCCCCACCGGGCCGCCAACATGGGGCTGGATTACCGCAAGGCCTTCACCCGACTCGAGGCCATGCACTTCCGCGTCATCCGGCTCAGTGCGTACTGGGACCAGATCGACCAGGAGGGCTATGACCAACTCGACTGGTTGATGAACGAGGCGCAACGCTCGGGGCAGCCGGTCGTCCTCGCCGTCGGCATGAAGGGCCTCGGCTGGCCGGAGTTCTATGTCCCAACGTCGGCGCTGCCTCCCGGCGGACTGGCGCAAGGCCAGGACGCGGCCGCGGATGCGAGCCTGCGCGACGCGACCCTGGCGTTCGTCTACGAAACCGTGACTCGGTATCGCGACCACTCGACCCTAATTTCGTGGCAGGTGGAGAACGAACCCTTCAACCGCGCGGGTCCGCAGCGGCTATGGATCGACGCTGCCTTCCTCCGTGACGAGATTGCGAGCGTACGCGCGTTGGATGGCCATCACCGGCCCGTGATCGTCAACGCCTTCAGTCACTTCAATCTCCTCTTAGATCGGGCCTCGGCGCGCCAGGGATTCGACCTGCGCCAGTGGTTGGGATTCGAAGCCGACAGCGCCGAGCAGGACGGCCTGTCGGTGCTCAACAAGGGCGACGTCCTCGGCCTCGACGTTTACACGGCGATCGGCTACCACTTCCTGGGCCAGGACCAGATGAGCCACGCGGATGGAGACTGGCCGGAACGCCTCGCGCGAGTCCGCGACCTGGTTAAACGGCAGGGAAAGCAGGCGTGGATCACGGAAGCGCAGGCCGAACCCTGGGAGTCGGGACCGAACAGCGATGCGAACCCGAAGAGCACCAGCCCACAGGCGATCCGGAGTTTGTTCGTCAACCTGAAGGACGCCGGCTTCAGCACGATCCTGTTCTGGGGAAGCGAATACTGGCTGTGGCGTGCGGAACGCGGCGATTCGCGCTGGATCGACACCATGAAGGCGATCCTTCGCGATGAGGCGAAGGCGCCATCGATGATGGTGGCGGCTTAAAAGACGGCCCAGTTGACGGTCGATAGCTCCTCGTCCGTGAAAATCTGGCCCGGCTGCTGCAGATAGAGATATCCGATCAGCCGGGCGACGCGCGCCTCCTGGTAGAAGTAGCGGCGGTGCTCCTGGTAGGCGGTGGAATGGATCGCCTGGCCGCTCTGGCCCTGGGCGGCGCTCTCCTCGGCGCTGAGGATCAGGTCGTAGTTCTGCAGAAAACGCTGCACTCGACCATCCCGATACGGGATGAGGCGGGGTGGCGTTGCCTTCAATAGGTCCGCCGTGATCCGCCGGAAATCCTGGCGCATGGCCGCCAGCGCCCCCGGCGGCGAGGGTGACTGGGTCTCACGATCGAGGTCCAGGTTCAGCGTTGCCATCGATCGGGTCACGCGATCGAGATAGTCCGATTCGGCGGGCTGCAGGCCGCTGGGCCGAACGTAGGGGAGGGTCAGCTGCCCGTGAAGGAAATCGATGACCTCGTAGCCAAGCTCGCCGTCGCTCGCCGTGTCCTGGAGGAAGAACGCATCGACGGGGGGCGATTGCTGAGTGCTGTAGCGGTAGAAGCCAACCCGATGCGTTTGCACCTCACGCGCCTTGGCCTGATGCTCGCCGAGACAGAGGTCGCCGAAGTCGGTCAGGCCAGGCCGCTGAAGGATGAACAATCGCGCGTTCGAGTAGTTCGCGACGCCCCCGTCGGCCGAGTCGAGGACGAAAGCTTCATAGAGTGTGGCATCTTGCTTGGTGGCCTGAAGCGCTGACGCCATCGACTGGACGCCGGCGACGTCGAGTGGCCGCGGGGCGTAGGCATTCATCTCGATCGTGCTTCCGCTCCTCCAGCAGTGCAACGCTTGCAGCCCAGCGCCGAGTGACGGACAGCTGATCCCCTGCTCGCTGGCCTGTAGCGGCCGGTGGTCCGCCGACACGCCGCCGAACGCGAGATAGATGATCGCGATACCCAGGCCGATGATGGAGAAACCCGCGGCCCAGGCGCGCAGACCGCGGCGAACGGCAGCCGGGATCAGCCGCCGGCTCAGCAGAAGCAGGAGGGCGGCGGTCGGGATGAAGAGGATGGTGTAGGAGGCCAGGCCGAACACCGTGTCCGCCTGGGCGGTGCACGGCATCCCCGGATAACTGGCGCCGGCACGCAGTGGCGTGATCAGCCAGGCGATCAGCAGTAAGCCAAGCGGCCAGATCCACTGAGCCAACCGCCGGCGGCGGCTCAGCTTCGACGCGGCGGCCGTCACTGGGCCAGGCTAATGACGGACGGGTGCCGCAGCGGCAGCATGTAGTGGATACCCGGCTCGAGCCGGCCCTTGCGGTCGAGGCCGCCGGCCTCGAGGAAGCCGCGGGTACGGGCATAGGCCTCATCGATCAAGCGATCGACCTGGCTGAAATCGGTCCCGGCGGTGCCGAACTCGACGTTGGGGACCATCAGGCAGATCTCGGCCTGGTCCGAATAGCGTTGATATTCCTCCAGCATCCGCTGGCCGAGCATGATCTGGATGCTCTGCGCAAGGATGCCGGTCAACGTGTGGTTCGGTGGGCGGCGTGGATTGGAGGTGCTGTTGTCGATGGCGACGATGTGGGTGGCCCCGAGCTGAATCGCTTCCGGGAGGCCGACGTTCTCGGCCACCGCCCCGTCGACGAACTCTTCATTGCCGATCCGGTACGGATTGAACAGGCCGGGGATCGCGGCCGAGGCGGCCACCGCATCGGGCACGCTGCCGGTGGTGAAGATCTCTTTGCGGGCGCGCGTCAGGTTGGTGGCGATCACGGCGCAGGGCAGCGCCAGCTGTTCGAAAGTCGCGGGCAGGTTCAGCGCGGCCAGGGTTCGCAGGTAGCGGCTGTCGAACACGCTGTTGCGCGTGCGCACGTAGCGGTACGCCATGCGCAGTGGGTTGCGGTCAAAGAGGTCGCGGTTGCGAATCGAGCGCCAGACCTGGGCGAGCTGCGCGATCGTTTCGAGGTCGGGCTTGGCCGCTAGCGCGACCGCGTTGAAGGCGCCCGAGCTGCAACCGACCAGGCCGTCCGGCTTGATGCCGGCTTCGAGCAGCGCCTTCAATACGCCCACGCTGCAGGCGCCGCGGCTGCCGCCGCCCCCCAGGACAAAGACCAAGCGGCGCTGTTTCTCCCCAGGTTGCGCAAGCGTTGGTCGGCGCCGTCGCCACCAGGTGGACAGCATGGACGGAGACCGCCAGAAGCCAGTTTCTCGCATATGTATTACGTTTGAGATCCCGAGCCGAACATGCGCCACGGCTGAGTGTAACGGGTCGGTGGCAGCAGGCTGGAAGCTTGTGGAGGCTCCGTTGCTAGCCTTGAAGAGGGCAACTAAGGGCGCCGCGAAACCAGCTTCGTGTTAGCCTTGTAGTATCACTTTTCCCCACTATGCACTGTCCCTATCTCGAGCAAATCCTGCGTAAGCGAACCGCCTTTTTCAAGGTTTTCCAGGCCGACTGCCACGTCGACCGCAAGGTCCACCGCTTCCACGGGGTCGTCAAGTGGCCATCGCCGCCCTGCCTGGGCAAGATGGCGACCTGTGCGCTCTACCAGGAAGCGCGGGCGAGCGAAGACCTGCGGCTGCGCCGCCTGATCGATTAGGCAGCCCACCGTCGAACGGGGACTAAGATCGGGCCTGTGAGCCCGGACGTCATCGTCGTCGGTGCCGGCGCGATCGGTACCTCGATCGCCTACCAACTGGCGATGGCCGGGGTGAAAGTGATGGTCTTCGAGCGCGGGCAGGTCGGGGGCGGAGCCACCGGAGCGTCCGCCGGCATGATCCAGATCAACCCGGATCGCAACACCCCCAGCTCTCTCTCCGTTCTCGAGGCGGAGAGTGCGCGCCTGTTCCCGGCGCTGGCGGCGGAGCTCCTTGACCGCACCGGCATGGATATCGGCTACCGCGCGGCCCCACTGCTACATCTGGCGCTGCAGGAGGCGGAGGAGCCGCGGCTGCGGGCGCACCGCGCCTGGCAGGTCGAACACGGTGTGGCCGTCGCCTGGGTGGATCGCAGCGCGGCGCTCGACCTCGAGCCGATGCTGAACCCCGACATCCGCGGGGCCCTCTACTACCCGGACAATCGGCAGCTGATGCCGCGCGACCTGGCTCGCGCGCTGGCGCGTGCCGCAGTCGACCTCGGGGCTGTCCTGCGGGAAGGGGCGGCCATCGACCGGCTCCTGACGGACGGGGACCGGGTCATTGGCGTGGCGATCGGGGGCGAGGCCGTCCACGCCGGCGACGTCGTGATCGCCAACGGCGCCTGGGCATCGGCGTGGTCGGCTGCCTTGCGCACGCCGATCCCGGTTCGGCCGGTGCGGGGTCAGATGGTGGCGCTGCGCAGCACCGGGACCGCGCTTCGGAACGTGGTGAGCTCTGTCGAGGGATACATCCTGGCCAAGCCGGATGGATCGACTTACGTGGGAACCACCGTGGAGGAGGCCGGCTACGACGCGCGTCCGACAGCAGCCGGCATCGCGGGGCTGCTCGCCACGGTCCCGCGTCTCACGCCGCGGCTGGCCGATGCCACAGTCGTTTCTGCCTGGGCCGGGCTGCGCCCTGGAACCTCGGATGGGCTTCCACTGCTCGGCCGGCTTCCTGGCTGGCATGGCGTAACCATTGCCGCGGGCCACTTCCGGGAGGGCATCCTGCTGGCGCCGATCACCGGCGAAGTGATCGCCGATCTGCTGGCGCGCCGCGGGCCGCGAATTCCCCTCGATGCCTTCGACCCGTCCCGTTTCCTCGTCCGTGCCGCCTGAGAGCCCCCGCGCCTTCGCCCGGCGGGCGGATGGATTCCGCCACGCGCTGGCTGGCGGATTGTGGCTGGCCCCGCTCGTCTACCTCGAACACGCGCGCTTCGGAGCGGGGTGGTACGGCAAGGTGGTCAGCTCCGACCCCGAGCGCCTCCTTGCCTGGGCCGTGAGCAAAGCGATCCCCCGCCGCGCCCTCGAGATCAAGTCGCTGCCCGATGTCGACATGCCCCGCAAGGGCCGCCGACGGCTGCCTGGGTATCACATCGATTTGTGGGGCGCCCGGCTGGCGCTGGCCTACGATCCGCAAACGCTGGCGGCGGCTCGCCGCCGCTCAGTAGCGGTCGATCGCCTTGAGGCCGGAGCCGGTGATGATCAGTACGGCGCCGGCCGGCAAATTGAGCAGCCGGGCGCCGGCGATCGCCGCGGCTGACGTCGGCTCCATCAGCAATCCCTGCGAAGCCGCCTGCCGCCAGGCGCGCTCGATCGCCTCATCCGGGACCGCGATCCAGCGGCCGCCGCTATAGCGCACGGCGGCGTAGCTGCGTTCGGCCCGGGTTGGTTCGGGGATGCGGATCCCGTCGGCGATCGATGCTTGCCGCACCACGGGCGCCGGGCGGCCGAGCGACGCGCCGCGCACCAGCGGCGCGCAGGCGTCCGATTGCACACCGTGCAGCCGGGGCGCGCGCTCCATCCGGCCGGAAGCGACCAGGTCGGCGAAGCCCATCGCCATGCCGATCAGCACGGTGCCCTGGCCGACCGGCGTGATCACATCGTGCAATTGGTCGCCCAACTCCTCGAAGAGTTCGTACGCGATCGTCTTGGTTCCTTCGAGAAAGGCATCGTCGCGCGCGTGGCCGGCGTCATAGGCATCCTTGGCCGCTGCCACCGCCGCCTCGGTGACGGCCGAGCGCGGTCCCGACACTTTGATGAGCTCCGCCCCCAGCACCTCGATCGCGCGAGCCTTGGCCGGAACGATATCGTCCGGCGCGAAAATCCGCGCTCGAAGACCGGCGGCGGCCGAGTACGCGGCGATCGCGGTGCCCGCGTTGCCTGACGAGTCCTCGATGACGGTGCGCGCGCCCGCGGCGCGGGCCGCGGTAATGGCGGTGGCCGCCCCACGATCCTTGAATGATCCGGTGGGCGAGACGCCCTCCATCTTGAGGAGATATTTTTCGACGGGCAGGAGCGGGGTCGCCCCTTCGCCGAGGGTCACGGGATCGCCGCGAATCGCGAGGTCAGCTCGATAACGCCAGAGGCCCCGACCGGACCACGTTCCAGTTTCGGCGGGCTGTGGCACTAGAGAACTTTCGCCAGCGCGGCGTCGACGAAGTCCTTCGTCAGCGGAAACGGCTCGTAACTGCTGATGATGCCGTCGCGAGCAACCAGGACGCTGACGGGTAACCCGGTGTTGTTCAAGGCGACGCCATAGCTGGCGGCGACGCTTCCATCCGGATCGAGGAACGGCGCAGGCTGCAGGTTGTAGCTGCTCCAGAACTTGCGGACAGTGTCCGACGACTCGTCGCCGAAGTTGACCGCAATCACCGTTAATCCCTCCGCCTGATGCGCCAGGTATTCGTCACGGATCAAGGGGAGCTCATCGCGGCAGGGAACACACCAGGTCGCCCAAAAGTTGATCAGGACCGGCTTGCCCTTCAGCTGCGACAGCGACACCCGATGCCCATCGATGTCGGTCACCGTGAAGCTCGGCGCCGGCTTGCCGACCTGCACCGGTCCGTGGGGCGCCGGCGTCGGATTCCCGCTATCGAAGTGGGAATCAAAGGGCGTGGTGACGGCGACGACCGGAAAGAAATCGTTGAACAGCGTGAGACGATTCGAAAAGATCAGGAGGCCCATGCCGATCAAGAAGACCGCGGCGACCGCGTTGAGGACGGCGTAGGCGCCGCGCACCGGCGCAAGCAGGCGGCTCAGGATCCCGGACAGGCCGGCGGCGATCAGGAACGGCAGGCCAAGCCCGGCGGAGTAGACCGCCAGCAGCAACGCGCCCTGGGCGGCCGTCCCGTTGCTGCCGGCACGGAGCAGGATGGCCGCGAGGATCGGGCCGACGCAAGGGGTCCAGCCGATGGCGAAGGCGAGACCGATCACGTACGATGCCCAGGGCGCGCGCGGCAACCGGTGGGCGATGTCGAAACGCTTTTCGCCCATCAGTCCGGGTATGCGGCCCAGTGTCAGCAGCGCGATCCCGATCAAGACCAGCGTGGCGCCGGCGATCTGCAGCAGCAGCGGGCGATAGGCCTTCAGGTCCGCTCCGATCAGGCCAAAGGATGCCCCCAGGGCCACGAAGGCCGTGCCGAAGCCGCCAACGAACAGCGCCGCGTTGCCCAGCACTTTGAGCTGCTGGCGGGGCGTGATCGTGGTTCCACTCGAGGCCGCACCCATGTAGGCGACATAGGCGGGGACCAGTGGGAGGACGCAGGTCGAGGCGAACGACAACAGGCCGGCGAGAAACGCCAGGGCCAGGTCGACGATCATCCAGCTGGCTTAGATTTCTCGGTGCCGAGCTGGCGCACCCAATCGCGCAGGCGCGCGGGCGCGTCGTCGGTGCAGCATTCCTTGCGAACCAATCGCTTCATCTCCGCCTGGAAATCGAAAACCTGCTCGCAAGGGGGGCAGTCGTCCAGGTGTGCCTTGACTTTGCGAACTTCGGTTTCACTCAGCTCGCGGTCGATGTAGGTATTGAGCCGTTGCATGGTCTGTTGGCAGTGATCTCCCATCAGCGCGCCCCCACGGCCAGCGACGGTGCCTTCGGCCTACCGGAATATTCCCACAATTTCTTCTGCAACGCCTGCCGGCCACGATGCAGGCGGGACATGACCGTGCCGATCTTGATGCCGAGGATCGACGCGACTTCTTTGTAGGAAAAGTCCTCGACGTCGACCAGCACCACGACCATTCGCATGGGAACGGGGAGCTCCTCCAGCGCGTGCTTGACCTCATCGCCAAAACCGCGATCGACGATGATCTCTTCCGGCGACATCAGGTGGACCGGCATGCCGTCGCGGCGCATCTGGTCGTAGATGTCGAAATCGGTTCCGGGCTGATCGATGGAGTCTTCCGGGGCGGCTCGCTTGCGCAGACGATTGCGGAACACGTTGGTCATGATGGTGAAGAGCCAGGCTTTCTCATTGGTGCCCGGCTTGAAGCGGTTCCGGTATCGGTAGGCTCGCAAATAGGTTTCTTGCACTAGATCCTCGGCGTCTTCCGGCTTCCTCGTAAGGCGCAACGCGCTGCGATATAGCGCATCGAGATGCCTCTCAAAAAGCGAAAAATCGCTACTCATGCCAACGCCACGCTGGTCCATTCTATTCCGGCGAGGCCCGCCTGGACTCGGACCGCCAGGCCGTGGACCGCGCCCTCGACCACGACCCCGGCGCCGGCGGCGCCGATTTGGATCGGATTGGGGGTCGGACGACGAGGGCGGTGGCGGCGCGTCTCCTCGCGGCGGATTTGGGCGCCGATCCCGTCCGCGCTGCCGTCCGGGTGCTCCCGGCTGGCGTGGCGGTGATCCCGGACGCGGTGACCGCGATGGCTGGCCCTGTCGCGGGGCCTGTCCGGATTCGCCGGTCGCCTGCGGGCCGCCGCGCCCTCGCCGTCGCCGGCCGCGGCGTTGCTGATCACCCGGCTGGGGACCGCCACTCTCGCCCCGAACCCGTTCCGGTGGACGTTCCGGGCGTGGGGTAGCAGCGGCCGGTACGATCCGCGCCAGTCCACGGGGCCGTCGCCGGCGGCCGGGTTGCTCGCGCGGGCGCGCGTCCTGCTGCTTGACGCGCTCCTCGAATTCTGCGAGCCACTCTTCCATCGGGCGCTTGATCTGGGGTCGCGGTGCGCGCGGCTCTTCCGGCCAGATGCGCGGCCTATCCGGGCGAATGGCTTCGGGCGGTGGGTCGGAGTCGGTCGGTTCGTGCTCGACCGCGATCTCAGGCGGGAGTTCGGACATCTGCCGGAATCTTAGCGGGGGCCGCTTCTGGGGCGGCCACGGGTTCAGCCCAGTCCAGGAGGAAGCGGCGCCGGAAACGATCGAGAGCGCGGATCACGGCCGGACCCAACACGGCGATCAGCACGAGGTTGCCAGCGGCGCGGAAGGTGTCATAGGCAAGCGAGGTCGCGAGATAGAAGCCGCCGAAGCGGCGGAGCAGTGCGGCCGCTCCGGCTCCCGGCACCCAACTCAAGGGCGACGACCCGGAGGCGACGAGCAGGGGCCACTCCCAGAGGTCGAGCAGAATGCCGTAGATGAAGCCGGCGGCGCCGGCGTAGAAGCACAGCAGAGCGATGGTCCAGGGCGAGCTCGAGCGGCGGGTCACCCGGCCCAGGTATCCGGCGCCCATGCCGACCCAACCTGCGGCCAGCATCTGATAGGGCAACCACGGCCCGAGCCCGGCGGTGAGCACCGCCGAGAGCAGGAGCGTCAATGCGCCGCTGGCAAACCCGAAGCTGGGACCCATAACGAAGCCGCCGGCGATGATCAGGAAAAAGATGGGCGAAAAGCCCAGCAGCCCGATGACGATGACGAGCCGGAGGGTGGCATCGATCGCGACCAGTGCGGCCAGCACCGCCAGCAACCGCGTCGAGAGGCGATGGGTCTGGAGGGCGACCCCCAGCACGACAAGGGCGGACACCGCGACCAGCGCGCTGAAGAGCACCACCGGCTGCGGAAAAGCCGGGCCGAGGAACAGGGGACCGATGAAGAGCGCGAGCCCGGCACCGGTGAGCCCGAGCAGGAGCGCATCTTCGCTCCGGGCGACCAGCCACCTGCTCAGAGAGGAACCTCCTCCGGCAGCAGCCAGCCGCCGCCGACGAGCTTGCTGATCTGGGTGGCGAAGACCAGAGAGTCGCTCAATACTGAGACGGGCGAACCGTCCGCGTAGATTTCGCCATCCCCCATCAACAGGATCCGATCCGCGGTGCGGGCCGCCCATTCGACGTCGTGCGTGGCGACGAGGATCGCCGCGCCGGCGCCAGCCCGAGTCCGCAGGTAGGTGCTCAGGGCGCGCTTCACCTCGGGATCGAGTCCGCGCGTGGGTTCGTCGAGCAGCAACAGGTCGGCGCGCGCGCCCATCAACGCGATGGCGAGCTGCTGACGTTCGCCCGAGCTCAGGTCGCGCGGGTAGCGATGGAGCCAGGCGGCGAATGGCGCGACGACCTCCGCCGACTGACCTCGCAGCTCCTCATCGACGCTGGCCGCGAACAGCAATGAATCGGCGTCCTGCGGAACGTAGGCGGCGAGGCCCTCGTTGGTGACGTTGCCCCGTTGCGGCCGCAGTGAACCGCCGATCAACTTCAGGAGTGTCGTCTTTCCGGATCCGTTGCGACCCATCAAGGCGACGACCTGGCCGCGGCGCAGTGTCAGCGAGACTCCGTGCACGGCGGGGACCCCATCGTAGTGATGGTCGAGGCCGTCGACTCGCGAGATGATGGGGCCCGAGACGCCCCCACCCTGCCCTCCCCCGCGAGTGGGAGAGTGAGAAAAACCAATGCGTTGCGCATGGACGCGGGCGTCGCGCAACCCGAGCGGGATGGGCGTCCATCCGGCTCGCAGCGCCAGGTCGACCACGGGCGGCCGCGCGCCGCCTTCCGCGAGCGCAACGCGAGGCGGCTGGTCGCGGAGTACTCCTGCGCCGAGGGTCCAGATCCGATCGACAAAAGGGGCGATCCGCTCGACGCGATGCTCGGCGATCACCGTCGTCATCC
>WNGO01002422.1_pt1 | contig 14438 bp, 10 predicted proteins | sample 5400511 | NCBI WGS metagenome assembly WNGO01 (sample SAMN13153380, study PRJNA577476) | soil metagenome | isolation source: 20 cm soil or saprolite under Garry oak tree replicate 2 | place: USA:California | collected 2016-06-15
AAAAAAACACGCAACGCCGGCCAAAAAGGCGAGTGCGAAAGCAAAGGCCTCGCCAAAAACAGAAGGAGAAGCGGAATCCGAAAAACCAGCCAGAGCTGCCAGGGCGCCGTCGCCCGGGCCGTCCGAAACTCCGGTGGCATCCCCGCCCGCTGGGTTGCCGCGAGCAGTTGCGGTTCCAACCGCAACCGGGCCCCCCGCACCCACATCAACAATTGCTTCTGACACAAGCATTGAAGAACCAGCTCAGCTCACCATCGAGAAAACCGGTTACGACCGGCCCCGCAGTTTTTGGTCCCGACTTTTCGGCGGTGGCGGTCGCAGCAGCAGCGGTGCCGGTTATCGTTATCTCACTCGCTCAGTCCGCGCGGAAATCGATCGGGCGCCGGCTGATCACCGCAACCCCCGCTGGCAAATGATTGTGGTGCATAACAGTGGCACGCGTCAGGGTAACGCCCGCGTGTTCGATTACTATCATCGACACGTTCGTCACATGCAGAATGGCCTGGCCTATCACTTTGTTATTGGAAACGGCACGTCCACCGGGAACGGCCAGATCGAAGTGGGCGACCGCTGGAGGCGTCAGATCAACGGCGGTCATGTGCACAGCGATAACCTGAATAACATCGCTCTTGGGATTTGCCTGGTCGGCGATTTTAATCGCGATCAACCCACCCGTGCGCAGCTGGAATGTTGTGAGGAGCTAATTCGCTATTTGCGACAGCGCTGCGGCAAGATTGGCAGCCGTTATATGATTGTAAAGCCACACCGCGATGTGAATCCTCCCCGCTGGGCGACCGATTGCCCGGGAGATGCTTTTCCTTATTCGTGGTTTCGAAGGTTTCAGTGAAATGTGAAGAGCGTGCCGTCCTTGTATCCTTTAATTGTTTACGGTTCAACTTCTGCCAGCAGCTCCAGAATCTCATTACGCATTTGTTTGTCATGCCGCACGGAGTTTCGTACCGCGAGACGCAGTTTGAGGAATCTCTCGGGTTGTAGGACGTGGCCTAATAAATCTGGAAAATATTGACATTGTCGTGCAGCCCCCAAGAAAATGCGCTCCAGCTATATCCAAGGAGGTGCCGAACGAAAAATCGCATCGCGTTGTGTGTTGCCGCGCTCGTCCTGGTGTTAGGGTCTGTCAGCCTAGCTCTGGCGGACGATTTCACCTACACCACAATCGACTTTTCCGGCGCAACGGCCACGCTCGCCGCAGGCATTAACAGTTCCGGCCAAATCGTGGGGGCTTACCAGCTGCCAGATCAGAGCAGGCACGGATTTCTCGACGTTGGCGGTGTGTTCACTACCGTCGATGACCCCAATGCGACCTCTGGATCGGAGAACGTCGGCATTAACGATTCCGGCCAGATTGTGGGTGCCTATGCCCGGGGGCGTTGGCACCCACGCGAATGGAATCAACAATGCGGGGGAAATTGTTGGTCAGTACAAGGATACCCTAAACGGACCCCATCATGGTTTTCTAGATAACGGGGGCACTTTTAGTACCATTGATTTTCCTGGCTCGACTAAAACGATTGCCTCAGCCATCAATAGTTTCGGCAGCATCGTCGGATTTTATGACTTAAATGGGAGATTCGGTTTTCTGGACAAAGGGGGCGTCTTCTCCACCATCGCCTTTCCGGGCGCCGTCGGCACCGAGGTCTACGGGATCAATGATCAGGGCGACCTCGTGGGCGCGTATCAGGACCAAAGTGGGGTAATTCATGGCTTCGAAGCGGCCCCCGTCCCCGAACCGGACACCTTCGCTCTATTTGGCGTCGGGTTCATCATCGCGGCACTCATGTCGCGGCGGCTCCGGAAATTGCAAGAGTAACTGGTTAAAAGGTTACAAAGTTACAGTCTGAACACATCCAGCGCTGCGGCCCTTTACCTGTCATGTCGACCGAAGTGGAGACATCTCTCACTATTCCCGCGGGATTTGGTCGGCGAGATGCTGCCAACTTCTGCGCGAGGCGAATTAGCTGCGCCGATGTAAAGACCGAAGATTCCGGTTCGTGACGATATAGACCCAGAAGCTATAATCGCGTGCCACGATCAGAAATAGTAAGAGATTTCTCGACTCCGCTCGAAATGACAGGGATTCCACATCCGGGCGTGCAGGCGCCTCGCCGCAGCGAGTGCCCTACTCTGCTTCGAAAATGGAATAGCGTTTCAATTGAGCCCGAGCCAAATCTCTTGGCGTTTTACCTTTCAAACATTCAACATGCCGCGGGAAATCAATTTCGCTGCGCAATGATCAGATTGCTTTCCTTGTAATTCCAGCGATAACCGAAGCCGATGCCGAGCGGTGGAGGATTACTCTCCTCGAACAATTGCCTCAATTTTGGCTGATAATATTGTCTGAAGAGCTCGATTGGACCGAGATAAGTGCCGAAGAAGCGCAGGTTCCACTTTTCGCGGTTAAAAAAAGCAAGCGGAACTCCGGAATCGTCCTGCACAATGACATTGCTGTGATCGAGAATGAAATTGCAGACTTTCGCGAAACCTGACTCGAACATTAGATAGGACGATGATTTTAAAAAGCTCGCCCCCCTACCGAACCGATTACAGAAATTCATAAAGGCCGGGTTCGAGCTAATGCCGCCGTCGGAAATATCTGTGGTAAAATAAAATATGGTCTGCTTCTTGCCCGACAGGTTGTCGTTGTAATTAATTCGTACCCCAGGTGTGCCGCCTCTGCCCGGCGCACTCTCTTGAGACGTGCCATTTCGATTGAGCGAAATAAATGTCACGTCAGAAATTGTTTTCATGTCTTTGGTGATGAAGTAGCTGGTGGTAAGCGATGAGTTCATCGCATTTTCCAAATTCAGCAGCGCGCTGGACAGATCGGGGATGCGCAGCGGATCGGGCGGGGGACCCATCGATTCCTTGCCGCAAAGAATGTAAACATCCGCATTGGGAAAAAATTGGTCGACATAGAGAAAGTCCGGACCACTGAACATGTAATAGGCGACTGGCACCGGCTCTTTCGATTCGGGTAAATACGCATCCTGCCACGCGTGGAGTTTCGAAAGCTGCCGTCTGTTAAGTTTGCCAAATGCTTTCTCGAAATATGCGGAGTGTTCCTGCCAGGCTGGTTCCTGGGTGAGAGGGGCAAGCGGTGAATTCCTTGCCACCGGCATCCCGGCTAGGAAGCGGGCAGTGTCATTGGGCGGCGGAGGCGCAGCCGGTTCTTGCGCGTCCAGCCAAAGAGTACTTGCCCAAATCGATAAGGCGATCTGGCTTCCCAATCTCCCCCAGATTGATTTCATCCCGAGGTCTGAAGCTTTTTTCCTGCCAAGAAATAGAGAACAAAGCCAAAAAACATGGTGGCAAGGCCGGACAATGATTGAATCGGGCGAGAGCGCAACAGGTAAACCATCATCCAAATCGTGATGGCGGCAAAGACAAGCGGGGGCAAGGGGTAAGCCCAGACACGATAAGGACGCGCGATGTCGGGTCGGGTCTGTCGCAAAACGATGACCCCGGCGACGGTGAGGAGCGAGCAGAGCAGCAGGCTAAAACCTATGTAAACGACCACCAGTTCAAAACTTCCCGTAAGCAACAGCAGGTTCACTATCAGTAGTTGCAGCAATATAGAACACACCGGAACACCTTGGGTGTTTTTGCGGCCAAGAAAGCGCAACATCCAATGATCTTCGCCCATCGACATGGTTACGCGCGGCCCGATCCAGGTCATGGAGCTAATGGCGGAGATAAGGCACAGGCAAATAATGCCCCCGACAACACGTCCGCCCTCTTGGCCAAAAATGTGTTTACCGGCTATCAAAGCGACTTCGATTTGGCCGGTCATTTCGTGCGCTGGCGTGGTGGCCAGAAACATGGCGTTAAGCGCGGTATAAACCACCAGCACGACCAGCGTGCCGCACAAAAGGGAGCGCGGCACATTTTTTTGTGGCTGCTCGATTTCGCCCGTGATGTAGACAGTGGCATTCCAACCCGAGTACGAATACATGACAAAGACAAGCGCGACGGCAAAAGCGGGGCTGAAGATGGCGCTGGCGTCACCCGATTGCGGCAAAAATGTGATCGGCTGCTTTGGATCGACAACAACTCCGGCGGCGATAAGCGCCAGGATTAAAAGCACCTTGAGCAAAGTGGAAAGATTTTGGAAGGCACTGCCCAGTTTTAAGCCGCTCATGTGGACCAGTGCTATGATCCAGACGAGCACGAAGGAAAGTAGGGTCGGTGAACCGAATCCGAATACTCCCTGGAAGTATTTGCCAAAGGCCATAGCCGCTAGCGCGATGGGAGCGGCAAAGCCAACCGTGGCCGAGACAAAGCCAGCCATAAAGCCAAGGGCCGGATGGTAAATGGCGGAGAGGAAATGGTATTCGCCTCCGGAGCGCGGCAAGGCAGCGCTGAGTTCACCGTATGAGAGTGCGCCGCACAGCGCGACCACTCCGCCCACGATCCATAACATGAGCAGAGGAAAACCGGAATGGATATCGGCCAATTGAAAGCCCAGGCTCGTGAATACTCCCGTCCCGATAATATTGGCGATCACAATCCCGCAGGCCGTGAAAAAGCCAATGCTATGGCGTGAGTTGGGCGTCGTCACAGGTTGAATCGGCAGGTGAGTCGGCCGGCATCATAGCTGATGGGGGTGCCAAGCGCGCGGCTTTATTTGGTCACCGCTTTTTCGTCAGATGCGGGCTATTTGTTAGGCTTGTCAGGAGTTCGACTTAGCGCGAGTTTGAAACTGCCATGAATGGTAGACTCTTGATTGAATCAACAACCCAGCTCGCCGTTTTTCTTAGTAATCGGCCCGGTGCGCTGGCGCGTGTCTGCGACGCGCTGGCCAGGGCCGACATCAATATCCACGCTCTCGCTACTTCCGACACCATCGATCATTCCGTTGTGCGCATGGTTGTAAGCGATCCAACCAAAGCGCTTATGCTGCTGGGCGAGTCCGGAGTGCTTGCTCTGGAAAACGATGTTCTCATGATCGAAAGCGCCAATTCACCGGGTACCCTGGCCAGAATCGCGGAGCGATTGTCGAAAGCGAATGTCAACATTGAGTATGCGTATATGGCGGCAAGCCCTAAATCGGACAAAGCGATCATGATTGTTCGTCCTAACGACGTCGAGAAAGCCCACCGGGCTTTGCATGACCTATAGAAACACAGGCCCGGACTTGTGCGGAGAGCGGACATTATTAGGGCGACGTTCACACGCGTTGCTGTGGAGCAACAATTTACGGTCGAATTTCCACCAGCGTTCCATCGGGCGCTGCGCGCCAGACTTCTTCGATTTCTTCGTCGGTTAAGGCAATGCAACCCGCCGTCCAATTCGTCCGACGGTGGAACGCCCCAATCCAGCCCTTTCCGTTAGGCAGACCATGGATCATAATGTCGGAGCCGGCGGAAGCGCCGCGGGCAGCGGCGCGCGCCGTATCTTCCGCGGAAGGATAGGAAATGTGCAGGCCGAGATGAAAGCTGCTTTGGGGATTGCGACTATCGATCTGGTAAATCCCTTCCGGCGTTTTTAGATCGCCTTCCTGCTCTTTGGCGCCGATCGGATTCTGGCCAAGCGCAATTCGGTAGCTTTTGAGTTTTTGTCCGTGGCAAAAGATCGATAATCGTCTGGCCGATTTTTCAACGACGATTCGATCGATCGTTGCGTTGGGCGGCAAGGGATTCAAGTTGCCATGCGCGTAAAGAAGGGTTCCGATGACGCACGCTACGGGTAACGAGACGAAAACTTTCCGAGCCAAAGCCATGCCGAATATACGATATTTTCCGAGCGATCTTTCAGTGCCCTCACCCTGTTCTTTCTTAGGGGCGTTGACTGAGGGTTCTGCATTGCGCCGCTTAACGCGACATTCCTCGCTCCGTTCAGAATGACAAGAAGGGGAAGCAAGCGGCCAGTGAGCGAATCAACCGCCCTACCTTAAACATTGCCAACATGCGTTGCATATTGGATAGAACCGCCTCGCCATTATGACTCCGGTTAAAATTTGGCTCGGATACCCTTACCCACTGGGCGCGACCTGGCTGGGCAACGGTGTCAACTTCGCGCTTTTTTCGGAAGCCGGTACTTCGGTCGATCTTTGCTTGTTCGATAACATCGATGCGGGCCAGGAAAACATTCGTATTCCGATGACCGAGTACACCGATCAGGTGCGGCACGTATTTTTGCCGGATGTGCGACCAGGTCAGCTCTATAGCTTTCGCGTTTCCGGGCCGTACGATTCAGAGCGGGGGCTACGTTTTAATCGGGCGAAACTTGTGCTCGATCCATACGCCAAGGCGATCGCCGGCGAGGTCAATTGGGCGGACGAGATGTTCGGATATGTGGTGGGTGACAAGTTGGAAGATTTAGCCCGCGATTTTCGGGACGACGCCTGGGGCATGCCGAAATCGGTTGTGATCGATAACGCGTTCGATTGGCATGATGACAGGAAACTTGGCATTCCGTTGCACAGCTCCGTGATCTACGAAATGCACGTCAAAGGCTTTACCAAGCTATGTCCAAAAGTGCCGGAGGAGTTGCGTGGCACCTACGCCGGTCTGGGCAGCGCGGCTGCGATTGATTATTTGAAGAACCTTGGTGTGACCGCAGTCGAGCTGTTGCCGGTGCACGCGCATATTGATGACAAGGTCTTAATCGATCGCGGCCTAACGAATTACTGGGGCTACAACACCATTGGGTTTTTCGCGCCGCATGCTGAATACTCCAGCAGTGGTGACTTGGGCGGGCAGGTGATGGAATTCAAAGCGATGGTGCGCAACCTTCACGCCGCCGGGATCGAAGTGATTCTTGATGTTGTTTATAATCACACCGCGGAAGGAAACCACCTCGGACCGACACTCTCTTTCCGGGGTATTGACAACCAGGCCTACTACTGGCTGCAGCCGGATAATCCGCGCTTCTACATGGATTTCACCGGCACGGGCAATACCTTTAACCTGTTGCATCCGCGCACGCTCCAACTCGTGATGGACAGCCTGCGTTATTGGGTGCTCGAGATGCACGTGGACGGATTTCGCTTCGATCTCGCTTCCACGCTCGCGCGCGACGCCAGTGGCGTAAACAAGCTTCATGCCTTTTTCGAGATTATCCATCAGGAGCCGGTGTTGTCGCAGGTAAAGCTAATCGCGGAACCATGGGATGTGGGCGAAGGCGGTTACCAGGTTGGAAATTTTCCGGTGCTCTGGGCGGAATGGAACGGGAAATATCGCGACACTGTCCGGAGTTTTTGGAAAGGTGACGAAGGCCACATTGGTGAAATGGCATATCGGCTCACCGGGAGCCCCGATCTTTATGAGCACGGTGGCCGTCGCCCATACGCCAGTGTCAACTTTGTCACCGCGCATGACGGTTTCACGCTCAACGATCTTGTCAGCTACAACGAGAAACACAACGAAGCCAACGGCGAGAAGAGCGCGGACGGCGACAACAACAATCAATCCTGGAATTGCGGGGTGGAAGGTCCAACCGATGACCCAGAGATCAACGAGCTGCGCGAGCGTCAGCGCCGGAATTTCCTGACGACACTCTTTCTCTCGCAAGGCGTGCCCATGCTCACTGGCGGTGACGAATGGGGCCGAACCCAGAATGGCAATAACAATGCTTATTGTCAGGACAACGAGATCAGTTGGTTCAATTGGAAGCGCGATGAAAAACAAAATCAATTGCTCGAATTCACGAAAAAGTTAATTCAGCTCCGGAAGGATCACCCGGTTTTTCGTCGTCCCAAGTTTTTCCAAGGGAGGCGGATTCGTGGCTCAGAAACCAGGGACGTGATGTGGTTCAATCCGGGTGGCAACGAAATGAGCGAAGAGGAATGGGCCTCTCCTTTTGTGCGCTGTCTCGGAATGCTTTTGAGCGGTGATACTATAGACGTACTCAGTTTTGAGGGAGAGCCGATCCGCGATGAAACCTTCCTCTTTCTAATTAACGCGCATTATGAGCCGATCCCTTTTCTTTTACCGGGGCAAGAACGCCTAGAGTGGGAACTTATTCTCGACACGGTGGATGCGGATGGTTTCTTGAGTAAACCTAAGAAATTCGCATCGGGCGAAGATATTGACGTTGAGGGTCGGTCCACATGCTTGCTGCGACTGATCAGCGGTGCTCAGGCTCAAGCTCGCGAAGAGTCGTGGAAAAAACGGCGGGTTGAGTTTCCAGCGCTTAGTGCAGAAGAGGAGCGAACGCGGGCGAAAAAACTGTAGCGACTCTCAATGAGCGCCGAAAATCAGGGACGGTCAGCCTCTTTCGTCGAACGCCACGGCGCACCACGAAGACCGGCGCTACAAAAGTGAGAAATTCAAAGCAACGCGATCTTGTCCTGTCGAGCGAATTGGTTATAGGAATATTGTGCGGACCTTTCATGCGCCATGCGATCTTAGTCACTGATTTGCCATGACACCGAGCTCTCTTATCATTGTCACCGACCGTGGCGGCTTAAAAGCATATCGAGTGGACGAAACGCCCACGCGCGGGCCGAGTCTGCAACTCGTGCAAGCCTTCAATATTACCGACGCACACGGCAGACTTCTCGATAAGGTGACTGACCAAGCGGGACGTTTTCCGGTGAGTGATGGCGCCGGCATGCACCACGCCGCTTCTATCGCGGAACGAACGCAGCTCGATACAGAAACCGATCGGCGCATTTACAAACAACTGGCCGATCAAATTACCAAGATTGTGAAAAGCGACGGCATCGAAGGCTGGTCGTTCGCCGCCCCGGCCGAGATGCATTCGGCAGTGTTTGATCTTTTACCGCCTGCCGTGCGCCAACGAATCGTCGAGCACGTCAAATCCGACCTCGTGAAAATTGAACCTGCGAAACTGGCGGCCCATTTTCGATCGCTTCAGCCGCTTTAATTATTTCGATGTTGGATGCTGGATGCTTGATCCAGGATCGCGAGTGTGGCACCATGGTATCAAAGAGCTAGCATCTGCTCTTCCGGGTCGCTGGATGTTTTTACTTCGCTGAACGAGTTGAACGGCGTTAGTGTCTTGTGAATCGCTATGCAGCTGCCCGTTAAAATCACGTATCGCGGCCTGGAAAAATCAGACAAAATTGACGATCTCGTTCTGGAATACGCCGCCCGTCTTGAGAAATTTTGCGATCACATCAACCGATGCGACATCGCGATCGAACAACCGAACCATGCCCATCAAAAAGGAAATCAGTTCCGCGTGCGCATTGACGTGACAGTTTCGCGCGGGCACGAGCTGGTCGCGGACGAAAAGCAGAAGGACAACGGCGCCCACGAACCGCTGACCAAAGTGATCCATGACGCATTCAAGACGATGGAACGCCAGTTGCGACACGTTGTCGAAAAGCAAAGGCGCGAAATAAAAACACACGCCAAGACGCGTTCGCCCAAGTAGCAAGCTAGGGTCGATATTTCCGAGCTTGGCAAGCAAGCTGATCGGTGGACGCAGCTGCTTTCGTTGTCATGGCGATTTCCCCATTCGACTTCGCTCAGGCAGGCTCTTAATCGCCATCATTTCATTAACACCGGCCTTTAGGCCGGTGATCGTCGCTGGAGGTGGACACCAGCCTTTTCAACGGCTTACCATCGGCAGCGATGTCGGTGCATTCGTACTCTCGCTGCTGGGTGCATCTAATCTGGGGAACCTTGAATCGCGAAAGGTTGCTGGACAAAAAAGCTGCGGCTCGCGTGTCGCGCTACCTCAGTGAATACGTTGAAACGAAAGGCGTTCACATGAAGATCAATTACGTAAATGCTGATCACGTTCATGCGCTTGTCGATCTTCCAACTGGCCTATCCATTGAGGAACTGGTGCAGCTCTTGAAGGGAAGTTCCTCCCACTGGATCAACGCAAACAATCTCTCGGCAGGAAAATTTGCGTGGGGAAGAGGCTACGGCGTTTTCTCAGTGTCGGAATCAAATGTCGATCAGGTCGCTGCATATATCACCGGACAAGAGCAACATCATCGCGTTCGTACGTTCGCCGACGAGTTTCAGGAGTTTGTCGAGCGACACGGGCAGCGGTGGCAGGATGAGAAGCCGTTGAAACGGCTTCCCTCGCGGGCAGTCTGCGTGGACCGGCCTAAAGGCCGGTGTTAATGAAAGGGACCTGGCGTTAATGAGACGACTCAGGCGGGAGCGTTCTCTTCGGAGATGCGTCCCTAACTGTTATGCGGGCGCGCCGCCGAGGGCCCCCGGCAATGGCGGCGTAACATCTGGTGCGGCCACAACTTGCTTGGGCGGTTTTTCCGGTGGCATCTTTTGACCGGGCGGCGGTGTGGCGCTGGGAGGCGGGTTAATCAGTCGCCCATGCTCGACAATTTCCTTTATTTGCGAACCGTCGAGCGTTTCGAATTCGAGCAATGCTTTGGCGATCACCTCCAGCTTATCCCGATGCGCGTTCAGGGTGGCCTTCGCCAGTTGATAGGAATCATCGAGTAGCTTTCGTACTTCGTGATCGATTTCTTCCGCGGTGGCTTCGCTATAGTCGCGCGCGCGTGAAATATCGCGGCCGAGGAAAACATAATCTTCGTGGTCGCCGTACTCGACCATGCCCATTTTTTCGCTCATGCCCCACTCGCAAACCATCCGCCGTGCAATCGCAGTCGCCATTTTGATGTCGCCCCGCGCGCCATTGGTGACATCACCAAATATGATTTCCTCCGCTACTCGCCCACCCATGCTGACGGCGAGACCGGCGAGCAATTCGTTTTTGCGATTAGTATATTTGTCTTCCTCTGGCAACCACATGGTCGAACCAAGCGATGGGCCGCGCGGAATGATGGTGACCTTGTGCAGCGGCTCCGTGTGGGGCAGGAGTTCCAGCAGGAGCGCGTGCCCCGCTTCATGATAGGCCGTGTTTTGTTTTTCTTTCTCGCTCAGGGCAAGGCTGCGGCGCTCTTTGCCCCAGCGAACCTTGTCACGTGCTTCTTCCAATTCAGCCAGGGTGATCCCCTTTAAGCCGCGCCGCGCCGCCAGCAATGCAGCTTCGTTAATGACATTGGCCAGCTCCGCGCCGGAATAGCCTGGCGTGCCCCGAGCCACCACCGCTAGATCAACGCCTTCCGCCAGCTTCACTTTCTTGCAATGCACACGCAAAATCTCTTCGCGACCCTTTACATCCGGCAGATTAACCGTGATTTGTCGGTCGAAACGGCCCGGGCGCAATAACGCCGGGTCAAGAACGTCCGGGCGATTTGTCGCGGCGATAATGATAACGCCTTCCTGCGTATCAAAGCCGTCCATCTCGACGAGCAAAGCATTGAGCGTTTGCTCGCGTTCATCATGCCCGCCGCCGACACCATGACCGCGATGGCGACCTACCGCGTCGATTTCATCGATGAAAATGATACAGGGGGCGGATTTCTTGCCCTGCTCAAACATATCGCGCACGCGTGAAGCGCCGACACCGACAAACATTTCAACAAAATCAGAGCCGCTGATGGAGAAAAAGGGCACGTCCGCTTCTCCGGCGATGGCCCGCGCGAGAAGTGTCTTGCCCGTCCCAGGAGGGCCAACCAAAAGCACCCCTTTCGGGATTCTGCCACCGAGCTTTTGGAACTTTTTCGGATCCCGCAAAAACTCAACCAGCTCTTGCACTTCGTCCTTCGCCTCCTCGACTCCGGCGACATCGCGGAAGGTGATCTTGTTTTTGTCGCGGGCGAGCATGCGCGCCTTCGATTTGCCGAAATTAAGCGCGCCTTTGCCGGCCATGCGGATTTGTTGGCGAAATAGAAAGTACAAAACGAGGAGGAAAAGCGCGATGGGGGCAAATCCTACGATGGTTTGCGCAACAACGTTTGACTCGGTCCTGATAGCCGGCTGAATACCGGCGCTGGCAAGTTTATCCTGCAGGTTACTGGTGAAATTCAGGTAAATCGTCGTCTTAAATGGCACCTGCTGAGGCTGAGATGGACCGACGCCTTGACGAATGTAATAGCCGCGCAAAGTCTGGGTCGGTCGGCCCTCCTCGACCACGAGAGTAAGAGCGGAATTCTTGTCATTGACGATCTGTTTGTTATCGAGCAGCTCGAGGAAGCGATTGTAGGGGACGTCTTCAACGTTTTGGTAGGCGCCGCCCCTGAAAAGAACAGCCAGCGCTATCAAAGCAAACGCGATAGCGATGAGGATAACACCCCGCCAGTTGAAACTAGGTTCGTTTCCGCGCGATTTGTTGTCGCGTTGAGAATTGCGATCGGACTGAGACATGGAACTAAAAACGCTTTACGAGCAAAGGCAGGCTACCATGAAGGTTTTTTTAATGCAAAGAGCAGGAGGCGCGCCCTGGGGAAGAATGACTCGTGATTAGTGATAAGTGATTTGCCTTCGTTTGCGGCGGGCTGGTGATAAGTGGGTAGTAAAAGAGTCGACAGCATGAGAGGTTAAAACGTTGAACAAAAAGGAACACGGGCATCTTGTCCGACAATCGGACGGACTCGTCCGGTGGCGAACCGTGCAGTTCGCAAACATTTTGTCCGCCGGATCGAACGGGCTGGAAGGGCCGTTGGCAGGACAGACTGGAAGACCGTATTCTGATAACATGTCACTGTGCCTCCGATGTTCGTCCTGCATTGCGCCTTAGGTCGATTGCGCTAAAATTTTAACTCCACATTCAGATGACGGAATTGGTTACGACAGTCGCGGACAAGATTGACCGCGCGGTGCAGAGGGTTACCCCGTTCGCCTATCGGATTCAGCGTAGAGGGCGGCGCTGGGTCCGCCGTGCTTTGCGCAAACCCCGCAGCGTGTCTGAGGGGCCGAATCTTTTGCCGTTGCTCATCCAGGTCCTGGCCAGCTTCTCAAAAGCCGACGGCGTTTTGCTCGAGGAAGAGATCGATTCCAGCCTCGGCTTTCTGCGCTACGACTATCCGGAGACTGTTTATTCGGAGCTGCGTCAACTTTTCCGGCAGGCACTTTACGAGCAACAGGATCTCTCCGCCATGGCCCAGAAGCTCAGCGCCCAATTGAGCACGGAGCGCAAAATCATGCTGGGCGTTCAGCTTTACGATCTCATTTCGCAAGCGGGCCTGAAGCAAGAGCAGGTGGTGGCGTTTTATTCCTTCATGTCGCAGTTAGGCATGGCGGCGCAGGCCATCGACATCGTTTATCAACTCAACGCTTCCGAGGATTCTGATCCCTCCATCTATCAGCGGGGCGCGTCACCCCTGGAATCGCTTTCCTTCGGCAACGGCAAGGCGGATGTCACGCTCAAGACTCTCAAGGGCAACGACCGCTTACTCGCTTTCCGTTACCACGATTTGATTCTGTTAAAGAACTACAGCAGCCAAAACGTCTCTGTTCGGGGGCGGCCGCTGGTGCGTGGTGGCTTCTGTCGGATTTATCCCGGACAGCGCATTCTCGTTGGCGACCAAGTCCTCACCTATCAAGATCTGGCGACTTATTTCAACGCCAAGAAAAATGTGTCGCTTCCCCAGATTTTCGTGCGGGTAAACAAGGACGCAGAAGAGGTGGGACTGGAACGTTCACGGACTCGGGAAAGTTCGCTCGAAATTGCGTTCGGGTTGAAAGTGAGAGTGAAAGCATTGCGTGATGTCGATGCGGTTCTCAACGGCGTAAAACTGAAATCGGGTACGCAGGTTGAAGCCACGCTCGAAGACAAGATCATTTTCCATAACGACAGTGAAATGGATTTGACCGATTTGCGCAGACGAGCCCGCGCCCTGGGTGGCCGTTTTCAATTAAAGACTTCCAAGTCGGAATACTTAGTGGCGAACAATCCGAGCTTACTCGAAGCCGATGATATTTTGCTGTCGCCCGGCACAAGCGGGGATGTTCTGCTTAAAATATTCTGCGATTACGATAAACGCGTCGGCCAATTGGAAGTGATAGAAGCTGACCGCCCGATCATGGTTGGGGAAACATCGGTGCGCACGAGCGCGCCATTAAAAGATGGCGATACCATCCGCATCGACGTCGGCCAATTTCTGCGATGCAATTTTTCTGAACGAATCATCGAAGAAGAGCGCAACATTATTCGCAACCTCGAGGTCAGCGAGGTAACGCATCGCTTTAGCAACAATGAAATTGGGTTGGAAGGAATCTCCTTTGGCCTGACTCGAGGCGAGATGGTTTGCGTAATGGGCGCCAGCGGGTCGGGTAAAAGCACGCTGCTTAAAGTGCTGGCCGGCCAGCTCCAGCCCACCAGTGGCCAGGTTTTTCTAAACGGGCAATCGCTTTATCCGCAACTTGACCAGCTCAAGGGCTACATCAGTTACATCCCCCAGGAGGATGCCTTTGACGAGCATCTGACCATCGGCGAAAACCTGCAGTTCGCGGCGGCGATTCGCTCGCCACATTTGTCGCGCCGCGACCGGATGCGACGATTGGAAGGCAAACTCCTCGAGCTCGGTCTGGGTGAGCGCCGCGATGCCGTGGTGGGCAGCGCCCTGAAGAAGACATTGAGCGGTGGCGAACGCAAACGCCTCAATATCGGTCTCGACATGATTGGTA
>WNGO01003090.1_pt1 | contig 14437 bp, 5 predicted proteins | sample 5400511 | NCBI WGS metagenome assembly WNGO01 (sample SAMN13153380, study PRJNA577476) | soil metagenome | isolation source: 20 cm soil or saprolite under Garry oak tree replicate 2 | place: USA:California | collected 2016-06-15
CCACTTAAAGGACTATCAGGGAACGACCAATCCCAATCACGTAACGGCGAACTTCCCGCAAACCTGCGCCCAGTGCCACACCACCAGCACATGGCTGAATGCCACGTTCAATCACGACAGCACCGGGTTCCCTCTCACTGGATTGCATACGGTGCCGCCGCGTGCCTGCACCGACTGTCACGTCAGTAACAACTACAACCTGAACAGCACGGCCTGTATCACCTGCCACTTAAAGGACTATCAGGGAACGACCAATCCCAATCACGTGACGGCGAACTTCCCGCAAACCTGCGCCCAGTGCCACACCACCAGCACATGGCTGAATGCCACGTTCAATCACGACAGCACCGGTTTCCCGCTTACCGGCTTGCACACGGTTCCGCCGCGCGCCTGCACCGACTGCCATGTCAGCAACAATTACAATCTGACCACGAACGCCTGCGTTTCGTGCCACCTGAAGGACTATCAGGGAACCACTAATCCCAATCACGTCAGCTCGAATTTCCCGCAGACCTGTGACCAGTGCCACACCACCAGCACCTGGCTCAATGCCACGTTTAACCACAGCACGACCGGGTTCCCACTCAGCGGCAGTCACACCGTGCCGCCGCGAGCCTGCACGGATTGTCACGTCAACAATAATTACAATCTGACCAGCACCGCCTGCGTCTCCTGCCACCAGACGGATTACAACAACGCGACCACTCCGGTGAACCACGTTGCGGCCGCGTTCCCGACGACCTGCGAAACCTGTCACGACACCGTTCTGTGGACCAATGCCACGTTTAACCACACCACCACTGGCTTCCAGTTAACGGGAGCCCATACGGTCCCGCCGCGGGCTTGTGTCGACTGCCACGTCAACGGCAATTATTCTCTGAACAGCACACTGTGCTATACGTGCCACCAGAAGGACTACGCGGGAACGACCAGCCCGGCGCACGCTTCGGCCGGATTCCCGACGACCTGCGAACTCTGCCATGACACTACTGTCTGGACAGATTCCACGTTCAATCACAACAACACCGCGTTCCCCCTGACCGGATCACATACCGTGCCGCCCAGGGCATGTACCGACTGCCACGTCAACGGCAACTACACCACGTTGCCCACCACCTGTATTGGTTGCCATCAGACCGATTACAACAACACCACGAATCCCGGCCACGCAAAGCAGCCGCAGTTCTTCCCGACTACCTGTACGACTTGCCATACCACGACCGCCTGGACTGGTGCGACGTTCAATCACACCCAGTACACGCAATTCTCGATTAACCATGGCAACGCCAACGGCGTTTGCGCCACGTGTCATACGAATTCGAACGACTACTCGATATTCCAATGCACGGCCTGTCATGGCGGCAACAATGCCAACAACTTCGGTCACCCGAATGTAAATGGGTATGTGTACAACAGCATTAACTGTTATCAGTGCCACGCGAGTGGCGGCGGCGGATAGGCGCTAGGGGTGGGCAAAGCCGCTTACTACACAGGGCAGCATGTTAGGTAACTTCCTCTCATCCACAAGTGGCAGTTGGCGGGGCTCTCCCTGTACCGAGTCCGTGATCGGTGACCTTCTGAAGCAGCAAATCGGCGGTCTTGTGCGCCGACGCCGCGCGAGCGGGAACGGTTGAGGTCTGGAGCCATCTGGTCGTGGCCGACGGCGTCCAGGTAACCCTGGAGCCCGGCGGCGCGCGGCTAAGTCCAAAGCAGGTGCGCAAGTTCTTTCGCGCGGGAGCCGCTCTCTCGTCGGTGGGACCTTTTGGTCCCACCGATCTAGATTGGATGCGTCCTAATCGCCGTCCCCATCCTTGTCGTTATCACTTTGGATGGCGGGAGCAGGCGTTCCCTTCAGCCCTTCCCAAAGGATTTTGTTGTACAGTCCGGCCGGAACGCGGTCTTCGGCTGAGAAGTCGAAACCACGGGTTTTATCCGCCCAGTATTGCGCGTCATGAGTCGGCTTCAAGTCTGGGCCGGCAGCGAACTTGACCTTGGTTGCGTCCAGCCCCAATGTGGTCAACTTCAGCAGCGTCGATGCGACCGCGTCGAAGCTCCACTTGCCCGATGATCGGATGTCGAATACATCCGCCATGGGCCGTGCGTAATAGGTGTTCAGGTTGAGGTGCTCGCTGCCAAAGATGTCTTCGATGGTACGAAGCACGTTGGGCTGACTATACGCAGTACTCACGACGGCATGTTGCTTCACGTAGGGGCCAACGAAGTACGTCGTAGCGCGATGCGAGTTGACGTGGTCCGCTCCGTCTTGTGAGTCATCTTCGATGATGATGATCAGCGTATCCTTCGCGTACGGACTATGAGCCACGGCTTGCACCAGCAATCCCACCGCGTAGTCGTTGTCAGCCTCCTGGAGTTCTGGAGTATTCACTCCTCCCAGAGCGGAACTGAAGCTACCGGTGTGATCGTGGCTGAGACCGCGGATCATCTCAAGGGATGGCAGGTTGCCGTTTGCAACAAACTGCTGGAACTCGCGGTTCCATTCGTTGAATCGCCAAAAATCGGGATAGGCCTGATCGTAGGCGCGGAAATATGGATCATAGAATCCGCTTTGAGCGAGAAGTTGATTCGCCGTCGTGGTCTGGATGACGCCGGCAGCGAAAGGATCAATGATCGGATTTGCGATGGTTCCGATGCTGCCCGGCGTGTTGGCCATCCAGCCGTAGTTGCGCACCGTCCCTCCAGCGTTCAATACCGCGTTGAAAATATACCCCTGTTGATAACCCGTGGGCCCATCTGTAGCCGCGTGGTCGCCGTCACTAGCCAGGATGTTGGCTGTACCGCCGCTCATCGACGAAGTGGAAGTGCTATAGGGTGTAGTTGCGCCCGTCGGGTCAAAGAAGAAGTCGCGTTCGCCAACGCTGTTCAAGTTGCTTGGGATATTGCGGTTTTGACCTTCTCCTTCATAGGAGAGGCCTCGGTTCACGCGTGCATAGTTGATTTGCTGCGTGAGCGTTTCCGTGTTTGTAACACGGCCACGCATCGACCAGGACCAACCATCCATCGATCCGTCACCAGGATCCATGAAGTTATCCAGAGTGACGAAGTTTGACGCCATGCTATGGAAGCTGGGCGTCACCGGTTTGCCGAACAGAGTCAGCGAGGGTTCTCCGTTGGAACCATTGCCGAGATCACCCAGAATCTGATCGAAGGTGCGGTTCTCTTTCACGACGTAGATCACGTGTTTGATTTTCGAGCGAAGGAAGCTCATTACGCGTTGGTCGGATCGGGTTGGTCCGAACAGGTATCCGTTATTAACCGCCACCCGTGCCGTCAAACCCCAAAGGCCCTCACCATCGGGAACCCGAGCGCTCACAAGCGAAGCGTGTTCCAGCTGAAACTGATATTGGTTGTTCGCCCGCAGGATAGCCGACTCCGCCGCATTGCCGCCCGGGAAGGGGCCTCCAGGGGGCGTGACGTACTGGATGAAGGCGAAGTTCCCGTAGCCATAGCCAGGGTTCGGACCGGTGTCGCTCTTGCCGTTGCTGATGTACATCCACCTGCCATCTGTGCTGAATGCGACGTCAGTCGGGTCATACGCAGTCGGGATCAGGCCGATCGTGGTGAAAGCATGTGGCCCGCTGAGTGGTATTACCGCGATCGAGTTCGAGCCGGCATTCACCGCATAAAGCATTCCATTTGCGGGATTGATGGCGACTGCGGTCGGCGCCGCGCCAGTTGTATTTGCGGGAAGATCCAGGAAGGCCGGAGCGCGGGTATCGACTTTATGGGTGACCGTGTTCGTTGCAGTACTAATGACGGCGACCTGATCCTGATTGTCCTGGGCCACATAGAGCGTTGTGCCGTCGGCGCTGAGTGTCATGCCGTTGGGATTGCCATCCAACTGGATGCGGGCCACGAATGATCCCGCGGTTGGGCTGGCAACGTTGACGGCAACCACCTCGCGATCGCGATCGGCCGCAACATAGGCGATCGAACCGTTCAGTACGACAGAGTAAGGAAAGGTCCCGCCCTTCGTGCCGTTCGGAGCGCCTGACGTTGCAAAGGGCCGGAGATCGTATTCATAGCGCACTGTTCCCGTTGCGGTGTCGATTACGCTAATCGAATCGTTGTAATTGTTGACCGCTACGAGCGTCTTGCCATCGGCGGAAAGAGCAAGTCCTGCCACGTTGGGCTCGACGCCGAGACCGAGGCCGGTCCGATTGGCAGCGTTGGAGACACAGCCGCTTGGAGCATGGCCAAGGTTGATCTTGTTGCTTAACGAGAAACTCGTGCCGTTGTTGCTGTAGACGTACACCGCATCGTCACAGCCGCCCGAGGCATATAGCGTCTGGCTGTTTGGTGCCCAGACGAGACCGACGTGCGCATTGAGCTGCTGAATGACCTGCTTAAGGACCGGGTTCGTCTTGTTCACTCCTGAAATGTCGTAGAGAAAAAGAAACTGGGTTGAAGCCGCTGTGTCGACCGTACCCGTCGAGTCGTAAAGGGAGTTCATCCCGGCGGTCAAGATCGCGAGATTCTTGCCATCCGGACTTACTACTTCCTTCACAGCCTCCCCCGCAACGAAATTCGGGTAATTTGTGAGGCCCGGGCTCAATGGCTGCTGAATGGCATTGGCCAAGGCTGTTGGTGTTATGTAAAGTCCTGTCGGCGTAGGCGACTTTTGATCGCCATCGTGATCGGGTTGGGCGTTTGCAAGACCCGCGAAGACCAGAATGGTCAAGGCGAGAACACTCATCTTGCGCAGCTCGTCGAACCTGAACAGTCGCATACTCTTCATGTTCTTCTTCTCCGAAGAAAGTTTGGTTGAACGGCATTAACGGTAGACGGTTTGTGAAAACAGGCAGAACTTCATCGCACTGCAGCTGTGATCGACGATAGGAGTGCAATATTGTGCTTAGATAAAAATCAGGTGAAAACTTATTCACAGCCAGTCGTGAAAGGTTCACGGCAGCCAGCGAGTATCAGAGCCCCAAAGAGGAAACAGATGAACGACAACTTATGGCGAGTGCAGGCTAGACAGTAGTATCGCTCTCATCAACGTTAGGGTATTTTGTGCAATGTTTTGGCGGGAATGACGAGAGATAAGGGAAGGCTCCGGCGCTTCTCGGGTTCCCCATGCGAGAACACGGAGAAGTCAGTAACTAAGAGTGTGCGCGATTACTCGTATCGCAGCGCCACCATGGGATCGACCTTCGCCGCGCGTCGCGCAGGCACATAACCAGCCAATAAGGCGATGCCGCACAAAACCACCGCGACCAAGCCGAATGTAATCGGGTCGGTCGGTTTAACACCGAACAGCATGCTCGCCATCAGTCGGGTCAATCCCAGGGCGGCGACGATTCCAATCGCCGTGCCGGCCAGCGTCATGCGCGCTCCGTCTTGCAGCACCATGCGCAAGACGTCCAAGCGCCGGGCACCGAGCGCCATGCGAATTCCGATTTCCCGCGTGCGTTGTCCAACCAGATACGACAGCACGCCATAAATTCCGATGCTGGCCAACAACAGGGCCAATCCTGCAAAGGCGCCGAGCAAGGCGAGCGAGAAGCGCTGACTGGCGATCGACTGTGCCACTACTTCTGTTTCGTTTTCGCTGCCAGAGACGATCAGGTCCGGGTTACTGGCGTGAAGCTTTTGGCGGATAGCCTGGAAAAATGCTTGCGATCCGACTGGGGTTCTGGAGCGGACGAATACACCAAACCCCTGGGCCAGACTCTTCATTCCCACAGCAGAGCCTTGCATCACGGTCCGGTACATCTGAGCCTGCAAGGGACGGCTGGCGTCTTCTGCAAGTCCCCACTGATTCACGTGACCAACAACACCGACAATCGTTAGCGGTAACTCGACGCGCTGGTTGGAATCACTGTCAAACTCGAAAACTCGAACGTGCTTGCCGATCGGATCCTGACCCGCAAAATATTTTTGTGCGAAGCTGGTGTCGATGACCGCGACACGCATGGCATGCTCATTGTCCTCGTCGCTTAGGAAGCGGCCGCGAACCAGCGGAATCCGCATGGTTTGGAGATACTCTGGTTCAACCGCGTACTCTAGAGTTTGAGGAACATACTCGGTCCTCTGCGTGGGCAGCGCCTGCCCTTCCAGCAAAAAGCCCCTCTCATTGTCCCACTGCATGGGATTCGCTCCGTCATTCAATGAGCCTGTCTCGACTCCATCCACATTTTGAATCGTCGCTTTGATCTGGCGAAGTGCCGCCCGGATTGCATCCGGAGATTGCTTCACCAGCGAAGGAGACGGTGTCACATCAAAATAGGACACATTGCGCGGATCGAACCCAGGATCGACTTTCCACAATTGCATCAAAGTGCGGCACATCAGCCCCGCGCCTACCAGCAGCACCAGCGCCATGGCCATTTCGCTAATCACCAAGGCAGACTGCATGCGCGTCCGCGGGCCGGAGATGGCGCGCCCGCTGTCCTTGAGCCTTCCACTCATGTCGGTCCGCGACATCCTTATGGCAGGCAGCAAACCAAACATGATTCCGGTAAGTACCGAAACCAAAATGGTGAAGAGCAGCACCGGAAAATTGAACCCGATTTCCTCGGCACGCGGAACGGTTTCTGGGACCACTACAAGGGCAGCGGCTGTTCCCCACCTAGCCAGAATCAGCCCGAACCCGCCGCCCAGCGCCGACAGCAGAACGCTCTCGGTAAGCAGTTGGCGCAGAATCCGTATCTGCCCCGCACCGAGCGCGGCACGCACCGAGAACTCGCGCTGGCGCGCCGTTGCCCGGGCTAGCAGCAGATTGGCGACATTCACGCAGGCAATCAGTAAGACGAATCCCACCGCCCCCAGCAACACCAGCAGCGCCGGCCGCATGTCACCAACGATATTGTCTTTCAAAGAGATGATGTTGGCCTTGATATTGCCGTCAATGTTGGGGTAGGCATCAGCGAGGCCGGCATTCACCCGCTTCATATCGTCACGCGCCTGCGCAAGCGTGACCCCAGGCTTCAACAAGCCAATAGCGTCCATGCCCCGATACGAATCCCGCAGGAAAAAGGCCGGATCGGTCTCTTCCCCGATGGCTTCGTACACATCGGCGGTTCTGAAGTTGAAGACATGCAATTGAAACGAAGCTGGGATGACGCCGATGATCGTGCGCGGCTGCCCCGCCACGATGAGCCGTTGGCCAATCACGTTCCGGTCCGAAGCGAACTTGCGCTTCCACAACCCTTCCGAGATCAGGGCCGTCGGGCTGGCACCGCGCCGGTCTTCTTCAGAAGTGAAATTGCGCCCCAGGATTGGGTTCACCCCGAGAATCGGAAAGAAGTTTGCAGACACGCGCTGTGCCCGCACATTCTCCGGCTGCCCCACGCCCGTGATGCTGCCATCTGTCGAGCGGTATGCGGCCATTGCCTCAAAGGAACGATTGTCGCGCTCCCAATCGAGAAAGTTTGGGTAAGAAATCGAGCCCTTGGCAAAGTTCTGTGTCTCCTCGAACATGGAGACGATGCGGCTGGCATCGTGGAACGGTAAGGGGTTCAGCAATACTGCGTTCACGACCGAGAAGATCGCCGTGTTGGCGCCAATGCCAAGCGCCAGCGTGATCACCGTGACCGCGGTGAACACTGGGCTCTTGCGTAACTGCCGCAGCGCGTAGCGAACGTCCTGTGCAAGGCCGGTCATCTCGGGTTCGTCCTCCTGGGCAAGCTGATCCCGTGGGCCAATACAAAGCAAAACGGATCACTCCGCTGCAAAGCTGCGTGCAATGCTCTTACCAATAGTGCCGGGCCTAAACCCTTGATAGTACAGAGACAAGAGAACACCGCTCTCGTTCAGAGATGTCCATAGTCGGACCGTGATGTCCGGTCGCGAACAGGCAGCCATGGGTCAGTCTGGGTTTATGAGACCGTTGTAATACCGCGTTCCCACGCTGCCGGGGTTACATAAAAGTTACAGTTGGATTGTGAAATAAGACGGCTACAAGCGTTTATCACGTGCCCTGTGCCCGGTCATTCTGCATCGGCCCCCGGTGCGTGTCGAAGAAACCGAACAAGAATGCAGAGGCACGCAAAGAGACTCTGAATCAAAAAAAATGCTAGGCCGGTTATAAGCCGGCCTAGCAGTGCTGTCCGAATTTCCTCTAGTACACAGTAACACTTCCATCCAGCAGGTTGCCGCTGTTGTTGTAGCCATCGTTCAGCGTGATGCTGATCATGCCGGGAGGCGCCAGCGAGCTGTCGGCAGCGACAATGGTGAACGAAACCGAATGCCCATTGTCGGTCCCAGTACCGGTGAGGGTCACGGTGTGCGCAACCTCGTCGAAGGCCGCGGCCGTGATCTGCGTCGACTGAAAGTTGACGCCGGACCCGGAGTCGCTGTAGGAGGCGCTTCCAGTGGGCTGGTTGGAATCGTCATAATTGAAGCCGAACTGCGCCTGGCCGCCATGCTTGCCGTTTTGGTGGCCGTTGCCGCCACCTTCGTGGGAGGAGCCCGCGCACTTGCCTTTGGTAGAGATGCCGGGGGCTGCCGCCTTTTGCCGCGTGAAGTACGTGACAGACGGACCGGCATGATTGTCCGCAAAGGCAATGTTGACGAGATGGTTCGGGTCAATGCCGATCTGGAAGAAGTCGGCGAGGCTACGGTCGGAGGCGCCCGTCAGACCCCCGGTTGAGATCTGCCCCGTGTGGTTGGAGTGGTCGGTGGCCTGGCTGAACGTAAAAACCGGCGAGATCGCGTGACCATTGACGCTTTCCGTAACGAACACGTTCCAGTGTGTGCTCGCCGCCGGCACTGTGTTTGAGTTCCCGGCCTGATCGGCCCCATACCACGCGATAGCTACGTGGCCGTTGCCATCCGCCGCAATCCAGGGGAAGACGTTCGACTTTCCGGCCTGCGACGTGTTCCGGGTTACCTTGATCGCGGGAGACCAGCGCGTTCCAAGAGTAGTCGAGTACGAGTAATAGACGTCAGTGTTATCGGACCAGGTGGCGTACACGTAGCCGAAGTTATCCACCGCGAACCCGGGGAACAGGTTGCCGAGACCGGCCCCTGAAGGACACGTGGAACCCGCACCACAACTGAAAATCTTGTAGTCAGTGAAGGTTAGCGCGGGACTCGTAGGAGTCACGCCCGTAGCCACGCCCACGTATGCAGCGTTGAAGAAGGCGCTGCTGTTATTGGAATTGTCCACGGGATTGTCGGGACCGACAAAGATCTGGTACAGATTGCCGTGGCTGGAACAACTGCTGTTGTCCACCTTGATCTGTCCCGCGATATTGCCGGAAGGAGGGCCGACGCTCGGCTCGGTCGCGGCGTCAATTGCTGTGCCCAGAGCGCCGCTGTAGGTCTCGCCTCCATCACTTGAGCGTTGCACGAAGATTTGGGACGTGGTCCCAAAATCGTGGTACTCCATGTAAACGTGGGAAGGATCGTTGAGGCCATCGATCCACATGCGATCGTCAAAGGGTACCCCGGCGGTGGCGGGATTCGGGGTACTGAAGGCATCCGCGCGGTTGGTGGACTTGCTGCCTGTAACTTCAGCGGCGCTAAGGCTGACCACGGCTAGATTGGGAGTGTTCACGTTCGAGGGGTCCGGAGCATTCACGGCGACGTCGCCATCGCCTCCTCCTGGCGCCAACCCACTCGCACTGCAAAACGGAGTTACGACCATGCCGCAATCCGGCTGACCTTCGTACTTGAAGGGCAGGGTTCCGTCAGCGTTCGGGCCGCCGTCTGCAGTCTTATACCAGCGCCACAAATCGAGACCGCCGGGGACTCCGCGGATGGACTCGACGTAGATAGTGCCCTGCGAGTCCACAGTCATGCTGGGCTCGACCGCCTGGCCCGCGCCTGCGGGCAGACACAGACTCTCATTAGGAGTGTAATTCGCGGTTCCCGTGCCAACGTATGCAGTCACTGCCTGACCGTTCGGACAGTTGTGCTGACCGGTTGGATTGCTGGGTGGAACGGCCGCAGCCGGATTGATCCGAACTGGATAATTGGAAAGTCCGGTCGTCGCGTTGAACCCGATGGTATTCCGGAGAAAGTCCCCGTTGGCCGTGGAGATGACAAATACCGGGATAGTTGATGGAGCGGTGGCTGCACTGTCGCGTATGAGCAGGACCGCGACGCCGCCCGCCACCTGACAGTTCGCGGCTATTTGGCCGAACAGTGTAGTCCCGGTCAGATCACGGGTATCGGCCAGGCAGATTCGCCCGCTCGTTGCGGCCGGAAAGTCGGTAGGCGAAGCGCCGCCATTGGTCGCGAAAACGAAGTTCGCGGTTATCGCCGCGCTAATGTCTGTGCCCGCATTGGAGGTCGTGGACCAGACAGCGGGGATACATTGCGGGTTCACCGCGCAGCCGGCGGTGTTCGCGGGCTGTGGTCCGTTATTCAATATATCAACGCTGTTCTGAGCGGCGAGAGGAGTCCCAGCAAGCAGCAGTATGGCTCCCCAGTAGGACAACACCAGTAGCTTTTTCATCGCTTCTCCTTATGCTGTGACTGCGCCAGGTGGATGTGGAATAGGTTCAAAGCAATTCGTTCTTAGGAAATGAAATAAGCCAAGTTGCGGATGAAGCGATAAGAAAACTAGTTCCGCGGAACCGATCGCAGTTAACCTGCGATCAGGTGCAGGGCAATTCGCAGCGCAAAGATGCCGGTATTTGCCCGGAAGGTTGTCTCGATCTATAGGAAAATCAAAAACAATTTTGGAGGAGTCTTAGACAACTGCCGCCATTCTGAGTGCCGAGGTAGTAGCCAAAAAGCGCAAATACCACAATCGAACGATCCACGGCTCCATTCGGGACGCGCAAGCCTACCTTACGAGGAAGTTGTGCGAACGCGACTTGGGCCGTGATTTGGAGGGAGCAAAGATCACACTCAACGAGTACCTCGATCGCTGGCTTAAAACAGCTGTGAAGCCACGAGTGCGAGAGAAGACCTGTCAGGACTATGACGGCATGCTGCGACGCTACATCCGGCCCGTTTGGGCGAAACAGTGCTGGCGGCAATGCGGCCTACGGACGTTCAGACTATTTATCAGAAAATGATCGAGCGAGGGCTGTCCGCTCGGACCGTCCGTTACACACATGCTGTGTTAAGGTCTGCGATCCGGCAGGCATTACAGTGGCGTCTGTTGCTCGAGAATCCTGTCGATGGCGTCAAAATCCCGCAGCAGGCCAGAGGCGAAATGCATTCCACCGCGTAAACAACGCTGCCTGATACTGACGAATGTGCTCGGGGCCAAGCTGATCGGGGGAGCGATGGAAGTGCCGGCTGAAATGTTCGACCGTCTGGATATAAGTGTGGATGGTGGACTCGGCGTAGTTGCAGCGCCGTAACTCCTCAAGCATGATCTGGCGTAGATGGGTCACCGAGCGTTCCTCCTCTGCGACACAAATTAGCTCAGATCACCTCCACCGTCGGCTCAGCAATACGCGAAGGCGTCCGCCGCAATGCGGCTTAGTTCAAGTCGGCTTCTCGCCAGTAATCAATCGATGCTGCCAGTTCGCTTGTCGGTGTACTTACTGTTTGTGCCCTTCTGTGCCAGTCGGTCCCCAAAAGTCCATGAAAATGCTGTGACAGGGCAGACGTCTGTGCCTCACCTTCAGACCGACGAATTCGAGTGCACCCATAGGGACGACGAATTCGGGTGCACCCATAGGGAAATGAATGGGGGATGAAGCCCGCAAGCGTGTGTTGGGGATTGTGGCGGGAATCTTGGTAGCCGCGACACCTGAAGAATCCCAAAGACCCTCACACTCCCGACCGAGTCCGAGACACGGAGTCTCTATTAGCCTAAAGACCGCCTAAGTTCAGACTCTGTCGCGGCTGACGGCCAGCCGTACACCAGGTCACTTGGACTCGGGTTCCAATTTCGCAAGTGCATCCTTGACGCGGCCAGCGAGCGGAGAGCCGGGATCCTCTCGTAGAAACTGGCGGTACTCCTCTCGCGCCGGCTGGTTTTCCCCTCGGTCGGTGAGGACTTGGGCGGCGATCAAGTGGGCGATGGCAAACTTCTTGTGATCCGGCAATGAATGCACTTTTTGCGCATTGGCCAGCGCGAGATCGGATTCGCCGTTTTTCATTTGGCTGTTGGCAACAGCCAGAAGGATCTGTGCGTTTCGAGGATCGGCGCTGGCGGCGCGAAGCAAATACGGCTCCGCCTGCTTAAAGTCTTTGTTGTCGTAGTAAAACTGGCCGAGGTACAGATTTGCCGACTGGAGATGCTCATCCAATTGTGCAGCGGTGCGGAAGGATTCTACTGCCTTTTCCCTCTGGTTTAAGTGGACGTAGACCAGCGCCAGGTTGTTATGCGCGAGCGCATACTTAGGATAGATCGCGATCGCGCGCTCCAGAAGAGTCTCGGCATTATTCCAATCCTCATGTTGCATTTTTTCGCTGGCTTTGTCGAATTGGCACGGGGTATCGAATCGGCCGCGGGAAGCGCTCGCCGCACCTGAACAGACTGGTTGACGCGGGGACCAGAATCGGTCATATCAATCTCACCAGTTTGGGTGGTAACGATTCCCTCGCCGGCAATGCGCAATTTGTATTTGGCTGGGCTTAGGGCCGTGAAACGAACCATTCCTGATGTGTCGGTTGTTCCAATCTGCACGGTGCCACCGTAAACACTCAATAATTCGACGCGGACGTTGGGGCCCACGGGACGCTCGTTCTCGAAGGTTACGCGGACCGCGAGTTCTTCTTGTTTCACTATGTTGGGCGCAGGTGGAGTTTGCGCTCGAAGTTGCATTGCGGAAGCTGCGATGAGAAGGATGCCGAAGAGAAAGCGCTGCATAGCCCGACCTCCATCAACCGATCCGACAGACTCATGATTCGAACGCAACCGCAGCCGGTGTCGACCTTTCAATATCGCTCGGACTCTTTCGCGATGAAGCAACCGGCCGTTCCCCTCACCGGATTTCCTGGCACAAATGCGATTTTTTCTGCTGAAGGATCATTCTTCAATGATGATCCGCTATCGAGACTTTCGCGTAATCCTCTCCAGGATCAGGCCAGCGAAAAACGCATCGTGTTACTCGGGCGCCGGTGCGCCGGCCCGCTCGGGCGCAGGTATGACGGGCGGCAGAGGAGTACGTTGCCGCACTCCTTGCTCCTCGACAATTGTATAGATGAAGTCGGCGGGTAGATCGCGAATGATTTCAGTCTTGCCACTCGGCCAGAAGATCTGGACCGAAGTGATCTTATCTTCGGCCCCCAACCCAAAGTGCAACCTCAAATCATTCTGCGAAAGATAACTGCCGCCGCTGCGAACCTCATTCATTTGCTTGAAGCTTTGCGTAGTGACGGTCACGCGGGCGCCGATCGCCGCGCGATTGCTCTTCGTTCCAACCAACTGAAACACTACGCGATGGTTCCCGTTCGCAGTGCGGTTGAGGAGAAGATTGGGAGTCTCCCCGATGTTCAGTACCGCGACATCGACATTGCCGTCATTGTTAACGTCACCAAACGCAGCTCCTCGGTGGGAAGCGAGCGGTATTGCTTCCAAGCCCGAAATGGTGGAAATGTCTTCAAATGTGCCGTTCTGGCGGTTCCGGAATAACTGCAGCGGCTGGCGATAATGAGTACTGCGCGGGATGGCGTCGACCTGCGGGTACACGTGACCACTCGCCACGAACACGTCTAGCCATCCATCGTTGTCAACATCCACGAAGCCAGTTCCCCATTTCACCAAGGCATAACTGGCTTGGCCCAGGCCTGATGCCCAACCCATATCTGTAAAGCTCTTGTTACCAAGATTCCGGTAGAGGTTGTCGGGCTGGTCTGTGAAATTCGTGACGAAAAGATCGAGGTTTCCGTCGTGATCGTAGTCGCCGAAATCCACACCCATGGAGCCCAATTCCTGGCCGTCGTCACTGAGGGCGACGCCCGATAAAAGTCCGACCTCGTCAAAGGTGCCGTCATGTTTATTGTGGTAGAGGAAGTTGGGTCCTGCATCATTGGCCAGAAATAGGTCAGGCCATCCGTCGTTGTCGTAATCGGCCCAAACCGCACCCATACCGTAGCGGTGTTTGGGATCGTCCAAGCCTGCCTTTTTTGATACTTCTTCGAACGTGCCATCGCCACGATTGTGAAAAAGAACATCGCTCTCGCCTTGCATCCCCCACGGTCCGCACTGCACCAGCACACCCTTGAACCGGCAGAATTTTTCATCGCTGCCAAAGCCAGGAAGATTATTAATGTCGAGATGGACATAACGTGCCACAAAGAGGTCGACAAAGCCATCCCGATCATAGTCCGCAAAGGCAGCGGCTGTGCTAAAGCCTCCAAGGGCGACGCCTGCCTTTTCCGTCACGTCTCTAAACGTGCAATTTCCCAGGCCTTTGTAGAGCGCGTTTCGGCCAAAGCCAGTAACGTAAATATCCAGTATCCCATCGTTGTCGTAGTCAGCTACCGCGATGCCCATTCCCCAACCTTTCACCGTTAGTCCGGCTGCCGCGGTGATGTCGGTGAACTTCAGGTCGGGATCCTG
>WNGO01001649.1_pt1 | contig 14435 bp, 13 predicted proteins | sample 5400511 | NCBI WGS metagenome assembly WNGO01 (sample SAMN13153380, study PRJNA577476) | soil metagenome | isolation source: 20 cm soil or saprolite under Garry oak tree replicate 2 | place: USA:California | collected 2016-06-15
ATCGGCGCCGCGCCGGCCGAGCCCTACGCGGGAACCGAGCGCTACATCCGCGAGCGCCGCGCGCGCGGCCTCTTCGCCGACATGCGCTTCACCATGGCGCGGCCCGAGGAGTCGTGCCATCCCGAGACGCTGCTGCCGGGCGCCCGCACCGTCGTTTCGGCGGCTCTCTGCTACTGGCTGCCCGAGCCGGAGCGCCCGCTGGGCCACGGCCGGCTGCCGCGCTACACGTGGTTCGACGCCTACACGCAGCTGCGGGAGAAGCTCGACGAGCTCGGCCGGAATCTCGGCGGCAACTACCGCATCTTCGTCGACGCGAACCAGCACGTCGACCGGGAGGCTGCGGCTCGGAGCGGTGTCGGCTTCTACGGCAAGAACACGCTCCTCATCACGCGTCGGCACGGCTCCTGGGTCGTGCTCGGGACGCTCGTGACGGACGTCGAGCTCGAGCCGACGCCGCCGCTCGATCTCGACTGCGGCGAGTGCCGGCTCTGCATCGACGCCTGCCCGACCGGCGCGCTCGACGAGCCGGGAACCCTCGACTCGACGCGCTGCCTGTCCTACTGGACGCAGGCGCCCGGTCCGCCGCCGGCCGAGTACCGCGCCGACCTCGGCCCGCAGGTCTACGGTTGCGACATCTGCCAGGACGTCTGCCCGTGGAACCGTGGCGTCGAGAAGCGCCGCGCAGGAGAGCCGCTGCCGGAGGACGCGACGCCGCACGTCTCGCTCGTGGACTGGCTCCGCAGCGACCCGGACGAGCTGCGAAACCGCTTCACGCGGCTCTACGTGCCGCGCAACGACGGCCGCCGGCTCCGCCTCAATGCGCTCGTCGCGGCAGGCAACGTGGGTGGCGACGGCGAACGGGACGCCGTGTCCGCCCATCTCGAGGACCCTGACGAGACGACCCGCGAGCTGGCAACCTGGTCACTGGCGCGGATGGAGGAACGGGATGCTTAGCCGCCCGGGCCGCTGGCTCGTCCTGCTGCGGGCGGTGCTCGTGGTCGTCGGGGCGATCGCCGTCTCTCTGACGAGCTTCCCGCCCTCCTACACGCCATGGGCTTGGGCGGTCGTCGGGTTCTTCGCAGCGGTCACCGTCTTCTCGGGCGTGCTCTCGGTGGTCGAGCTCGACCCGACGACCCGCGTCCGGGCGCGCGTGCTGCTGCTCGCTCTCGACGCGGTCGTCGCGATTGGGTTCATCTCGATCTTCTCGTTCGAGACCGGCGAGCCGTGGCGCGCCCTCTACCTGATCCCCGTCGCCGCTGCGGCGCTGCGCTTCGGGCTGGTGGGCGGCGCCGTCGCCGGCGCCGTGATGGTGAGCGCGACCCTCGTCATCGACGCCCTCGGCCCCGGCCTGCAATGGAAGACGGTCTTCGCGCGGGTCCTCGTCGGCATGCTCTCCGGTCTCGTCATCGGGCGTCTGCGGGACACCCTCAATGCGGAGCGGAGCCGCGCCGAGCTGCGCGCCGCGGAGGCGGAACGGCTGCGCGACGAGCTCGGTCACCGTGTCGATGTCCTCGAGACTGCGAACCGCTGCGCGCGCGCTCTCGGCTCGTCGCTCGAGCTCGACGAGGCGTTCGGCGCGTTCATCCGCGAGCTGCGTGGCCTCGTTCCCTTCGAGCGGACGGCGATCGTCCTCGTGGAGGGCGACACCGCGACCACGATGGGTACCGCGGGCCGCGGCGCCGGCGACGTGTTCCCGCCCGGTAACAGCGACCCGATCCAGGGCTCGCTACTCGAACGCGTGCTCGACGGCAAGGTGGTCGTACGGGGCGACATAACCGAGCGGGAGTACCCCGCGGACGAGCACCTCCTCGCGCTCGGTCTGCGTAGCGAGCTCGTGACGCCGCTCCTGCTCGGTGCCCGCACGATCGGGATGCTGAGCCTCTCACGCGAGCGCGTGGACGCGTTCAGCGAGGACGAGGTCGAGCTCATCGCCCTGCTCGGCCGCCTAGTGGCGACCGCCGTGCAGAACATCCGTGCCTACGAGGCCGAGCGGCGGCGTGTGGAGGAGCTCGCACAGCTCTCGCAGCTTCGCGCCGACTTCGTCTCCCTGGTCTCCCACGAGCTGCGCAGCCCGATGGCCGCGGTGATCGGCGCGGCACGCACGCTGCAGGACCGCTGGCGGATGCTCACGGCGGAGCAGCGCGAGTCGTTCCTCGCGCTCATCGGCGACGAGACGGCACGGCTCGCGGAACTCGTCGGCGACGTCCTCGACACGTCGCGGATCGAGGCGGGGACGTTCAGCTACCGCTTCGAGGAAGTCGATCTCGGCCGCGTCGTCGACGAGGCGATCGAGACTGCGGTGCTCGCGCAGCAGGAGGTGTCGGTCGTGGCTTCCGGCCACGGAGCGCTGCCGGCGATCCGCGGCGACCGCACCCGGCTGCGGCAGGTGCTCGGCAACCTGATCGAGAACGCGGTCAAGTACTCGCCGGAAGGCGGGGAGGTGCGGGTCTCGGCGGCGGCGGCAAACGGCGAGGTACGGATCGCCGTGCGGGATGCGGGCCCGGGGATCCCGCGCGACCACCAAGCCCGCATCTTCGAGAAGTTCGGCCGGGTCGAAGTGCCGGGAGCATCGAAACCCGGGACCGGGCTCGGTCTCTTCATCGCCCGCTCGATCGCGGAGGCACACGGCGGCTCGCTCGACGTGAGCTCCGGCGCCGAGCCGGGGTCGACGTTCACCCTTACCTTGCCCGTCGGCGTTTAGCTCCGGTCGTCTTCGTTGACAACAGGAGCGTGGCCCGGATCCCCGACACCATCATCCTGCGCCGTGATCGCGACCTCGGGCCGCGCCAGAACGACATCTGGGTCAGGCGCGGCCTGTTCGGCCTCGTCTGCGTCGTAGCGGTGCTCGCGCTGCTCAACGTCTTCGGGCAGCGCCCCGAAACCTCGACCGGGGCGGCCGCCGCGGCGCAACTCTCTGTGTCGGCGCCGTCAAGAGTGCGCGGCGGGCTTCTCTACCAGGCTCGCTTCAACATCACCGCGAGGAAGAAGCTCGACCAGGCCGAGCTCGTCCTCGCTCGAGGCTGGATCCACGACCTGACGATCAACACCATGGAGCCGTCGCCCACCAGTGAGACCAGCCAGGACGGGAAGCTCGGCCTCGACCTCGGGCCGATCGCAGCGGGGCAGACCTACGTCCTCTTCATCGACTACCAGGTGAACCCGACGAACGTCGGCCGCCAGGACCAGACGGTAACGCTGTACGACGGCAACCGGGCGTTGGTCACCCTCCATCGAACCCTCACGGTCTTTCCATAGATGGACATCGCGCTCCGAGCGGTCTTCCTGTACGCGTTCGTCGTCTTCCTGATGCGGGTGATGGGGCGCCGCGAGCTGTCCTCGCTCAGTCCCCTCGACCTCGTGCTGCTCATCGTGCTTGGCGATGCGATCCAGCAGGGCTTGACGCAGGACGACTACTCGGTCACCGGCGCCGTCATCGCCGTCTCGACGATCGCCGCAGTTCAGGTCGGCAGTTCGTACTTAAGCTTCCGCTCGAGGCGCGCGAGGCGGGTCCTGGAGGGCGAGCCGGTCGTCATCATCGAGGGCGGCAAGCTGATCGAGCGCAACTTGAGGCGCGAACGGCTTACCGAAGACGAGATCGCGGAGGAGATGCGCATGCAGCAGATCGCGTCCGTCGAGGACGTGGAGTGGGGCATCCTCGAGAGCAGCGGCAACATGAGCTTCATCCCGAAGTAGGGCGCAGGTTCAGGCGCGTGCGCGCATGCGCTGACGCTTCCGATCTCGTGTTAGTCGGCTCTTGCGACCGTGTCCTGTTGGCGAAGGTACTGATGTACGAAGGCGATCGCCATGCTCCCCTCGCCGACAGCAGAGGCAACGCGCTTTACAGGACCGAGGCGGACGTCACCACAGGCGAAGATGCCGGGCACGCTTGTCTCGAGGAGGTACGGGTCGCGTTCGAGTGGCCACGTTCCGCCGAGCTGGGCATCGGCGCCTGTGAGCACGTAGCCATTGTCGTCGAGCGCAATCTCTGGAGGCAGCCACGCCGTCTCCGCGTCGGCGCCGATCATGATGAAGAGCGCATCCGAACGGCGAGTCCTCGTCTCGCCGGTGTGGCTGTCGCGGACCTCGATGGCCTCGAGTGAGTCCTTGCCGAGGACGGCCACGATCTCACGGTGGAAGAACACGTCGATGTTCTCGCGTGTTCGCAGCTGATCGATGAGGTACTGCGACATGCTCTTCTGGAGCCGCTCGCCGCGGCCGATGATCGTGACGCTCCGAGCGTGGCTCGAGAGGAACATCGCGGCCTGACCGGCAGAGTTGCCGGCGCCGACGATGTGGACGTCGAGCCCGTGGGCCATCGGCGCCTCGCTGCGGGCTATCCCGTACGTCACGCCCTTCCCGGCCAGTCGGTCGGCCTTGATCCCGAGCCGCCGCCAGGAGACTCCACAGGCGACGATGATCGTCCGGGCACGAAGCACGTCGTCGCCGTCCAGATACACCTGGCGGGTTTCCGGGTCGATCCGCTCGATGGTCCGCGTGACGAGTATCTCGGCGCCGAGTCGTCGTGCCTGCTCGAGCGCGCGGCGCGCGAGCTCGTCGCCCGATACTCCGGAAGGGAAGCCGAGATAGTTCTCGATCCGCGACGAGGTCCCCGCCTGTCCCCCTGGGGCGTGTCGCTCGACGACCACAACCCTGAGCCCCTCGGACGCGCCGTATACGGCGGCCGCCAGCCCGGAAGGACCGGCGCCGACGATGAGGACGTCGTAGTCCGCGTGTCGTGGTTCGGTTTCGATGTCCAGCAATTCTGCGACGCGCCGCAGAGTGGGTCGCGTCACCGCCTTTCCGTCGGCGACCCGTAGGCTCGGCCAGTCTTCCGGGGCAGGCAACGGCCCTCCCCAGCGCTCCGTCGCGTCGGGCTCGTCGGGTCGAACCCACACAAACGTGATCTGGTTGCGATCGAGGAAGTTACGGAGCTCCGCGCAGGCGGGGTCGAACCGTCCCCCCACGACAATCGCGCGCGGCGGCGGTGGGTTGGCGGCGAGTCCCTGTAGTCCGAGGGGGCCGCTCATCCGGCGGGCCGCGAGCGCACCTACACGCTCGACGAGAGCGGGATGGACCGAAGCGACGGCGTGATAGGCCCGCGCGTCGATCCGCAGTACCCGGGATTCCTCCGCGGCCCGGAACCCCACCGGGAACACCGCCCCGAGGGTGATCGGCACCTCCCCGAAGATGGCGCCGAGATGTCGCTCGCCGACGACTTTCTCGACGCCATCGGCTTCCTTGACTGCCTCGATCCGGCCCGCGAGCAACCCGAAGAGTGCCTGCTCTCCACCCTCCTGTACCGCGTACTCACCCGGGAGCAACGTTAGGTCGGCGGCTGCCCGGGCTAGCTGCTCGCGTAGCTCGGAGTCGAGTTCGGCAAAGATCTCGATCCGAGCGATGTCCTCGGCTGTGACCATCGGGCGAGCCCCCTAGCTAGGCGCGGACGCGCATGCGCTCGACGCCGAGCTCCTTCGCCAGCGTCTTCGCGCGCGCGGCGATCTCGCGCCGCAGCTCGTCCGGCTCGAGCAGGACAGCCTCGCCGCGCGCCGCGAGGATCTCGCTCTCGAGCCACTCGTCGTCGCCGTAGGGGCGCTCCAGGAGGGCGGTCCCGTCCCTGAGCAGCTGTGCGCCGCGCTCGGTCGCAAAGCGGGCGACGTCCTTGGTGTAGAGGATTCGCGCCGTCCGGGCGTTGCGCAGCTTCGTGGGCGCGAAGCCCGGGCGCGGCTCGAAACGCTCCTTCGTCAACGTTGCGCTCCGCATCCGATCGAGCCTGAACGACCGCTCGCCGTCGCTCGTCCGGTCCCACGTGTGGACGTACCAGTTCGGCAGCTCCCTGCCGAACGAGTAGGGCTCGACGAGCCGCGTCGAGGGCTCGGAGTCGGCCTCCTTCTGGTACTCGATCTCCACGAGCTTTCGTTCGCGCATGCCGCGGGCGAGCCGTGAGACGAGGTCGACCTCCTCGGTCGCGACGTGCGGCTCGGGCGTGCGTGCGAGCTCGAACTGCCCGAACGTCTCCTCGAGCTTCTTGCGGACGCGCGACAGGGGAGTGTGCGCGTCGGCCGCAATCATCGGGCCGACGTACTCGAGCGCGAGCCGGATCGCGCGCGCCTCGAGCGGAGTCAGGCGCGGCGCTGCGCGGAACGTGTCTCCCCACAGCTCCTTGTCGACGTGGACCGAGCCTTCGTGCAGCTCCGCGTAGATCGTGTAGCAGCCCCCGCCGAAGTTGACGAGGTTGAGCAGGGAGAGATGCTCCTCGAGCTCGTCGGCCGGGATGGAGGGGAAGCGCTCGAGCAGCTCCGGCGCAGGAATCTCGGCGTCGCGCTCTTCGCCGCACGCGGCGAGGAGGTAGGCGAGCAGCGCCTGCAGGACGGCGAACCGCTCGGGCGCCACAGGCCCGGCCGGGCGTTCGACGGCCCCGTCGCCGCTCGCCACCGCGGGCTTCTCGCGGGCCGGCTTGGGCGCCTCGCCCTCGTGCCGCTCCCGCACGCGCCGCCACGCGGCAGCCACATCGCGTTTGAGCTCCGCCGGCTCGAGCGGCACCGCGCGGCCGTTCTGGCGCAGCACCCAGGAGGCGAGCTGGGGGATGGAGGAGTACTCGGTGACGAAGACGCCGTCCTCGAGCTTTCCCGTCTCGCCGTAGGCGCGCCGCACCCACCAGGCCGTGTCGCCGAGCACCTCGATCCGCGCCGTGCCGACCGCGTCGCCGATCTGCCACGGCGGCCGGCCGCGGTACAGCTCGACGTCGAAGTCCGCCGGCGCGCGGAAGTCGCGCTCCCGCCGGGTCGCGAACTTGATGTCGCCGCGGATGCGAGAGACGCGGAAGGTGCGGATGTCCTCGCGGTCGAGGTCGTGCCCGACGACGTACCAGAGCCCGTTGTCGTTCAGGAGCGCGTAGGGGTTGAGCGTCCGCTGGCTCTCCTTGTCCCGGGAGATCGACCAGTAGTCGAAGCGCACCGTCCGCTGCTTCGAGATCGCGTTCTCGAGCTTCGCCAGCCGGCCCGGCGTCTCGGGCGAGTAGTCGGGGTCGAGCACCTCCACGCGGCTCGCCGTCTCGGTCGGCGCCTCGCTGAAGCCGGGCCGTCCGAGCGCGAGGTTCTGGAGCGCGAGGCGCAGCGGCTCGGCGTACGCGAACTTCCCCTCGAGGAGGTAGAAGGCGGTCTGCAGCGCCGCGAGCTCCTCGTCCTCGAGCTCGAGCTTCGGGAGGAAGTACTGCTCCGAGCGCAGCGTGTACAGCTCCTCGCCGGTGAACTCGTCGCGCTGCGACTGCAGCGGGACGCCGAGCGAGAGGAGCTCGGCCCGGTCGGAGTAGAAGCGCCGCGCGAAGGCCTCGTCCGACATCTCGGAGTAGCCCTCGACGTTCGACTTCACGTCGCGCGCCGTGATCGCTCGTCGCTCCGCCATGAGGAAGGCGACGAGCGAGAGCTGCCGGATCAGCTTGTCCGTGTCATGCGACACCCGCGCAGCACACTAGCGCTGTATGCCTGTGGAACGCGACTGTGGAAATCCTGTGGAAGCGGGCGGGCTACGCCGCGGCTTTGGTCTCGAGGTGCTGATGAGACGGGCAGTAGTCGCGCTCCGGGAGCGGTGTCCGCTGGCACGGCTTGCCCTTGCGCGTCGTCGCCCGGCAGCGGGCGATCCCGCCGTCGAGCAGGCCCGACTCGATCTGCTCCTCGATGAACTCGACCGCGGCCTTCACGCCCTGGTTCACCGCCCACGCGACCTGCGCCTGCGCGGTGATGGGGAAGTGGCGGCGGATGTCCTGGAACAGCGCCCGCTCGGGCTTCGCGAAATAGAGGGGATCGCTCGCCAGCCGCTCCATCGTCTGCTCGCACGCCTCCAGGACGGCGCGGCGCGATTCCAGCTGGGTTTCGCGGTCGGAGTACGGATCGATGTGGTCTTTCATGGACCTGTAAATGGCCCGTGAGTATTGATACATGCACTGCTGCAACTGGGCAGTTCTCTCTTCGATCACGTCGGTATCCGTCTCCTCCCCGAAGGCCCGTAAGGCCTTATTTGAAGCCGATTCCCGCAGGACTCCCGTGTTGCCCGGGGTTCGATCCTACATGGTAGCCGGTGCTGTCACAAAGTCGCTGGATTCGTTGTCTCCCCAGCAAACGAAAGGCCTAGACGCGGCGCCGGTCCGCGTGTGGGTCGCCCTCGACGGCGCGGCGTCCGAACCCCGCCACCCAGAGGATCGCGAGCACGAGGCCCACGAGGCCGACGGGGATCCCGACCCAGGGGATGAGGAACAGGAAGATGATCCCCACAACGATGAATGCGAGCCCTATGGCGATCACAGGGTTCGGGTCCCCGGCCTGCCGCAAACGGAAACGTCAAGCCTGGAGAACGACGAGCCGCTCCTCGGTCATCTCGCGGATCGTGTAGGCGGGGCCTTCCTTCGTGTTACCCGATCCCTTGACGCCGCCGTAGGGCATCTGGTCGGCGCGGAACGTCGGCGCCTCGTTGACGGTGACGCCGCCGAACTCGAGCGTCTGGGCCGCCGCGAGCGCCGTTGCGATCGAACCGGTGAAGATCCCCGCCTGGAGCCCGTAGTCGGTTCCGTTCGCACGCGCGTAGGCGTCCTCGAGCGAGTCCACCGCGTTGACGACGCAGACGGGACCGAAGACCTCGTCGCAGACGACGCGCGCCGACTCGGGGGCCTCGGCGAGCACGATCGCGCCGAGCGGGTCGGCGTCGGTGGAGCCTGCGAGGAGCTTCGCGCCCGCGGCCTGAGCCTCCTCGACCCACTCGGCGATCCGCGTGCGCGCGTCGGCGTCGATCACCGGCCCCACGTCGGTCGCCTCGTCCGCCGGGTCGCCGACGACGAGCGCCTCCACCTTCGGAAGGAAGCGCTCGAGGAAGCCGTCGGCGGCCGGCCGCTCGACGTAGATCCGCTGGACGGAGATGCAGCTCTGGCCGGCGAAGGAGAAGGCGTTCGCGGCGAGCTTCGTCGCGGCGAGGTCGAGGTCGGCGTCGGCGGCCACGACCACGGGCGTCGAGTTGCCGAGCTCCAGCCGCACGCGCTTGCGCGCCGCGCGCTCGGCAATGCCCCAGCCGACGCCACTCGAGCCGGTGAACGTGATCATGCGGACGCGCTCGTCCTCCACGAGCACGTCACCGATCTCGCCGGACGGGCCGACGAGGACGTTGAGCCAGCCGTCCGGAAGGCCCGCCTCTTGCTCGAGCTCCGCGAGCAGGAGCGCCGAGAGCGGCGTTGCGCTCGCCGGCTTGAGGACGACCGGGCAGCCCGCGGCGAACGCGGGCGCGAGCTTGTGCGCGACGAGGTTGCAGGGGAAGTTGAAGGGCGAGATGGCGCCGATCACCCCGATCGGCCGGCGCAGCGTGAACGCGACCTTGCCCTCGCCCGCATCCGAGGCGTCCATCGGGACGACGTCGCCGGCGAGCTTCCGCGCCTCGACGGCGGCGAACGTGTAGGTCGACGCCGCCCGTGACGCCTCGACCCGCGCGGTCTTGATCGGCTTGCCCGCCTCGGCGCAGATCGTGCGGGCCATGTCCTCGTGCCGCTCGCGCAGCAGGCCCGCGACCCGGTCGAGGATCGCCGCGCGCTCGTGGGCCGGCAGCGGGGACTCGAGGGCGCGTGCGGCCGCGTCGACTGCCCGCCGGGCGGCATCGGCGCCGGACTTCGGCGCACGGCCGACGACCTCACCGTTGTACGGGGAGTGAACTTCGATCCACTCTTCTGTCGTCGTCGCCATATGCTCCGCTGGTGGTCAGCCGTGACGATATCGGCATCCACCTCGGCAGTGAGCTCGTGGTCGAAGGCGCCACCTGGCCGGGTCTCGTGCATACGATCGACCATCCGGATGGGCTTGTCCTCGTCGATACGGGGATGGTCGACTCGACACCGGAAGTGGAGGACTTGCACCCGACGCCGCACCCGCTGCCGGACGAGTTGGTGAGCCGTGTGGCGATCGTGATCAACACGCATCTTCACTTCGACCACTGCGGCGGCAACCGTCTCTTTCCCGGCGTCCCGATCCACGTGCAGCGGCGAGAGCTCGCCGACGCAAGGACGCAGGACGACTACACGATCCGCGAGTGGGTCGACTTCCCCGGCGCGACCTACGTCGAGCACGATGGCGAGGCGGAGATCCTGCCGGGAGTGCGTCTCGTGCCTGCGCCCGGCCATACCGAAGGACACCAGATCGTCGTTGTCGAGACCGACGAGGGGCCGGTGGTTCTCGGCGGCGACGTCGGCTACTCGTTCGCGGACATCGGGCAGGGGGACACGCCCGGGAAGCGGCTCGTGCTCGAGCTTGCCGCCCCGACCTACTTAGCGCACGCCCGTAATCCGCACGTGCCGCACCCGAACGACTAGCTCTACTCGTACTCGTCCGGAATGCGCGCAGTGACCGCTGCAAGCACCTTGTCCTTGATGGACGGGACGTCGTGCATCAGCGTCCGGAAGCCGGACGCCGTGACGACCAGTACCCGGGCAGGGCCTCGCGTTCTCACCGTCGCCGTCCGAGGCTTGCCCGAGACGAGGGCGATCTCTCCGACGAAGTCGCCGGGCCCGAGCTCATTGACGACGCGCACCCCGCGGACGACGTCGGCCTCGCCCTCGACGAGGATGATGAACTCGAAGCCGCCCGCGCCTTCCCGGGTCAGATCACGCGCGCTGGGCAGGTCGAGCTCGTCCGCGAGCATGGCGATCTGTCCGAGCTCTCGCCGCGAGCAGCGCTCGAACAGCGGAACCCGCTTCAGCAGCTCGATCTTCGCGTTCTTGCGCAGCATCGACCGAGTACAGTCTCTTGCATGAAGCAGTCCGGCGCAATGATCGTCGATGCCGTCCGCAGCCCGATCGGCAGGAAGAACGGCACGCTGTCGCACATCCGCGGCGATGAGCTCTCGGCACAGGTCGTGAACGCGCTCGTCGCGCGGAAGTCGGTCGATCCCGCCGAGGTCGAGGACGTGCAGTGGGGCTGCGTAACGCAGGTCGACGAGCAGGCGTGGAACATCGGCCGCAACGTCGCGCTCACCGCGGGCTGGCCCGTGTCGGTCGCGGGGACGACGGTCGACCGGCAATGCGGCTCCTCGATGCAGGCGAATTTCAACGCCGCCGCGGCGGTCTGGTCGGGTCAGCTCGACCTCGTCGTCTCGGGCGGCGTCGAGATGATGTCGCGCGTCCCGATGGGCTCGAACAACGGGTCGATGTCGCCGCTCGTGCACGAGCACCACGAGATCGTGATGCAGGGCATCTCGGCCGAGGAGATCGCGAAGCAATGGGGGCTGACACGCCAGGAGCTCGACCGGATCTCGTTCGAGTCGCACCAGCGCGCCGCGCGCGCGATCGACGAGGGCCGCTTCGACAAGGAGGTCGTGCCGATCGAGCTCGACGTCCCGGATCCGGAAGGGTCGGGGGGCTCCGCGACGGCGACCCGCGTCCGCTTCGCGGTGGACGAGGCCGTGCGGCGCGAGACGACGCTCGAGAAGATGGCGGAGCTCCAGCCGGCCTTCATCCCGGAGGGGGTCGTGACGGCCGGGAACTCGTCCCAGATCGTCGACGGCTCGGCTGCCGTGCTCGTCGCCTCCGAGGCGAAGGTGGGGGAGCTCGGGCTCGAGCCGCGGGCGCGGTTCGTCTCCTTCGGCGTGGTGGGCGTCGATCCGCACCTGATGCTGCACGGGAACCCGGAGGCATCGGCGAAGGCTCTCGCGAAGGCCGGGCTGACGTGGGACGACATTTCCGTGATCGAGGTCAACGAGGCGTTCGCCTCGGTCGTGAGCCAGTTCCTCGCGGACACCGGCTTGCAGGAGCGCTACGAGGCGGGCGACGTGAACCCGAATGGCGGCGGCATCTCGCTCGGCCATCCGCTCGGCGCCACCGGCGCACGGATCACGGCCACGCTCGTCTCGGAGCTCGAGCGGCGCGACGCGCGCTACGGGTTGGCGACGATGTGCATCGGCTTCGGCCAGGCCATCGCCGCCGTGATCGAGCGCGTCTAGCCGGCCGACGCTTCGGCGATGGCGCTCAGGTAGCGCTCGGTAACGCGTTCCTGGATTCGGCGCGCGATCGGCGATCCCATAGGAGCTCAGTCGTGCTGCGCGAGCCAGTCCCCGACGACCTGCATGTACCGCTCGCGCTCTTCGACGTGCGGCATGTGGGACGACTCCTCGAAGCAGACCCACTCCGAGTCGCGGATCCCGTCGCACAGCGTCTCCTGCAGCGCCGGCGTCGCCTCGTCGTGGCGCCCTGAGACGAGCAGCGTGGGCACGTCGATCTCTCCGAGCCGGTCCTTGACCTGCCAGTCGCGGATCGAGCCGACGACGTGGAACTCGCTCGGGCCGTTCATGGTGTGGTAGACGGTCGGGTCGCGCTCGATCCAGGCGAACGCCTCGGCAACCTCCGGCGGCCACTCGACCCGGCAGACGTGGCGCCCGTAGAAGACGAGGCATGCCTGCATGTACTCCGGATCGTCCGTCGTGCCTGCCTCCTCGTGGCGGCGCAGGGTCTCCTCGACCTCCGGCGGGAGCAGTGCGCGCAGCCGGTTCGCCTCGGCGACGAAGTCGGGAAACGAGGCGGCCGTGTCGGCGAGAACGAGCCCGCACAGCCCGGGCGGCTGCGCGAGCGCGTACTCCTGGCCGAGGAACCCGCCCCAGGACTGGCCGAGGACGTGGTGGCGGTCGGCGATCCCGAGCGCGCCGACCAGGTTGTGCAGCTCCCGGACGAACAGTTCGACCGTCCAGAAGTCGGCGCCGCGGTCCGGATAGTGCGTGCTGCGCCCGTTGCCGAGCTGGTCGTAATGGATGACTGCGCGGCGCTCGGCGAGGTCCGCGAGCGAGAGGAGGTAGTCGTGGGTAGCACCGGGGCCGCCGTGGAGGACGACGAGCGGCGCGGGAGCAGCGAGGTCGCCGGGCCGCAGGTCGCCGGTCACGCGGTACCAGGTCTGCGCCTCCTCGCCGTCGAGCGGGAACGCGACTGTGTCCTCGCGCACGACCACGTCGCTGCGAGTCTACGCTCCGCGGTCCGTGACGCTGGAGCTGTCGCCGTGGGTCGATGCGTGGTGCCGATCCTGCCTGGGCGCGCCGGCAGTCGAGACGCTGTTCGTCGTCTCCCATCTGTCCGAAGTGGTCGGTGTCCGCATTGCGGATGGACGCGAGGTCGTCCTCAAGCGGCGGGTCGACGAGTGTGGGCGCGCGCGAGCCTGCGTCCGCGCGCAGGGGCTGCTCGCGAGCCACGGCTTTCCCTGTCCGCTGCCGCTGACCGAACCCGTCTTCGCCGACGGATTCGTGGTGCACGCGGAAGCGTTCGTCGGCGGGGGCGAGGTCGAGACAGACGACAGCCCCGCCGCAGCGGCGAGGTCGGCGATGCTTCTCGCCGATCTGATCGGCCGCCTCTCGGCACTCGATCCTCCGCCGCCGTTGCCGAATCCCGAGTGGGTGCGCTGGGACTCACTGCCCGAGCGCCAGGCCAGGTCGTCGGTGCCCGGATGGATCGACGAGACGCAGCGGCGCCTGCACGACAAGCTCGCCGCCTGCCGGCTGGAGCCGATTGTCGGGCACGTCGACTGGGAGGCGCAGAACATGCGCTGGGAGCGCGGCGAGCCGCTCGTCGTCCACGACTGGGACAGCCTTGCCTGGCTCCCCGAGGCGGCGATCGCGGGAACGGCGGCCGGCGTCTTCGCGAGTCACGGCAGGCCGACGCTCGCGCCGCTCGCGAGCTCCGCGGCGTTTCTCGAGGCCTACCAACGAGCGCGCGGCGCGCGGTTCTCGCGGAACGAGGAGGAGATCGGCTGGGCGGCGAGCCTGTGGGTCGCGCTACACAACACGCGCGACGAGCTGATCTACGACCGCCCACGGCTGAGCTTCGAGCGGCTGGAGGAGCAGCGAGCCGACCGCCTCGCGCGAGCTGGGGCGTGACTCGTGATCTAGGCTCCGCCCTCGTGAAGGTCGGAGTCGTGGGGCTGGGGACGATGGGCGCGGGCATCGCGCAGCTTGCGGTCGAAGCTGGCCTCGAGACGGTCGGGCGCGAGGTCACCGACGAGCTGGGGGAGACGGCCCGCGGCCGCATCGAGCACTTCCTCTCGCGCAAGGTCGAGAAAGGCCAGATCGACTCCTTCGACATCGACCTGCTGAGCCTGACCACCAACCTGGCCGCGTTCGCCGACTGCGACGTCGTGATCGAGGCGATCGTCGAGGAGCTGGAGCCGAAGCGGGAGCTGTTCGCGGAGCTCGAGCGCGTCTGCCGGCCCGACGCCGTGCTCGCGACGAATACCTCTGCGCTGTCCGTGACCGAGATCGCCGGCGCGACCTCGACACCCGAGCGCGTGGTCGGGATGCACTTCTTCAATCCCGCACCGCTCATGCCGCTCGTGGAGATCGTCCGCGCGGAGCGGACGTCCGACGAGGCGTTCGACACCGCCTACGCCCTCGGCGAGCGGCTCGGCAAGCGTCCGATCCGCTGCCACGACACACCG
>WNGO01004103.1_pt1 | contig 14424 bp, 19 predicted proteins | sample 5400511 | NCBI WGS metagenome assembly WNGO01 (sample SAMN13153380, study PRJNA577476) | soil metagenome | isolation source: 20 cm soil or saprolite under Garry oak tree replicate 2 | place: USA:California | collected 2016-06-15
CCTTGATGTGCGCGCTTGTGACTCTATCCAATGGACTTAGTCAAAGAATTTCGGAGCTGAGCGCATAATGGCCAGAGAAGTCATCCGTGTCCGCAACGAATTCTATATTCGTTCGTCGTCGGCCCGCGTCGATGTTCGGACTCGGGTATTGAAACAGGGAGATACTTTTGCTGTGTTCGACCGTTTTGGCGACATCGAGACGTTCGGGACCGGTGAACTCGGTCTTTACTATCAGGATACTCGTTTTTTGTCGCGGCTGACCTTGAGACTAGGAAAGGACCGCCCGTTGCTGCTCAGCTCCACCGTCAGAGAAGACAACGCAGTAATGGCGGTGGACGCTACGAATCCGGATACGTGGCGGGACAGCGAGATAGTGATCCCACGAGGAACCGTGCACGTGTTTCGCTCGAAAATTCTCTGGGAGAAAACTTGTTACGAGCGGGTGCGAATTCATAACTACGGGCGTGCGGCTGTCGATTTGTCGTTCGCGATCGAATTTGATGCTGATTTTGTCGACATCTTCGAGCTGCGCGGTACCAAACGAGAACGTCGCGGCCGCCGCCTTGAAACGCAGGTCAACCGGGACCATCTCGTTCTCGCATACCAGGGTTTGGACAATTGCCTTCGCCGGACGCGAATCATCTTTGATCCGGCGCCGAGTCGGTTAACGGAGACCGCAGCGACTTTTTACATCCGTCTTGAAGCCGGTGAAGCAGCGAACTATCGATGCGCGATTGGATGCGAGGTGAACAGCGATTCGCGTGTCGAGATCAAGCCTTGCTACGAAAGAGTTGTGCAGGAGGCAGCCGGTGCGCTCGAACGCGAGCGCGCCGAAGAGGCCCAGATTTTTACTCAAAACGAACAGTTCAACGATTGGCTGAATCGTTCTCTGGCCGATCTCCACATGATGCGGACAGCAACACCGTACGGGCCGTATCCTTATTGTGGGTGGATCCATCGCTTGCACGTGGCGTCCTCGGCGTTCTGGCGGCTACTCAAGCGGACTCTGAAAGTCCGGAGCAGGATGCGCAGCCCGGCAAGGTAGTGCACGAGATGCGCGCCGATGAAATGGCGATCACGGGGGAGATTCCGTTCAGGCGCTACTACGGCAGCATCGATGCGACGCCACTGTTTCTCATGCTCGCGGGCGCATATTACAAACGCACAGGCGACCGCGTTTTCATTGAGTCAATCTGGTCAAATGTGGAGCGCGCGCTCGAGTGGATCGATCGATACGGCGACTCAGATGGCGACGGTTTCGTGGAATACTCTCGCAAATCGAAACACGGTCTCATCCATCAGGGCTGGAAAGATTCTGTCGACGCCATTTTCCACAGCGACGGCACGTCCGCCGAAGCACCGATCGTCTTGTGCGAGGTGCAGGGTTACGTTTACGCTGCAAAATGCGCGGTGAGCGAGCTTGCAAAAATGCTCGGGGACGCCGCGCGATCGCGAGAATTATCAAAACAGGCAGAGACACTCTCCCGGCGGTTTGAGAAAGCCTTTTGGTGTGAGGACATTTCAAGTTACGCGCTCGCATTGGATGGGCAAAAGCAGCCTTGCCGCGTGCGGGCCTCGAACGCGGGGCACTGTTTGTTTGCCAGTATCGCGACGGACGAGCATGCCCGGCGTGTAGCGATAACTCTCATGGAAGAAACATCATTCTCCGGTTGGGGCATTCGCACCGTCGGCAGCAGCGAGGCTCGTTACAATCCTATGTCCTACCACAACGGTTCGATCTGGCCGCATGATAACGCCTTAATTGCATCGGGGTTTTCCAGATACGGAATGAAAAGCTCGGCGGCGATGGTTCTCGCTGGTTTGCTGGACGCCAGTATTTTTCTGGATCTGCACCGCCTTCCAGAACTATTTTGCGGGTTCCCGCGGCGGCCTGGTGAATCTCCCACGCTCTATCCCGTAGCTTGCGCGCCGCAAGCATGGGCGTCCGGTGCGGTGTTTCTCTTGCTCGAAGCATGTCTCGGCTTGAGCATTTCCGCCCCCGAACGAAAGCTCGTATTTTCAAAACCACTCTTACCGCCGTTCCTTCCGCAGGTGACTATTCGTGATTTGAAAGTAGCAGACGCACGCGTTGATCTTCTGCTCACTAGACACGATGAAGGCGATGTGGGAGTCAACGTGCTTCGCCGCGACGGCGAGGTCGAAATTGTCCTTTTGAAATAGCATATCCGCGTGCGCGGTGGCAAAGTCGCCACTGGACGAATCCATCCTTCGGCGGATATGGTGAAGCGATGAAGGCAAAAGTGATTGTGATGCCAAAAGCAGCGGTGCTCGATCCTCAAGGGAATGCCGTGCGCGATGCGATGCGGCACCTTGGGATGCCAGAGGTGCGCAGCGTCAGGATCGGCAAATACATGGAGATCGATGTTGAGGGACAAGACGGCGAGCTTGAATCGCGGTTGCATCGTCTTTGTCGCGATTTGCTCTCGAATCCGGTGATCGAAGATTACGAGCTGCAGAAAGGCGAATCAGGAAACCAGGAAGAGCGAAAGGTTAAAAACGGAAGCCACAAGAAAACCCTCAACGCCCAACACTCAACGTCGAACATCCAACAACAGAAAACGAAGCGGAAGAGGAAGAGTTTGCGATGAAAGCGCTGCGATATTTTTTCTGTATAGTGCTGCCGCCGCTCGCTGTGTTGATGACGGGTCGGATTGCCAGTTTCTTTTTAAGTCTGATTTTGACTTTGCTTGGCTGGATTCCAGGAGTCATTCACGCTTGCCTTGTAGTGAACGATTATCATGCTGAGAAGCGGGCTGCTGCTGCTCGTTAGCTCAATACCGCTGGGGCGACGCCCCCAGACTAAACCGAAACAGCACGTTGCGCTGACGGAACATTTGGGTCGCACAGTAACAGGAAATTTTTGCGCGCGAGAACGCGGGCCGCTACAGTCGATTGCATGAAATTCGCTGTCATCCAGTTTCCCGGTTCCAACTGCGATCAGGATTGCGTCGCTGGAATCAATGGCTTGAGTGGATTACATGCCGAGTACGTGTGGCACAAGGAAACGTCGCTTAACGACTTTGATGCCATCGTGTTGCCGGGCGGATTTGCGTATGGCGACTATCTTCGGTGTGGCGCTATTGCTCGCTTTTCGCCGGTGATGAAAGCAGTTATCCGCGACGCGCGCGCGGGTAAACTCGTGCTGGGCACATGCAATGGCTTCCAGATCCTGTGTGAAGCTGGCCTTCTGCCTGGTGCACTGGTGCGCAATCGCTCGCTGCGGTTCGTGTGTGACATGGTTATTACGCGCGTGGAGGTGGATGATTCGCCGTTTACCCACGGTTGCACTAAAGGGTCGCTCCTCCGTCTGCCCGTCGCCCATGGCGAAGGCTGCTTTTTCGCTGACCCAAAAACTTTGCACGACCTGAACGCCAACGAACAAGTGATCTTGCGCTACGCAGACGCACAAGGCCGCATCGGTTCGGACGCGAATCCGAATGGCTCAATCGAAAACATCGCCGGTATCTGTAATCGCGAACGAAATGTCTTCGGTCTGATGCCCCACCCCGATCGCGCGTCTGATGCGCGGCTCGGCAGCACGGATGGCGCGAAGATTTTTCGGTCGATGATGCAGACGATTAGTGCCACATGTTGTAGGGCGTCCGGTGCGGCGAACGCCGTCCTCGATGGCTGCCCACAGAAACGCCCCACGATGGTTGCGTGAGTCTCTCTCCACTTACCAGCTGCCCGTACCTGCTGAACTAGGGGAAAACCTGATCGAACTCCCTGGACGACGGCGAGTTATGCTCAATTCGACTAGGGGAGTGCCGCGTGTTGAGCTGATACAGTATTGTAAAGAAAACGAACACTATCCGGTATTTGGATAGCCTGTGGTGCCTCTAGTAATAAGGGTGGCATCGCTGTTGCTTAAAACACAGGCGAAAACCTTATCATTATGCTATTACAAAAAACCCTACACATGAGCCAGGCGTTGGCCGAGTGCAAAGCGCGCTTGGGCAGCATTCAATCATATCGAAGACAATTTCTGATGGTGACCCGTGCAACTGTCACCTCATCTAAAACGGTCGATTTCAGCTTTCGCGGCCCGTTTGGTTTTGAGGCACACACGGTTCTTTTATCGGTCGAGAGCGACTCGCCCGACCAGTATGCCTTCGAGTCAGCCGGTGGCAATATTGCGCTGATGGGAATCGTTGACTTCAGCGAGATTCGGCCAAACTGCACTGAGGTCACACTCGCGGTTCATTACGAGATCAAGAACAAAATCTTTGCCTGGATCGACCGGCGTTTGCATTTCGTGGACAGCTTCGTGACTGCGGAACTGCGCCGCATCAGCGCACACTTCGAAGGGATCGCTGCGAGTTATCTGGAACACGCGCGCGTTCTGCCCGTGCTCCAAACCGCTCACGCCTGAGGGCACAGAGGGTCCAAGAGCCACGCAGGTTGGGGGCTTGCGTGGCTCTTTTGCTGTACATGCACTTCTACTCTATTCGGACCGCGCGTTTTCGGTCGAGGCGGAGGATCTGGCCCGGGCGAAGGCTGATTTTGGCTTTGGGATCGTGAATCTTCGTTCCATCAATCTCGACGCTTCCTTGTTTGATCAAGCGCGAGACTTCGCTGTGCGATTTGTTCAAGTTAAACATCTGTCGGTAAACATCCGAAACTAGGGTAACAGCAGCACGCCCCTCTCGATTGACTGGTGAAAACGCGGGCAGCTCCGCGTGTTTCAAGTCGCGCTTACTGAAGCGGGTGTTCCACTCATCGAGTGTTTTTTGAGCGATCGCAGACGTGTGATACCTCTGCACGATCTCGAACGCGAGCTGCTTTTTCGCCTCCAGCGGATGCATGTCGGCTGACGGGAGACGTCCCAGGAGCACTTCGTAATAGCGCGCCATCAACGCATCCGAGACGCTCATTAATTTGCCAAACATTTCTCCGGCGGGCTCGTTCACCCCGACAAAATTGCCGAAGCTTTTGCTCATTTTCCTGATGCCATCCAAGCCTTCAAGAATCGGGACGAGAAAAACGACCTGCTGCGGCAGGCCTTCTTCCCTTTGAAAATCGCGTCCGATTAGGATGTTGAAAAGCTGGTCGGTGCCTCCTAGCTCCACGTCGGCTTTTACCATCACGGAATCCCAGCCCTGCATGATTGGGTACTGAATTTCGTGTGCGCGAATGGATTGCTGCTTGTCGATGCGCGCCTTGAAGTCTTCGCGCTGCAACATTTGCTGCAAAGTCACCCGGCCGTTCAGGCGAATAACCTCTTCAAACGACATGGTGCGAAACCAGTCGCCGTTGCACACCGTCTCCGTGCGCGCGGGATCAAGAATTTTGAATGCCTGCTCGCGATACGTTGCCGCATTTGCGATCACTTCCTGATGCCTCAATTGCGGCCGCGTAACGGAACGACCGCTCGGGTCGCCGATCATTCCGGTGAAGTCGCCAATGATCAGAACGGCCTGGTGGCCGAGGTCCTGAAACTGCCTCAGTTTTCGCAGGACAACCGTATGACCAAGGTGAATGTCCGAGGTGGTCGGATCGACTCCGAGTTTTACTCGTAATGGCCGACCCAGCGTGAGCTTGGCGCGCAGTTCATCCTCGCTGATGATCTGGGCCGCGCCTTGTTTCAAAAGCGCCAGAGCTTCTTCTGGTTGCATGATCAACCACAGAATAGTGCACCCGCGAGCGCGCTACTTATTTTTATTTAACAACTCGCGCACCTGTTCGATTGTGAGCGGCGCATTTTGCCTGTTCAACGACTTTTGATCTTTGCCCCCGTCCAGGAATGGCCGGTTCTCTGAATACGCGCGGCTGGCAATTTTTTTGTCGGATTGCGGGAAATCTCGGACGCCGCGCGCAGTCTGACTGGCGTACGCAACTCGAGAATTTCCCATCGGTTGCGCAGATGAAACTTCGAATACGCTTCGTTTAGTGTGGTAAGAGTGAGAAGTGAATGGACGCGCCAGGAACTGACCTATTGCCAGAAAACTCTTCGAGGTGGATCTCTTTTGGACGTAGAATGTTCCGACGTTTGCCCGTTTATTTGTTGAAGCACCGTCGGCGATAAATTTCTTACTTTGCGCCTCATTTTGCAGGCCCATGTCGGGCTTGAGTAGGCGGTCGACCAGTTTGCGTTCCTGATCCTGCCCGCGTACGCAGGAGAGAGCAGCAAGTAGCAGAAGGCACGCAGCAACAGGTTTTCGCACGGTGCGAGGGTGCCTGAGTCGAGCTGCCGTTGTAAAGAAAATTTGCGAACTGCGCGTGGCTCGCCTCGCCCTTGGCAAGGGAAGGGGGGAAACCATGGATCAGACACGCTGTGGACGTGCGCTCGACTTGAAAGGCCTTTTTATTGTTTTCAGTTGCAGGCTACCAGATAATGCGCCATGCCCGATCACGTTTACAAAAAAATTGAAGTAGTCGGTTCCTCGGCAAAAGGATTCGAGGAAGCCGTTCAAAATGCGCTGGCACGCGCCGAAAAGACGGTTCGTAACATGCGCTGGTTCGAAGTGACCGAAACCCGCGGAAACATTGATGAGGATAAAATCGGCGACTGGCAGGTGACGTTAAAAATCGGTTTTACTTTGGAGGAATAAAGCTCCGCGCGTCACGCGCGTCACCGGTTCACCACTTTAACGCTTGGAGCTGCGAAAAGCGCGGAGTGACGCGCCCTACCGAATTATTCTTCTTCCTGCGCCGTCTGGTACAGCTTTGCGGCGCCATAAATCAGGATCGCAGGTTTTAATGCAAAGATCAGGAGCCGAGCGAGACCGCTGAGAATTCGGCCAATTGGCAACCGATTCAGAATCAAACCTGCCACGAAAGCCCACACGAGAGACTGCGCGGGCTTATGACGCACATAATCTCCGGTCTCGCTGACGACTGTCTCGAATTGTTCTTTCACCCATTGCACGCCGCGTTCCGGGAATTCGGCGACCACTTCAGCAGTTGATTGGTTCATTCCTTTTATTGATTCGGATTGTAATGGTGTCGTGCGCGCATGCAACTCTCACCGTAGCCGCAGCCAAATCGAGCTTGCGCCAGCGCCTGGTGGAAAATCCGGCAGTTGCGGCGGCCGATGAAATGTCGCGGCGCGGCGCGTGGCCTTCAGGCAATAGCGCGCCATCACCTCCAGTGCGTGCTCGCGCAATGTAGAGCAGTTTGTCGACAGCAACAGATGGCTATCCCTTTCTGCCAGTTGGAGAGCGGCAATGAGCAAATTTTCGAAATCGTGTTCGATCTGAAATGTTTTGCCGCCCGGCGCGCGCGAGAAAGTTGGCGGATCGAGAATGATCACGTCGAACTTCTCACCTTTCCGTGCAAGTCGCGGCAACACCGTACGCACGTCGTCAACAATGAAACGATGATCGATCGTTTTCAGGCTGTTCAGCGCAAAATTTTCGCGTCCGCGCGTGAGATATTTTTTGGAAATATCGACATTTAACGTAGTCGCGCCCACGCTGGCTGCGCTAACTGAAAACGAGCAGGTATAGGCAAAACAATTCAGCATCCGTGCGGGCGCGAGATGGCGGACGTACCGGCGATTTTCTCGTTGATCCAAAAACAGACCCGGAGAATAGCCCGTTCCAAAATCGATCCCGAACCTCAAATGTCGTTCGGTCGCGATGGTCTCCAAATTTTCAGCAGGATCTCCGCATACCAGGCGCGGTGGTTCGCGCTGCTGGTTCTTTCGCGGAACGAACCTCGCGAAAACCCGGCGCACGTGAAATCCAACGGAGCTTGCCCAGGATTGCAGCTCTGTGAGAAGTCGCTCCCGAGTCAGCACTTTTCTAAAGGAGATCAACACGTCTTGCCCGAAGCATTCCACCCAGCCATGTTCCATGGTGCAGAGACGGTGGGCGTCGGTCGCCTCTGCGTGAAAATCCCGAAGCAACATTGGATTAATCCACCTAAAGTTCATTCTGCGTTGCTAGCCTCCTCCGCTATTTCGAATCGCTATCGCACAACGGATCGGTTGCCGCGAGAGGGCGTGTTGCTACACTGCCGCATTATATAACACCTTCGCGTGCACTCCGCTGCGGCGGAGGCTCACCTATGCAACAAATTGCGGTTCGCGTTCCGGCGAGCACTTCCAATCTTGGTCCCGGTTTCGATTGTCTGGGTATCGCACTGCGGATCTACAACACGATTACAATTGCGCCTGATGAATTGCCCCGGCAGCTTCAACCGCCAATTGTCTCCGAGGCAGCGGATCTATTTTTTAAACAGGCGCGTCGTCGCGCCTTTTCGTTTTCCTGTTCGATCATGGAACAGATTCCGCGCTCCCGGGGCCTGGGCAGCAGTGCAACGATTCGGCTCGGTGCTTTGCTTGCGCTCAACCGGCTCAGCGGTGATCCGCTCGACCGATTCACGATCTTTAGGGTCTGCGCCGAACTGGAAAAACATCCCGATAATGCCGCGCCGGCGACATTCGGCGGGTTCACGGTGGTAGGGTCGGCGCGCTGCGCCGACCGGCCGCCGCGGCGGGGGTTCCCTACCATAAACTCGGACGCATGCCCTGCCGTTCAGCGCTTTGCAGTCTCGCCGCACTTGTATTTCGTTCTGTTTGTTCCTGAGATGGAGATTCAAACCGCACATGCACGTAAAATTCTGCCCTCGAAAATTTCGCACACTGCAGCGGTCGAGAATTGCGCGAACGCGTGTGCGCTTACGGCGGCTTTCGGGTCACAAGATTACCAAAAACTGCGCGGCACTTTTGCCGATCATCTTCACCAGCCGTTTCGCGCGAAACTGATTCCCTTCCTGCCACGCGTCATTGCCGCTGCCGAGCAGGCGGGTGCGCTCGGCGCGTTCCTAAGCGGAAGCGGTTCGACTGTCGCAGCTGTTACACTTCAAGCGCAAAAAGGAATTGCGGCTGCCATGGCGCGTGCTGCAAAAACTCCGGGCCGCACCATTATCACTCAGGCTGATAACCGTGGCGCGCGTCTTTTCCGATCACTTATCACTCATCACTGATCACTTTCCCCATGGGCCGGCGGCTTGAACAATTAGAGGAATTCGGGATCGACGTGGTTCTCGAGCGCCGCCATGGCGTCCGCGCATCGGTGCTGCGCGGCATTCTTTACGGTCTTTCATTCGTTTACGACCGCTTGGTGCAGGTACGGCTTTATCTCTATCGCAAGAGAGTCTTCCGCGAACGCGCGCTCGGTTGTCTGGTCATTAGTATCGGCAACCTCACCGTGGGCGGTACGGGTAAAACGCCAATCGTTGAGAAGTTTGCGCGTGCGTTGCAGGCCGGTGGACGGCGCATCGCTATCCTGAGTCGCGGATACAAAAGCGTACCGCGGAAGCGAAATTGGTTCACCTGGCTGCGCGGAGACTTCGATCCTCCTCGCGTTGTCTCCGACGGCAAATCATTGCTGCTCGACTCGCTGACCGCGGGCGACGAGCCTTACATGCTCGCACACAATTTGAAGGACGTGATTGTGCTGGTGGATAAAGACCGTGTAAAAAGCGGCCGGTTCGCGATCGATAAATGGCAGGTCGATACACTGTTGCTCGATGATGGGTTTCAGTATCTGCATCTGAAGCATCGGCTCGACATGGTGCTCGTCGATCGGCAAGCGCCTTTCGGAAACGAATTTCTGCTTCCCCGAGGGACGTTGCGCGAAACGCCGCGCAATCTCCGTCGCGCCAGCTACATCTTTATCACAAAAAATACCGGTGAGCCTAATTTCGAACTGATGAGGCGCATCCGGCGCTACAATCGCACCGCCGAAGTCATCGAATGCGCGCATAAACCGCTCCATCTGGAGAATGTTTTTACCGGCGAACGATTGCCGCTCGACGCTTTGCACGACGCGTTCATTGGTTCGCTCTGCGCGATCGCGGCGCCTGAGAGCTTCGAAAAAGCGCTGGAGAAACTTGGCGCGCATGTCGATTTAGCGAAGAGCTACATCGATCATCATTATTACACGGAGGCGGAACTGATCAGTTTCATCAATCGCTGCATCCGGCGCGACCTGGCCATGATCGTGACGACCGAGAAAGATTCAGTGCGGATGCCGCGTCTCTCTGAAGCGGAATTAAAGGTGCCGATCTATTTTCTGCGGGTGGAAATCGAGATTTTGAGCGGCCACGAAAGCTGGGAACATTGCGTCGCGCGGATCTGTAAACCCAAACCCATGCTCTCGCCGGAGCGCTTTTTCGCCTAAGCGTTTGTCATTCCGAGCGAAGTCGAGGAATCTCTGGAACCGATGTCTCAGAAGGCACAGCTCGTTGTTGAAGGCAAAAAACTTTCGGTATCGAACCTGGACAAGGTTCTTTATCCCAAGGTCGGTTTCACCAAAGGGCAGGTGATAGATTACTTCATTCGCGTCGCGCCGGTGCTTTTGCCCGTCGCATCGACCCAAATGGGTGCAAACGGCAAAAGTGTGGAGCGAAGGCAATCAACGAATCATGCATTACTGCCTCGCAAATGATCTGCCCACTCTCGTCTGGGCCGCAAACCTGGCGGACCTCGAATTGCACACATCTCTTTCGCGCAAGGATAAAATCGAACGTCCTACAATGATGGTGTTCGATCTCGACCCCGGCCCGCCAGCAGACATCGTCCAATGCTGCCAGGTAGGGATTTGGCTACGAGATTTATTGGCCAAGATGAAATTGAAATCCTTCGCGAAAACGAGCGGCTCAAAAGGTTTGCAGGTGTACGTGCCGCTAAACACTCCAGTGTCTTACGACGACACCAAAGGTTTGTCGCGCTCTCTGGCCCAACATCTCGAGCGCGAGCATCCTGATCTTGTCACATCGAACATGTCCAAGGCAGTGCGCAAAGGGAAAGTGTTCGTCGATTGGAGCCAGAACGACGAACACAAAACCACCATCTGCGTTTATTCCCTTCGCGCCAAGGAAGAACCGACTGTTTCCACTCCCGTCACCTGGAACGAAGTCGAGAACTGTCTGAAAAAGAAAAATGCTGAACTTCTGAAATTCCGCTCCGATCAGGTCCTCGCCCGCATGGAAAAACTCGGTGACCTCTTTGAGCCTGTCGAAAACCTTAAACAAAAGCCGCCGAGAAAATGGAAACTCTGAATCTAGCAAACAATTATCGAACATGAATAGCCAGCTATGGTTTGATGTGATCGGATGGGTAGGGGCAGCTGCTCTCCTTGTCGCTTACGCGATGATTTCCCATAAGAAATTGGAAGGAGACTCGGCTACGTATCAATTACTCAATATCAGCGGCAGCATTCTGTTAGCCGCAAACACTATCTTCTATGGATCCTATCCCTCCACGTTTGTGAATCTCATCTGGGCGGGGATAGCTGTCTTGTCAATCGCAGCGAGAAGGCGAACTGCTTCTCGTTGAGTTGATATGAAGCTGTTAATCATTAGAGATGTCTCGACTTCGCTCGACATAACAAGGTGCGGAAAATAAATCTCAAAGAAGTTCCGGAGCAGGAGCGGAAATCTCCAAAGGGAAAGTTCGGGAGGTTTTCCAAGAACATTTCCATTGCGCTCGGACGCGAACCGGAGTCACTCGATCTCTCGAAGCGGCATCCGTTTGATCTTGCGCTGGTGCGGATTCCGAAGGGGAAAACGCTTTGCCCATATCACGCGCACGCGGCTGAAACGGAGCTTTATCTTGTTGTCTCTGGACGCGGCAGTGTGCGCGACAAGGATGGAATGACTGAAGTCGGGCCGGGCGACGCCTTCTTTTTTCAACCCGGTGAAGCGCACCAACTCAGCAATGCTGGCGACGAGGATTTCGTTTATTACGTGATCGCCGATAATCCGCGCAGCGGCGGGGCGACTGGTGATTCCTGTTATTATCCCGACAGCGGCAAATGGGCGGTGGTAAACGACGCCTTGGAGGAAGTATTGGTGAAGGGGACCGAGACTGATTACTTCGATGGAGAAGAATGAATCGACAGTCGTGAGAAAGGTAAACATTAGCGAGATCAACGAAGAGCCATGGCAGTCGCCCGGCGGAAAATACGCCGTGTGCTTCAAAGGAATTTCCGAAGCGCTTGGACGCGAACCCGCCTCGCTCGATCTGTCCAAGCGTCATCCGTTCGATTTGGAATGGAATCGTGTGCCGCCGGGAAAATGCAATTTCCCGTATCACGCGCACTCAGCCGAATGGGAACTGTATCTGGTTGTTTCGGGCAAAGGGACTGTTCGCCATAAAGACGGCAGGACCGAGGTCGTAGCCGGCGATGCTTTCATCTTCGGGCCTGACGAACCGCATCAGATCATTAATTCCAGTGAGGAAGATCTCACTTACTACATCATCGCAGACAATCCTATTGGCGAATCCTCTTACTATCCTGACAGCGGAAAGTGGAAAGTAAATAAATCATCCGCGGCAGATCGCATCGTGATAAAAGGTCAGGAAACAGATTACTTCGACGGCGAAGAGTAAAGTCTGTCTTTACCGCAGAGGCCGCAGAGAACGCAGCGCAGACGCAGGTCAGATTTTCTCGGCGACCTCCGTGATCTTTGCGGTTAGATTTTGGTCATGGAACCAAACAAATCCCCGCAGGATTTTCCATATAAGACTTATCTCAACATTCTGCATGGACCACTCGAGCTGATCGATGCGCAGAAATTGGCCGATGCGTGCACGGACAAGTGGTACAATCAGACGCTTTGCAAGGTCAACGACTCCGTCGTCAGGATGGCAGTAGTGCAGGGTGAGTACCACTGGCATGAGCACAAGGACATTGATGAATTCTTTTTTGTTCTCGATGGAAATTTCCTCATCGACCTTGAAGATCGTGTTATCGATCTCCGCCCGCGGCAGGGCTTTATTGTTCCCCAAGGCGTGCGTCATCGCACGCGCGCGCCTGAATGAACGGTGATCCTGATGGTCGAGCGCGCCGACATTGTTCCGACTGGCGACTGAATGTGCAGGCGACACGCCTGCCACTACAGAGTAGCCGTGAAGATAATTTCTGGCGGACAAACGGGCGTGGATCGCGCGGCACTCGATGTCGCGCTCAAGCACGGAATCGACTGCGGCGGTTGGTGTCCCGCTGGACGTCGCGATGAGTTCGGCAGGATTCCGGATAAGTATCCATTGCGGGAATTGGAAACAGGCGGTTTCACCGAGCGCACTTTGCAGAACGTCAAGGACTCCGATGGGACTGTTATCATTCACCCCGGCCAGTTAAGCGGCGGCACCGAGCAAACGGTCCGCTTCTGCCAAGAGCTACGACAGCCACACGAGTTGATCGACGCATCGCAGTTTTCGCCAGAAAACGGGGCGAAATTGATTTCTGATTTTACCCACAAGTACAAGATCGAGATTCTCAACGTTGCTGGCCCGCGTCAAAGCGAGTGGGCAGACGGATACGGATACGCGTTTCGTGTTCTCGATCGCGCTTTAAACTCGATTAGGAGCAAGAGCACCCGCCTTCGCCAAGCTACGGCGCGGCAGGCGAGCAGGAGTAAGAGATAAAATCACTCGTATCGCAGCGCTTTCACCGGGTCCAACCGCGCAGCGAAGTAGGCGGGAATCAATGCTGCAAAGGAACAGATCAAAAATGCGCTGATGCAGATAATCGCGACATCTCGCGGGATCACCTCCGCTGGAATAGCGGAGAATTGATAAACTTCGCGCGGGAAAATCTCGATGTGCAGCGTCGATGCCAGCCAGTGGCTGAACTCGTTGCGGTAACGGATCAGCGTCATTCCCAACCCGAGGCCGGTAAGCGTTCCGAAGAGGCCGACGATCGTTCCCTGGCCAAGGAAAACCCAGATGATTTGCGCCACATTCGCTCCGAGCGCTTTCACAATTCCGATCTCGCGCCGTTTCTGAACCGTTACCGTGATTAGTGTGCTCATGATTCCGAACGCCGCGACTACCACTATAAAAAACAGGAGGAAAAACATTACCGACCGTTCGAGTCGCACAGCTTCAAAATATTGATGGTTCATGTCGATCCACGTCTGCGCGTACTCCGGTGGTTGGAGAAATTGTTGAATCCCCTGTTTTACTCGCTCGGCGCCGTATGGGTTGTCGGTCCTAACGGTGATGCCATGCAACGCATCCTCGAGGCCATATAGCTCCTGTCCGATATGAACGGGCACGAGAAGATACTCGGAATCGTGCAGGTAGTGGCCGGTCTCAAAAATACCGGTGACAGTGAGTTCTTTCGGGAGAATCACCTCTCGCAACTCGTCGATTGCTTTTTTCTCTTCTTCGCCCTTGGCGGTCTCCAGTTTTTTAATGCTGTCGAGCATCTGACCAAGATTACCCGGCGAATAGACGGTTATCTTGTCGCCTATGCTTGCTTGGAGTTTTCGGGCGAGCTCAATCCCGAGCACGGCCGATTCGCCTTCCAGATCAAGCTTGCCGTATTTAATGAATTTTCGCAGTGGAATGACTTTTTCTTCCTGCTGGGGATCAATGGCCCGCATGAGCGGTGCGAGCCGCCGGTTTTGAAATTCTACGATCACTGGGCCTTGAATGAAGGGTGC
>WNGO01002661.1_pt1 | contig 14423 bp, 9 predicted proteins | sample 5400511 | NCBI WGS metagenome assembly WNGO01 (sample SAMN13153380, study PRJNA577476) | soil metagenome | isolation source: 20 cm soil or saprolite under Garry oak tree replicate 2 | place: USA:California | collected 2016-06-15
GAGCTGGCGAGGAAGACCGCCGCCTGGCCTGCAGAATTACCACCCCCGACGACCACGATATCCTCGTCGGCGCAGAGCTTGGCCTCCAGATGAGTGGCGGCATAGTAGATGCCGCGGCCAAGAAAACGCGAAAGGTTGGCAATATCGGGCATACGGTACTGCGCGCCGCTGGCAATCAGGATGGCTCTGCCGCGCATCGATCGGCCATCGACCATGTTGACGGTGTACGGCCACCGCTCACAGTCGAGCCTTGCCGCGTGCCAGGCCACGCTCAGCTGTGCCCCGAACTTCTGTGCCTGAGAGAACGCCCGACCGGCGAGGGCGGCTCCGGAAATGCCGGTCGGAAAACCCAGATAGTTTTCGATCCGGGAGCTCGTTCCGGCCTGGCCGCCAGGGGCTAAGGTCTCCACGATGCGCACGTCCAGGCCCTCGGAGGCTGCATAGACGGCGGCGGCAAGACCCGCAGGACCCGCGCCGATGATCAGTAGGTCGTGCACGCGATCGTCGGCGGCCGGGGCGTTGATGCCGAGGCAGGTGGCGACTTCGGCATTGCTGGGGTTCTTCAGCAGCTCGCTGCCTCGGCAAATCACCACGGGAACGTCCTCGCCCCGGACGTGAAAGCGCTCGAGCAACGCCTGGGCGTCGGCATCGTGCTCGATGTCGATATTGATGTAAGGGCGGGCGTTACGCGTCAGGAATTCCCGTAAGCGCAACGTGTCGGCTGAATGATCCGAACCCAGAAGCAGCACCTCGCTGTGGCCCGACTCGATGACGCTCATGCGGCGCAGGATGAAAGCGCGCATGAAGAGCTCGCTGAGCTCGGCATCGTTCTGCACGATGCGCCGCAGCTGCTCCGCGTCGATCAATAGAACAGTGCCAGCCTCGCGCACGCGGATGCGCACCAAGCCAGGGGTGCCGCGCAAAGTGCTCATCTCGCCGGTAAAGTCCCCTGGGCTCAGAAGGTAGAGTAACTCGTAGCCGGAGGCGGCTTGAGTGGCCGACGGTGGAGCCAGCACCTCGACACTTCCCGCCGCCACGATGAACACACCACGCGGTGAGTCGCCCAGTTCCAGGAGAATTTCGCCCGCGTCCGTCTGCAGGCGGGTGCCCTGGCGCTCCAGGCGCGCGAGCTGCGCGGACGTCAGTTTCGGGAACATCTGCGCGCGACGCTGTTCCAGGAGAGTGGTAGCCACCGTCGCTCCTACAGATCGAGTCGAATCACGGCGGCAGCTCCATCGCCAGCTCATCGATGTAGCACCAGCTCCAACTCTCGCCGGGCTCAATCGACGTCATGATGGGATGCTGCGTCGCATGGAAGTGCTTGGTCGCGTGCCGATTCTTCGAGTCATCGCAGCAACCGACATGCCCGCAGGTTCTGCAGAGACGCAAATGAACCCAGGTGTCGCCGAGCTTGAGGCACTCCTCGCAACCGCGACTACGCGGCCGATCGGTGCGCACGAAATCCAGATGACGGCACTGCTTAGCCATGGGACTTACGGTGCGCGTGCACTCACCGATGGGGAACTCGCGGTCACCCCCGTGGTATCGGGCGTCCGATCCGGCGCACTTTTGCCGGATTGCTCGGTCTGCCAACCGCCGCCCACAGTCCGATAAAGCTGCACCAGCGACAGCAGGGTATTCAAGTGCGCGGCGGATAGCGACAGCTCCGCGGTGAACAGGTCGCGATCGGCGTTGATCACATCGAAGTAGGACGAATAACCGACCCGGTAGCGGGCCAGGGCGATGGTATTGGCCTTGCGCTGCGCGTCCACCTGGGCCTGCTGCGCTACTTGGAATTCAGCGTATTTCTGCCGCGCGATGAGCGCGTCGGACACTTCCCGGAAGGCTGTCTGGATGCTCTGTTGGTATTGCAGCAGAGCCTGCCGCTTCTGCGCATCGGCCAGATCGAGTTGATAAAGATTACGTTGCGAGCTCAGCAGAGGTTGCAGCAGGCCACCGCCGACCGACCACGCCCTGGTGGGTCCGCTGAACAGGTCGGACAGGGCGGTGCTGACATCGCCGCCCGCGCCGGTCAGCGTAATGGTTGGGAAGAGATTGGCCTTCGCTATTCCGACATTGGCGTTGGCCGCCACCAGAGTTTGCTCCGCCTCGCGCAGATCCGGGCGGCGCTCCAGTAGCGCGGAGGGCAGGCCGGCCGGTGGCGCCGGGGGAGGGGCAGGGGGTTCGGTCACGCGCTTGAGCCGCTTGTTCTCGGTGCGCAGGATCTCGTCCGGGTTGCGGCCGAGCAGCACGCTCAGCTGGTCCTCCGCGATGCCGATCTGGCGCTGCAGGTCCGGGATGGTAGCCTGGGCAATGGCGAGCTGCGCTTGGGCGGTGGCGACGTCCAGGCCCGACACCGTGCCGCGCTCATGTTGCGCCTGCGTCAGGTCGACGAATTTCTGGCGCGTCCCCAGCGTGTGCTGGGTGATGGCGAGCTGCTCGTCCAGCGTTAGCAGCGTGAAGTAGGCGGTGGCGACGCTCGATACCAAGCCCCCCATCACATCCTGCTTCGCGTATTCGGAGGCGAGCAACTGGGCTCTCGCGGCCTCTGTGGCTCGCCGGTACTTGCCCCAGAAATCGAATTCGTAAGAGAGGCTGCCGTCGGCCGAAAACACATTGCTGATCGGCGGTGCGCCGGGGATTCGCTGGTCTGCTGAAGTGCGGGCGCGCTGCGCGTCGGCGGAAAGCGAAACCTGCGGTAGCTGCTGTAAGCGCGTCGAGCCCAAAGTGGCGCGCACCTGGTCTATGCGCGCCGCGGCGATACGCACGTCGAAGTTATTGACGAGCGCCTCGCGTATCAGGGCCTGTAAGGTCGGGTCCTGGTAAATCTGCCACCATCCCTGATCGGCGAAGGAGTCGGTCGTGGCACTCGGCTCGAAGCGGAAGGCAGCCGGGATCTTCGTCTCGGGCCGGTGGTAATCAGGTCCGAGCGCGCACGCCGCGGCCAACAGGGCCACGCTGGCGGTCGCAATGCTGCGCGGGTTGCGCCTCATGGCCGAACTTCCGACGCAGCGAGCTTACCGAGTAAGCGCTCCTGCAGGCTCTGCACCAACACGTAGAACACCGGAATGATGAAGATGCCGATCAGGGTGGCGACGCTCATGCCGAATACCACTGCGGTGCCTAGCACCAGGCGCGCCCCGGAGCCGGCGCCGGTGGCGATCGCCAGGGGCACGGAACCAAAAATAAAGGCGAAGGAGGTCATCAAGATCGGCCGTAGGCGCAGGCGCGCCCCCTCGATCGCCGCATCCACGAGCGGCCGGCCGCGCTCATACGCGAGCTTGGCGAATTCGACGATGAGTATGGCGTTCTTTGCCGCGAGGCCGATCAGCATTACCAGGCCAATCTGCGCGTAGATGTCGCTCGGCATGCCACGCAGCGTCAGGCCGATATAAGCACCCAGCACGGCGAAGGGGATGCCCAGCAGCACCGCGAATGGCACCGCCCAGCTTTCGTACAGCGCCGCCAGCACCAGGAAGACGAATACGATCGCCATGCCGAAGATGGCTCCCGCCTGCCCGCCGGAGATCTTTTCCTGGTAGGTGGTACCGGTCCAGTCGTACCCGTACCCGTCTGGCAGGTTGGCTCCGAGGGCCTCCGTCGCGAGCGTCGCCTGTCCGGAGCTGTACCCCGGCGCAGCGGAGCCGTTGATCGTCACCGCGCGGAACACGTTGTAGCGCTCAATGTACTCCGGCCCCTGGATTTCCCTGATCGACACCAGGGTCGACAGCGGCACCATGTCGCCCTGGTCGCTGCGCACATACAAGCCGTCGACGGATTCCGGTGAGGCGCGGGCGGCGGCCTCGGCCTGGGCCGTGACCTTGTACGTGCGTCCGAACAGGTTGAAGTCGTTGATATAGTTGCCGCCGAAAAAGGTCTGCAGGGTGCCGAAGATACTCGAGATCGACACGCCCAGGGTCTTGGCGCGCTCGCGGTCGAGCACGTACTCGATCTGCGGCGTGCGTACGTTGAACTGCGTGAAGACCCGCGTCAGCTGCGGCTGCTTGTTGGCCTGCCCCAGGAAATCCTGGATCACACCGGCGAATTTCTGGATATCGCCGCCGCTGCGGTCCTCCAGGATGAATTCGAAGCCGCCGGCAGCGCCGATGCCCGGAACCGGCGGCGGATTGAGCGCCAGCACGTTGGCTTCCTTGACGCCGCTCGCCAGCTTGTTGACGCGCGCCGCCAGCGCGAGCGACCCATGCGCCGCGCCGGCGCGCTGGCCCCAGGGCTTGAGGATGATGAAGATGGTCGCGGCGTAGGACGAGTTGGTACCGGTGAGCAGATTGAGGCCGGTGATCGCGAACGTCGCCTGGATCTCCGGCTGCTTGCGCAGGATCGCGCTGAATTCGCCGGCGACCGCTTCGGTCCGCTGCAACGAGGCACCCACGGGGAGGGTAACCAGGCCGATCAGGTAGCCCTGATCCTCATCGGGCATGAAGCCGGTCGGCCGGGCTTGCAGCAGCCACAGCGCGGCCGCGGTCAGGATCAGAAAGATGGCGATCGATCGCACACTGCGGCGGATAGCGGTGCCGACGGTGCCGACGTAGCGCGCGGTGAAGCCCTTGAAGCCACGGTCAAAGGCGCTGAAGAAGCGGCCCAGGATCCCACCGAAATGCGACTCTGCCGTCGGCTTCAGCAGCAGCGCGCACAGGGCCGGGGTGAAGGTGAGGGCGATCAACGCCGAAATCGCCACCGACACCGCGAGCGTCAGTGCGAACTGCCGGTAGAACTGGCCGGTGAGGCCGCCGAGGAAAGCCACCGGTACGAACACCGAGATCAGCACCAGGGCGATCGCCACCACCGGGCCGGAGACCTCTTTCATCGCCGCCTTGGTGGCCTCCCGCGCTGGCAGCTTGCGGCTGTCCATGATCTCGGTAGCGGCTTCGACCACGACGATGGCATCGTCCACTACGAGGCCGATGGCCAATACCAGGGCGAACAGGGTCAACGTATTGAGCGAGAAGCCAAGCGCCAGGAAGGCGCTGAACGCGCCGATCAGTGATACTGGGATCGCCAGCATTGGGATCAGGGTGGCGCGCCAGCTCTCCAGGAAGATGAACACTACCAGCAGCACCAGCACGCCCGCTTCGAGCAGCGTCTTGACCACTTCGTGCACTGACTCCGACACGAACAGGGTGGTGTCGTAGGGAATCACGTAGTGGATGCCTTTGGGGAAGGTCGGCGCCAGAGAGTCCATGACCTTGCGCACGCCCTTGGCCACCTCCAGCGCGTTGGCCGTCGGCAACTGGTAGACGCCGATGATGGCTGTTGGCACGCCATTGAGCTTGCTGGAACGCGAGTAGTCAGTGGCGGCGAGTTCGATGCGGGCGATGTCCTTGAGGTGGACGATGGCACCGTCAGCCCCGGTGCGCACTACGATGTTGCCGTATTGCTCAGGCGTCGACAGACGTCCCTTCACTGAGGCGACGTACTGCATCTGCTGCCCCGGGGGCGCGGGTTCCGCCCCGACGGTGCCGGCGGGAGCCACCACGTTCTGTTCGGTGAGGATGGTGCTCACGTCCTGGGTGGTGACGGCGAGGCGCGCCATTTTCGCCGGATCGAGCCAGATGCGCATGCCGTAATCGCGCGCCCCGAACACCACCACCTGGCCGACCCCGTGCACCCGCGCCAGCGCGTCATAGACATGGAGCGTCGCGTAGTTGGACAGGAACAGGTAGTCGTAGCGCGGATCGTCCGAACCGATTGCCACCGCCAACAGAATCTGCGGTTGGCGCTTGGCCACCGTGATCCCTTGCTGCAGCACTTGCTGCGGCAGCTGGCGCTGGGCGATGGCAACCTGGTTCTGCACGTCCACCGCGGCGATGTCCTGGTCGGTGCCGACCTCGAAGGTCACGGTCAGCGCGTAGCTGCCGTCGTTGGCACTCTTCGAGTCCATATAGATCATGTGCGGCACGCCGTTGACCTGCTGCTCGATCGGCGCAGCGACGGACTGCTCGATGGTGGCGGCATCGGCGCCCGGGAAGACGGTCGAGACGACGATGGTCGGCGGCGTGATCTGCGGGAAGCGGGCGACCGGCAGGCCGGACAACGCGACGCCGCCGGCCAGCGTGATAATGATGGCGAGCACCGTCGAGAAAATCGGGCGATCGATGAAGAAATCGATCACGTGCGGCCCTCGGCGACTCTGCTAGCCGCCTCGGGGGCGTTCGCCAGCGGCGTTGCGTTCACCGCCGCGCCTGGCTTGAGGCGCTGCACGCCGTCCACGACCACCACATCGCCGGCCTTGAGTCCCTGCTGCACCTGCCAGCCATTGCCGATACGTGGTCCCATCTGCACGTCGCGCTGCTGCGCCCTGCCCGCGGCGTCGACGATCCAGACGTAGTACTTGCCTTGCAGCTCCTGGATGGAGCGCTGCGGCAGCACGATGGCATCCGTCAGCTGCGTCGCCGCGACCTGCACTCGCGCGAATTGCCCGGCGTGTAGCAGATGCTGCGGGTTGTCCACTTCCAGGCGAATCGCCAGCGTGCCGGTGCGCTGATTCACGGCGGGATCGATGAAGTTCAGCCGGGGCCGCTGCGGGTATTCGGAGCCGTCGGCGAGAAAGACGCGGAACGGCGGCGGCGTGGGGCTGTCTTGGTTCGGCGCTCGGCCCAGCTGGCGCTGCAGGGTGAGCAGCCGTTGCTCGCTGATGCTGAAATTCACGTACATGCGATCGGTCTGGTAGAGCGTCGTCAGCAGCGTGGTGTTCGCGGTCACCAGGGAGCCCAGGCGCAGCTGTGCGCGGCCCATGACACCGTCGATCGGATTCGTGATCCTGGTATAGCCCAGGTTCAGTTCACCGGTGCGGACCAGGGCGCGGCCGGCGTCGACCGAGGCGCGATTGGCGTCGTTCTTGGCCACGACCGCGTCCAACTCCTGCTGGCTCACGGCATCGATTTCCGACAGCGACTTCGCGCGCCCCAGATCGCGCTGCGATTGGATCAGAGCCGCCTCGCTCTGGGCCAGCGACGCCTTCGCCTGGGCCAGCGCGGCGATGTAGGGCTGCTGGTCGATGACGAACAGCACCGCGCCGACTTTCAGGCGCTCCCCCTCGGTCGGCACCTGCTTTTCCAGCACGCCGCCGACGCGGGGCCGTATTTCGACGGTGTTGACTGCCTCGGTCTCGGCGACGTAGTTCTCCGCGACCGTGGCCGCCTGCGGCGCCACGGCAACCGTGGAGACGTCCACCGGCGGCGGAGGGGGAGGGCCCTTTTTGCCGCAGGCCACGAGCACCAGGGCAGCGGCAACAACGCAGAGGGCCCGTCGCATCATGTTGGAACCTACCGCAACACTCTTAGAGTCAGGCATGACGGGGTCCTGTCAAACACGCATCGGCGGAGCAAGGCATCGGTGCCGCGCTCCAGATGGGTGGTGGGATGACCTATTGCGCCACCTGCTTTCTAAGATTGGCCACCTCGTGCTCGCGGATTGAGGAGCCTTTCGCGCCGAAGCGCGCGGTGACGTAGTTGGCGACGGCCGCGATCTCGGCGTCGGAATAGATGCTGCCGAAGGCGGGCATGGAGAGGATGTCCGGCGGAGTGATTCGCTTCGTGCCGGAAATCACGATCTGGGCAACATTCGTGGCGCTGGGATCATTCACCGCGCGCGAACCGGTGAGTGTTGCGAAAGCCGAGATCGGGCTCACTCCGCTCCAGCTATGACAGCTCGCGCAGGCACCTTCGAACACTTCCTTACCCCGGGAGTCGACGCTCAGCGGGCCGACTTTGTGCGACTCGTCTGCGGGGGGTGCCAGGGTGGCCGGCAGATCGGACGCGGAGACCGCCGGGATGCTCTGCAGATAAGTGACGACCGCGCGGACATCTTCGGGGGCCATGTGGCTGAAGCTCTCATCGATCGCCTCTCCCATGGGTCCGGCGGCCGTACCGTGCCCCATGGCGTGGCCCTTGGAGAGATAGACGAAAATGTCCTCACGCCAGCCACCCATGCCGGTGCCCGGGTCGCTGGTGATGTTGTACGCACGCCAGCCGGCGGTGACCGCGCCGCTGAACTTCTTGCGGTTGTTGAGCGCGAAGGCAACGTTGCGCGGCGTGTGACACTCGCCGCAATGGGCGAGCGCTTCGCTGACATACGCGCCGCGGTTCCATTCCGGGCTCTGCGCGGGGTTTGCCTGAAAGCGTTGGTCGGGGTTGAACAGCCATGACCAAATGCCTAGCAGCCAGCGCTGGTTAAAGGGAAATGACAGGGTGTCGCTCCTGCTCGGAGCGTGCACCGGCGTGAGGCTGAAGAGATACGCCTTGATCGCGAGTGCATCGGCATCGGTCAGAAAAGTGTACGAGGTGAATGGCATAGCCGGATACAGCCGGGCGCCATCATCGCGAACCCCGCGGCGCAGCGCGGCGAGGAATTGCGCATCGGTGTAATCGCCGATGCCGGTCTCTTTGTCTGGCGTGATATTGGTTGAATAAAGCGTGCCGAAGGGCAGACTGAACGCAAAGCCACCGGCATACGGCTTTCCATCCTGGCTGGTGTGACAGACCATGCAGTCGGCGGCGCGCGCCAGATATTCTCCGCGCGCAATCTGGGTGGCATCTTTCAGTGCCGCGGGAACGCCGGTGGGATCGGTCGCATGATACTCAGCGAGCGCGATCTTCTGTCCCGGCGCAAAATCCATGGGTCCCGGGCCGCGCAACCACAGGACCGCACCCAGCACGATCGCAAGGATGACGAGTAGCGTGATGAGCGCGCCGCGCGCTGCGCCTCTGACCCTGGGATCCCGGTTGAGTAGCGCGCTCATGCCGACTTCCTGCCGGCCAGGACATCGCGATCGATGGGCAGGCGCCGTAGGGCGATGCCCGTGGCGGCGTAGATCGCGTTGCGTAGCGCGGGCGGTCCGGCCGTCGCGCCGGTTTCCCCGATGCCCCCCGGTGCCTCATTGCTCTTGATCACGTAGACCTCGATCGGGGGGACCTGATCGATGCGCAGCATGCGATAGTCGTTGAAGTTCGACTGCTGGACACGACCATTCTTCACCGTCACCTCGCCGTACAGCGCCGCGGTGAGCCCGAAGATGAGACCTCCCTGCAGTTGCGCCACGATGGTGTCCGGGTTGACCGCGATGCCGGTGTCCACCGCGCTCGTCACTCGGCGCAAGCGCACCTCGCCCTGTGCGTCCACTTCCGCTTCCACCACAGTCGCGATAAAGCTTCCGAAAGCGGGCTGCACCGAGACGCCGCGGCCGGTGCGCGCCGGTAGGGACTGGCCCCAGCTCGATTTCTCCGCCACGAGATCGAGCGCCGCCAGGAGCCGGGGGGATTTCCCGAGCATGGCTCGGCGGAACTCGATCGGGTCCTTGCCCGCCTTCCTCGCGAGCTCGTCCATGAAGCACTCGATCGCAAAGACGTTGTTGTTCGGCCCCACACCACGCCAGAAGCCGGTGGGCACCGCCGGGGGCTCGGCGCGCACATACTCGACGTGGAGATTCGCAATGTCGTAGGGCATGTCGACGGCACAGTCGATCGCATCGATATCGATTCCGTGCTGAAAGGCCGGCGGCAGCCAGCGTGCGATCACGGATGAGCCCGTGACTTTGTATTTGAAGGCGGCGACCTTGCCGCCGGAGAGCGTGGCAGCGATTGTGTCGCGATAGGCGGGACGGTAGATATCGTGCTGGATGTCCTCCTCGCGCGTCCATACGACCTTGACTGGTTCCCCATCCAGCTGCTGCGCCACGCGCACGGCCGAGAGTGCCATGTCCGGCTCGAGCCGGCGTCCGAAGCCCCCGCCGATCAGGTGGTTGTGAACGGTGACCTTCTCGACCGGCAGCCCGGTCAGTTTCGCCACGGTACCCTGCACACGCGAGATCACCTGCGTGCCGAGCCAAATCTCGCACGAGTCGCGTTTCAACTGCACCGTGCAGTTCAGGGGCTCCATGGTGGCGTGTGCGAGGAAGGGCAGCTCGTACGCGGCCTCGTACTTCTCGCCCTGGCTGAGTGCCTTTTCGACATCCCCGGCGTTCTTTGCGACCGCTCCATCCTTCCGACTCGCCGCACGCAGGTCGTCCCAGATGTGTGCGGAGGAGACGGCCGCGTTCGCCCCCTCGTTCCAGGTGATGTCGAGCGCCTGAAGACCCTGCTTCGCCGCCCACATGTGATCGCCCACGACTGCGACCATGTCGTCCAGCACAACCACCTTGCGCACGCCCGGGATCCTGTTTGCGGCGCCGGGATCCACGTGACCCACCTTGCCGCCAAACACAGGACTTGCCGCAAGGGTCGCAAATTTCATCCCCGGCAGCATGACGTCGATTCCATAGACGACACCGCCGTCGACCTTGTGCGGCGTGTCAAGGCGCTTGAGCGACTTGCCGATCAGCGTGAAATTCTTGGGGTCCTTGAGCGGCGGATTCTTTGGCGGCGCGAGTTTGCTGGCCGCGCCGGCCAGGGTGCCAAACCCCAACTTCCGTCCACTGCCGATGTGCTTGACCTGGCCTTCGGCCGCGGTGCAACTCGCGGGGTCGACCTTCCACTGCTGTGCCGCCGCCTGAATCAGCATGGCGCGCGCCGCGGCTCCCGCCTCGCGCAGCGGCTTCCAGAACGCACGGATGGAGTTGGAATTACCGGTGACCTGGATACCGAAGACGGGGTTGCCGTAGAGCTTGTCGTTGGGCGGCGCGTGTTCCAGTACGACTTGTTGGTAATCGGCGTCCAGTTCCTCGGCGAGGATCATGGCGACCGATGTGTAAACGCCCTGACCCATCTCAACCTGCGGCATTACGAGCGTCGTCCTGCCCGCCCGATCGATGCGAATGAACGCGTTGGGCGCGAATTTGCCTTTGGTACCGCCCAGGGCCGGCTCGCTCGCCCCATGCGTCGGCAGATGGAAGGCCAGCAGCAAGCCGCCCGCAAGACCTCCGCCGAGGAGGCTGCGGCGTGAGATGGCATTTTGCAGCACGCTCATGTCACCTCCTAGGCCCCGGATTCGCTGGCCGCGCGCTTGATGGCGGCACGGATGCGCACATAGGTGCCACAGCGGCAGATGTTGCCCGCCATGGCTGCATCGATGTCGGCGTCGTCGGGATTCGGCGTCGCTGCAAGCAGTGCCGCGGCCGACATGATCTGACCTGACTGGCAATAGCCGCACTGGACTACTTCCAGGTCGAGCCAAGCTTTCTGCACCTTCGTCCCCGCAGGCGTCGCAGCGATACCCTCGATCGTCGTTACCGGCCGATTGCCCACCGCGCTCACCGGTAACATGCAGGAGCGTACCGGCTTGCCGTCGATGTGCACGGTACAGGCGCCGCACTGCGCGATGCCACAGCCGAACTTCGTGCCGGTGAGGCCGAGCAAGTCGCGCAGCACCCACAACAGCGGCATGTCCTCTGGCGCCTCAAGCGTTCGGACTTCGCCGTTGATCATCAGCCTCATTGCCGTACGACCAAGCAGCTCACCCGGAGTCTAGCATCCGCGAGCGGTGCGCATGTTGATGAGCACTCCTGCCGGACTTGCGGTGCCGCACAACCAATGCGACGTAGACGCCGCTACCTGCTTTCACTGCATGCCAACGCCGCAGGTCCAACGCTATTACGCAGCCAGGCCGCTGGCTTGGCCATTTGGGAGCGGTGACATCAGCGTGCAGTCGATGTCGGTCCTCCGAGCTCATAAGTTTTTGATTAGAATGCCCGGGAGACGGCCCCAGGAGTCACCGTTGGTTGAAGGCGCTGCGTTAACGACTCGAGGCGCGCCGCGCTCCCACATGCGAACAAACAGCAAGGCCTGGCGGGTATCCAAGTCGCAAACCGGCGGCGAGTGCATCGTGGCTCGCACTGCCGCGCGCTGCCTTCCAGACGCCGAGACCGATCTGCGGGATTTTGGTGCCGCCCCTGAGGGGCAGTGATGGGATGGTCGGAGTCTTTGTCATGGCTGCCTTCCGTGTATGGCTGCGGTTCAACACGCCCCCCGCGTCGATCCAATGACGCGAGGGGCGCCGTCAAAGTGCTAAACCGCGCGGTAGCCCTTCGTGCATCACCATCTCTCGCTCGTCCGGGTGAATAAGGCTTAGACCGTCTAAACCCATCAACTCATCAAGGGCCGCACCCGTGAAATCGAGAAAGCGCTTATTGCCGTATTCCTGCTGGCCCGCTGAATTGGCGACGATAATCATTCCCGGAACGCTGTCGAGGATTTGGCGGAGTTCGCGTTCGCTCTGACGCAGCGCCTCTTCCGCCCGCTTTCGCGCATCGATATCCGTTTGGAGGACGCACCAACGGATGATACGGTCTTCCGCGTCCCGCACAGGGAGACCTTGGACGTGGAACCAACGGTAGACACCATCTGCGCCCCGTTGGCGCAGTTCAATGTCGTACGGCTGCCCGCTTTCGAGCGATCGACTCCATACGGCAATCACGGCGGGAAGGTCATCCGGGTGAACGGCGTCTGTGCTCGCCCACTTTTGCAGTTCCTCGAGCGTCTTGCCAAAGTAATCAAGAATCGGTCGATTGACGATTTCGACCATGCCATCAGGTGTCAAGACCGCGAGGAGGGCTGATATGCCGTCAACGATCTGTCGCAGTGTCAGCTCGTTCTGCCCCGGCCCTCTGCCGCTGCGACCGGTGATGAGTGCGACCTTTCCATGAAGCTCTCCATGCCACTGCTCCCGGCACATCAGCGCGCTCTCGCTGGATCGAAGCGCTTCCGCTAGAGCGAGATTGTAGTGCACGCGGTGCTACGCCGGTGAAAGCCGGCTGCCCACTTCGAGGAGCTACGGATACCTCTCCACCGCCATGTCCACACTGGTCTCCCGTTGAACGGCTCCATTCGGAGCTTTGCATGCGGACCGCCGAGGACCTGCGCCTAGCAATAGACATCCTGTGGTTCCGATACGCACATGGCAAAGCGCGTAGAGCCGTCGGACGCCGAGCACGGTACCCATGTTGACCACGGCACCCATCGCCTGTGAGGCAAATCCCGATCCCACGCGTCTTTGGCAAGCACGAAGCCTGTCGAAGCGCGATAGGAAGTCTCTAAGGCTAAACCTGTCGAACCAAGTAAAGTGCCGTTTTTTTTGGACTAATCTGATCAGCATCAGTGACCATACCCAGTGACTGCGGCCAGCTTGGGTCAATCGCCGAGCGCGACTCGGCCGTGGTAGCCTTCGCCAATTATCGCGTTTCGGACACAGGGGCGAACATGGCGCTGTCCCCATCAAACACATCGGTCATCCGCGCTTCGTTCAAGGGAAGCGCTGGTTACGAGCTGAGCGCGCGCCTCGATCTCCCGGCGGGCCCCGTGCGCGCCTTCGCGCTGTTTGCTCACTGCTTCACCTGCAGCAAGGATGTGCTCGCAGCGAAGCGTATTGCATCGGGCTTGGCGGCTGCCGGCGTCGGAGTTTTGCGCTTCGATTTTACCGGACTGGGGTCGTCGGAAGGAGAATTCGCCAATACGAATTTTTCATCCAACATCGAAGATCTCGTCAACGCCGCTGGCTATCTGCGGGACAATTTCGCCGCCCCGGCGATCCTGGTCGGCCATTCCTTGGGTGGTGCCGCGGTGCTCGCCGCAGCCCACCACATTCCCGAGGCGCGCGCCGTCGTCACAATTGGTGCACCGGCCGACGTTCGTCACGTGCTCAAGCACTTCGGTAGCTCATTGGAGGAAATCCGCGAGAAGGGCGAGGCACAGGTGACGCTTGCCGGACGTCGCTTCAGCATTCGGCACGACTTCATCGTGGACGCAGAGGAGCACCGCTTGGCAGATCGCATACGCTCACTCGGCAAAGCGCTCCTCGTCATGCATGCGCCGCGGGACGCCGTGGTCGACATTGAGAATGCGTCGACGATCTTCCTGGCCGCCAAGCACCCCAAGAGCTTCGTCTCGCTCGATGACGCCGATCACCTGCTATCCGATGCCACCGCTTCCGCCTATGCTGCTCGAGTGATCGACGCCTGGGCGTCAAAATACATTCCCCTGGCTCGGGCGATGCCCGAAAGCGAATTGACCGATGTGCTCATTCGCGAGACAGGACAAGGCAGGTACCAAAACTCGATCGCAGTCGGCCGCCATCGACTGATCGCCGATGAGCCCGTCACTGTGGGCGGGCTCGATTCTGGCCCTAGCCCCTATGATTACCTGTCGGTCGCACTTGGGGCTTGCACCGCGATGACGCTGCGCGTGTACGCAGAGCACAGGAAGCTGACGCTCGGCCGCGTGTCCGTCACGATCCGTCACGGTAAGACCCCAGCTCAGCACTGCTCGGACTGCGGCGCTACGGCTGAAGGCCACGGGGGCAAGATCGACCGCTTCGAGCGGGTGATCTCGGTCGAAGGCGAACTCGATGCGGCGCTGCGCGAGAAGCTGATTGAGATCGCCGGCAAGTGTCCGGTGCACCAGACACTGGAGACGGCCTCCGCTGTTGTCACTAGAGTCGAGGCCGCGTAGCTGGTTCAAAAACTGGACCCCCATCCC
>WNGO01001652.1_pt1 | contig 14415 bp, 12 predicted proteins | sample 5400511 | NCBI WGS metagenome assembly WNGO01 (sample SAMN13153380, study PRJNA577476) | soil metagenome | isolation source: 20 cm soil or saprolite under Garry oak tree replicate 2 | place: USA:California | collected 2016-06-15
GCGGTCGTCTCGTTCGACGTATGGGAGAGGCTGCGAGCGCCTCGACAATCGACTAGAATCTCCGGACGCTAAAACAAGGAGTGACCATGAGCGGGGTTCGCGTACTGGTGGGCACGCGTAAGGGTGCATTCGTGCTGACGTCGGACGGCAAGCGCACCGGGTGGAATGTCAGCGGCCCGCACTTCGCAGGTTGGGAGATTTATCACCTGAAAGGGTCGCCCGCGGACCCGGATCGCCTGTACGCGTCCCAGTCGAGCGGCTGGTTCGGCCAGGTCATGCAGCGCTCGTGCGACGGGGGCAAGACGTGGGAGACGCCGGGCGGCGCGTTGGACAAGACCCCGGAAGGCTTCCCCAAGGGCGAGAGCAACAAGTTCGTCTACGACGTGTCGCCGGAAACGGGCAAGCCGCTCACCACGCATCAGTGGTACGACGGCACACAGCACCCCTGGGAGTTCAAGCGCGTGTGGCATCTCGAGCCCTCGCATACCGACCCGGACGCGGTCTACGCGGGGGTGGAGGACGCCGCGCTGTTTCGCACGAGCGACGGCGGCAAGACGTGGATGGAGCTCGCCGGGCTGCGCGGCCACGGCACGGGACCGAAGTGGCAGCCGGGGGCCGGCGGCATGTGCCTGCACTCGATCCTGCTCGATCCCCGCAATCCCAAACGGATCTTCGTCGCCATTTCGGCGGCGGGCGCTTTCCGCTCGGACGATGCCGGCAAGACGTGGAAACCGATCAACCGCGGCCTGCGGTCTCAGTACATCCCGGATCCCACCGCCGAAATCGGCCACTGCGTGCATCGTATCGCGCTGCACCCATCGCGGCCGAACGTGCTGTTCATGCAGAAACACTGGGACGTGATGCGCTCCGACGACGCCGGCGACACGTGGCGCGAGATCAGCGGGAATCTGCCGACCGACTTCGGATTCGTGATCGACGTACACGCGCACGAGCCGGAGACCATCTACGTGCTCCCCATCAAGAGCGACTCCGAGCATTACGTGCCCGACGGAAAGCTGCGCGTGTACCGCAGCCGCTCCGGCGGGAACGAGTGGGAGCCGTTGACGAAGGGATTACCGCAACGCGACTGCTACGTGAACGTGCTGCGCGATGCGATGGCGGTGGACTCGCTGGACCCGTGCGGCGTGTACTTCGGCACGACCGGCGGGCAGGTGTACGCGTCGGCCGATGCCGGCGACAGCTGGGCGCCCATCGTTCGCGATTTCCCGGCCGTCCTGTCGGTGGAGGTCCAGGCCCTGCCGTGATCCGCCTGGTGCTGCCCCCTCATCTGCGCATGCTGGCCCGGGTCCACGGCGAGGTGGAGCTCGATATCCGGGGCCCGGTGACGCGGGCGGCGGTGTTGGACGCACTGGAAGCCAGCTATCCCATGCTGCGCGGGACGATCCGCGACCACGTCACCGAACGGCGCCGCCCGTTCCTGCGATTCTTCGCCTGCCAGCGGGATCTGACCCACGAGCCCGCCGACGCGCCGCTGCCCGATGCCGTGGCGACCGGCGTGGAGCCGTTTCTCGTGATCGGGGCGATCGCCGGCGGATGAGAACATCTCGATTGGGTGAGTGCGAGGTTCGTGAGCGGGTATTTCTCGCCCCGTGATCGTTCATCTGGTGGACGGCACCTACGAGCTGTTCCGCCATTTCTACGGGCTGCGCCGAGCCAAGCGCGACCGCGATCCACCGTTTGGCGCCGTGGCGGGGGTGCTGCACACGGTGCTCAAGATGATCGAGGACGGCGCGACGCATGTCGGCGTGGCGACCGATCACGTCATCGAATCGTTTCGCAACGCGCTCTGGCCCGGATACAAGACGGGGGAGGGCATCGAGCGCGCGCTGGCGGCGCAATTCCAGCCGCTTGAGGACGGCCTCGCGGCCATGGGGGTGGTCGTGTGGCCGATGATCGAGCTCGAGGCCGACGATGCGCTCGCGTCCGCGGCACACGCGGCCGCGATGGATGATCGGGTCGAGAAGGTCTGTATCTGGGCGAACGACAAAGACCTCGCGCAGTGCGTGCGAGGAGACCGCGTGGTACAGGTCGATCGCCGTGCGGGCGCGATCCGGGGTGCGGACGGCGTGCGGGAGAAGTTCGGCGTCGACCCCTCACTGATTCCGGACTTTCTCGCCCTAGTAGGCGACGCTCAGGATGGGTATCCTGGGATCGCCGGGATCGGCAAGGCGACGGCCGCCCGCCTCCTGAACGAACACGGTCGCATCGAGGATTTCCCTCCCACGGTGCTGGGGGCGAACCAGGAGGCGGCCCTGCTCTTCAAGCAGCTCGCAACGCTCCGAACCGATGCAGACCTGTTCGCCGACGTCGACGCGCTCGAGTGGCACGGGCCTACGCCGGCGTTCGCCGCGTGGGCAGACCGCGTGGGCGATGCGCGCGTCCTGCAGCGTTCCATGAAGGCGTCATCGCTCGACGCATGACCACGACCGTCCGTCCCGCAAAGCAACTCGACCGCTCCATCGTCGAGGGCCCGCTGTCGCGGGCCGTCTGGATGCTCGCCTGGCCCACCGTGTTGCAGAACCTCATCGGCGGGCTCCAAGGCGTCGTCGATCACGCGCTGGTGGGCCACCTCGTGGGCTACGCGGGCAATGCGGCCATCGGCGTGGCGATTCAGATCTTCATCGTCGTCATCGCATTCATCATGTCGGTGTTCAGCGGGATGGGCGTTCTCGTCGCGCGGTTCGCCGGCGCGAACGAGCCCGAGAAGGTCAATCGCACCGTCTATCAGGCGGCGCTCGCGGCACTGGCGCTCTGGGCACTGGTGCTCGCCCCGCTCGGTTGGATCCTGGCGCCCTCGCTCCTCGGGGCGGTGCACGCCGCGCCCGCGGTGCAGGCGCAGGCGCTGCCGTTCCTGCGAATCATGTTCGTCGGCAGCGTCGGGATGCTGCTGTTCTTCATGGTGAGCGGGGCCCTGCGGGCGGCGGGCGACGCGCGCACGCCGTTACGCCTCGGCGTGCTGCTCACCGTCCTCAACATCGCGTGCAACATCGTGTTCATCACCGGCGTCGGACCCGCGCCGCGCCTCGGGACCGCGGGCGCGGCCGTGGGCACGACGGTGGCGGGTCTCACCGTAAGTGGCATCGCCGGCTACCTGCTCCTGTCGGGGCGCCTCGCGGTGCGGTGGCACCGCGGGATGGACTGGCGACCCGACTGGGGAATCATTCGGGCGTTGTTCCGCTTTGGCCTGCCCACCGGGGTTCAAGGGATCGCCATGAACGTCGCGGGGCTCCTGCTGCTGCGCTTCATCGGCTCGCTCGGGCAGAGCGCCCAGGCGCAGGCCGCCTACGCGGTCGGCTACACGGAGTTGTTCTCGTTCATCACGTGGACGTCCGTCGGGTTGATGTCGGCGGGCGCCACGGTGGCCGGTCAGAACCTCGGCGCGCAGCGCCCCGACCGGACGGTGCATGGTGTGCGCGTCGCGGCGGGGATCGGGCTCGGCCTCGCGGCCACGATCGGGCTGCTGTTTCTCACGATCCCGCGTGCCCTGCTCGGCTTGTTCGGGATGACCGACCCGGTCGTCGTGACCATCGGCGTGCAGCTGCTCCGCTTTCTCTCCGTGTCGGGGCTGTTCGTCACCGTGGCGCTCGCGTACACGGGGGGTCTCCAGGGCACGGGCGACACCCGCTCACCGCTCTACATCTCCATTGCGTCCCAGATCATCGTGCCCCTGGGTCTGTGCAGCGTCATTCAGGCGACGCGCGAGCTCCAGCCCGCGGACATCTGGACGGCGATCCTGCTCGGTCACATCACGCGTTGTGCCCTCAGCGTCTGGCGGTTCCGGCAAGGGAAGTGGCGCGGCATCCTGGTGGAGGTGGAAGCGCGCGTACCCTCCGCAAGGACATGACCTTCAGCGCGCTGCCGTTTCGGTCGAGCCTCACGGCCTACGAGCAGCAGGCCGACGACCTGCTCGCCGCCTGGCGAGCAGCAGATCCGGACGCCATCCGGGTGTTCAGGGAGCACCACCCCCGCTTCCTCGACGAGCGCATTCCCTGGCTGCCCAAGCGGCTGTCGGACGCCGAGGTCCGGGCCGTCAGGCTCGACCGATCCGATGCCCGGCTCGCTACCGCTCGCTGCTACAGCTTCGAAAGCTGGCCGTACCTGGTCGAGTGGGTCGAAGCCGTCGCCCGGCCGGGGTCGACGGTCGCGACATTCGAATCGGCGGTGCAGGCCGTGATCGCGGGCGACGAGCCCACCCTGGAGCAGCTGCTGCGGGAGCACCCGGAGCTGGTACGCGCCCGCTCGACGCTGGTGACGAACCACGATCCGCCGGTGCATAGGGCCACGCTGGTTCACTACCTCGCGGCCAATGGCGTCGAGGACTGGCGCCAGCAGACGCCGAAGAATGCGGTGCGTCTCGCACGGCAACTACTCGATGCGGGCGCCGACCCGGATGCGCTGGCCGGGATGTACGGCGGCCAACACGCGACCATGAGCATGCTGGTGTCGAGCTCTCATCCCGCGACCGCCGGGGTGCAAGTTGCGCTGGTCGACACGCTGGTGGACTACGGTGCGGCGGTCGAGGCGCGTGGGGTGGGCGAGTGGACTTCGCCGCTCTCGACTGCACTCGCGTTCGGGTATCGCGACGCCGCAGAAGCCCTCGTGCGCCGTGGTGCTCGGGTGGACAACGTCGCGACGGCTGCGGGACTGGGGCGACTCGAGCTAGTCCGCGCATTGCTCCCCACGTCCGCCAGCGTCGATCGCCACCGGGCACTGGCGCTCGCCGCGCAGCACGGACACGTCGGGATCGTCCAATTGCTGCTCGATGCCGGTGAGGACCCGAACCGCTACAACCCGAAGGGCAATCACGCCCACTCCACCCCGCTGCACCAGGCTGTCTGGTCCCGCCAGGAGGAGGTCGTCCACCTGCTCGTCGAGCGAGGAGCGCGCCTGGACATCAAGGACACGATCTGGGAGAGCACGCCGTTGGGCTGGGCTGAATACGGCGGACGCACCGAGATCGCAACCTATCTTCGCGGGCAGGGCGAGGCGACATGATCAGCGCCGCCTTGCCCCCGGGCCGCCGCCGCTTAGGTTCAAGCGTAATGGACACTCCAATCGGTGCTGTCTCCCGGCGCTGTTGTCGCGTGCCGCCTGGTGAAGGAGCGCAGCCGATGTGTGTCCGGGTACAGATGACGTAGGATTCCGGCGGGCCTTCCCGGCCCCACAGTTTCACCCTGCGGCCGCGACTCTCTTCAAGGGTCGAGGCATTTTTTATTTGGAGGATCTATGAGTGTCATCGACGACGTACTGCGCGCCAACTCGGGCTACGCCCGCGCCTTTACCCTGGGTCACCTCCCCATGCCACCGGCCCGCAAGCTCGCCGTCGTCGCGTGCATGGACGCGCGGCTCACCGTGGAGCAGGTGCTCGGCCTCAAGACCGGGGACGCGCACATCATCCGCAACGCTGGCGGCATTGTGACAGAGGATGCGCTCCGATCCCTGTTGATCTCGCACTACCTGCTCGGGACCGAGGAGTGGGTCATCATCAACCACACCGATTGCGGCATGCTGACGTTCAAGGACGAAGACCTGGTGACGCGGCTCCGCGCGGAGCGGGGGACCACGGCCGTGTCGCCGGCGCACTTTCACGCGTTCGGCGACCTAGAGGAGAACGTGCGCCAGCAGATCCAGAAGATCGAGTCGCACCCCTGGGTCCCGAGCGGGATTCCGCTGCGCGGGTTCATCTATGACGTCAAGACGGGCGTGTTGAACGAGGTCGGGGTCGGAAGCGCGGTGTCGTAACCCCATGCGGAGTCCGCAACGGCCGGCGCCTTTCTCGCCGGCGCTGGCCGTTCGCTTGCTGCCCGGGAAATATCTGACTAATGTCAGGTAATGGACCAGGTCGCCCAGATCCGGAGCTTCAATCGAACCGTGACCCATCAAGTCGGGGCCCTGGAGGGTCGGTTCCTCGGGCGGGACCGCTCGCTCGGGGCCTCGCGGGTGCTCTGCGAGATTGGTCCCAACGGCATCGAGGTGCGGCGCCTGCGCGCCCGCCTGGATCTCGACTCCGGATACCTGAGCCGGCTGCTGCGAGGCCTGGAGGCTGAGGGTCTGATCCGCACGGGCCAATCCTCGGGCGACGCTCGCGTGCGCGTCGTCACGCCCACGACCGCCGGCAAGAAGGAAGTGGCGGTCTTGAATCGGCTCTCCGACGAGGCGGCACGGTCGCTGCTCGAGCGACTCACGGAGCCCCAACGCGTCGCCCTTGCGTCCGCCATGGGGTCGGTGGAGCGCCTGCTCCGCGCGAGCGCCGTGCGGCTGCAGGTGGAGCGTCCCACGAGTCGCGCCGCCCAGTACTGCCTGACGCGCTATTTCGAAGAGCTGGCCGCGCGCTTCGACGCCGGCTTCGATCCGGCGCGCGGCATTTCCGCGACCGCCGACGAGCTCACGCCGCCACGGGGGTACTTCGTGCTCGCCACGCTGCATGGGGATCCGGTCGGGTGCGGGGCCCTCAAGCGCCACGCGCACTTCGGTGAAATCAAGCGGATGTGGGTGGCCGACTCCTCCCGCGGCCTGGGCATTGGAAAGCGGATCCTGCAGCGTCTCGAGGACCTGGCGCGCAAGCGGCGCATCCCGCTGCTGCGCCTCGAGACCAACAAGGCCCTGACCGAGGCCCAGGCGCTGTACCAGGCGAGCGGGTACCGGGAAGTGCGTCCCTTCAACAACGAGCCGTACGCACATCACTGGTTCGAAAAGGCCCTCACGGCCGCCCGGCCCTCTGTCAGGAGTTCATCGCTTTCGGCCGTGTGAGCCGGATCACGCTCTCGGCCGAGCCGTCCACATAACGTTGCCCGACTCCTTAGCGCCCTGCCCCCATCACGCGGAGGAGTTATGAGACGGCTCTCGCTGCTCGTGTTGCTCGTGGTTGTATCCGCTTCAGCCGGTATCGCCGTAGCCTGCAACATCACCGACCCGACCGTGACTCTGCAGTGCGCCGCGCCAGACACGGCGAGCTACATCAGCATCAACGGGTCCACCGACACCGTAAGAGTGCACTGCTTCCAGAAGCCGGGTCCGTAAGCAGGGCACGATGGCGGAGGTCATCGGTTACTGGGTGACCTCCGCTATTGAGGCTTCGTCCGGCCTTCTGTGAGGAATTCGCAAGGCCGATTAACGGACGGCGGTCTCGACACTCGCGCTGTCGTTGCCCGGCGTGGGGTCTGGCTCGGCACCACCGACGGTCACCCGGTTGCGGATCGGTCCGGTCCGGTTCGGGCGCACGGTGAACGGTACGCTCCAGCGTTCGCCGCTCGCGAGCCGGGCGACCGTGCACGAGACGTATCCATCTTTGAAGAAGCAGCTGTACGGCACACCCGGCGGGCTCACCTGGCCGATGGCGCCGAACGTCACCGCACTCGACAGGAGTACTGAGGTCCCGACGTCACTGGCAACGGCCGGTCCGTGATTCGTCACCGTGATCGTGTAAGTGAGGTCTTGTCCGACCCGCACGGAGTTCGGCGCGGCTGACATGGTGACGCCGAGGTCGGCGGGCGGGAGCGAGACGGTTCGCGTCTTGGCCGCCGAGGTGAACGCGGTGCGGACGACCGCCGGCGACAGCGCGTTCCTCATGAACTTGCGCGGCTCGCCGCTGCCGTCCGCCGGGACCGTCCACAAGTCCGGAGCGACCTCGTACAGCACGCGCTGGTTGTCCAGCCACTCCACCTGGTCGTCGATGCTGCGCGTCTCGGCGAGCGGCGTCTCGGTCATGGTCGCGAGATCGAGGACGTGGAACCGCCACACGGGCCCGCCCAGAGCGCTGCCGACCCGCTTCTTGAATGCCAGCCGAGTCCCGTCCGGTGACAGAGACGGGCATTCCACGTTGGCCCGGACGACGCGCATTGCGCGGGCGGCGACTTCACCCTCGACGAGGTAGGTCTGTCCCCCCGTCCGCAGTGTGGCATAGAAGCGGTCGGCGTCCGGGGCAAACGTCACGCCCCAGAAGTTGAAATCGACCGATTTGAACGGCTGCCCGTTGCGCGAGACCGTGAACTGCTCCAGGTCGCCGAGCTCAGCGCCGCTGGTCAGGTCGAGCAACATGGTTTTGGTCGAAAAGGAGGCGGCGGCGTACGAGTGCCCAGCGACGAAGACGGTGATGGCCCCGTAACGGCCGTCGGGCGACACGCGCGTCCGGCTGGGCAGACCGCTCAGCGACATCTTGTGGCTGAGTGCGAACTCGGCCCCGAACGTGTAGACGTCGTATGTCGAGAAAAAGCCTGCGTGTCCGGTCACGCAGAGCCCCCGTCCGGCCGCGAAGTGAAGGCGTTGGCATCGCAGCGGCACGATGGTCCGGGGCTGATCCGGCGACTCGGTCGGCACGAGCGCAACCTGTTCCCAGCCCTGGCCCAGGCCCGTGTTGCGGAACATTACCATGGGGCCGGATCGGCCGATCAGCGTCCGCGCCGCTGCGGCGTCCCCGACGGCCACGGGCCCGCCGCCGTCCCCGAGGCGAGTGCTCGACCGGGTACGCAGTGCAGCCCACGCCGTGTACGCGGCTCCGCCGGCGACGCAGGCCGTCGCCAACAGCGCGAACGCGACGCGCCGCCGATCACGACCTGGTGCGTGCGACACCGGGCGTACCGTCCTCTCTCGCGCGCAGGCAGAATACGGCCAGTACCAACGCAGCGGCAAGTCCGACCAGGGAGAGCGTGACTGCGACATCGGCGCCCTGCCACGTCCACAGCGCGCCGAACGCAACCGAGGCCGCGAGCCGCCCCAGGCTCGTGCCCGTCGTGATCAGAGCCATGCCACTGGCCCGCATCTCAGGGGCCAGCGCGGCGCCCGCTAAGGCCATGAGCACGCCGTCCGTGGCAGCGTAGTATGCACCGAGCAGTACCAGAGCTCCGATCATCCGCAGCGCGGCCGCCATCCCCGTCTCGCCCGCTCCTACGGGCACGAGCAGCGACGCGTAGACCACGAGCAGGAGCGCGTGTCCGCCGAGGAACACCCGCACGCGGCCGACGCGATCCGCCAACCTGCCGGCCGGCACGGCCATGAGCATGAAGATCGTGGCCGTCGCCACGTAGAGGAGCGGGAAGAGCTTGGGGTCGAAGGGGACTCGTTGGCGCAGCGTCAGATACACAAAGGCATCGCTCACGGTGACGAGGCTCAGCGCCGTTCCCGTGAGCAAGAGGCGACCAAGGCCCGGCACGCGAACGAGGCGTGCCGCCGCCGCAAGGGAGAGCCTCGATTGCCCCGGCGCGGCGGAGGCGATCGGCGGGTTGTGCACGAATAAGGTGAGGACGCCGATGCCGATCAGAGCGGCGCACAGGCTCACCACAAACACGGCATCGTAGGCGCCGGGCGCAATGGCCAGCAATCCGAAGGCAATCAGGGGGCCGATCATGGCACCGGCGGTATCGAGCGCGCGATGCACGCCGAACGCGGCGCCCAGGTCCTCCGTGCGACTGCTGAGCGAGATGAGAGCATCACGCGGGGCGGTACGGATGCCTTTGCCGACCCGGTCCATCAACACGATCCCGGCGAGGAGCGTCCACGCATTCCCTACGACGAGCAGCCCGAGCCGGGTCACGGCCGAGAGGGCGTACCCGGCGAGGGCCACCTCCTTGTGGTGGCCCCGCCGGTCAGCCGCGACCCCGCCGAAGATGCGCACCAGCGCCGCCGCGCCCTGGTAGAGCCCGTCGACGACGCCGAAGATAGCCGGCGTGAGGTTCAAATGAAACAGCAGGTACAACGGCAGGATGGTGCTCACCATCTCCGCGGACATGTCCGTGAACAGGCTGGTCAACCCGAGCATGACAACGGTGCGGCTGACCGGGGCCGTGAAGAGGCGGGAGGCGAGCAGGAGCCCGCGGTGCTTCAGCGCGTGGCTGGCGCTCTCGACTTGGTACACGCTGCTCCTTCACGGTGTGGCCGAGCGCGCGCGGTGGCACGCGGTCGGGTCTGGGCGACGTTACCGGATCCGAGGATGCCGATGTTCATGGAGTTCGCTCGCTGAGGATTAGGGCGTAAGACGATGAACCACCTTAACTACGAACGCCCCGTTCAGTGGGCGGGCGATGGCTCGCGCGTCCGGAAAGCGAAACGTCGCAAGGGGATCGGTCGTGTATCCGGAATTCCATACCAGATAGACATCGTCCCCGATGACGGGTATCCAGTGAAATCGCACGTTGAAGTCCACTCGCTCGGTCTCGTTGTCGTACTGGACGAATGCGAGCAGGCTCGTCCGCGTGTTGAAGTCGTACTCCAGGCGGTTCGCCGACAACAGGGCCGTGAACGCCCCGACCGGGAGCTCGGCGGTGGTCCGCGTGAGATCCGTGCTCAGGATGACGTGCCCACCACCACGCCACGTCGCGGCGACCTCGAGGTCGGTGCTGTGACCACCGTAGAACGGTCCCCAATTCACGAACACGCCCAAGCTAACGGGTCGGCCTGGGTTCATCTCGTACTGCAGCTCGGTGCGCGACCACCAGTAGCGCCCTGGCTGGATGACCACTCCGGGGAAGATGGTGAACGTGTCTGTGGGTGCGTCCATCAAGCGCTGTAGGTTGACCTCGAAATGATCGCCATTCTCCCGATCGCCCCCGAACACCCGCAACTCGAACCACGCCGTCTGCCAATCCGCTGTCCGGAAGAGCGAGCCTGTTTCGTTCGCGATGATGTCCCAGCTGGGGACGGGAAACGTGAAGTCGAGCCGCCGGATGCCGCGCAGGCCCGGCCGGGGCATGAACTCCGTGTGTCCCGTGGTCTCCCAGATTCCCGTACGCCGCACGAAGCCGAGCGGCGGGGCGAAGGCGCTGTCGATCCGGTAGAGCGAGGCAAAGTTGTCGAACAGGTCGTTTGGGTTGTCGACCGACAGCCGCCAAGCGACGGCGGTCCCGGATACCGCCGGGGTCTGGCTGCCCGCGAGCCAAACCTTGGGCTCGAGGTTGCCCCCGTGAACGATGAGCGGGAGGTCGATGTCCAGGCCGCCGGCTCGGTCGACCCCTCGACCATTCGAGCTGGCGCGAAGCGTCGCGATGCCTCCGACATACGAGCGATCGAAGAGGTCGTGCTGGACCCGGACGACCGCGTGATTCGCCTCGTCCGCGCCACCGGTCTGCACGTCCAGGACACCGACCTTCCATGGTCCGACCCGCCCGTACAGGCGGCCACCGGCGAGGATCGGTTCCGGCACACCGCTCGTGTCGAGCCCGATGCGGCGTGAGTAAAACAGCTGCACCCGGCCCGGAGTCCCGAGATCGAAGAGGCTGCTCGATTCGAGGAAGAACTCGCGTTTCTCGGGGAAGAAGATGGGGAACCGGGTCAGGTTGATGATCTGCTGATCAGCTTCCACCTGCGCGAAGTCGGTGCCGACGGTAAGGTCCGCGGTCAGCGTCGGCGTGACGGCGAGCTTGGCGTCGATCCCGGCCTTGCCGCCGAGGTACCCCCCGGTCGTTTCCCCGCCCGTGCTGTCGTGCTCGGTTTCCACGGCCCGCCCGAGGGCGTACGGGTACACTTCGACATCGTGGGGACGGTGCAGGTCACCGAGCTCAGTGATCGTTCCTTCGTTGTTCAGCCGGTACAGCCCCTGGGCCCGACCGTACGAGCGCCACAGGTCTTCCTCGTTCTTGCGCCGGATGAACCGGCGCACGTTGAATCCGAACGTCGGGTTCGCGCCGGCGTGAAACCGCAGCGCGAGGAGTGGAATGCGGAACTCGGCCGTCCAGCCGGTGGCGTCGCGCGAGACGGCGACGTTCCAGACGCCGTTCCAATTCTCGTTCACGTCCTCGACGCCCGAAAACTGCGCGTCCCACATCGCCCCGTTGGGGTTGGTCCCGAACACGAACGCGCTGCGCCGGTCGTTGAAGCTGTCGATCAGGAGGGTGACGTTGTCGTCGCTCGAGAGATCGGCGTCCCGGCGCAGCTGGCTCGCGCGCAGGCCCGACATGTTCGAGTCGTAACAACGCACGGCGATGTAGAGCGCGTCGGCGTCGTGCGCCACCCTGATGACCGTGCGCTCGGTCGCGGAGGACCCTTCGCGCGGCTCGCGCTGGTGGAAATCGTCGATCGAGTCGGCCGTCGCCCAGAAGGCTTCGTTCGTTCGGCCGTCGAGCGACACCGCCGTGACAGCCACGGCAGCGTGAATGGTCGTGCTGCTCGCGGGCGTGTTTCCGGTGGCGGTTTGCTGCGCCAGCGCAGGCCCGGCAATGAGTATCGTCGCTGCTAGGGCGATTGCGATCACGTGGATCTACGGTCGCCTCACCCGGCGAGGCACGCCGCTGACCACGCCCAGAGCGACCGCGCACAACGGGATCACGCCGGATCGTGGGAGTCGTTCCATCCTTGCTCCTCCGCCGTCGTTCAGTGGGAATCGCTGGGCATCATCACTCGGAGGACCGGATGACCGCCTACGTCGGCGAGCGGCAAGTAGACTCGGTGCGTTGTGGGATCCACGGCGACGGAGTGCGCCCGGGGCGCCCGGTACCAGCCGAGCTGGACGAGCGAGCCATCCCGCTCTTCGAAGACGGCCACGATGCCCGACTCCGCCGCCACATACAGCCGTCCCCGAGAAGGATCGGACGCGAGGACGTCGGGATCGCTCCCGACCGGGACTACCTGACGCAGCTGAAGCGTCCGGAGGTCCAGGACGCCCAGCGTCGCACTCTCTTCGCCGGCGATGAATGCGAGACGGTGTGGCGCGTGGATGTAGACCCCGTGCGGATGCCGGACCGCCCGATCGAGCGTGATGCGTCGCACGATCTGGGCGGTCGCGGGATCGATCACCGCGAGCTGATTCGCGGTCTGGACCGCGACGAGGATGCAGTGTGAGCCGGCGTCGTACTGCGTATTCCCAGCCTCACCGCCGAGCTCGATCTGTGCCACCATAGCATTCGTCACAGCGTCGAGGACAAAGTCTCGCCGCCCCGATTCGTCTGAGACAAAGATTCGCCGCTCTTCGGGAGCGTAGGCGATCCCGTCGGGGAACCTGGGTCCGGGCACTCGCGTCACGACTTGGAGCGTGGAATCGTCCACCACGACTACGGCGCGGTCGCCCGTTGCCGAGGCGTAGACGCGGTGCTCGGCGGGGACGGCCAGCACGCCGGTCACCGTGGGAAACGCGTCGAGGTTGCCGACGACCCGTCCGGCACGAACGTCGAACACCACGAGCTGTCCCGCGCCCATGTGAGAGATGAACAAGCGTCCGGAAGCTGGCTCGAGGCTCTGATAGTCGAAGCGGGACGCGGTCCCGGGCAGCGCGATGTCGCTCACTAGACGCAGTGGGACATCACCCGTCGGCGCCGGGGGGACAGCGCCAGACCAGCGAACGTCGACGGGCGGCCCGGCCAAACTGCAGACTGGCCCCGCCATCCGGGGCGAGGCCGCGAGGGTAAGCGCGATAAGGGTGAGCGTGAGCATTAGGGTCCTCAAGCGTGAGCATTAGGGTCCTCAAGAGATAGTCCCCTTCACGACCAACCCGACGAGGCCTGCTGCGAGGATGAGGACCGGCTCCGGGATCTTGCGGGGGGCCAGGAGGAGCGCCAGGGTCACGAGCGCGATGAGGATCGTCGAGGGGTCCACGAGCGCCCGCCGCCCCAGGATCACGGCGGCCCCGGCGATGGCCCCCGTCGCCGCCGCCGTGACGCCGTCCACAAACGCCTTCACGCGCTGGTTTTTCGCCACGCGACTGAAATGGGGAGCGACCAGGACCACGACCACATACACCGGCAAGAAGACGCCCACCGCGGCCAGGACCGCACCGGCAGGTCCCGCAACCAGGTATCCAATGAACGCCACGGTGATCACGACCGGACCGGGCGTGATCATCGACACGGCGACGGCGTCGATCAACTGGCGTTCGGTCAGCCAATGGAACTGCTGGACGACGCCGCCATACAGAAACGGCACGATCGCGAGCCCGCTCCCGAACACGAACAGGCCGGCGCCGGCGAAATACAGCAGGATCTTCCACAGCACACCGACCGAGGCCGGGCCACCGAGCGCCGTGAGGAGTCGAGGCCCCGTCGGCAGGAAAGCGACAGCCGGTGCCGCCACGGCCGTCCGGCGGTCGTGCACCACCACTGGAACGAGCCCGCATAACAGGAACACCCAGATGATCTCCGACTCTGTCCAGGCAGTCACCAGGGCGCTCACGGTAAACAGAAGCCAGAGGAGCCTATCCCGGCCGAGCGTCATGCGTACGAGCTTCAGGACGCTGCGAGCGATGATGGCGATGACCGAAGCGCCGATCCCGTAGAACAGCCCCTGCATCCAGGGGAGCCCGCCGAACCGGACGTAGAGCTCGGAGAGAACGAGCACCATGACGAACGACGGGCCGACGAACCCGATCCCGACCAAGGTCGCGCCAAGCCCCCGCGCCTGGACCCACCCAAGGTACATTGCGAGCTGTGCCGCAAGCGGTCCGGGCGCGAGTTGCGCCAGGGCGAGGCCCTCCTT
>WNGO01002040.1_pt1 | contig 14409 bp, 9 predicted proteins | sample 5400511 | NCBI WGS metagenome assembly WNGO01 (sample SAMN13153380, study PRJNA577476) | soil metagenome | isolation source: 20 cm soil or saprolite under Garry oak tree replicate 2 | place: USA:California | collected 2016-06-15
TGTTAGGTTCCCTGGTCCTCGTGTCCCAAGGTGTCGTGCAGAATTTGAAGCCCTATACGACCGCGGAGCTGATTCAGCCGTACGCGGCGCAGGTCACCGGTGCAGACGGCAAGAGCAGTGCGCAAACCGTGACTCAGCAGGTGATCGCGCAAGGACCGGTTGCCTCGCAGGAGGTAATCAAGGAATTCGGTACCAACGGGGGTGGATTTTTCAATGCTAACAGCGCGCATCCTTTTGAAAATCCTACTCCATTCTCGAACTTTTTTGAAATGGTGCTGATTTTTGCGATTCCATCGGGACTGACCTATACGCTCGGCCGAATGACCGGCTCGCAGCGCCACGGCTGGGCGGTCTGGGCGGCCATGGCTTTCTTGTTCTTAGCCGGTGTGACGACCGCGTATTGGGCGGAAGCAAAGGGCAACCCGCTCCTGGCCGGCACGGACCAGCACGCCGGTGCGCTGCAATCCGGCGGAAACATGGAGGGCAAGGAAGTGCGGTTTGGCATCGCGAATTCAGCTTTGTTTACCACCGTCACGACTGATGCCAGCTGTGGCGCCGTAAACAGCATGCACGATTCGTATACGCCGCTTGGCGGCATGGTGCCGCTGATCAACATCATGCTCGGCGAGGTTGTGTTTGGGGGAGTCGGCGCGGGGCTTTACGGAATTTTCGTGTTCGTAGTCCTCGCCGTGTTCATTGCAGGACTGATGGTGGGGCGCACGCCAGAATATCTCGGCAAGAAGATTGAATCCTATGACGTCAAGATGGCTATGCTCGCGGTTCTTATTTTAACCTTCACGATCCTTACCTTTTCAGCGATTTCTATTGTTAAGCCTTATGGGACTTCTAGCATCTCAAACCCTGGCCCACACGGCTTATCCCAAATCCTGTACGCCTACGTTTCGTCGACTGGTAACAATGGCTCGGCATTTGGAGGTCTTATCCCGAATACGATGTGGTACAACACGACCACCGCTGTGGCCCAACTGTTGGGCCGGTTCTTCATGATCATTCCGGTGCTCGCCATAGCCGGAAGTCTAGCGAAAAAGAAGACTGTTCCCAAATCGGCCGGCACCTTCCCTGTCACCGGAGGTCTCTTCGCCGGCTTGCTGGTCTCCACGATAGTAATCGTTGGCGCTCTTACATTTTTCCCGGCTTTGAGTCTCGGGCCGATTCTCGAGCATCTGTTAATGAACGCAGGAAAGGCTTTCTGAGGTGTCCATGGACCCAGTCGCTCAAATTGGTCAAATCAGAAAAAAATCTCTCGCCGATAGCGCGATTCTGTCGCGGGCCGTCGTGGACTCGTTTCGCAAGTTGAAACCACAGGCGATGGCCAAGAACCCGGTAATGTTCGTTGTCGAGGTCGGTGCGGCTCTCACGACGATTCAACTTGGTTGGAACGTCTTTCGCCATGCCGGACAGTTTGGGTTTGGACTGCAAATCACGCTTTGGCTATGGTTCACGGTTCTCTTTGCCAATTTTGCGGAAGCTATGGCCGAAGGCCGCGGTAAGGCGCAGGCTGACACGTTGCGCAAAGCACGCGCGGAAACGCAAGCCCATCGCTTGCGCAGCGATGGCAATACAGAATGCATGCCCAGTTCGACGGAGATGGAGAGGTCATCGAAGGCGTGGCGTCGGTAGACGAATCGGCGATCACGGGCGAGTCCGCTCCGGTCATCAGGGAATCCGGCGGAGACCGCTCAGCGGTCACCGGTGGAACACGGGTTCTCTCCGACGAGATCAAGGTGCGCATCACGTCGAATCCCGGCGAGACTTTTCTTGACCGCATGATCAAGCTCGTAGAGGGCGCCTCGCGGCAGAAGACGCCCAACGAGATTGCGCTGAATATTCTCCTGGCAGGTTTAACGATCATTTTTTTGCTGGCGGTCGTGACGCTTCAGCCGTTCGCGATTTATTCGGGCGCTCCGCAGAACATTTTCGTGTTGGCCTCCCTCCTCGTGTGTCTCATCCCTACAACCATTGGCGGATTGCTCTCCTCGATCGGCATCGCTGGGATGGACCGCTTGATTCAGCGAAATGTCATCGCGATGTCCGGACGTGCTGTCGAGGCCTCAGGGGACGTCGATGTGCTGCTGCTCGACAAAACGGGAACGATCACGCTGGGCAACCGAGCGGCGACCCAATTCTTTGCTGCACCGGGCGTTGAAGAGGCTTATCTCGCCGATGCTGCGCAACTCTCCTCCCTGGCCGACGAGACTCCCGAAGGTCGGTCGATCGTGGTGCTGGCAAAGGAGCGCTACCACCTCCGCGGACGCGATCTTTCGACTCACACGGCCAATTTCATCCCATTCTCCGCACAAACGAGAATGTCCGGCGTGGACCTCGACGGTCGAGAAATCCGTAAAGGCGCTTTAGAGGCTATCAGCCGCTTGACCAGCAATGGCATTCCCGCCGAGTTGCAGGTGTGTGTCGGAGAAATCTCGAATGCCGGTGGAACACCGCTGCTGGTTGCAGAGAGCGGCCGCGTCCTGGGCGCGATAGCCCTTACAGACATTGTGAAGGGGGGCATGAAGGAACGCTTCGATCATCTGCGCGCTATGGGGATTCGCACGATGATGATCACGGGCGACAACCCGCTTACCGCGGCTGCGATCGCCCGCCAAGCGGGAGTCGACGATTTCCTCGCGGAAGCTACACCGGAAGACAAGATGGCCCTCATCAAGAGAGAACAGGCAAAGGGAAAACTCGTGGCTATGACTGGCGACGGCACAAATGACGCTCCCGCGCTTGCTCAGGCGGATGTCGGCGTGGCCATGAACACCGGCACGCAAGCCGCGAAAGAAGCCGGAAACATGGTCGACCTCGATTCCAACCCCACCAAGCTGATCGAAATCGTGGAAATCGGTAAGCAACTCCTGATTACTCGTGGTGCGTTGACTACGTTTTCCGTCGCCAATGATGTGGCCAAGTATTTCGCGATCATCCCCGCGATGTTTGCCGGAGCATTTCCGGTATTAAATGTCCTGAACGTAATGCATCTTCGCACGCCAGGGTCTGCCATTCTTTCCGCCGTAATTTTTAACGCGCTGATCATCATTGCCTTGATCCCACTCGCTCTTCGCGGCGTTCGCTATCGCCCGGCGGGTGCCGCCGCTCTGCTACAGCGCAACCTGTTGATCTATGGCGTTGGCGGAATAATTGCGCCGTTTATCGGAATCAAGTTTATCGACGTACTGCTGACCTATCTCCGGGTTGTTTGAGGACGCCATGAAAAGGAATCTTCTGATCGCGCTGTGGTTCACTCTGGTTACGACGGTGATGTTCGGAGTGGTGTACCCCCTGGCAATTACAGGTCTGGCTCAAGTGTTGTTTCCCAGCCAAGCCAACGGACAATTGATCAAAAAAAATGGCAAGATTGTTGGCTCGCGGATTGTCGGCCAATCTTTCACGGAACCGGGTTATTTCCATTCACGGCCGTCCAGCGCTGGAACCGGGTACGATCCTACTTCCAGTAGCGGCTCCAATCTCGGCCCCACAAACAAGCTTCTGATCGAACGAGTAAGGAGTGATGTTCAAAAGCTACAAGCAGAGAATCCCCATGTCCCAATCCCGGTTGACTTAGTGACTGCCTCGGGATCTGGCCTGGACCCAGATATCTCCCCTGCCGCTGCGGAATTCCAGATTCCTCGTGTTGCTCATTCGCGTGGCATGAAAGAAGACGAGGTTCGCATCGTCGTGCGGAAGCACACAAAGGATCGCGACCTGGAATTTCTAGGTGAACCGCGTGTCCATGTTTTGGAACTGAATCTGGAGCTCGACGCCCTTCATCCGTTGCGATGAGGCTTCACGATTTGCGGCGTGACCATTTTTCGGAGTCCATACTTGGCAGCTGAAATCGGTACACCAGCCAAGGCTCGGTTAAGATGTAACAGGGATGGCGCTGCGCAACACCACCATCAACCTAGGCATCGACGGCTACTACGCCTATAACTTCAACCGTCCGGTTGGACGAGTGAACTTGCTGCGCGCATACGATGTCTTGAGCAACAACTTCAGCCTGAATCAGGCAAGTATTATTTTCGAGCGTGCTCCTGATCTTTCGCAGGGGACGTCGTTTCGGTGGCCGCTTGGACCTGCAATTCGGCCAAGCGACGGATACCCTGCAAGGGAATCCAGCAAACGAACCACGGCCTCAGATTTACCGAAACATTTTCCAGGCGTAGGGTACTTATATTGCTCCAGTAGGGAGTGGCTTGACCTTGGATTTTGGAAAATGGAGCAGTTCCTTGGGACTCGAAAACAACTACACGAAAGATCAAATGAATTATTCCCGTTCGCATTATTTCGATTTTCTGCCTTTCTATCACACAGGCATTCGCGCGAATTACCAGGTCAACGATCGTCTAGCGCTGACCTACTGGTTGGTGAATGGCACGAATCAAGCCGAAGCAACGAATCGTTTTAAAGATGAGCTTTTCGGATTCGTTGTGAAACCCAGGACCTCAATCACATGGACTTTCAACTACTATTTGGGGCAAGAACATCCTGACCGAATCGTCGTCAGTCCCGTCAATCCGATTCCTGTGCAGCCGGGCCTGAGTTTTCACGCTATTCGTCCCGCGCCGGGCGGGCGCTTGCACATTTTTGACAGTTATGTGATCTGGCAGCTTTCGCCGAAGTGGACAATGGCTGTTGAAGGCGACTACGTCATTGAGCGCTTGCGGAGAAATGAAGCTCTGGCGCGGTCATCGGCGACCTCCCATGTTGCTGGTGGTGCTGTTTATGCGCGCTATCAGCTCACACAGAAACTTGGCGTAGCCGAGTATCTCTCGGATCGTGGTGGCCTTTTCGGTGGCCTAACCCAAGCTCTGAAGGAGACCACGGCCACATTGGACTACAAGCTAGACGATGGTTTCTTGATGCGTTATGAATGGCGCCGGGACTTTTCGAATCAACGAAGCTTCTTGACGGATGCGCAGGGCGTATTGAACAAACAACAGAATACTGCAAAGCGTTGGGCTGGTATGGTGGTGGGGACGGAACGAAGGAACATGGTAAGTGCCTCGGCCGCTTGGAAGCGTCGTTCCGTACCGTAACGCATGGCTCATCCCCTCTGTGGCCGATGGGGTCTTGCAAGCTTTCTCAGGCCGACATGGTGACTCTGAGACGGGTCGGGGGCAACGAGGTTATAGGATTGCATTATTTTGTCACAGTGTCCGAGCAGCGTCCCTGGCGCGACTGTGATTGTGGTTTCGGTAGTCGAGTTTGTTGATCTGGCGGGACGATGCTTCTGATCCCCGACCTTCTTTACCTGTGCGCTAAACTTGACAAGAGAAATGTTGGGAACAAGGGGGTGGAACAATGCCGGAGTCCATTGACTGGCCGAGCATGCGTGCGCCGCGGCGGCGTCGCCGCTTCTTGCTACTCGTGATCGCGGCCCTTGCCGTCATCGTTCTCGGCGGGCGGGCCGCCCTGTCGTATTACGTGGACCTACTCTGGTTCGATTCGCTCGGCTACCGCGACGTGTTCTGGAAAACGCTGGGCCTCCAATGGGGAATCTTCACTGCCTTTGCAGCAGCCACGTTTCTCATTCTCTACGGATGGTTTCTGGTTCTGAAGCGAACGCATCTGCCTGACCTGCCGAGCGGTCACACAATCTTCATCGGCGGACAGCCGCTGAAGCTGCCGGTTGAGCCCGTCCTGCGCCTCATCGCAGTTGGCCTTTCGCTCGTCATTGCCGTCGCCACCGGCGCCGGCATGATGCTGGAGTGGCCGACGATCGCGCTCTTCTGGTACGCAGCGCCCGCCGCGGGTGGCTTCCTAGATCCGGTCTTTGGCAAACCGCTGAACTTCTTCCTCTTCAGCCTGCATGGCTGGCAACTCATCGTCGGCTGGCTACTTACGCTGGCCTTGATGACCTGTGTACTCGCGGTTTTTTTCATCCTCATTACGGGCGGCATTCGTGCGTTCCTTGGTCGTGGCAGGACCTACGTCACTCTGCCTTGGCGTGGGCTCTCCGTCACGTTTGCGTTCCTATTGCTGATCCTTGCGGCGCGTGTGTACCTCGGTCGATTCGAGCAGTTGTTCGACGGTCATACGATCTTCGCAGGCGTCACTTACTCTGACGCGCACATCATGCTTCCAGGAATGCTAGCCGTCTGCGCAGCGCTCATCCTCGGCGCTGGGATCGCCTCCGCAAACGCCGTGAGGGTGCCACGCGGGCGCTGGATTGCGGCGGCGATTCTCCCGGCGGCCTTGTGTTATGTCTCCCTTCTAGTAGTCGGCTGGTACGTCAACAGCTTTATCGTGAAACCAAACGAGCTCGTTCGCGAGCAGCCCTATATTACCCGCAACATCGAACTGACGCGGCAAGCCTACGGACTGGACCGAGTTTCGCAACGCGAGTTTCCCGCTGAGACAGACGTCGCGGCGGCCGACCCGGCGAATAATCAGGCTACTCTTCGGAACATTCGTCTGTGGGACTGGCACGCTCTCCAGGATACCCTGCGTCAGATTCAGGAAATCCGCACCTACTACGACTTTCCCGACATCGACATTGATCGCTATCAAATCGATGGCGTGACTCGTCAGGTGATGCTCGCCACGCGCGAGTTGAACGTCGATAAGCTCCCGGAGAGCAGTCGCAACTGGATCAACGAGAAGCTGATCTACACCCATGGTTATGGAATAACGATGAACCCAGTAAATGGGTTCACCCCGGAGGGGCTGCCCACGCTGATTCTGAGCAACATGCCTGTCCAGAGCACGGTGCGTGGTCTAACTGTGATGCGCCCCGAGGTCTATTTCGGCGAGCTGACCAACACCGATGTCTACGTGAAGACGCGGCAGAAGGAATTCAACTACCCGCAAGGCCAAACCAACAGCCTAACGTCTTACGAAGGCAACGGGGGCATCGTGCTCGGCGGTTTTCTGCGCCGCATCATCATCGCGCTCGACCGCGGCGACCTTGCAAAGCTGCCGTTCAGCGATGACGTGAACAACGATAGCCAACTGTTAATGCATCGCAACGTGCGCGATCGGGTATCGGCGATAGCGCCGTTTCTTACCTACGATCCGGATCCGTATATCGTTCTCGGCGACGACGGCCGACTGTCATGGGTCATGGACGCCTTTACGGTCTCAGACAGCTATCCGTACGCGAGCCATTACCGTCTCGACCGAGATCCCATTAACTACATGCGGAACAGTGTTAAGGTCGTGATCGACGCCTACAACGGTGCGACGACTTTTTATGTGTTTGACGCAGAGGACCCAATTATCGCGACGTACCGCCGCATCTTTCCGAGTTTGTTTAAGGATGCGGCCATGATGCCAGCCGGGCTGCGCAAGCATATGCGCTACCCGGAGTTGTTGCTCAAACTGCAAGCGGAAGTGTACGGCCTGTATCACATGACGGATCCGGGAGCGTTTTACAACCGTGAGGATCTGTGGACAGTCGCCACCGAAGTAGGCATGAGCGAAGGGGGACAGCAGGTGACACAGACGATGGAGCCGAACTTCGTGCTGATGAAACTGCCGGGCGAACCGGGCGTGGAGTTCGTTGAGATTCTGCCATTCACGCCAGCCAACCGGAATAATCTGATTGGCTGGATTGCCGGGCGCAGCGACGACGCTCAATACGGTACGTCAGCGGTCTACAATTTCCCCAAAACGAAACTAGTCGACGGACCCCTGCAAATTGAGGCGCGCATTGATCAGAACGCGCAGCTTTCCGGACAATTGACGCTTTGGAATCAGCAAGGCTCGCACGTGCGGCGCGGAGCTCTGCTGGTGATTCCCACTGGGCGCGCGCTGTTGTACGCGGAACCGATTTACCTGCAGGCCGAGCGGAGTCCAATGCCGGAATTGCGTCTGGTTGTGCTCGCACTCCAAGATCGGCTTGCGTACGGACCAACCTTCGAATCGGCGATGGCTGCCCTTTTTGGCGGAGCGGTCTCGTCACTGAGCGCGGCCCCAGTCTCCGCGGAGGTGGCGCGTAACACACCAGCATCCGCCGTGTCGCCCCAACCCCCATCGGACGTTAGTACGCTCATCTCGGAAGCCGCGAAAGATCTCGCCGACTACCAGCGCCTAACAGCAGAAGGCAAGCTCGGCGAGGCGGGGCGGAAGCTTGAAGAGCTGAAGCGCGCAATTGAAAGGCTGAACGCGCGTCACAGATAATCTCGCTGCACTGGGGTACTCATTTTCGGCGCCTTTATAACAACGGTATCGCGGAATACCTGGAACAAAATCCTGCCTAGGGCCGCTTGCTTCGATTAGGTCATCTTCAGATACGCGACAGTTAAAGGTACGTCTTTTTTCTCCGGGACAGGGCGGCCAGCAATTGGGGATAAGCCACTCTTTTGGACTCCAAATCGAAATGCCGAGTACGGCCACTTCCTCGGTGTGCGCGTATCTCGGGAACTTACTGGCTTTCGGTTCGGCACTGAAGAGTCTGTACTTTAGCTAGCTCGCCACAATTCCAGACCATTTACGCGGGAAACGCTCATCGTTTCCTGTGCATTTGAAGCCCCGCCGCCCTAAAAGGCGCGGCTAAGAAAAACAGTGATAATTTCCTGTGCGATGGACTGAGTGGCTCATGATTCACTGTCAATCCGTTCGGCTGAGCGATTTGCTGACCTGGTCGCCGCTTCCATACCCCAATTCAGATTGTCTGCGTAGGCTCCGGCGAAATGGACACGGCCGTGAGGTTCGACGAGCGCGGGCCAAAGGCGGGTGAGGTCGCCGGGAGGATAGTGAAGAGTCTCGCAGGCCATGACCCACGGTTCGCGCGACCAGTCGAACACCAGCGCTTGTTCGATGTCCTCGGATTTTCCGGGATAGTACCGGTGAAACGTCTTCAGGGCGACATCGCCGGTGGTCAAGGCGTCCGCCGTGCCTACGAGAAGCCCCCGACGTGTGTCTACATCATCGGCCATTCGCCAAATATGGTTCAGCGCCCGTTCGTTGAGCTCGATGTTCGGACTGACGCCGTCCTTTTCCCAAAAGCGGCTGCGCGACTGAAAGAAGGGCCGCGAAGCTGTGTAGTAAGGGACGCTAGCGAGCGCATAGCGCTTGCTCTCGGGCCAAGGGGGAATCACGGGAATCTGCCGTAGCATAATCGCAGACATGCAGCACACTAGGAACTCAGCCTCGAGGGTTTTTTCCTCGCCGGATTCGCGGTAGTGGACACGCACACCGCTTGAGCCGTGTTCGATGCTTGTGACCGGTGTTTCGAGGCGGACACGCTCGCCGAGACGCAAGGCCAACGTGTCGGTCATCAGCTGATTACCGCCCTTCAGACGGAAGACTTTGGGAGGGAATAGGGGCACTTTGCGAAGGTTGAGGATTGCGGCGTGCCACAAGACGTGCAGCGCCGATGCACCCGTGCTTCCAATGTATCTAATCGCTGACGGAGAGGCGCCCTGCTGCTTCAGCCATTCGTCTATCTTGATGGAATCGAGCTTGTTCAGGCCGGCGTCGAACGGCCGGTATTCATCGGTGAATCTATCGAGATACGGCGCGAAATAGAGGGAAGGCAGCTCCCACCATGCGTGGCGCGTGAGAAAGTGGATCTCTTGCCGATTGAAACCCATCGCCTTGAGCACGTTCGGACTTTGCAGGTCGTCCTCTGAGTACGTCTTCCCTTGAAGCACCCGCATTATGCGGTTGCGGCGTGGATAGGGGAGTGCCGTCAGATTGAATTCCTGAACGTATTGCCAGTAGCGGTCATAGCCGGGCTGGGTGAAATGCTCGGCCCCGGCGTCCACATAAAGCCCCTCGGCGAGGCCTTCGCGGACGGTACGGACGTGACCTCCGGTGCGGTTCGAAGCTTCGAGGACGATGACGTCGTGCCCTCGTTTCATAAGCTCGTATGCACACGAGAGCCCGGCAATGCCAGCCCCGGCGACTACGACTTTTTTCGCGCGTTTCGGTTGGCGGCCGACGGGTAGAGAGGGCAAGCCGGCAAACAGAAGCACGCCCGTAATTTTGAGCGCTTCGCGTCGCGGGATGCGACTTGTACTGACCGGAGGTTTCTTTGCCTGTTCAGCAGATTCGAATGGCATGAACACCTACCTTGGAGACGAATTGTATCAGGCTACTCCTTTTCATGAGACGCGTAAGGAGAGTAATCCATTTGCAGAGCATGCTTAGGTGTACTGAAATTCGCAAGCCAAAGAGGAGTCGCACGCGCCCTTATACCATGTAGACCAAGCAGTCCATTTAGCGATCCCATTGCAAGAACTCAGTGATTACGGCACCGCACGATTCTTCGACGCACTATAATGGTCTTGAGAGTTTGCCTCATCGCCAACCGAAGGAATACGCTCATTTCACCAGATCGTACGAAGCACTTTGGGACCGAAGGATTTGACGGTCCGCAGTGAGCAGACGTAGCCCTTCGACCAGTGCGGTGGTTCCGATAATGCGGTCCGCTGGATCTTTGGGATAAGCTGGCGCAAGGGCAATGGCGCGCGCACACGCGCGGCCACTGATCGGTAGGACGACGAACCGGGCCTCGACTTCCTGCAGGAAGGATGTCGAGGCTAATATCGAGATGAATCCGGCCCTTACTCCAGAAGTGCGATATCGGAAATTGCCAAGCCGTCTCCATTCTTGCGCGCATCGTCGATGGCCGCCCTCGCTTTCCCTGAGAGCTGGCCTTGGTCAAACGCTAGCCACACTACGACATGAGTGTCGACCAGAATCACTTGAGCTCGCCCCAGTCCTCGCGGGAGATCGCGGGCGAAACGACATCGCCTGCAACCGCACCCTTGCCACTGAGGAAATTGTAGATCTCGTCTGTAGCTGTGCGAACCGGGACGAGCTTCGCCACGGGCTTGCCGTGTTTAGTGATTACGACGGTCTCGTGCTTGGCCTGAACCTCGTCCATGACTGCGAGACAATTTGTCTTGAAGGCACCTGCCATCTTCTTCATGCCGAACCTCCCCTAACAGCTATGGTCATTGTGCCATGGCCATATTGGGACTCGCACATGCGAGTAAATCGATCGGAAAGAAACTTGAGGGCAACTTCGCGGTGCAGTTTGGTGTCTACGCAGCGGTAACCGACTCCCATGCCCACCGCCCCCGATCTTTTTCCACCATACGATAAGTCGGGCTGCTCGTTTCTGTTCGACGAGGAACGCGAACAACCTGTGCGTCGCCAGAATTAAGAGCGCATTTGAAATGAATAAGATACAAAGAGGCGGCGTACAATGGAGCTGTTCGAGAGTTTTGACGAAGGACACGGGTTTTCGGTAGGGACAACACAAGCTGAACAGGCCGGGCAAATCGATAGCGGTATGCTCCGCGTTTCGTTCACCTTAATTCTTCTGGTAACGTACCTCGTATTCCTTGCCGTCAACTGCGCTGGTCCTCAGCAGATAGAGTGCTTCCACCCAGGTTCTCCCGTACCCTGTCATATAGTCTAACCGTTGAGAGCAGCCGGACACAGTTGGCATCGAGGCAATCTCACTTGCTGGCAAGGCGGGCGAATCGGAAAATTGCCGCTGGCACTCACATCGGTAACGGCGCTAGCCATTTGTGGGCAAAACGCCTCCAAGCAATTGCTGAGTTCAACTGGGACGGCCCCTAAACACCGAGCCTCGGTGTGTTGCTCACTCAGTGCTGCTTTTGATGTGAGCGGAGCACAAAACGATTTCTCGAAACCCCCTTACGCATGCGATTATGGACCGCATCCAACGCGCCGCTAGGGGCGAGCTATGCAGACCTGGCTTCAGGATGTCCGCTATTCCCTCCGACAACTCATCAAGAATCCAGGATTCACGCTGACGGCAGTCGTCTCGCTTGCGCTCGGCATTGGGGCGACTACGGCGGTATTCAGCGTGATCTATGCCGCGCTGATCAACCCCTATCCCTACCCGGCAGCGGACCGGATCGTGCGCTTGACGATAACGAGCAAAGCGGGCTCGTCGGATTGGGTCAATCCGAATGGTCCCCAGATTCAGCAATTGCGGCAGTTGCCTGTGGTAGAGAGTGTGCTGGCCATGGATTTCCAATCGCTGATTTTGAGCGCGCACGACCTGCCGGAGAATGTCCACGCGATCACTCTCATCTCGAACGGTTTCGACGATCTGGGTGTGCCTCCGGTGCTGGGACGGGGACTCTTGCCTTCGGACGCAATCGATGGGCAGGACCCACAACCGGTGGTGGTGTTGTCCTACAAGTTTTGGCAGAAACAGTTCTTTTCGAATCCGGACGTACTAGGAAAGACGCTGCAACTGGACCGGAAGAACTATCAAATCGTAGGCGTTGCGGCACCGCGATTCACCTGGTACATCGCGGATGTCTACCTGCCGCTGAAGTTGACCCAGGATCCAAGGAAGATGTATGTCGTTGATCTCCTCTTGAAGCGAGGCGTGACCCACGCTGCGGCGGACGCTGCATTGCAGCCGCTGCTGGAACAGTTTGCCAAGGACATGCCCAAACATTTCCCCGAACTCTTCAAGGTGAAAGTGGAGGGGCTCAATGAGTGGGTCGTGAGTAGTATCAGCGGAACGCTGTATCTGCTGTTTGGCGCGGTGACGCTGCTGCTCGCGATCGGGTGTGGAAACGTGTCGATTTTGCTGTTGGCGCGAGGCGCCGTGCGGCAGCATGAGCTGGCTGTGCGAGCCGCCGTCGGCGCGCCCCGCAGCCGCATTGTGCGTCAACTGCTGACGGAATCGCTGCTGCTGGCGGCGATCGGCGCGTTGCTGGGCGTTTTGACTTCTTACGGAATACTCGCGGGCATCAAGGCGCTGCTGCCCCGATATGCCTTCGCACCGGAGGTCGTGGTCCGCATTAATCTTTCGGTGCTGTTCTTCAGTGTCGCGGTGGCGCTGGGAACGGGCGTTCTATTCGGATGGTGGCCTGCGCTTCAGCTCTCGCGGACGCAGGTTGGTCAGATGATGCAATCAAACGCCCGCCGGGTGGCGGGCAGCGTACGCGGACGCAACACGCACAATGTACTCATCGCCGGACAGATTGCGTTGACGATGCTTCTGTTGGCCGGAGCGGGCTCGGTCATGCAAGGCTTTCTGCGGCTGATACACACGCCACTGGGTTACGACCCGCACAATGTGATGTCGGTAGGAATTCCACTGCGCGAGAACTCGTACACGACATGGCCTTCGCGCGCGGTTTATTTTGAGCAACTTCGAGCGAAGGTGGCAGAGACTCCCGCCGTGACCATGGCCGCGATTTCAAGCAACGCTACACCGCCACGGAATGGATGGAATTCGCGGTTTGAGATTCTAGGCAAACCTGGGATGGAGCAGCAGATGGCGTCGATCAATCTGGTGAATCCAGGTTATTTTGCAGTGCTGCGGATCCCCCTGCTGCAAGGACGCGTATGGAACGAGACCGAGAATCGTGACGGCGCGCATGTTGCCGTGATCAACCGGACCCTGGCGCAGCGCTATTTCCCCAATGGCGATGCCATCGGACACTCGGTAAAGCTACCGACCATGGAGGACCGCCCCCCGGAGGTTTTATCCGCGCCAAACATAGCAGACTCCTGGTTGCAGATCGTGGGCATCGTAGAGGATGCCAGGAACGACGGGCTGCGAAACCCCATCAAGCCAGCGGTCTTTGTACCGTACACGTTGAACATGAGGGAGGGAACCCAGATTCTGGTGCGCTCAGAGGTGCCGCCGCTGACGCTGCTGCATGCTGTGCGGGCGCAGTTGTTAGCAGTGAACCCAGACCAGCAGACCTGGAATGAGATCGAGGATCTGGACTCCTGGATCTCCAATGAGCCGGAGTGGCAGCAGGATCACCTGGCGGCATGGATCTTTGGCGTATTTGCCTGGCTGGCCCTGGCTCTCGCCGCAGTGGGGCTCTACAGCGTGGTGTCCTATACGGTAGCGCAGCGCACCAAGGAATTTGGGATTCGCATAGCGTTGGGTGCTCAGAGCGGGCATGTGCTGCAGATCGTTTTTGTGTCGACCCTGGGAAGCGTGGCCACTGGGATTCTGGCTGGTCTTACACTCACCCTGGCCACGACCACGATTCTAGCGAAGTGGGCGGAAGGCAACTCGCGCGATCCGATCATTCTATTGGCGGAGACCCTTCTGCTGAGCTTGGTATCTGCGATGGCCTGCGCAATACCGGCGCGTCACGCCTGTGAAGTCGATCCTATGACAGCGCTGCGTTGCGAGTAAGTAGAGGGGCGGCAGTTTGTGCGGCAGACTCGAATCAGGACTGAGCGTGCCAAACATTGAGACGCTTCCTTTCGGAATGCTTCTCAGTTAGCGGGCTTTGAGCGGCGGATCGTCGGATTGCCGGTCTCGTCCACTGAGAGATTTTCTGTTTCGCGAACAATAACAGAGCGCTCGACCACGTTGTGCAATTTGCGAATATTACCTGGCCAGGGATACGAAGAATCTGCGGGTTAGTATTGGTCACCCACCGGTTGCCATGTGACTCTTCCATGCCTGCCCACGAG
>WNGO01001655.1_pt1 | contig 14408 bp, 14 predicted proteins | sample 5400511 | NCBI WGS metagenome assembly WNGO01 (sample SAMN13153380, study PRJNA577476) | soil metagenome | isolation source: 20 cm soil or saprolite under Garry oak tree replicate 2 | place: USA:California | collected 2016-06-15
AAGGTTCTTGCATGACGGCAACCGCTGCGGCGCAGTCGAAAATCACGTATACCTCCGCCGACGTCGACTGGCAGCTGTTTCATCGCCAGTTCGATGACGCGCTGGCGCATGTGCGCTCACAGCTCGGCCGCGACTATCCCCTCTATATCGGCGGTGCGGCGGTCACTTCGTCTGCCAAGCCGATCGTCGATACCTCACCGATCGACACCAGCGTCGTGCTCGGCAACTTTGCCACTGCGACTGCGGCGCACGTCAGTCAGGCGGTTGCGGCGGCACGGGCGGCACAGGCGGCATGGGGACGGCGTGATTGGCACGAGCGCGTCGCGATCCTGCATCGGGCCGCCGCGCTGATCCGGGAGCGCAAGTACGAGCTCGCCGCGATCATGAGCCTGGAGGTTGGAAAGAGCAGGCTCGAAGCGATGGGCGACGCCGAAGAATCGGCCGACTTGATCGACTACTACTGCGGGCAGGTCGAGAATGCCGACGGCTTCGTGCGGCAGATGGCCAAGGTCACGCCCGTCGAGCGCAACACCGACGTGCTGCGTCCCTACGGCGTGTTCGCGTGCATCGCGCCGTTCAACTTCCCGCTCGCCCTGTCGACCGGTATGTCATCCGCGGCGCTCGTCGCCGGCAACGCGGTCGTCTACAAGCCGGCCGAAGATGCTCCCTGGACCGGCCACGAGCTGTACACGGTGTATCGCGACGCCGGTCTGCCGCCTGGTCTCTTCAATTATCTCTCGGGGCACGGCGCTGAGGCGGGCGAAGCGCTGTGGCGACATCCGCAGATCGACGGCGTCGTGTTCACCGGCTCGAAGACTGTGGGGATGCACATCTATCACGACCTGTCGAGCCGCTGGATCAAGCCCTGCCTGCTGGAGCTCGGCGGCAAGAACGCCGCGATCGTCATGGATAGCGCCGACCTCGATGCCGCCGCCGAAGGGGTCACGCGTTCCGCGTTCGGGCTGCAGAATCAGAAATGCAGCGCCACCTCCCGTGTCTACGTGCACCAGCAGGTCGCGAAGGAATTCGTCGCCAAGCTGCTCGAGAAGACGAAGGCGCTGAAGATCGGCGATCCTACCGAGCGCGACGTCTTCTTCGGCCCCGTCATCAACGCCGAGTCCGTGGCCAAGTTCGAGCGTGCGGTCGCGCGGGCCAGGAAGGAAGGGGAGATCCTGCTCGGCGGCGGCCGTCTCACGGGGGAGCGCTTCGATCGCGGCCATTTTGTCGCTCCCACCATCGCCAGGCTGCCGCTCGAGTCGGCGCTGTTTCGCGAGGAGTTGTTCGTGCCGTTCCTCGCGATTGGCGAGGTCTCGGGGCTGGATCAAGCGATCGCGGAGACCAATAAGGCCGACTACGGGCTCACCGCCGGAATCTTTTCCAAACGGGATGCGGAAATCACTCGCTTCTTCGACGCAGTGGAGGCCGGGGTGTGCTACGTCAATAAGCGCACGGGCGCGACGACCGGCGCCTGGCCGGGCGCGCAGCCGTTCACCGGATGGAAGGGATCGGGGTCGAGCGGCAAGGGTGGCTGCGGACCCTACTACGTCGCGCAATTCATGCGGGAGCAGAGCCGCACGGTGATCGAGACATGAGAGACTACCCACGCATCGTGGTGCCGCCCCCAGGACCGAAAGCGCGCGCCATCGTGGACCGACAGGACCGCTTTGCCTCCACGTCGTATCCGAAGGAGTATCCACTCGCGGTCGCGCGCGGCCAGGGCGCGATGGTCGAGGATGTGGACGGCAACCGCTTCCTCGATTTCATGGCGGGGATCGCCGTCGCGTCGACGGGCTACGGGCATCCCAAAGTCGTGAAGGCGGTGCAGGACGCCGCGGGGCGCTTCCTTCATATTTGCGGCAGCGATTTCTACTACGAGAGCTTCGCGGCGCTGTGCGAGCGGCTGGCGCAGCTCGCGCCGGGCCCAAGCAAAAAACGCGTCTTCCTGTCGAACTCGGGGACCGAAGCCGTCGAAGGCGCAATCAAGCTGGCACGGCACTCGACCGGACGGCCCGCCATCATCGGGTTCCTCGGCGCATTCCACGGCCGCAGCTACGGCGGGCTGAGCCTCACCGCGAGCAAAGCGGTGCAGCGCTCCGGCTTCGCGCCGTTCGTGCCCGAGATCCACCACGTGCCGTACGGCTATCGCTATCGCTGCGAGTATTGCCGCGGCGCATCGGCGTGTACCAGGCGCTGTACGTCGTGGATCGAAGACGAGTTGTTCGCCAAGAAGGTGCCGCCCGACAGCGTCGCGGCGATCTTCGTGGAGCCGATCCAGGGGGAGGGCGGCTACGTGGTTCCGCCCGCCGGCTACCTCAAGGACTTGCGCGACATCTGCGATCGCTACGGCATCCTGCTCGTGTGCGACGAGGTCCAGTGCGGCGTGGGCCGGACCGGCAGGATGTGGGCGTGCGAATACGAAGGCGTCGAGCCCGATATTTTGCTGTCCGCGAAGGGATTGGGAAGTGGAATGCCCATCGGCGCGATCATTGCCAAGGAATCGATCATGAAGTGGAAGCCAGGCGCACACGGCACCACCTTCGGCGGCAACCCGGTGTGCTGCGCGGCGGCGCTGGCCACGCTCGACATCGTCGAGCAGGAGCTGCTTCCCAACGTCATTGCGATGGGCGACCGCCTGATCAGCGGCGCGCACCGCCTGCAGGAGAAGTACGCCGCGATCGGCGACGTGCGCGGCCGCGGGCTGATGGTGGGCGTGGAGTTCGTGAAAGACCGCGCGACGCGCGAGCCGGCGCCCGAGATCCCGCACGAAATCGTGGGCCGCGCGTTCAACAAGGGCCTGCTGCTGCTCGGCTGCGGCAAGAGCTCGTTGCGGCTCGCGCCGCCACTCGTCGTGGACGAGTACGACGTGGACACCGCCCTCCGGATCATCGACGAGTGCCTGCGCGAGATGTCGGACTAGCGTCAAAAGTGATCTCGATGCAGGACGCCGTCGCGCGCTGCGTGCGTGACGGCGACGTCGTCGTCATCGAAGGTTTCACCCATCTCATCTCGTTCGCTGCGGGACACGAAATCATCCGCCAGCGGCGGCGCGACCTCACGCTGTGCCGTCTCACGCCCGACCTCATCTACGACCAGATGATCGCCGCCGGCTGCGCCAAGAAGCTCGTCTTTTCGTGGGCCGGGAATCCCGGCGTCGGCTCGCTGCACGCGTTTCGCAGGGCGGTGGAGGGCGGGACACTCGAGATCGAGGAGTATTCGCATTTCGGCATGGTCGCAAGGTTTAGCGCGGGCGCGGCGCGGTTGCCGTTCTGGACGCTGCGCGACTACGCGGGCACGGACCTGCCGCGCGCCAATCCCCGCATCAAGTCGGTGACCTGCCCGTATACGGGCGAAGCGCTGGCTACGGTGCCGGCGCTCAATCCCGATGTGACGATCGTGCACGCGCAGCGCGCCGACGCGCAGGGCAACGCGCAGATCTGGGGACTGCTCGGCGTGCAGAAGGAGGCCGCCTTCGCCTCGCAGCGCGTCATCGTCGTGGTGGAGGAATTGGTGGACGAGCGCGTGATCCGCTCCGATCCCAATCGCACGCTGATTCCGGCGGCCATCGTGAGCGCCGTCGTCGTCGAACCGTGGGGCGCGCATCCGTCGTACGCGCAAGGCTACTACGACCGCGACAACGATTTCTACGTCGGCTGGGAGGCGATCTCGCGCGACCGGATGGAGCTGGCCGGCTACCTCGATGAGTTCGTCTACGGCGTGAGTGATCGCGCTGAATACATGCAGAAGCAGCCGAGACTGATGGAGCGGCTCAAGGCAGGGGAGCAACGCTGCGCCGGGGTCAACTACGGCTTCTGACGCCTATACCCCCGACGAAATGATGGCCGCCGTCGCGGCGCGCGAGCTGGCGGACGGCGAGGTGGTGTTCGTGGGGATCGGCCTGCCGAACCTCGCCTGCAACCTGGCGCGTCGGACGCACGCGCCCAATCTCGTGCTCATTTACGAATCGGGCGCGGTCGGCGCGACCCCGTCGCGTCTGCCCGTGTCGATCGGCGATCCGGCGCTCGTCACCGGCTCGCTGATGGTGTGCGGCATGGCGGATGTGTTCCAGTTGTTTCTGCAGAACGGCCGGATCGAAGTCGGCTTTCTCGGCGGTGCGCAGGTCGATCGCCATGCCAACATCAATACGACCGTCATTGGGCCGTACCAGCGCCCCAAGGTGCGGCTGCCGGGCTCGGGCGGCGCAGCCGAAATCGCGATTCACGCGCAGCGCATCCTGATTATTTCGAAGCTTTCGCCGCGCACATTCCCGGAGCGCGTGGATTTCATCACGAGTCCGGGGCAGCGGGTGAAGCGGGTGATCACCGACAAGGGTGTGCTCGAGCCCGATGGTGCGGGCGGAGAGCTCTTGCTCGCGGCGCTGTACCCCGGCGTCGCGGCGGGCGACGTGCAGGCAAGCGTTGGGTGGAAGCTTCGTTCCCACTCGACGCTCGCCCGGCTCGATCCTCCGACGCGCGTCGAGCTGCAGCTGTTGCGTGAGGTGCTCGACCCGCAGCGATTGTATCTCACGTCATGACGCGTGCCCTCGCGCTGGGCGTGGTGTTGTTTGTAGGGGTGCAACATGCTGCGCCCCTACACGCACAGCGCACACCAGTTCTTCGGCAGGTCGATCTCCCGCACGCGTACTACTGGCGCGAGATGTACGTCCCGCAGGTGACCAGCGGTCCCAGCGCCGTCACGTGGTCGCCGGATGGGACCGAGCTGATCTACTCGATGCAGGGGAGTCTGTGGCGCCAACGGATCGGCTCTGACACCGCGGCACAGCTCACGTCCGGCGCATCGTACGACTATCAACCGGACTGGTCGCCGGATGGGAAGACCGTCGTCTTTGCGCGCTACGCGCACGACGCGATCGAGCTCGAGCTGCTCGAACTGTCGTCCGGTGCGATCACACCGCTTACGACGAACCACGCGGTGAATGTCGAGCCGCGCTGGTCGCCGGACGGGTCACGTATCGCGTTCGTCTCATCAGTCTACAACGGCCGCTGGCACATTTTCGTCCTGAGCCCCGCAGGGGCGAAGGATCCGGTGCGCCTCACCGACGACAACGACAGCAAGCTGCCGCGCTATTACTACAGCAAGTGGGACCACTACATCTCCCCGACCTGGTCGCCCGACGGCACGGAGCTCATTCTCGTTTCCAATCGCGGCCGCATTCATGGCAGCGGCGGCTTCTGGCGGATGGAGGCGCGCCCCGGCGCACCGGGGGGGCTGCGCGAGCTGCGCTACGAGGAGACGACCTGGAAGGCCCGGCCCGATTGGTCTCCCGACGGCACGCGCGTCGTCTATAGCTCCTACCTGGGCCGGCAGTGGCATCAGCTCTGGCTCATGACCAGCGAAGGCGGCGATCCCTTTCCCCTTACCTATGGTGAGTTCGACGCGACCGCGCCGCGCTGGTCGCGCGACGGCACACGGATCGCCTACGTCTCTAATGAAGGCGGGAACACGGCGCTGTGGGTGATCGACGTTTCCGGCGGGTGGAAGCAGGCGATTGTCGCGCGGGAGCGTCGCTATCACGAGCCGGTGGGGACGCTTCGAGTGAACGTCGTGGACCGCGCGGGGAGGCCGCTCTCAGCGCGAATCTCCGTGACCACGTCGGAAGGCCGCGGCTACGCGCCCGACGATGCCTGGAGGCATGCCGACGAGTCATTCGATCGGTCGGAGCGCGAGTTCGAGTATCCCTATTTCCACTCCACCGGATCGGCGCAGGTCACCGTGCCCGCCGGCCGCATGCACGTGGAGGTCTGGCGGGGACCCGAGTATCGCGTGTCACGTGCCGACGTGAACGTGCCGGCGCGAGGTCGCGCAGTGCATCGGGTCGTGCTCGAGCGGATCGCCAATCTGCCGGCGCGCGGCTGGTGGAGCGGGGACGTGCATGTCCACATGAACTACGGCGGCGCCTATCGCAACACGCCGCCGCACCTCGCGTTTCAGGCGCGCGCCGAGGACCTCCACGTCGTCGAGAACTTGATTGTGAACAAGGAGCAGCGGATTCCGGACATCTCCTACTTCCGGGTTGGTCCCGATCCGGTGTCGAGCGCGACGTTCCTGCTCCTTCACGCGCAGGAATTTCACACCAGTGTCTGGGGTCACATGGGGTTGCTCGGCCTCGGCTCACACTATCTGCTGCCGGAGTACGCCGGCTATCCCAACACCGCGGCGGCGAGTCTCGCGCCGACGAACGCCACGATCGCGGATTTGGCGCATGAGCAAGGTGCGCTGGTCGGCTACGTGCATCCGTTCGACACGAAGCCCGATCCCGCCGACACCGCCGCACCGCTCTCCTACGAGCTCCCCGTCGACGTCGCGCTCGGGAAAGTCGATTATCTCGAGGTCATGGGATACTCCGACCATCTGGTCACGTCGGAGATCTGGTACCGCTTGCTCAACTGCGGATTCCGGCTGCCGGCAGCGGCGGGGACAGACGCATTCCCGAATTTCGCGAGCCTGCGGGGACCGCCCGGGCTGGTGCGCGTGTTCGTGCACTCAGGCGCCACGCTCGATCATCGCAGCTGGCTCGCGGCACTCAAGGCCGGGCGCACGTTCGTGACGAACGGGCCGCTGCTCGAGTTTTCGGTTGCCGGACATGCGATCGGCGATGAAATACGGCTGTCAGCCGGCAGCCATCGGCTTACGGCGCGAGTCGGTCTGCGGTCCAATGTTGCGGTTGATCACCTGGAGATCATCGGGAACGGCAAGGTCGTGGCGTCGATCGCCCTGCGAGGTGACCGAACAGCGGCGAACGACACGATCTCGATTCCCGCGAGCACGAGCGGCTGGTACGTACTGCGCGCCTACTCCGATCGCGCCGAGCTGCCGGTGCTCGATCTGTATCCCTTCGCGTCGACGAGCCCGATCTACGTCAGCGTCGGCGACAAGCCCGCTCGATCGGCCGACGATGCGGCGTTCTTTGTGCGCTGGATCGAGCGTATCGAGGCAGGGACGCGGGCGAGCACGGCGTGGAATACGCCGGCGGAACAGGCTGCAGTGCTCCGCACGCTCGCCGTGGCTAAGGCAGTGTGGCAGGAGCGGGCGCAGCAGTAGCGTGCGTAGCGGTCGCGATCAGCCGCTGGTTCTTGGTGCCTAGCCGCGTCATCGCGTCGTCGCGCTCCCTCTCCTTCTTATAGACCGCCGCCACCGCACTGCCGGATCCGCATAGCCGCACCCACACCGGGCCCGTCTCGGCGACGCGCTCGTACAGCGTACGCAGCGGCGGATGCTTGCCGAAGACCACGGTTTCGAAGTCGTTGCCGCCGAGCCGTCCGATGCTTCCCCAGGTGGCGAGTGCTTCGGCATCGAGCGTGACGGGCCCGCGTGAAGTCGGGGAAGGGTTCTGTTCGTCCCACCATTTGTAGGCGTCCGGGGTCGCCACCGCGATCGGCGGTACGGCAATGAGCACCGGCGCGGCAGGGGGCGCCGGCATGCGGAACTGTCGCTCGCCGCGCCCCCAGGCGACGGCCATGGCCGCGCCGCCGGTGAAGAAGGCGACATCCGAGCCGAGCTTGGCGGCGAAGTGCAGGAGCTCGTGACGCGGCACCGCGTTGGCGGCGAGCGCGTTGACGGCGTGCAGCGCGGCGGCCGCGTCGCTCGAACCGCCGCCGAGGCCGGCGCGCACGGGGATGCGCTTGGTCAGCTCGATCGCGACCCCGAACCGATTGCCCGTGGCGTCGAGCACCGCCTGCGCGGCACGCACTGCCAGGTTCTCCTCGACCGGGCCGAGGTCTGGGCCGTTCACATCGAGCGTAATGCCCGAGTTGATGCGCCGCGCCACCAGCTCGTCGGCGAGCTCGAGCAACGCAAAGGCCGTCTCGATCTGATGAAAGCCCGATGTCTCCCGTGCCAGAATCCGCAAAAAGAGATTGACCTTGGCGTGCGCCGCGACGCGCAACCTGTCCGCGGTCATGCCGGCTCTCCCGCGGCGGCGGTCTTGAGATCGCGCAGGTGCAGGTGCAGCCGTGACAGCGACCACAGACCGAGCAGCGTGATCGGCAGAAACGTCGTGAGGTGATAGGTCAATGCGTAGCTCACCGCGAGGTTGGAATTCACGCCGTAGAGCTGCAGCGTCAGCAAGGTGGCGGCTTCGAAGACGCCGATGAAGCTCGGCGTCGAGGGCACCGCCACGCCGAAGCCGATGATCCCCTGCAGCAGCAGCGCCGCCTCCAGTGGCACACCGAGGCCGAAGGCCCGAAAGCAGATCGCAAACGCCGCCGCGTTCGTGATCCACAGCACCAGCGACCAGGAAACGACGCCGGCGAAGCGGCCCGGACTCTTGAGGACGGCGAGGCCCGCGAGCAGGCCCTCCGCCCCGTGAATCACGCGATCTGCGGCCTGTGCCGGCAACAGCCGGCGGGCGATGCGCGCCAGCAGCGCCAGCCAGGGCGCCGGGCGGTGCACCATGATGAACGCCATGATCAGCAGGACGCCGAACAGCGCGGCTGCGGACGCGGCGATCGCCGACAGCGAGCGCCCATTGACGACCGCGTGCGTCGGGAATGACGGCGCGGCGATCGCGACGGCCATCAACCCCAGCATGACGAGCGCGTCGAACACCCGCTCGACCGCGATCGATGCGAGCGCCGTCGAGAAGCGCACCGGGAGCTGACGCGACGCGACGTAACCCCTCGCGACTTCACCGGCGCGGGCGGGAAGCAGGTTGTTCGCCATGAACCCGATCGTCGTCGCGTGCCACAAGGGGAGCCACGGGAAGGGCCGGCCGCCCTGGTCGCGGAGGATCAGCCGCCAGCGAATCGACCGGACCGGGAAAGTCAGCGTCGCGACTGCGACGGTAAGCAGCAGCCACAGCGGGTCGGCGTGCTGCGCGTCCGCCCACACTTCGCGGACATTGATCTTGTAGAGGACCCAGCCGAGCAGCGCCACGCTGACGACGAGCCCGATCAGCCAGGCTCGCCTCCAGCGCTGACTACTCTTCGGGTTCGATGGCGAGGACAACGAGGTCGCAGACTTCGTCGATGATCGCGCGGAGGCTTTCGCCGCTCGCGCGCTTAGCCGCCTCGCGTAACTCCTGCGCACGCTGACGGGCACTGGCGCCCTTGTAGAGCAAGGTCCGGATATCTACCGGTTCGCCGCCGTTCGTCGGTTTGCTGGAGGCGCCCCCCCCTAACAACTCCTCGAGTGATGCCGGTCCCACGCCGGCCGCGACCATCTGTTGATACCGCATCCACGTGCCCGCCAGATCGGGCGAGGACTCGAGGCTCGGCGCCCGGCTCGGACCCGACGGACGCGCGCGATCGGCCGGCGTGGTTGGAGGCCGAGACGGTGCGGGCGGTGCTGAAGGTTTCGCGGGCGGGGCTGCTGCTGCGGCATCCCCGAGCCGGCGCACCGCCAGCGTGACGCCCGCGAGCGCCGCGGCCGTCGCGGTTTCGTCACCGCTGGCGGATTCCGCGAGAATCTCGCCGGCCTTGCGAAGCTCCGCGGCGAAGCGCGCCGGCTGCTTCACGGCGATCCCGCTCGTCACGGCTTCGCGCGCGGCCTGCGCGAACTCGGCGACGCGCTCGGCGACGGCGCCGCCGCCGGCGGAGCTGAGAGCGCGGAACGTCCCGGCGAGCGTATGCGCCCGCAGCTCGCGTTGCGTCGCGCTCGGCGCGCGCTCGAGCGAATCCGCCGCCTGGCGCAGATGCTCGCCGTGGCTCACCAGCTCGAGCCGCCCGAGTGTGGTGGGGCGCGCGCTTTCTCCGCCCGGTGGCGTGCCGCGGTGCACGATCGTGGCGACCGTTTCGATCGGGACGATGTCGGGCTCGCTGTCCATGAAGTGCACCAACAGCCCCGCGAACTTCCGGAACTCCGCACTCTCGGGATCGGGCCGGCCGCGCTCGGCGACCTCGCGTGCGGCGTGCGCGATCGAAGTGGCCGCCATCTGGAACAGCTCGGCGACCGTCTCGCCCACGCCGGCTGGTGGGGCGCCGCTGGTCCGGCTCAATTCACCGATCGCCTGCTCGATGCCGTCGAGCAGATCCGGCAGCGGCGGCAAGTCGTTGAGTGCCGCGAGCCCGCGGAGTGGCTGCAGCGCCTTGAGGACGTGCTGCAGCGGGTCGTGCGCCAGTGGATTGCTGCGCAGGGTGCGGCCCGCACGATCCAAGGCGCTCGCGATCGCCGCGCCTTCACGCGCGACGAACGCGCGCGCGCCCGCGTCGAGGCCCATCGCCTCGGCCGCGCGGACCTGCGCCGAGGGGCGTCCGCCGAGCTGCTCGAGCTGGCCGGCGAGCGCCTCGGCCCTGGCGGTGTCGCCATCGGTCCAGCTGGCCGCCTTGCGGACGAAGATCTTGAGGTCGTCGATCGCCCGGGTGGTGATTTGCTTCGTTGCCGCATCCCAGGGACGGCGGCCCTCGCGTACGCCGCGCGCCAGCGCCTCGAGTCCCATCGCCGCCCGCGCGATCCCCTGCTGGCTCGCCATCAGTGCGCTGCCGCGCAACGCGCGCGCCAGGCGCACCAGCTCGTCCGCCGCTGGCGGCGCCGCCGGTTGCAGCAGGGCATCGAGCCGGTCGAGATACTCCCCCGCCTCGAGGGCGAAGAAGTCGCCCATGCCGAGCGGCTGGGGTGTGCCTGGCTGAGTCATGGAGGAACAACATAAGTAGATTGGGCGCTCGGTGGCCATGGCACCTGCCACTTCGTTCGACCCGCTTGGGTGCTGCCGAAGCGAGCGGTCGCGTCTACGCATGGTGTGGGTTAGACTGAGGGAGACATGACTGACACCGATCGCGAAGAAAAAGACGCGCGCGCCACGGCCGCCGCCGAAGTGGCGGACCGGTTGCGGCGGCGCGGCATCTCGGTGACCGGCGCGGAGCGTTCCGATGATCTGGCGGATCTGCTGTCGGCTGTGGAGCGCTTCGAGAAGGCGGTCGAGGTGCACGGCGGCGACTTGATGGTGGACGATCTGAAGAGCGCGCAGCCCGACGATCGTCATTTCGTGGTGCCGCGCCGCGCGCACGGCGAGGCCGTGCGGACCTACATCAGCCGCATCGATGCCGCGACGGCCGGGCTACGCACGCATCCCCGCCAGACCGACTAGCTGCACCATCCGCCGCACCGCTTCTTCCAGCCCCCAAAAGACTGCGTTACTCACGATCGAATGGCCGATGTTGAGCTCTTCGATCTCCGGGATGGCCGCTACGGGCTGCACGTTCTGATACGTCAGCCCATGCCCCGCGTGGACGGCGAGGCCGATTTGCTTCGCGTGCGCAGCGGCGCGGCGCAGTTCCTTCAGTGCGACGTCGCCACGCCGCCACGTGTGGGCGTAGCGACCCGTATGGATTTCGATCGCGGGCACGCCGAGGGATTGCGCGATGTCAATCGTCTTGATGGACGGGTCGATGAAGAGACTCACGCGGATCCCTGCATCCTGGAGTCGCGCGATCGCGCCCGAGAGCCGTCGATCACGTTTGCGCAGCGCGAGCCCACCCTCGGTCGTGATCTCCTGGCGCTTCTCCGGCACGAGCGTCGCCTGAAACGGCTTCAGGCGCGCCGCGATCCGCACGATTTCCGCGTGCGCGCCGAGCTCCAGATTGAGAACGGTGCGCACGCTGCGCGCGAGCGCCGTGACGTCGGCGTCCTGAATGTGACGCCGGTCTTCGCGCAGGTGGACGGTGATGCCGTCGGCGCCCGCGCGTTCCGCTGCGGCCGCCGCCTGCACGACATCGGGCTCGTCGGTCTTGCGCGCCTCACGCAGCGTCGCGACGTGATCGATGTTGACGTAGAGACGCATCGTGTCTTACCTTCGGGTCATCCTGACCACAGGTCGTGCAGCGTGAAGCGACGGCTCGCCCTTTGTCTGCTCCTGGTCACCGGCGGCAGTGCCTGCGGCGGCTCCCGGCCCGGGACCGTGGTTCCGCAGTCGATGAACGAGTCGGTCGCGCAGTTCCTCACGGCGGTGAAGGCCAACGATCAGAAGCGCATGGGCGACCTGTGGGGCACCGAGCGGGGCCCCGCGTCCTCCAGCATGAACGCCGGTGTCCTGCGGCAACGTCTCACCGTGATTCAGAAATACCTCGACCACACGGGCTACCGCATCGTTGAAGGCCCGTTGCTCGTCCCCGGACACGACGACTTGCGGACGTTCCGGGTGGAGCTGCAACGCGAGAACTGCAATCAGGTGCTGCCGATCGACCTGGTACGGACGCACAGCGGTGGCTGGCTGGTCTACGACGTGCACCTCGAAAGCGCGGGGACTCCGGGCGGACGCTGCCAGCCGCCAGCGACGGGAACCCGGCCGTAAGAGGGTGCGTTTCACCTACTCAGTCAGTTCCAGCAGAATGCCGTTCGTCGCTTTGGGATGCAGGAACGCGATGCGCCGGCCGCCGGCCCCGCGTCGCGGCGTTTGATCGATCAGTTGGTAGCCCGCAGTGCGGCAGCGTTCGAGCGCGGCATCGAGATCGGGGACGCGGTAGCAGACGTGATGGATACCCGGGCCGCGTTTCGCAAGGAACTTTGCCACGGGGCTGGACGGATCGGAAGGTTGGAGCAACTCGACGTCCACCTCCCCGAACCGCAGGCTGACAATCTCGGCACCGTCCGCCGTTTCGGCCGGCCCGGGAGCAAGACCGAGGACGTCGCGGTAGAAGGACAACGCTTCGCCGATGCTCGTCACGGCGATGCCGATATGTGCGACCGACGCTTTCATATAAAGTCAAACTAACGTGCATAGAAGGGGAGTGGGGGACATGGAAGGGACGCATCCGGCGGCCATTACGGACGCCACATTTCAGGCGGAAGTAGAGCAGCACAAGGGCCTCGCGGTCGTCGATTTCTGGGCGACCTGGTGCGGGCCGTGCCACGCGGTCGCGCCGATCATGGACCAGCTGGCGGGCAAGTACAACGGCAAGGTGAAGATCGTGAAGGTGGACGTGGACGCCAATCAGGCCACGGCGATGCGCTTTAACGTTCGCTCGATTCCGAGTATTCTATTCTTCAAGGACGGACGCCACGTGGACACGATCGTCGGCGCATTTCCGTCACTGGCGTTCGAACAAAAGATCGAACAACACCTCTCGTAGCTTCCTCCGCGGAGGACGATGCGCGCGAGCACCGCTCGCCTGACGAATTCGCCGGTTCGCCTCGCGGATCTCCAGTTTCCGCAGGTGAGCCGGCTTATTCATCGCACCCGCCTCGCCTTCATTCATCTCGACAATCTGCTGGCGTACGCCAAGCGCGACCGTGACGGCCGCATCGACGGGTATCTCGCCGCGCACCTGCCCGACGAATGCCTCCTCGTCTTCTTCCGGAAAGGCGAGGCCGTCAACGCCGCCTCGTTGCACGCCGCCGGACGACAGGTCGTCACGATCACCGAAGCGCTGAAGCGCATGCGCGCGGAGGTGGAGCGCAGCGATCTCACCTATTGCGCCGCTCCGATGGAACAGCTCGCCTGGATGTATGCGTCCTGCGGCGGCGGGTATGAGCCCCGCCATATCGACGTCAATCGGCCGGAGAAATTCTTTCCCTTGCTGCAGCAGGAAAAGATCAGCGGCGTGCTCGAGCTGATCTCCAACGGCCGGGTGTCCTACCTCAAGTTCGATCAGGGGAAGTACCTCAGCGGTCACTTCTGCGACAAGCCGGACAACGTGCAGCCGGCGCGATATCTCGAGTCGCTGTTCGACGCCGCGCCCGGGGGTGAAGCGCCGGCGATGTCGGCGGGAACGTTCTCCGCGGGGGATGACCTGCCGGCGCAAGCCGCCACGGCGCTGGTCAACACCTATCGCGAGCTGTACTGGCGGATCGTCGACGCCGTCGAGCGCGAATTCCCGGGAGAAGCCAAACGGCGCGCGCAGAAAGTAATGACAGCGATTGTCGACACGCATCAGGCGCTGGCGCTGCTCAGCGTGCCGCGCGGCACCGATACCCCCGACGCCGTGGTACGGCCCGAGGAGCTGGCCACGGCGCTGACCGACTGGGCCCTGCAGCTGCTCGAGGGCGCGGAAGTCATGATGCCCGGCACGGCCCCGAAGGTGCTGAAGGACGCCACCCGCGAGCATCGCTACGTGCTGCAGGCGGCCGGCTTTTACGGTCGTCTCCCCTGGCGGGTGACGTGGTGACGTGGCCGGCACCCTGTATGTCGTCGCGACGCCTCTCGGTAACCTCGGCGATCTCTCGCCGCGCGCCGCCGACACGCTGAAACGCGTGGCGGCCGTCGCCGCCGAAGACACCCGCCACAGCAAACCGCTCCTCAATCACGCCGGCTCGAAGGCCGAGCTGATCAGCTTTCATGCGCACTCATCGGACCGCGCCCTGCAGCGCATCCTGCGCATCCTGTCTGAAGGACGGGATGTCGCGCTGATCACCGACGCCGGAACGCCGGCGATCAGCGATCCTGGTGTCGTACTCGTGGCCGCAGCGCGCGAACGCGGCATTCCCATCGTGACCATCCCGGGACCGACCGCTGTCGC
>WNGO01001659.1_pt1 | contig 14388 bp, 7 predicted proteins | sample 5400511 | NCBI WGS metagenome assembly WNGO01 (sample SAMN13153380, study PRJNA577476) | soil metagenome | isolation source: 20 cm soil or saprolite under Garry oak tree replicate 2 | place: USA:California | collected 2016-06-15
TCGCCGGTGAGTTGCCTTTCTCGGCGCCGACCGTTCCGGGATTGCTGCTCAAACAAATCACCGAGCAAGCACCCAACCTCCAGGACAAGACACCGACCTGCCCGGACGATCTGGCGTCGTGCGTCATGCGCTCGCTCGAGAAAGAACCGGAAGCGCGTTGGCCGACAGCAGACGCGCTGCGTCGCGCGCTCGAATCGCGCACCGCGCCGCCGTACCGCCCATCGCGTCGCACCAGCGGCGGGGCAGGCGCGGCGCGCGGTGAGACGCGCCTGGGCGGCGGCGGGGGTGGCGGGGGTGGACCCCCGGCGCGGCTCTCCGGCGGTGGCCGCCCCCTGGAACGGCGCCGCGTGAGCCGGTCCACGAAGCGAGATCCAAAGTCCGACCTGACGGCGGCCGGCGAGCCGAAGATGGTCGCGAAGTTCCGCGACGGGTTCGTCTCCTGGGCTTCGGTCTGTGGCGGGTTGATGTTGATCGACATGATTCAAGGCGGCGGCCTGGGGTGGTCGTTGTTCGTGACCGTCCCGTGGGCCGCCTTTGGCCTGCTGCCGCAGTACATGAAGCTGTGGCAGTCGGGTTATTCCTGGCGTGACGTCCTGAACCGTCCTGCCGCGCCCGACGCGCAGCAGGCGCTGGGGGGGGCGGGGTGGGGGGGGGGCGGTTCCGGCGGAGGGCCACGCCGCAATCTGCCTCCGCCCAAAGCCGATGAATTCGGGCACAACGTCGACAAGGTCCGACAGGTGCGCAACGATCGGGAAGCGATCCTCAAGATCATGGAGCGCGTCCCGACGTCGGAGCGAAAGCTGTTGCCCGACGTCGTGGCGACGGTCGACGGGCTGCTCAAGCGCGCCGAGGAGCTCGCGCGGATGCTGCATGGCATGAGCGCCGACGTCGACGATGGCGCGCTGGAGCGAATCCAGGTGCGGATCGAGGCGGTGAAGCGCTACGAAGAGGGCAGCGAGCGCGAGCGACAGCTCTCACTGCTCGAGCGGAACCGGCAGGCGTTGAGCGATCTGCTCAGCAGGCGGCGCAACGTCGAGGAGCAAATCGAATCGTGCGTCCTCGCCATGCAGAATGTGCGCTTCGACTTGCTGCGGCTGCGGTCTGCCGGCGTCGCGGCGGTGCTGAGCGATCTGACGCACGCGACGCAACAGGCGCGCGCGCTGTCGCGCGATGTGGATCACGTCATTGCGGCCGCGGGCGAGATCCGCGACGTCCTCAGTGCTTCGCCTTCCCCCCTGCAGCAGCCCCGCGGGCCGAGGTCCCAGTCCCCACCGTAGGCTCCTGACCGGCCCAGCATTCCCGGACCAGCGCGGGACCGTTGTCACGCTGTAGCGCGAAATCCAACAACTCGACGAAGCTCGCAGCGGCCTCCTCGCAGTGTCCCGCACGTAGGGCAGCGACCGCGGCGAGCTCGCGGTACCGCGCCGAGCCGGGACGACGTGCCGCCGCGTAGCCGAGCACGCTGTCGGCCTGGGGAGCCGGTGCGTCCAGGGCAATCTGGCCGAGCGCCTGGGAGAGGAATTCTCCGGGGAAGGGATGGTGGAACGTGCCTTCGGCCGCGCTGAGTGCACCGCGCGCCTGGATCGCGGCCTCCGACCAGCGGGAGCCCCGCACGGCGAGCAACGAAAGTGCGGCGCGTGCCTGCGCGGTGTCCGCACCCGCGGCCAGCGCCTCCCTGAGCGCCATCGCGGCTGACGGCTTGTTACGCGCCGCCGCCAGCAGCGCACGCATCAGCAACGCGTCGGGGCGTGGCGTGCGAGCGATGACAACGTTGAGAAGCGAATCCGCTTGTGCCGTGTCGCCCAGCGCGAGTCGAATCCCCGCCGTGCGAACGCTCCACTCGACCACGTCCGGTTGCGCGCGATGCGCAGCCTCGAGGTACGGAAGAAGACTCGCGTCGCTGCGCCGCGCCGCGAGGATCCGCAGCAGCTGGAACGGCGACGTTGCGTCTCCCCGGTTGCCGAGCTGCACGAGCGAGTCGAACACGGCATAGGTCCCGCCGTCGGGATCGAGGAAGCGTCGTGCCGCGACAAACTCGAGCCGCGGCCGGTCATCGCTGTGGCGAAAGGTCGCGCGCCTCACGAGACGCGCCACGCCGGAGTCCCCCAGGAGTAACCGGCCGTTGTACTCGTCCGGCGATTCGACGTTCAGCCACTCGCGCGACAGCGTTCGTACTGCACTGCCCGGACGCAGCAACAGCGTCAACCAGTCGTGGTCGTAGGTGAGCGGACGCGCCGACGCGAGCACGATCAGGTCGGCCGTGCCTCCGAACCAGACGTTGATGTGGGGGAACACCTCGTGCAGGCTGCGCACGATCCCGGCGACGACCGGCAGCGGCAGCTGATACAGCTGGATCCATTGGCAGAAGACGCCGTCATCGGCGAGCCGCGCTTTGGCGATGCGGAAGAACTCGGGCGTGTAGAGCGTCGCGATGCCCGCAACCCACGGATTGGACGGCTCGGAAACGATCACGTCGTACCGTTCGCGATCCAGCTGGAAGGCGCTGCGTGCATCGTCGACGACGACGGACGCTCTGCGCCTCGCGAGCACCGAGTCGTTCACGGTGAGAAAGAAGCTGTCCATCTGCACGACGGCCGGCTCGATCTCGACCACCTTGACGCGCGTCAGCCCGGGTACGCTGGCAAGCACGTGCGCGGTCACGCCCGTGCCGTACCCGATCACCAGCGCCGACGTCGGCGCGACGCGCGCCGCCGCCGGCGCCAGTCCGAGCATGATCTGCGTGTCCATGTCGCCGCGGTCGGATCCGTCGACCTTGCCGTTCACGCGCAGCGAACGGCCCGTTTCACCTTCCCACACACTCACGGTGGCATTCGGGCCTTCGCGGTACGCCAGCTGGCGCACGCCACGGTGCATCAGGAACCGCTGCCGCTCCGCCTTGTCCATGCGCTGACGCGCGTAAATCGTGGGACCCAGGTCGATGAGGCGCGTACTCCACCCCGGCGCGGCCGCGGCGCACAACAGCGCCAGCGTCCCTAAGGCACCCCCTGCCAGGACGCGCACCCGCAAGCGGCGGTGATCGGCTGAGGCTTCGGCGACACCGCGAGCGGCGATGGTCGCAAGCGCGAGTGCGGCAATGCCGTTGACGATGAGACCAACGCGGAGCGTGACCTGCGTTCCGAGCGCCACAATGAGCAAGAACCCGGTGAGCACCGCGCCGAGTATGCTGCCGATCGTGTTGAGGGCGTAGGCCGCGCCGACATCGGCGCCGCGCGCCTGGCGCATGCGTGCCGTGAGATCGGTGAGCAGCGGGAACGTCATCCCCATCCCGATCGCCGGAATCAGGACGACTGCTCCGATCGCAACACCCATGAGCCCCAAGCGGGACGCCGCGCTCAGGTCGGGAATCTGGAACACGGCGATGATGTAAGACGGCAGGAAGCCAAAGAACAGAAACAGGGCGGCGGCACCAACGCCCGTCACACCCTGCGCCAGCGCGGCGCTCGCGGCAGTATCCGGCCGCGGTAAGCTGCGCCGGGCGACCAGCACGCTCCCGAGGCCGATGCCGAGGAGGAAGACCAGCAGGATCAGGGTGAAGGCATACGTGGATCCGCCGACGATCATCACCAGGACGCGAGTCCACGCGATCTCGTTGAGCAGAGAGGCAAAGGCCGTGAGGCCAAGCAGGATGAGGGCTAGAGTTCCCAGGTGATCACCAGTCGGTATTGGTTCTTCCCCTGGCTGGCGCCCGGGGTCAGGGACACTCTGGTCGCGCCCCAGTACGATCGCAGCGGCGCCAATCGCGAGGTTGACCGCAGCGGTCGCCCAGAGCGAGGCACGAACACCGACAAACTCGATCAGAACGAATCCGGCGAGCGCCGTGCCGGTCATGGCACCGAGCGTATTCAGGCCATAGAGACGGCCAAGCCACGGCTTCAGCAGCCCCCGATCCTCGCCCATGAGCGCCCGGGTCAACACCGGCAGGGTGCCGCCCATGAGTGTCGTGGGGATGAGCAACACGAGCGCGGCGAGTCCGAAGCGCAGCGCTACGGTGACTGCGCCGCCTTCGAGGCCAAGCGCGCCCGCGATTCCGATGTAGGCCCAGTGGGCGAGCGCGAGCACCAACGGGGAGATGATGCCGAAGACGCCGATCGCGATCTCGAGCCAGCCGTACAGCACCGCCGGGCGCGGCGAGCGATCCGCCCTGCGTCCCAGCAGCCAGGCACCCAGGCCGAGGCCGCCCATGTAGGCGGCGACGACGGTCGTGACCGATTGAATTGTCGAACCGAAGGATTGATACAGGACGCGGACCCAGAGAAGCTCGTAGATGAGCCCGGTAGCGCCCGACAGAAAGAACAGGAATGTGTAGGCGAGTGCCGCCCGCTTAGAACGCATGCAGCTCGCGCATCGCCGCCGCGAGATCCTCCACCTGGGGCAAAATGTAGTCCTCGAGGTCGGGCGCGTACCCGACGAACGTGTCCGTCGACGCCACGCGCTTGACCGGCGCGTCCAGCCAGGTGAAGCACTGGTCCGCGATACGCGCCGCGATCTCGGCGCCGTAGCCCCACGATTGGGCGTCTTCGTAGGCGACGATCACGCGGTTGGTCTTGCGGATGGAGGCTTCGATCGTGCCCCAGTCCACGGGCGACAGCGACCGCAGGTCGATGACTTCGACGCTGATGCCCTCGCTCTCCTCCAGCCCCTTGGCGGCCACGAGCGCACGCTGCACCACCGCTCCGTACGCGACCACCGTCAGCGCCGTCCCCTCCCGCACCACCTTCGCTTTCCCGAACGGAATCATGAAGTTGGGCCCCGGATTTGGGGCTTTGTTGTAGGTCTGGCGGTAGAGGTGCTTGTGTTCGAGGAAGAGGACGGGATCGTCGCAGCGAATCGCCGTGCGCAGCAGCCCGTTGGCATCGAGGGCGGTGGACGGGCAGATGACCCGCAGCCCCGGAACGGACGTGAAGACGACGGCGCCGGTCTGCGAGTGGTACACGGAGCCGCCCTTCAGGTAGCCGCCGTACGTCACGCGCACGACCACCGGCGCGCTGAATGCGTTGCTCGAGCGCCAGCGGATCGTCGCCAGCTCGTTGCGCAGCTGGTGATATGCCGGCCAGATGTAATCGAAGAACTGGATTTCGACGACGGGCTTCAGGCCGCGCGTCGCGAGGCCGACCGCGCGTCCGATGATGTTGGCTTCGGCGAGCGGCGAGTTGTAGACGCGGGTGCCGCCGAACTGGCGCTGCAGGCCCCACGTCACCTTGAACACACCGCCTTTGCCCTTCACTTCCTTGAGGTATTGCTCCCGGCTGACGTCCGCGACGTCCTGGCCGAAGACGACGATGCGCGGGTCGCGCGACATCTCGTCTTTCATGCACCCATTCAGCAAATCCACCATCGTGGTGGGCTCGCCGGTGAAGTGCGGATCGTCTTCGGTATCGAATTGCTCGGACGTCGGATCGACGTCGGGCGAGTAGACCCAGAGCAGCGCGGATTCCGGCTTGGGTTGCGGCGACGCGAGCGCCATGTCCGCCGCGACCTGTATCTCTTCTTCCACCTGAGCCTTGATGGCCGCGATCTCGGACTCCGTGGCGACGCCCGCGTCGAGCAGGCGTTTGGGGAACGCCGTGACGGGATCACGCTTCGCTTCTTCCTCGCGCTCGCGCGGGGGTTTGTAGAGAATCTCGTCGTCGGACAGCGAATGCGAGTACGGCCGGATTACGTGCGCGTGCACCAACGCCGGCCCCTTGCGCTGCCGGCACCACTCCGCGGCGCGCGTGATGGCTTCGTACGAGGCCTCCGGGTCGCAGCCGTCCACCTCTTCGATGCAGAGATTGGGGAAGGTGCTCACCAGCTTGGATACCGAGCCGCCGGCGGTCTGCACCTCGATCGGCACCGAAATCGCGTACTTGTTGTCCTCGATGAGGAATAGCACCGGCAGCTTGAGGTTGGTGGCGCTATTCAACGCTTCCCACCATTCGCCCTCGCTGGTCGTGCCGTCGCCAGCGGAGCAATAAACCATCTCGTCGCCGTGGATCGGCTTGTCCTTGATCTCGTCGATCCGGTCGTAGCGGAGCCATGCCTCCGCGCACCCCACCGACTGGAGGAATTGCGTTCCAGTGGGGCTCGACTGGCTCACGATGTTGAGCTGCTTGTGGCCCCAATGGGACGGCATCTGGCGGCCGCCCGAATTGGGGTCGTCCGCGGCCCCGACCCCCGCGAGCAGCATCTCGGTCGGCGTCATGCCGAGGGTCAGGGCCAGGGCCCGGTCGCGGTAGTAGGGATAGAACCAATCGTAGCCGGGCCGCAGCACCTTCCCGGCGGCGACGAGCACTGCTTCGTGGCCGGCCCCCGAGATCTGAAAGAAGATCTTGTTCTGACGCTTAAGCTGAATCTCTTTGTCGTCGATGCGGCGCGACAGGAGCATCAGCCGGTAGATGTCGAGGAGCTCGGCTTTTGGGAGCGCGCGACCGGGACGCGGAACGGGCGTCTTGGTCGCCGCGCGGGAACGTGATGCCATGCCCGAAAAATAGCCTAGTTCGGCCCCTTCGGTGCAGCCAACAATGCACGCAGCCGGGGGAACTGCTCGGTGGCGACGCGGATCGTCCGATCGTTGCGGAGCACGAATTCCTCGCGCGCATCGGGGCCCCAGCGCACCTCCGCCGCGCGGGCGGCAAGAATCCGCGCCAGGCGCTGATCCAGCAGGCTGTCGGTCGCTGCGCTCACGCTGAGGCGCGCGCGCACGCGCGACAGGAACGGCGGTAGTAACTTCGCTCGCCATTCGCTTTCCGCGGTGAGCCACGCGCCGCGCGCGGCGGGTGTCGCCGGCAGGGTCTGCGCGACGCTGTCCGAAACCGCATCGTCGAATCCCGAATCGGCGGCGGCACTCCACCACACCGGCAGGGGAGCGATGATAGGCACGACGATGTCGGGCACAATGCCGCCGCCACCGCGGACGGAGCGGCCGGCATCCGTCTTGTACAAGGCGAGCGTGTCTTCCTCGGCCCCCGATTTCCCCGCAAAGCTCAGGTACTGCTCGTAGCCGATGCCGGAATAGCGCCGCTGAATGACGCGCCCGCTGGGTGTGATCACCCGGCCGACGGTCAGCCAGACGATGTCGCCCGAAGGCAGAAAGAAGATCGACTGCATCAGCGCTTTGCCGAAGCTGCGGCGACCCACCAGCAGTGCCCGATCGTGATCCTGCAACGAGCTGGCGAGCGCTTCCGCCGCGCTCGCGCTGCGCTCATCGATCAGCACCACCAGCGGGACCTCGCGGAAGTCACCGTCCCGCTTGGTGACGAACGTGGTATCGGTATCGCGTTTGCGGCCACGGGTGCGAAACACCACGGCATTCTTGGGCAGGAACTCGCTCGCGATCTCGACGGCGGAGACGACGATGCCGCCGGGGTTGGCGCGCAGGTCGAGGATCACGCGCTGCGCATGTATGCTGCGCAGCTTCTTCAAGCCGTTGTGCACTTCGTCGGCCGCCGTGGGCGCGAACTCCTCCAGGCGCAGGTAGCCCGTCACCGAATCCACCATGCGCACCACGGAGACCGAACGCACGTCGAACGGATTGCGTTTGAGGGTCACGCTGAACGTGTCGGGCTCGAGGCGCGGCCCGCGCTCGATCCGGAGCCGTACCTTGGAGCCCTTTTCGCCGGCGAGACGCAGGGCGAGCGTCGCCATGTCGAGCCCGGCCACCGACGTGTCGTTCATCGTGACAATGCGATCGCCCGGGAGTACGCCCCCCTTGGCGGCTGGGCTTTTCGGGGCGATCGCGAGGACGGTGGCGGCGCCTTCAACCTCCTCCAGAGTGACCCCGACGGTGAACAACTCGCCCCGTTCCAGGGCGTTTTGTCTCTGCCAATCGAGGCGCGACTCGTAGTGGCTGTGCGGATCGAGTGCCCGCAGCACGCCGCGGATCGCCGCCGCGACCAGCTCGGTGTAGCCCACCGAGTCGGGGTAGTTGAGCCGGATGTGGTTCAGGACGCCGGAGAAGGTCTGCAGCTCCTCGTAGGCGGCGCGAGTCTGCGCCGCGGCCGGAGACGGCGCGCTCGCGATCAAGACGGCGGTCGCGAGCGCGCCGAGCGCGGCGCTAGTGCAGCGCCGCGAGATGCTGCTTGGCGATCGTGATTTGTCGATCATACCGGCTCGGAGCAAGAGAAGTGAACTGCGTAAAGGCGGCTCGCGCGTCGTCCTTCTGCCCTATTTGCTCGAGCACCATGCCGAGATAGAAAGAGGGACGCGGATCTCTCGGGTTGACGCTCGTCGCCTGGCGCAATGTCTTCACGGCCTCCTGCGGCTGCCCGGCAACCGCCAGCGTCTTGCCGAGGTCGAGGAGCAGTGATTCGTCGTCAGGGTTGGCGTTCACGGCATTGCGCCGGGAGTTGATCGCCTGGGGAAGCATCTGGGCGGCCTCATAGATCTCGGCGAGGCGTACGTGCGCCATGTACAAGCCGATGTCGTTCGTCAGCGCCTCGCGATACAGGTCGATCGCTTCGTTCACGGCGCCCGAGCGCTGCTTGACGTACGCGAGGATGTAGCGGAACTCGTTCGTGCGCAGCGGAAAATGCACCAGTGAATCGCGCTTGGTGGGCTCGAGCGAGCGGTCCACCAGCTTGTCGAAATCGGCGATGGCATCGGGCCACTTCTCTACCCGCGCCGACGCGAGGCCGTGCCACCAGAAGACGTTGTTCGGAACTCGCTCGGGATGGCGATCGCCGTCGAGCGAATTGATGACGCGCGTGAAGCGGTCGTAGGCGTCCTGATATTTCGCCTGGAAGTACTGATCCAAGCCGTCGAAGTAGTCGCGGACGTACTCGCCGTAGAACATCTCCAGCTCTTCCAGATACGCCGAGGAGCGGGGCTGCACCACGTCGCCGCTGCGCAGCTCGACGAACGGGTCGATCATGTAGGCGTGGCGGAAGAACTGGTCCGACTCCTCGATGCGCGCCTTCCACTCGTCCGGAACGCGGTTCTCGCGGACCTCATCCCACAGGCCGGGACGCTGCGCATACGGCAGGTAGTTCAGCGCGACGTACGCAGGGGCGAACCGCGGATCCAGCATGATGGCGGTGCGGAGCGCCTGATCCGCGTCCTGCCAGCGTTTCGCGTTCCAGTACGCCAGCGCCACGTTGAAGTGCGCGGCCGGGTCATTGGAATCGGCGTGCACGCGGCGCTCGAGCTCTTCGAGCTTCATCGGCAGCCGGAATTGCGCCCGGGCGGTCCCGGCTCCCATGCCGAGCCCGAGGACAGTCACGACAACCACGAACCGATACATCGCGCCCCCCTCTCCTCCATCGCGGGCTATTGCGGCAGCGCCGCCAGCCGTTGCTTCGCGTCGGCAAGCTCGTGTTCGTACCGGCCCGCCGGCGCGATGGCGATGAAACGACCCAGTGTCTCGCGGGCCTCGGCGGGCTGGGCCAGCTCGTGCTGGACGACGCCGAGGTGATACAGCGTGCGCGGGTCGCGCGGATTGGCATTGGCCGCCTGCCGCAGCGTGGTGGCCGCTGCGGCGGCCTGACCCGCTTCGTCGAGAATGACGCCCAATTCCCTGATGGAGGTGGGGTCATTCGGATTCGTCTCGATGGCGCGCCGCGCTTCCGCGATGCTCTGGCCCCACATCTGGTGGGCGCGATAGATCTGCGCCATGCGGACATGCGCCATGTAGAGACCGAGATCGCTCGCGAGTGCCTCTTCGAACAACCGAATGGCATCCGCCGACTTGCCCCACGACTGGTTCAGCACGGCGAGGATGTAGCGATAGTCGTTCGTCTTGAGGGGGAAGGGGAGCAGCGAGTCGGTCCGCTCCGCTTGCAGTGACCTCGCATACAGCACCTGGATGTCCGCGATCGCCTTGTTGTATGCCTTGAGATGACCGGCGGCGAGTCCGCGATACAGGAACAGGAAATCGGGAATCGAATCCTGCGGCTTGTTCGCGTAGGTGCGTTGCGCCCAGAGATCGAGGGCGCTGTACGCCAGCTCGTAGCGCGCGACGCCGAAGGCGCCGAGGCCGAGCCACAGGAGGTAGTCGGTCGTGATCCCGCCGTAGTCGGGGATCACCATCATGTCCTCGGGGGGCGCGGTCGTTCCCTGGACACGGAAGTCGACCATGGGATCGATCAGGACGGCCTGCTGCCACAACCGAGCCGACTCTTCGACCGCCGGCCTGAACTCCTCGGGAACCTTGTCCTTCCAGAACTCGCGCCAGAGTTTGGGCCGCTTGTCGAACGGGAGATCGCCCAGCGACAGGTACGCGGGTGCGTAGCGAGGATCGATGGCGATCGTCGTGCGCAGCTCACGCTCTTCATCGGCGAAGCGCTTGAGCGTGTAATAGCGCGCCGCGAGGCGGAAATGCGCCTCGGGGTCGAGCGAATCCTGGCGCGCGCGCGCCTCGAGCTCCTCGAGGCGGGGCGGCTTGGGACGCGGCTGCTGGGCGGACGCGATGGTAACGACGCTCGCAGTCAGCAGGACGAGGCAGCGTCCGATCATCACCAGCTCTCTGTTTTCACGTCGGCGAGAACGCTGGTATCGGCACGCAGCAGCGCAACGGCGGAGAGCAGCGCGAGCAGAGGCACGGTCACGGAAATCTGACCGCACGGTCGAGCAAATAGAAGTAACTTCCGTCCATGGACGAGGCCGCCAAGAAGGCCATTCTCCGCCACTTTCCCTATGGCCTGTACGTTGTGACCGTCGCCCACGACGGCGACGGGCACGGCATGACCGCGAACTGGCTCACGCAGGCCTCCTTCGAGCCGCCGATGATCGTGGTCGCGATCGAAAACACGTCCAAGACCATCGGCCTGATTCGCGATTCCCACCATTGTGCCATCAATCTCCTGCTGACCGGGCAGCGCGACCTCGCCGGCAAGCTCGGACGCAGCTCTGAGCAGGCGCCGCAGAAACTCAAGGGCATCAAGACCAAGCCGGCGCCGGTGTCCGGCGTGCCCGTGCTGACGGACGCCCTCGGCTGGGTCGAGTGCCGGGTCGTCGCGACGCTGCCCTCCGGCGATCACACGCTCGTGCTCGGCGAAGTGGTCGCCGCGGGCGTCGAGCACGAGGGCGAGCCGCTCACCTTGCAGGAAGCAGGGTTCAAGTACTCCGGCTGAGCTCATTTCAGGTTGGCCAGCCGTTGCTGGGCACTGCCACGCAGGTCATCCAGCCGCAGCGGCGCGAGCGCCAGAAACCGCTTGTAATGCTCGCGCGCGTCGCCGGTGCGGCCGAGCTCCTCATCCACGCGGGCCAGCAGATAGTACGGCGGCGAGTAGCGCGCGTTCAGCGCGATCGCCTGGCGCAACGGCTCTTCAGCCTGCGTGGTCATCCCCCAATTGAACAGCGACATTCCCAGATCGAACAGCGCCGTAGGATCGTCGCTGCTCACTTCGGCGGCGCGCCGCCGCTCCAACATGGCGTCCTCCGCTCTCCCGGCCTTGTCGTAAATACTGGCCAGGTAGGTGTGCGCCATCACGAGCCCCAGATCGTGCTCGAGCGCCTCCTGATACAGCGCGACGGCGCTATCGGTATGGCCGGCAACATGGTGGAGAGCGGCGAGCATGAAGCGATATTCGTTATCCCCCAACGGCACGTGCACGATCTCGTCGCGCTGTAACTTCTTGAGCGAGCGGTCGAGCAGCGCGCGAAAATCCACGATCGCGGCGTCGATCTGCAGCGTGTGCGCGCCGGCGAGCCCGCGAAACCACAAGAGCCCGTCGGGGACCCGCTCCGGATGCTTCGCCTCGTCGTATTCCCGCTGGGCGAGCGCCTTCAGCCGCTCGTAGGCGGAGCGGTAGCGGCCGAGGCCGAAGTCCACAGCCCAGGCGCAGCAGCGCTGATACGCGAGATACTCACTGGGCGAGAGATCGATTGCTCGCGGTTCCTCGATATCGTAGGCGACGCTGAGGATGTTGAAGGCGACCATCGGGTCGGTGCGGAACGCCCGTTGATAGAACCGATTCGCTTCTTCGAGCGGGGACTTCCAGGCATCGGGGACGCGGCCGTTCAATTCCTCGTCTCGCAGCGACGGCCGGCGAGCGAAGGGGAGGTAATACAACGCGAGGTATGCTTCGGCGTAGCGCGGCTCGAGCTGGATTGCGAGCCGCAGGAGACTATCCGTCTCCCGCCAGTGGTGTTCCTTCCAGTGCCTGATGGCGAGAAAGTACTGGCGCTCCGCGTCGTTCGTGTCCTCGCGGGCCCAGGTTTCCACTTCCTTGAGCTTGCGATCGAGGACCGCGAGCCGCTGGCCCTGCACCGGGCCGGCCGCGGTGAACAGCCCCAATAGAACGAATGACAACCTTCGCAACATGCCGCTCCGGAGAGGGCGTGTTTGAGCGAATATATCCTGGTTGCTAATCCCTAGCTTCCCGCCCCGCGCCAAACGTCATAATTGCTTCCGGTAGACCACCCTCCCCCCCACGATCGTGTAGAGTGGCTTGATGGCGCCGAGGGAATCCGGCGGGATCGCAAACGGGTCCCGGTCCAGGACGACGACGTCCGCGAAGCGGCCGGCCGCGAGGGTACCCCACTTCTGCTCGTTGAAGGTCGCCCAGGCGTTCCCGTAGGTGTACGCGCGGAGCGCTTCCCCGACCGTGATCTTCTGTTCGGGCACCCAGCCATTGGGATTCTTGTCGTCGAGCGTCCGCCGGGTCACCGCCGCATAGACGCCGAGCATCGGATCGAGCGGCGCGACGGTCCAATCGGAGCCGAAGGCGAGCGGCGCTTCGGTGTCGAGCAGGGTGCGGAACGCGTACGTCGTCTTGATTCGTTCAGGGCCGATGCGCTGCTCGATCCAGCGACCGTCGTCGATCGCGTGATACGGCTGCATCGACGGCACCACGCGCAGCCGGCCGAAGCGCGGAATGTCCTCGGCCCGCAGGTGCTGCGCGTGCTCGACGCGGAAGCGGCGGTCGCGGGCGCCATGCGCGCGGGCCACGCTGTCATAGATCGCAAGCAGAATCGCGTTCGCCCGGTCGCCGATCGCATGCACCGCGATCTGCAATCCGGCTGAATCCGCCGCGCCGATCCATTTCCGCATGTCGGCTTCGGGGTGCTGCATCAGGCCGCGGTAATTCGCCGAATCAGAGAACGGCTCGAAGAAATACGCGGTGCGCGATCCGGCGGAGCCATCCATGTACCCCTTCACGCCGCTGATCCGCACCCAGTCGTCGGCCGTGCCGGCGCGCCCGACGCTCTCGGCGACGGTGCGCCAATCGTCGAGCGGCAAATAGAGGAACACGCGTATGGTTTGACGGTTCGCGTGCTCCAGCCGCCGGTAGGCGGCGAGGTCGGCCCACGACGCGGACATGTGCCCGGTCGCGGTGACGCCGAGCGACGCGGCATGCGCGAGGGCACGCGCGAGCGCGGAATCGCGCTGCTCGGGCGAGGGATCGGGCGCGGCGCGCCAGATCAGCCCCATCGCCTGATCCTTGAAGACTCCTCCGCTTGTAATCTCGCCGCCCGGCGGAGCCGGAGTGGCTTTGGTGACGCCGGCCGCACGCATCGCCGCGCTATTCGCCAACGCTTCATGCCCGTCGAGCCGGTTCACGAAGACGGGGTTGTGGGGCGTTACGGAATCGATCCAGCTGTGTTGGGGGAGCGGTGCGCCGCGCCACAGCGTGTGATCCCAGTCGCCGCCGGTGATCCATTCGCCCGGCTTGAGCCGGGCGGCGTACTCCTTGAGACGGCGCACAAACTCCTGCGGCGTCGCGGCGTCGCGCAGATTCACCGAGGCGAGCTGAAAACCGCCGTCGATGAAGTGGGTGTGCCCATCCGCAAAGCCGGGCAGAATGAGGCCGCCATGGGCGCGTAGCACTTCGGTCCTGGAACCGACATAGCGGGCGATGTCGGCCGAGTCACCTACGGCGAGGATTTTTCCGGCGCCGATGGCGACGGCGCCGGGGCGGCCCCGACCGGTGGAGAGACCCGTCCATACATTGCCGCCCGTGATGACGACATCCGCTTGGCGGCTGCAGGCTGAGACGACTGCGAGAATTAGGAGCAGGCGTGGATTCATGACTGAAAAAGATATAGGTTCTGCGCATGACGCTCAAAGGCAAACGGGTGCTGCTCTTTGCGGCTCCGCTCTATGAAGACCTGGAGCTGTGGTATCCGAAGATCCGCCTGGAAGAAGAAGGTGCCGCTACAACGGTCGCGGGGATGGGCGAGCGCACCTATCAAGGAAAGCGCGGCTATCCGGTCACCGTCGATACCGACGTCGACCAGATCGACGCGGCAGACTTCGACGCCCTGGTTATCCCCGGTGGGTTCGCGCCCGACCAGCTGCGCCGCTCCGACACGGTGCTGCGGCTGACGCGCGAGGTGTACCAGGCCGGCAAACCGGTGGCGTTCATCTGCCACGCGGGCTGGGTACCGATCTCGGCGAAGATCCTGAAGGGCAAGCGCGCCACCAGCGTCCGTGCGATCAAGGATGACATG
>WNGO01003571.1_pt1 | contig 14374 bp, 11 predicted proteins | sample 5400511 | NCBI WGS metagenome assembly WNGO01 (sample SAMN13153380, study PRJNA577476) | soil metagenome | isolation source: 20 cm soil or saprolite under Garry oak tree replicate 2 | place: USA:California | collected 2016-06-15
ACGCTGAATGGGCTCGTGGTGTTGGCGCCGCTCCCGCCGTAGGTCGTGGTCCACGTCGTGCCGGCGTTGGGCACCGAGGGCACGAACAGAGCGCAGCTGGAACCGGAGACGACTCCGGCGCTGATGGTCACCGTATCGAGCGTGTTGCCGGTGCCGCCGGTCCAGTACATGGTGAACGTCCACACGCCGGCCGTGATCGTCTGCGCCGGCAGGGCGGTCCACGCCCAGGTCGTGATGACACCGCCTGACTGGGACTGGATCGAGCAGGCAGTGGTGCGCGTGCCGGCCGTCTGATCGATGGTGGAAGCCGCGCATGGGGCCACGCCCGATCCATGGAGGTACAGGGGGTTGCCCGCAGCCTGGCTTATCGGTGCTTTCGTGGAGCCCCAGACGAGCAGGGCGATCGCGAGCGCCATCGCGCCGGCCACGATCCAGCCGGCGTGACGCCGGCGCGAGCCCGAGCTCCAGTGGACGGGCGGTGACGGCGGGGGCATGGCGGGCCTCAGGCGCGTCTCGCGCGGGCCGAGCAGCCACTGCCGCAGCATGCGCAGCCGGCGCAGGTGGTGCACCTCGTCGGTGATGCGACCGGTCTTCGGCGTGCGGAACCACGGCCCCTCTTCCTTTCTGATGAGCCCCTTCAGGGCGGCCCAACCCTGGAATGGAACCAGCGCGAAGGAGAGCACGAGCGCCCCGAGCACGCCCTGCAGGTCTCGCCCAGGCGCCTCCTCGAGGATCAAGCCACCGAGGTTCATCAGGGGCAGGGCGAAGATGTTCGAGAACAGAAGCGACCAGCCGAGCACCGCGGTCCACCCGGGAACGTGCGTGCGGAAGACGACATCGGAGATGAGCCAGCTCACGGAGCCCAGCACGAACAGCGCCGCCTGCAGGTAATACGTCGCGTCGAACGCGAACTCGAGCTTCTCGATCGGGCTGACGTAAGGCGACACCATGATCGGCCAGAACCATTTGCGGACGTTGTGGGTGTGACCCTCGGCCCAGCGCATGCGCTGCCGCGCAAGACGCGAGAACGTCGCCACGCATTCGGCCGGCGTCTCCGCCCAGGGCGTGTACGCAACCTTGTAGCCGCGCGCGTACAGCTTGAGCGTCAGCTCCCAGTCCTCGGTGAGGCACGTGCCCCATCCGACCTGGCGAAGGATGTCCGCGCGGATCATGTACGCGGTGCCGGCGACCATCTTCAACGCGCCCACCGCGTCCTGGAACGGCCGCTCCACCATGTAGCTGCCTGCGTACTCCGCGCGAACGGCCTCGGTGAGCCAGCTCTCGGACTTGTTGAGCACATGCCACTGGTAGCTCTGCACGGCTGCGATCTCTTCGCGCCGGCGCGGCGCGCCATCTGCGCCGCCCCTGTCATAGAAATAAGGAAGAAAGCGATCGATCGAGTCGGGGAACGGCATCGAGTCGGCGTCGAAGACGACGACGTACTCGGTGCGCGGGTCCATGACCTTGAGCGCCTCACGCAGCGCGCCGCCCTTGAACCCCTGGCGGCTGTTGCGGTGGAGGATCTTGAACTTCGGCCGGCCCACCCACTGCTGCAGGATCTGAACCGACTCGTCAGTCGAGTCGTCCACCAGCACGACCTCGTACGCGGGGTACTCGAGCTGATCGAGCGACGTCAGCAAGCGCTCGATGACACGCTTTTCGTTGTAGGCCGCGACGTGCACCGACACGAACGGGTGGTAGCCGAGGTCGATGTGATAGCCGTTGCCATCCCCGTTGCCATTGCCGTTGCCGTTGCCGTTCCCGTTTCCATTGCCGTTTCCATTGCCGCGGCCGCGACTGATGCCGATCAGTCCCGAGGAGTGCTGGCGCTCCGCCCCCATCGGGTCATGCCCGTTTGCGTTGCGCCGCCGGCCGGCGGGGAGCAGCGCCGACAGCAGGACTATGCCGGTGCTCAGGTAGTACTTGACGGCGTACGCGAAGAAGATGCCGCCGAGGAGCAGCCCCGTGAACGCCAGCGCGTACGCGATAGCGTCCCGCGTGTCGTGGACGTTTGCGTGGGCGAACAGCTCGACCGAGCCGCGGATGATGGCCAGCACCGGCAGGACGGCGGTCAGCGCCGCTATGAGCAGCACCGCATCGAGGATCGCGGTCCAGAACGCCTGGCTGGAGTCGGGACCGCGGCGGAGGACCACCACCGTCGTTGCCGCCAGGGCGAAGCCGATCATTGCGAAGGCCAGGCCGGCGGGGGTCGACCAGGCGCCGCCGAAGGGCGCCAGGGCGATAACCAACAGGCCGCACGCCACCAGGGCGGCGCCTCCCGCGAGGCCCGTAGCCGATCCGAAACGTCCCATCAGGAGCGGCGCCCGTCTCCTCCGACAGGACTGTCCTCAGCGCGCCTCGAAAGGCTGCGTTGAAGAAGCGCCTGGCCCAGGGTCAGGTCGTGAACAGCTTCCCGTAGTCTCATCGTGGTGTGCAATTGGGCCGCTGTGGCAACGAATCATTAGCACGACGGGGTCCGAGTTGTACCCTCAACCCTTGGCATTTCGAGAGTGGCGTCGCAGGTTTGTCGTCGAAAAAGAACAGAAAAACCCGTGTTACGGGCTCGAATCCGGTCCTAGACTGACACTTGGAGGCGGGCGACTAGCCGTGCCCTAGGCCTCCCTTAATAAGAACCTCACCCCCCGCAGCCAAGCTCGGTGCCGGTGTCGAGAAATCGCCCGGCCCGAGTTTTTTTATGCGCCTGGACGGCTCCTCGCCGCCCAATCCCTCAGCCCCTCGCCCCAGTGCCTCAGCGGTTGCACACGCTCAGACCCAAGGCAGCCATTGAGCGGCCTCTGGGCAACGTGTGCCGAGACGCTTGTGCTGACCGACTCGACCGGCCAGTCGATTCCGCACTCGGTCAGCGCAGCGCGCGCAAACTCGTCCAACCCGCAGCATCCCTCGGCCACGACATGGACGAGTCCGGCCATGCCGGACGCTGCCAGCTCGATGCTCGCCTCGGCCAGGTCGCGTGTGTAGGTCGGGTTCACCTTCTGGTCGCCGACCACAGCCAGCGGCTTGCCTTCGCGGGCGGCGCGGACGATCCGCTCCGGGAAGCTCCCGCCCTTGGCCCGTGACCCGGTGTCGCCGAATAGGGCTGCCGTCCTGATCACCAGCGCGGCCGGATGCTCAGCCAGCACCCGGCGCTCGCCGTCGGCCTTGGATCGGGCGTAGGCGCCCAGCGGTCCCACCAGGTCTGACTCGAGGTAAGGCCGGTCCAGCCGGCCGTCGAAAACGAAGTTGGTGGAGTAATGAACCAGCGCGACGCCAAGTGACCTGCACGCGACCGCCGCGTTGAAGGCGCCGTCGGAATTGACCGACAGCGCCTGATCCGGCTCCATCTCTGCCCTGTCGACGGGGTTGTACGCGGCGCAGTTGAAGACGACCTCGGGGCGGTGGCGTTCGAGCGCCGCGCGCACGGCGGCCGAGTCAGTGACAGAGAGCTGGTCCCGGGTCATGGCCACCGCGCCAGGCAGGAGGCGGGCCAGATCCGAGCCAAGCTGGCCCCCCGCGCCGAGCACCAGGGCCTTCAAGGACGCCTGGCAAGTAGATAAGGAGACATGGACACGTTTCTGTTAAGCGTGAGCTAAACTGTCATTTAGCGAGATTGCCTTCACCCCTCCCTTGAGCCCTCCCTCTCCGGAGGGAGGGCCGGAGGGCCCACCTGGCCGGCCGTGGCCGTCATCTCCCGACCCGACTCGAGCAGTGACGTCATCTCGTCCTCAGGCGCTGGGCGGCCGATGAAGTATCCCTGCGCCGCGTCCACCCCGGCCTCGATCAGCATTCCCTCCGCGTCCCGGTCCTCGACGCCCTCGGCGATCACGCGCAGGCCGAGGCTGTGGCCGAGGCCGACCGCCGCCCTGACGATCGCCGCGGCGTCAGGGTCGCCGGGCAGCGTCTTGACGAATGAGCGGTCGATCTTGATCTCGTGGATCGGCAGCCGCTTCAGATAGACGAGCGAGGAGTAGCCGGTGCCGAAGTCGTCGAGCGACAGCCGCACGCCCATCTCAGCCAGGCGCTCCAATGCCTTGGCCGCCGGTGCGGACATCGCGGCGCCTTCGCTGACCTCGAGCGTGAGGCGGCGCGGCTCGACCCTGGACGTGGCCAGCGCGCGCGTGACGTCCTCGACGATCGAGTGGTCGTCGAGGCAGCGCGGCGAGACGTTCACCGCCACCGACACGTCCTGGCCCGACGCGACCCACTGCGCCAGCTGTGCGAGCGCCGTGTCCAGGACCCAGCTGGTCAACGGCCTGATCACGTTCGTCTCTTCCGCGAGCGAGATGAATCGGTCCGGCGGCAGAAGACCCTCGCGCGGATGGTTCCAGCGCACCAGGGCCTCCAGCGCATAGGTGGTGTGCGCCGGGAGCAGCACGATCGGCTGGTAGTGCAGAACCAGCTCGCCCTGTGTCATCGACCGCCTCAGGTCGCCGGCGAGGCCCGATTGGCGCAGGGTCTGCCCCTCGTGCTCCGGCGAGTAAACAGCAAAGCCGCCGCCGGACTTTTTGGCGACGTACATGGCAACGTCGGCGCGGCGCAGCAGCGTGCCCGGGTCGTCACCGTGTATCGGATACATCGCGATGCCGATCGACGCGCCGGTCTCGACAGTGTGATCGCCGATCGTGAAGGTACCTTCGAGCGACGCGAGTATCTTTCGCGCGGCCGCGACCACGTTGTCGGGATGCTTGGCGTCGGTGCTGACGACCGCGAACTCGTCACCGCCGAGTCGCGCGATGGTGTCGGTCGCCCTCAGCACGCCCTTCAGCCGCGAAGCGACTTCCTGCAGCAGCGCGTCGCCACGGTCGTGCCCGAGCGCGTCGTTGATGTCCTTGAACCGATCGAGGTCGAGCAGCAGGACGCCGAACATCGTCTGGTTGCGTCGTGCGCCGAGCAGCGCCTGTCGCAGCCGGTCGCCGAAAAGCGTGCGGTTGGGCAGTCCGGTCAACGAGTCGTGCAGCGCCTGGTACTCCAGCGCGTCTGTATGCGCCTTGCGCTCCGAGATGTCGCGCACCGTCGCGATGAAGAGGCGGCGCGCCCCGACCTGCGCCGAGTTGACCAGGAACTCGAGCGGAAACAGGCTCGCGTTCTTGCGCTTGCCCATGGTCTCGAGAGCGCCGGATGCTGGCAGGTCCTGAGTGAGCCTGCGCTCGACGTAGTTCATGAACGATCCGCGGTGCGTCGTCGCGATGAGCGCGTCGACCTTCTGTCCGACAAGCTCCTTCTCGTCGTAGCCGAACAGCCGGCTCACCGCGGGGTTGATCGAGTCGATCATGCCCGCCGAGTCCAGAGTGACGAGCCCGTCGGACACGTTGTCGAGCACTGAACGCATGCGCTTCTCGCTCTCCTGCAGAGCAACCTCTGCGCGCTTCCGCTCGACGAACTCGCCGATCTGCGAGCCGATGTCGTTCATCACGCCCAGCAGGCCCTCGTCGAGCTCGCGCGGCGCCCACGTGGCGAGCGAGATCATGCCGACGACGCGGCGGCCGCTTCGCACAGGAAATCCGACGAGGCCGTGGAGCCCGACGGCCAACGCGGCGGCTGAGCGCGGCGACGGATCCTTGGCAAGGTCGGTAAGCGATACCGGCCGGCTTTCCTCCCAGACGTGGCCCGCCAGTCCCTCGCCACGGCGGTAGGTGAACTGGCTCGCTGTCGCCTCGTAGGCGGAGGTGTCGCGGCCGGGGCGCTTCCACGAGACGGCGAAATGCATCGCTTCGCGCGACGCGTCGACCTCCCAGTACTCGCCAAGCTCCCAGTCGAGCGCGCGGCACAGCCCCTCGAGGACGTGCGGCGCCGCTTTGTCCCAGCCGGGCGAGGTCACGAGGGCCTGCGTCACGGCGAATCGCGCCGACTGCAGCACCTCCCCGCGCATTCGATCGCGAATATCGACAGCGACGGTTTGCAGGTAAACGGCTTTGCCTTCGGCGTCACGCACGAGCCTGGCCGCGACGTCCACCCAGACCGATTGGCCGTCCTTGCGGATGTAGCGCTTGTCGATGCGATAGCCCGGCGTCTCGCCCACAAGCACCCGGCGCAGCGCGCCCTCGCTCGCCATCAGGTCCTCCGGGTGAGTCAGCTCAAGGACCGAAACGCCGACCAGCTCCTGCGCGGTGTATCCAACCAGCTGCCGGAACGCTTCGTTGGTCGATGTCAGCCGCCCGTTGAGGTCGGCGAACGCCATGCCCGCCTGCGACTGCTCGAACAGCGTCCGGAAGCGGGTCTCGCTCTCGCGCTCCGCCTCCTCCGACCTGTGCCGGTCCGTGACATCGCGCACCACCGCGAGCAGGCGGCGCGGTCCCTCCGCCGTGAGGGGCCGGATCGAGGTCTCGATCTGGATGCGCCGGCCGTCCTTGGTGACCAGCGCCGACTCGTAGTGCACTGGCACGTCGCTCGAGCCACCCAGTCGCTTGGCAAGCTGGTCGGTCAGGACGTCGCGCTGGTCGGACGGCGCGAGGTCGATGAGCGAAGGCAGCGCGGCCAGCTCGTCGGCGCTGTAGCCGGTGAGCGTGATGTAGGCCTCGTTGCCTGTCACAAACCGGCCGTCCTCGGTGATCACCAACCCTTCGCCCAGGTCGCTGACGGCGGCGAGAAGGCTCCCCTGGCGGCCCGACTGCGTGACCAGGTTGCGATCGACGACGTGGCGAGTGACGTACGCGAAGAGCACCAGGCCGAGGAGGACCAGGCTCCAGACGAGCACCGAGGCGATCGGCACCATGAGGGTCCCGATCGCCTCCACCCACAGCAGGCCGAGGCCGGCCGCAGCGATCAGCAGCACGTAGCCGATCTGCCCGGCGCCGTACCCCGAGTCCCAGTACAGGAGAAGCGCGGCAAAGGCCGCCACCGCCAGAGGCGGGAACTCGCCCTGCAGCCACGGACCCGCCACTCCGAGCGCGGCGACGACAAGGGCTACGTTGACGAAAACCAGAAAGAGCCGGACCAGCAGCATCCCGCCCCAGGGCAGGCTCCGGACCCAGACCGCCGCTGTGGCGTAGACCAGGCCGACGGCGATGATCGCGGCCTCCTGCTCGAGCACCCGGGCCGGCGGCCCCGAGGCTGCGATGCCGAAGGCGACGCCGCCCGCGATGGCGAGAAGCGCTACCGCGTTGAACAGCAGGAGGAAGCGGGAGCTGCCGCCGAACAGGGGTGGCGGGCCCTGCGCGGGGGTGCGCTTATGGCTGAAAAGCGGGTCCCGAACCGCCCGGGACAGCGAGGCGGCCAATTTCGGGGCCAGCGCCGGCTGATTCGGCCCTCCAGAAAGCATCGCTCACACGATAAACGGGCGGACCCGCCTCTTCGTGCGCCTCCGCGCAGCCGCTTACTTGCGGGTCTTGCTTTTGCCCGCGGGCTTGCTCGCGGCCTTCGGCCGCTGCGGAACGGTCCGCTTCAGCGGGGTCCGGTGCCCGCCGTGCGTGGGGATCTTCCTGCTGAGCGCCGCGTCCCCTTCGGGTCCGTCCGGCTGGGTGCGGACCGGCAGCGGCTTCGCGCCTGCGGCGTGCAGGGCACGGAGCTTGTCCAGGCGCTCCTGCTTGGCGGCCAGGGCCGTTCGGAGGGCCTCGGAAAGCTGGCTGTCGTTCATCGGCACCACCCTCAGGCGCGCCTCCAGCTCGCGGACCTCAACCTCCGCCCGGGTCAACTCGAGATCGATTGTTCTAGCCACTACTCCCTCTCACGGTCAGTCAGGGAATTTTGATACCCAACTAATTAACTACCGAATCAGCGCCCAAGTTATGCCGAGAAGGCGCAAGGGGGTCAGGCCCCCCTTGCGGGGAACCCCCCTCGCCCGGCCACGCCTGAGATCGGTAAGTACAAAGTCGCGGCCGAGATAAACTCGGCCGCCCTTGCCACGCATTCGGGCTAATCGAGGCTGATGGCGTCGCGCAGGCGCTCGAAGAAGCCCTTCGACACCTTCTCCGGCCTCCCCGTCAGGCCCCCGACCTTGCGCAGGAGCGCCTTCTGGTCGGCGGTCAGGTCCTTCGGGACCACTATCTGAACCAGCACGTACTGGTCGCCGCGGCGGCCGGAGCGGACGTCCGGCATGCCCCGCTTCGCCAGCCGGAACGTCTGGCCGTACTGCGTTCCGGCCGGAATGGCGATCTCCACCGGCCCGTCGAGCGTCGGCACCTGGATGCGGTCGCCGAGAGCCGCCTGCACGAAGTTCACGCGCAGCTCGTAGATCGTGTCGTTGTCGCGCCGCGCCAGCTCGGGGTGCGGCCTCACGCGCAGGACCACGTACAGGTCGCCAGGCTGGCCGCCACGAACTCCGGCCTCGCCCTCGCCCGACAGCCGGATCTGGGATCCGGTGTCGACCCCTGCCGGAATGCGAACCGAGAGCCTTCGGGTGCGCTGAATGCGGCCGTGGCCGGCGCACGCGTTGCATGGGCTCTTCAGCACGCGGCCGGCGCCCCCGCAGGTTGGACAGGTTGTCGCCGTCACCACCGAGCCGAAGATCGACTGCTGCGCACGCCTCAGCTGCCCGGAGCCTCCGCATGTGGCGCACGTGTCGGCGCCGGTTCCCGGTTGCGCGCCCGAGCCCGCGCACGTCTCGCACGTGGCGAGGCGCGGCACCTCGAGCTGCTTCTCGACGCCGGTGAACGCCTCCTCGAAGGTGATCGTGAGGTCGTAGCGGAGGTCATCGCCGCGGTTGGAGCGCTGGCGACGCGAGCGGCTGCCGATCCCGCCGCCGAAGAACGTCTCGAAGAGGTCGGCGAAGGGCATGTCGGTGAAGTCGACCGCCGGCCCGCCGCCGAAGTCGGACGCTGCGTGCCCGAACAGGTCGTAGCTGCGACGGCGGCTCGGGTCTGAGAGCACGGTGTACGCCTCGCTGGCCTCTTTGAACCGTGTGGCGGCCCCCGCGTCGCCGGGGTTGCGATCCGGGTGCGACTCCATCGCGATCTTGCGGAACGCTCGCTTCAGCTCTTCTGGCGAGGCCTGGCGGCCGACGCCGAGGACTTCGTAGTAGTCCCGCTTGACCGCCAACTCAGCCGCCCGTCAGGAGTTGGGCGTGGCAGCGCCCGCGGACGGCAGCTCGGGCCGGCGCGAGACCTTGACCAGCGACGGACGCACCACCCTGTCGCGGATGCGGTAGCCGCGACGCAGCTCGGTCACCACGGTGTCCTCGGGATGCTCCTCGGACTCGATGTGCCCGATGGCCTCGTGGTAGCGGGGGTCGAAGCGCGAACCCACCGAAGGGATCGGCTCGAGGCCATGCGTGGACATCACATCTTCGAGCTTGCGGACGCTCAGCTCGATGCCCTTCGCCCATGCCTCGTCCACGCCCTCTGGCTTGTGCTCGAGCGCGCTGCGCAGGTCGTCGAGCACCGGTAGCAGCCGGCTGATGAGGTCGGACGACGCGTGCTGGATCGTGTCGAGCTGGTCCTGCCGCGTGCGCCTCTTGAAATTCTCGAAGTCTGCGGCGAGCCTCAGGTGGCGCTGCCTCGCATCGGCCAGGTCGGCCTCCAGCTTCTCGCGATCGGCGGCTTCGCCGGCGGCCTGCTGCTCGGCGATGCGCGCCTCGAGGCGAGCCTCGATCGGCGTTCTATGGTCGCTTTCGGGATGCTCGGGCGGGTGCTTGCGCGTGGTCATATCTGCGCCCTTCTTACCAAACAGGCGACGTGAGCCAAACCATAGACTTCAAAGAAGTCATGGCCAAAACGGCTCTCATCACGGGCATCACCGGGCAGGACGGTTCGTATCTGGCCGAGCTCCTTCTCGGGAAAGGCTACGAGGTGCACGGCGTGGTTCGTCGCTCATCGACGATGAACCGCGGCCGCATCGACCATCTCCAGCACTCGAACCCGAGCCATCCTGAAGGCTCGAGGTTCGTCCTCCATTACGGCGACATGACCGACTCCGGCGGCTTGAACCGGCTGGTCAAGACCGTGAGGCCTGACGAGATCTACAACCTTGCCGCCCAGAGTCACGTCGCCATCTCGTTCGACCAGCCCGAGTACACCGGCGACGCCGACGGCCTCGGCACCACCCGGCTGCTCGAGGCCATTCGCACCATGGGCCTGCCGACGCGCTTCTATTCGGCCTGTCGCCGGCGCCCCAGAGCGAGACGACGTCGTTTCATCCGCGGAGTCCGTACGCGGTCGCCAAGCTGTACGCGCACTGGATGACCGTGAACTACCGCGAGGCGCACAACCTGTTTGCGTGCAGCGGCATCCTGTTCAACCACGAATCTCCGCGCCGAGGCGAGAACTTCGTCACGCGCAAGGTCACGCGCGGCATCGGGCAGATCCTCGCGGGCAAGGCGGACAAGCTGAGCCTCGGCAACATGGACGCCAAGCGCGACTGGGGCCACGCCCGCGACTACGTCGAAGCGATGTGGCTGATGCTCCAGCAGGACCAGGCCGACGATTACGTGATCGCGACGGGCGAGATGCGTTCGGTGCGCGACTTCGTGGCCGCGGCGTTCGCGATGGTCAGCCTCGACTGGCAGAAGTACGTGATCGTCGACGAGGCGTACATGCGGCCCGCCGACGTGCACGAGCTGCGCGGCGACGCCTCGAAGGCGATGAAGCTGCTCGGATGGAAGCCGAAGACCACTTTCGACGAGCTCGTGCGCGAGATGCTGGAGCACGACCTGGCCGCCGAGGGCGTAGACGCCTCGAAGCACCTGGTGAGGGACTAGCTCGTGTCCCTCCCCCCGCCACGGGGGGAGGTCAGGAGGGGGGTCTCAGACCCCGACTTCGGCCATCCGCTCACTCGCCGCATGCGCAACCGCGCGCAAGCGCGCGACTGTCTGGCTGTAGGCCATCCGCGTCGGCCCGATCACGCCGAGCACGCCCTTCAGCCGGTGCGACGGGCCGTAACTGGTGAGCACCACCGCGCATCCCTGCAGCTGCGCCGACGTGTTCTCGGACCCGATCACGATCTGCAGGTCGGACTCGCCGATGAGCTCGCGCAGAAGCACTGTCAGATAGCGCGTCTCTTCCAGGACCTCGAGCACCTGCTGCAGGCGCGAGGACTCAGCGAACTCCGGCTGGCGCACGAGGTTGCGCACGCCGTCGTGCACGACCAGGTTCTCGGCGCCTTTCTCGTACTGGTCAAGGGCGACGACGATGCTGCCGACGACCTCCTTCTCCAGCCCGAGCTCCGAGTTCTGGTAGTGCCGGCGGACCTCCTCGCTCAGGCGCCCGGCGAGCGATTGATTCAGCATTGCGGTCAGTCGAGTGAGCGCCACCTGGGTGGCCGGCTGCGACACGTGCAGCACCTGCTGCCGCAGCAGGTTGCCGTCGAGCAGCAGGATGAGCAGCACCTCGGTCGGCTCCAGCGAGACGACGTCGACGTGCTTCATGCGCGCTTGCGATCCCTGCGGTGCGCTGGCCACCGCCGCGTTCTGCGTGACCGCTGCGGCGGTCATGGCGACCTTCTCGACCAGACCCTGCACGTCCGACGGCGCCTTGACCAGCTCATCGCGGATGTACGTCCTCACCGATTCGGGCACGGCCTCGAGGTCCATCAGGAAGTCGACGAAGTACCTGTAGCCGTGGTCGGTCGGGATGCGGCCGGCCGAGGTGTGGGGCTGCGCGAGGTATCCCGCCTCGGCGAGCTCCGCCAGCTCGCTGCGGATCGTGGCCGACGACAGGTTCACGAAATAGCGGCTCTGCAGCGCCTGCGAGCCGACCGGCACCGCGCTGGTCGTGAATTCGTGCACGACCGCCCGGAGGATCGCCTGCTTACGGGATTCCATGGGCGACTCAGAGTACCGCCAGTGCGATCTGGTTGTGGAGGTCCATGCCCCGGCGCGTGGGCGTGACCTTCCCGTTCGAGCGCTCGATGAGACCCGCCTGGGCCAGCTGCGCGAGCTCGCTCTCGAAGCCGCCCGGCACGGCCGTTCCCTCGGCTGTCCGCAGGCCGAGCATCAGCGCCTCGGCACGCGTCTTGCGCGCGTCGAGGTTCTCGCCATCCGCGACGGGTTCGGGACAGGCAGCCATGTACTCGCGCGGGCGTGCGACGTTCCACCATCGCCGTGCGGACGACCCGTCCGTGGCGTACGAATGCGCGCCGGCCCCGGCCCCGTAGACGGGAGCGCATCGCCAGTACGCGAAGTTGTGCCGCGACTCGAACCCGGGCTTGGCCCAGTTAGAGACCTCGTACCTGTTGAAGCCGGCCGCCTCGAGCTCGATGCACGCAGCGTCCAGCTGGTCCCACTGCAGGTCGGCCACGACCTCCGGCAGGCGCCCTTCGGCGCGCCGGCGAAACAGCAGGGTGCCCTCCTCGAACGTCAGGCAGTAGGTCGACACGTGGTCCGGCCCAAGCTCGAGGCCGCGGCGCAGCGTCTCCAGCCACGAATCGAGCGACTGGTACGGCACCGCGTAGATGAGGTCGATGTTGATGTTGCGCATGCCGGCCTTACGGGCGAGACCGAACGCGTGCGTCGCCTGCGCTGCGTCGGTGCGCCGTTCGAGCACCGCCAGCGCGCGCCCGTCGAATCCCTGCACGCCGAGGCTGAGACGGTTGACACCGCCCTGCAGCCAGGCCTCGAGCCGCGCCTCGTCGGTGCTGCCGGGGTTGGCCTCGAGCGTGACCTCGGCGTCGGGCTCGACGTCGAACGTCGAGCGGATGTGGCTGAGCACGCTCGCGATCAGCTCTGGCGGGAGCAGGCTCGGCGTGCCACCGCCGAGATAAACGGTCCGCAGCGTTCCGAACGGACGCGTCTCCCGGGCGGCGGTGAGCTCGGCGTTGAGCGCAGTCACGTAGTCGGGCATCAGACGGTCCATCCCGGCGTACGCGTTGAAGTCGCAGTAGCCGCATTTGTGCCGGCAGAAAGGAATGTGCACGTAGAGGTGCCGGAACGGATGCGTGGTCATACGCCTTTGATGGTGTAGCGCTGGCCGCGCGCCGCTTCGAGCTCGCGCTGCAGCAGCTCGCCGGCGCGCCGCTCGTTGGAGACCATCTCTCGTATGCGCGACGCCATCCGATCCTCGACTCGTGCGATCTGACGGGAAATCTGCGCGACATTCGAGCCGTTGTGGCTGCGGTAGCGCTCGCGCTTGCGCCACAGCCGCGCGTGCTCATCGCGAAGTTCCGCCATCGAGCGCCGGACCCGGCAGTCGAGGCACAGCTGGTCCTGAGTCTCAGAGCTGGGCACCTGCTTGCCGCAGTCGCGGCAGAACACGAGGATCGAGCTCACGCCGTCTTCAGGTCCGCGACGACTGCGCCGCTCAGCTCCCGCAATCGATCCGGTGCGATCTCGAACACTGAGTCAGGGCGGCCCGCCGCCGCCCACACCACGTCATAGGCCAGCAGGTCACGATCCATGAAGACGGGGACGTCGGTCGCGTGACCGAAAGGCGGCACGCCGCCGATGGCGTATCCGGTGGCGCCGCGCGCGGCCTCAGCGCCCGCCTTGGTCACCGGCTCGCCCGCGACTGAACCGAGGCGCGACTCGTCGAGTCGGTTGCTCCCGCTGACCAGGGCCACGACGGGCGCGCCCGCGGCCATGAACACGAGCGACTTCACGATCTGCCCCACGTCGCAGCCGACCGCGCGTGCCGCGTCTGGCGCGGTGCGCGTGCCCTGCGGGAACTGCTTGACCGTGATGCCCAGGCCGGAATCCGCCAGCCAGGCCTCGAATCGACCCACGGCTGGAAGAATACGGCCGCGCCTAGAATGGCCATCCCGTGAAAGTGGTCGTCACCGGCGCGGCCGGCTTCATCGGCTCGCACCTCGTGGAGCGCATCCTCAGCGACGGCCACGAAGTGGTCGGCATCGACGGGTTCACCGACTACTACGCGCGCGCCGCGAAGGAGCGCAATGTCGGCCAGGCGCGCACGCACAGCCGCTTCCGATTCGAGTCGCTCGACCTTTCGCAGGACGATCTTTCCTCGGCGCTCGACGGCGCCGAGGCCGTCTACCACCTGGCCGGCCGCCCCGGCGTTCGCGCCGCGCCGATGCAGTTCGACCATTACCTGCGCGAAAACGTGATCGCCACGCATCACCTGCTCGACGCGGTGAAGGACATGAAGCTCAAGTCCTTTGTCTACGGAGGGTCGGCCTCGGTCTATGGCGACGCTGAGGTCTTCCCCACCGCCGAGACCACAGTACCCGCGCCCCTGTCGCAGTACGGCGTCACCAAGCTCGCCGGCGAGCACCTCGCATACGTCTACTGGAAGAACTACCGCATGCCTGTGGTCCGGCTGCGCTATTTCTCCGTGTACGGGCCGCGCATGCGCCCCGACCTGATGCTCGCGAAGGCCATGCAGGCGATGTACGACGGCCGCGTATTCGACGTGTACGGCGACGGCGAGCAGACCCGCGACTTCACGTACGTCACCGACGCTGTGGACGTGACGGTCAGAGCGGCGCAGCGGGGATCGCCCGGCGACCTCTACAACGTCGGCGGCGGAAGCGGAGTCTCGGTCAACCAGGCGCT
>WNGO01006058.1_pt1 | contig 14369 bp, 15 predicted proteins | sample 5400511 | NCBI WGS metagenome assembly WNGO01 (sample SAMN13153380, study PRJNA577476) | soil metagenome | isolation source: 20 cm soil or saprolite under Garry oak tree replicate 2 | place: USA:California | collected 2016-06-15
TTCAGCGCCGGAATCAAAGTTGTGCAAATCCGAATTCACGAGTCATGATGGTTGGCCATTTATGAGATGGCTTTCAATCTCCGACTCGCCAAAGCGACAACCATGAGTAAGCGGACCGCAAATTTCCAATCGCCCTGTCCATTCCATGCGATTGAGGTCCATCTTAATGGCGGGCTGCCCTTCCTAAGTCCCTTCCTTCGTCAGGGCGAGCAGGACAAGCAAGTACAGCCCGCACCCGTGTGTCACCCCTAGCGGGGTTTTGTGGGTGTCTTCAGACAATTTTCCCACCGCTTCCCCTTCACGCCGTTCAGGGCAAACGCGGTGGTCTACGCTGTGACGTCCCTTCGGGACTCCCAGTAGGACAAAGTTGGTCCATTGCCTATCATGGTACCGCCTTGCCTAATGCCGACGTTTGGCTATACTGCTTTATCTTTGTCGGCTGCCTCTCAGGATGTGGGCGGGTGAGAATGGCCGGTGCAATTCCAGACCGGATCAGGACTGGGGACAGCCCGCGGTCCACTTTTGCCGGAAACTGAATTTCGCCTTGCAAAGCACTGCCGCCTTGATGCGCCGCGTGGGATGCGATTGGGATTTGCGGCGCGGGAAGGTCACTCTGCAGCAGGAGATCGAAAAGGGACGTGGGTCCGCTCGCAAAGTCGCCGTTATCGGCGGCTCCGCTTGCGGTTTTTTCACCGCGGCGCTTCTAGCGCGCACCGGCTGCTCCGTGGAAGTTCTCGAGCGGTCTGAGAATCTCGATCCCGCGCCGCGCACGCTGATTGTCACCAACCACATGCGCACCTTGCTAGGCGAAGTGGGGGAGCGCGCGGTAATCAATGAAATCCGCAAATTTGAACTCTTCACCGACGGGCGCAGCGCGCAGGTTCCATTGGAACGGCCGGACCTGATCATTGAGCGCTCACGATTGATTCGCGGGCTTGCCGAGCAGGCGCAGAGCCAGGGCGCAAAAGTTTCGTTCGGCAATCGTTTCTTATCGCTTGAGAGCAACGGAAGCGGCTTGCGAGTAGGCGTTGAGCGCACGCGCGACGCTCGCACGGAGGAATTGCACGCCGACGTTGTAGTGGGAGCCGACGGAGCGCTCTCCCGCGTCGCGCAGGCCGCCGGATGGCCGCGCCAGCCGACCGTACCCCTGCTACAGGCCATCGTGCGGATTCCTTCAGACATGCCTTTGGACACGGTTCGCGTCTGGTTCATTCCGGATGACACACCCTACTTTTATTGGCTGATTCCTGAATCGCGCGAGCGCGCGGTGCTGGGCCTGATTGGTGAAGATGGGCAGGAAACGCGGCGCTGTCTCGAACGCTTCATGGAAAAGCGCGGGTTCACACCACTGGGATTCCAGGGCGCGCGCATTCCAGTATACGACCGCTGGACGCCGGTGGAACGCCGCGTCGGCGCGGGACGCGTATTCCTGGTCGGCGACGCAGCAGGGCAAGTGAAGGTATCGACCGTCGGAGGAATCGTCACCGGGCTCCGAGGGGCGCTCGGAGTGACCGAAGCGATCCTCAATGGAGGCGAAAGCCGCGAGCTTCGCTCATTGCGCCGCGAACTCGATTTGCACCTTCTGATCCGCCGTACCATCCACCAGTTCAAACAAGCCGACTATAGCCGCCTGGTCGATCTAATGAATACTTCGACGCGCCGGTCGCTGAGCCAGTACACGCGCGACGAGGCTGCGCGCGTTCTCTGGCACATCGCTCTCAGCCAGCCACGACTGCTTTTGCTGGGACTTCGGGGGTTGCTGTCTGGCGCGTCGATCCTGCCTAAGAATCGCAATTGATGAGTGCGGTCGTAACTCAATTTCATGCGGGTGAGTCCCGTTTATGGCGGGCCGCACGTTTAACCCTCACCCATGTGTCACCCGTGTCGGGGTTTACTGATCATCTTAAAGCATTTCCCCACCGCGCTTCCCCTTCACTACGTTCAGGGTAAGCGCGGTGGGCTACGTTGTTACGTCCCTCCAGGACTGCAGACGACACAGAATAGTTCATTGCCCAGTGAGGCGTTAGATGTTTCTCCGTGACGGATTGCGTTACACTCCAGCCGTTCCGGGGGCGATTCTCTGAGCCGCGAACCGGAAGGCGAGGTGAGGCATGTCCGACGTGCAGACGTCAGGGTTTGGAAAGGTATCTTCGGCGATCTTGGCCATTCGTTTTATGGTTGGCGGTGTGTTTTTTCTCGAGGGGATCAAGAAATTTATTTTTCCTGACCAGTGGGGAGCGGGGAGATTTGTGACGATTGGAATTCCCGCGCCGCACGTGATGGGACCATTTGTGGGTGCGGTGGAAATTATTTGTGGGCTGCTCGTGCTCGTGGGACTGCGCACGAGCCTCGCCGCGATTCCGCTGCTGGCGGTGATTTGCACGGCGATCGCCACTACTAAAATTCCCATCCTATTCAAGACAGGCTGGTGGCGCATGGAGGACGTTGCGCGAACCGATTACTGCATGTTTATGGGATCCATTTTCCTCGTGCTGGCGGGCTCGGGCTGCTTGTCGCTGGACCCATATTTTTCACGGGACAAACAGAAAACAAATGGTTGAGCTGCCGCAGAGCCCGGCCGCGACATCCGGCGGCGCCCAGCGTGCTTCCCTGACGGAACTGGCCTTGTTTTTTCTGCGCCTGGGAACGACGGCGTTTGGCGGGCCCGCGGCACATATCGCGATGATGGAAGATGAACTCATTCGCCGCCGCAAATGGTTGTCGCGCGAAAAATTTCTCGATCTGCTCGGCGCGAGCAACTTGATCCCCGGGCCCAGCTCGAGCGAACTCGCCATCCACATTGGGTATTTGCGCGCCGGATGGTTGGGGCTGGTGATAGGCGGCATCTGCTTCATTTTTCCCGCGGCAATTTTGGTGGCAGGCATCGCCTGGGCGTACGTGCGCTTCGGATATTTGCCGGAGGTGTCCGCGCTCCTTTATGGCGTGAAACCCGTCGTGGTCGCGCTCATCCTGCAAGCGTTGTGGGGACTCGGCCGCACGGCAGTCAAGAGCAGTCTGCTCGCGGCTGCAGGCGTGATTTGCGTTGCGCTCAGTTTTCTGGGTGTGAATGCGCTGTTGATCCTGGGCGCGACAGGAACGACTGTTGCCTGCGCTCATGCATTTCTTGGTGGGCGCAATAAACATGGTTGGGATGGCCGCGGCACATTCCTGTTGTTGCTGCGCAGCGTCCGTTTGAAATTGACGAAGCTTCTTTCCATTGCCGGCACAGGCACTGCAGCTGCGGCCGCGCCGAGCCTTGCGCCGGGAATGTGGGCGTTGTTTCTGGTTTTCTTGAAGATTGGATCTGTCGTATTCGGCAGCGGCTACGTGTTGCTCGCGTTTCTTAGGACCGATCTCGTGGTGCATCGAGCGTGGATCACTGACGCGCAACTTGTGGATGCGGTTGCCATCGGACAGGTGACGCCCGGACCGGTCTTCACGACGGCGACATTTCTCGGGTACCTGCTACGCGGGCCGGTGGGCGCGGCCGTCGCGACGATCGGGATATTTCTTCCGGCGTTCCTCCTGGTGGCCGTCAGCGGGCCGCTTGTTCCCTACATCCGGCGGTCGGCGACGGCGGGCGCGTTCCTCGACGGAGTAAATGTTGCGTCGCTGGCCTTGATGGCGGCGGTCAGTTACCAACTCGGGCGTGCCGCAATTGTAGATTGGGTGACTGTCGGCTTGGCCATCGCTGGCGCAATTTTGCTGCTGAGGTTCCGAATTAATTCGGCGTGGCTTGTTCTGGGAGGGGCGCTCGTTGGCATTGCTTCGCAGTTCATCCGTGGAGTCTAAATGGTCTCTTTGGCAGGCGCGTCCGGCTGTCGCGGTTTTATCCAGAAGTCGAGCCCGAGCCAGAAGCTATATGAGTGCCGCACCAGCGATAAGGATAGGATGATCGCGAAAGCCATCCAAAGTAGGATCTTCGCGTTGGTCGAGAGTCTGGTGAAGTCCTGAAATAGCAGTGAGACCAGGAAGAGTGTCACGACGCATCCGGTTGTGGCGACATAGTTGATAATCATGGCGCCGAGGTAGTATCCCTGCTCGGGAAAGTACGATAGACCGCACTCCGGGCAGTGGGAGAGCATGCGGAAAATTCCGCGGAAGAGACGGCCGCGCCCGCAATTAGGACAGCGCCAGTGCGCGGCGCGGCGGATGATCTGCGATAGTGGAGGTCGAGTCACGATATTCGGCGCTGTCGTTCAAGCGTCACGCAGCGCGGCGGAGCCGCGATCAAACTCAACTTCAGCGGCTAAAGCCGACTGAAAAAAACTTCGCTTCGGCCGGGCTGAAGTGTCTGTGTGGGAACTCGGATTGGGGGCGCTTTTGTAGCGTCGGCCTTTAGGCCGACACTGTAGATTCAAGCGCATGCCCGCCTGAAGGCGGGCGCTACATGTACTAAAACCCGGTTCTCACACAGACTTTGAAGCCCGGCCCTCCGAGGATATCCGAAACTTCTACGCGCGGCGCGACGAAATTGAGGATTAGCAGCGATGCTGTGGATTGCGAATCACGAAACTTTCGATGCGGGCATGATCGTTTGCGCGTCGTCGGGCTCGCAAATCCACGGCGTTACAATTTGTTCGGGGACACTTAGAGCAAAATGGACGGCGAAAGCTCCGATTGTCAGCCTTGGAAGGCCCGGAGAGGCGTGATAGTTTCTTTCACCTGGAAGCCCGAGATAGCAGAGCGAGAATAGAGATATGCCATTCGCACCCATAACAGGCGGGCAGATTCACTATCGTCTGAACGGCAATCAGGAATTGCCGGTGCTCGTGCTGTCGAATTCTTTGGGCACGGATCTTTCCATGTGGAATTCGCAAGTGCCGCCATTCACAGAACATTTCCGCGTGCTGCGGTACGACAGTTACGGCCATGGCGCTTCCACGTTTGCCTCCGGCGGATTCAGAATCGATAAACTCGGTCAAGATGTCATCGGATTGCTCGATCATCTGGAGATCGCGACCGTTTCTTTTTGTGGATTGTCCGTTGGCGGGCTTGTCGGCCAGTGGATGGGCCTCAACGCCGCGAAACGTGTGGGAAGACTGGTGTTGTGCAACACAGCGGCTCACATTGGAACCGCCGACGGATGGAACGCGCGCATTGACGCCGTAAATAAGGGAGGAATCCCTTCGATTTCAACGGGGATTCTCGAACGCTGGTTCACTCCGCCATTTCACGGGCGTGAGCCGGGCACGGTGGATCGCTTCCGAAAAATACTCGAAGCGACTCGGCCAGAGAGCTACGTTGCGACATGCGCGGCGATCCGCGACGCCGATTTGCGGGGCGAGGTTTCCAAGATTCGTGCGCAGACGCTTGTGATCACGGGCACGCAGGACAAGGCGACTCCGCCGGAGGGCGGACGGTATTTGGCCGAGCGCATCGCTGGGTCGAAATATGTCGAGCTCGATACGGCGCACTTGTCGAATGTGGAATTGCCGGAGCAATTTTCGGGGGAAGTTCTAAAATTTCTAACACTTGTCTCATAAATTCCGTGGGCGTGGCATGATCCACGCTTCAGGGGCTAAGGCCCAGTAATTATTGGCGTTTTGATGTCGCGGCTGAAGCCGCGACCCACAAAACCTATTTCTCAGATAGCTATTGATTCACTAGGGCGCGCGCTCCACGTGGAGCCCGCTAGAATTAGGAGAAGAGCCTATGGATGAGCGTGAGCGGTTTGTAAAAGGATTGGAAGTGCGGCGCGCCGTCCTCGGCGAGAAGCACGTGAACCGGTCGCTCGAGAAGAGTGATTCGTTCACCGAAGAATTTCAGGATCTAGTCACGCGGCATGCCTGGGGAGAGCTGTGGACCCGTCCGGGTCTCCCACGGCAAACGCGGAGCCTGATCACGCTGGCCATGTTGATCGCATTGAACCGCGGTGACGAAATCCGGCTGCACCTCCGAGGGGCCATAAATAACGGCGTTACGCGTGAGGAGATCAAGGAATTATTCTTGCACGCGGCGGTTTATTGCGGCGTCCCGGCGGCGAATTCTGCATTTCGGGCCGCCGAAGAGGTCTTCGCCGAGCAGGAACGGCACGCTTGACTTGAGCGGATGGCCTCCCGGCCGTAAGGGCTTTGGGGGAAGGTCGCGCGAAATTTCGCAAGCGTTGGAACGCGAAATTTCGTTCTCTGCTTTAGACTACGCAAGCAGATGCGCCGAATGCAAAAATGGCTAAGTCGAAGGCTCAAATGGATTTCGTGCGCGAATGGCAGCTTTCGGCCATCGGGCGGCGGCTGTTGCGGGAAGGCCGGCAATTTGCGACGGTGCGGCGAATTGTTGTTGCCGCACGAAAAGTTTTCGCTCAGCGGGGGCTTTCCGGCGCGCGAATGGACCAGATCGCGCGCACCGCGGGAGTCAACAAAGCACTTCCATACTATTATTTCCGCAATAAGGAAGAGCTGCATCGCTTCGTGCTCGAAACGATGATCGCCCAGGTTTGTGTCGCCATGGAATCGCCGGAAGTGCTTGCGATGCCGCCCACCGAACGCGTGTGCGCGCTGGTGAACACGACTTTTGATTTTGTCATGCGCAACCCGTCGTATCCGCGCTTGGTCCAGCGGGAAATGATGTCCGATCGTCGCCGGCTTCACTGGATGGTTGTCTCTTATCACCGGCCGTTGCACTTGCGGGTTGCGGAGACCATTCGGGAAGGTATCGCGCTCGGCCAATTTCGGCCGGTCGATCCGGACCAGACGGTTTTCACGATCTTCGGGATGATCCAGCTAACCCGAATTCACGGTAGCGAAACGAACTACCATGGCGCCGTGAATTCCAGCCTCGTAGCATCGCGACTCTCCCTGCTCACTAGACATCAAAATGTTTGCACCGCACATACATTTTTAGTTGCGGATCCGCCGCTCTATGGTGTGCTTTTCGGAATTTAACACAGAGAACGCGGAGAAAAGCCACAGAGGGCACTGAGAGTTTGACGGAGAGGGAGAGAAGGAGAGCCATAGACGATGTAGGGAATGGATCTGTTTCTCTGTGCAAATAGCCGTCGCAGTGTTTGCCCGGCTTGCACATTGTGGGTTGCGAGTCAGCCGCGCTGCGGTCTCCGGTTTTATTGTGGCGAGAAGCGCCTTGACACCGCGAAGGTCCTGCGCCTAAGATTCCACGATAAATTAAATCGATTCTTAAAACTGAGCCGTATTATTAAAGACAGGCCGCGGCATCGCTGCCCTTCCATCCGTACACAGCACGGCGGAGCCGCAACCAAATTCGATTTCAGCGACTGAAAGCAACTTCGCTTCGGCCGGGCTGATGGTTCTGGAGACTCACCACAAGAGCCCGGCCCTCCGGAGATTTCCGGACATTCTACGCGCGGTGCGATGAAATTGAGGTTTAGCAGCACAGGGAGGTTATCGTGGTTCGGAGAGTTCTATTTTTCCTGGGTGTGCTCGGTCTCTTCCCGATTTTTTCATCGCCCCTTCGCGCGCAGCAACCCAAGCCAAACAATCCTCTGACAGACACGCAAAAAGAGGGCCGGCGAATTTTCCAGCAACGGTGCGCCGTCTGCCACACGCCTCCGACGGTCATCGCCAAGCGATATGGGCCCGCTTTGTATAAGGAAATCGTGGAGGACAACGAAGACACGATTCGTGACACGATCCTGGAAGGCCGCGAAGCTTTGATGCCGGGCTTTAAGTATGGGCTGACGCGGCCGGAGATCGATTCCATTATTGAGTATCTAAAGACGGTGAAGCGGCCCTCTTCCCGGCCCAACAACAATCAGCCCGCGGACAATCCTGAACAATCCTCGGGCGGTGAGACAAATTAGGGAGGAATCATGGCGAGCACGAAGCGATTCCGCGCGGTGGCGGTGATGGTTGGGTTGAGTTTGGGATTGGCGATTTTCGCGGCGAGTGCGAGGACCGCGCCACCACAACAAAATGGCGTTTTACTGGCGGGTTCCGTGAAGTCCGAATCCGGTGAGAAGATGGCCGGCGTGACGGTGTCCGCCAAAGGCATAGGCCATACGATCACGACGAGCGTGTTCACTGACGAAGCGGGTGATTTCTATTTTCCTCGATTGGCAGCGGGAAAATACCGCGTCTGGGCCCAGGCGGAGGGATTTGACGCCGGGCGGGTGGAAGTTGATCTCGCCGGAGCCTTCCTGCATCAAGACTTCGCCTTGAAGACCACGGAGGATGTCGTCAAACAAATGACGGGCCAGGAATATATCACTTCCTTGCCGGAAGACACTTCGCAGCATCGCCTGATGAAAGACGTTTTCTACAATACCTGCACCGGCTGCCACGAGCCGAACTACATTTTGCAGAACCGATTTGATGAAAAGGGCTGGGAAGCGATTCTCAACCTGATGTCCAAGGTTCGGAACGGTGGCGGCGAATACGGCGGCTTGGACCAGGAGCCTTTCCCGGTCATGATTTATTACAAGAAACAACTGGCGGCGTATCTGGCGGAAATGCGTGGCCCCGGCCCATCGCCGATGCAGATCAAGCTTCGCGCGCGTCCCACGGGAGAGGCAGCGAGAGCCGTGGTTACCGAATACAGCATCCCCGTCGTCGATGCCGACCCGCTGGCCACGAACGATGGTTTCCCGACCAATGATGGAACCGACTGGTCGCTGGGGACCCCGTCCGCGCTGAATAGTTCGCGTGGCCTGCACGACTCGCAAATGGACATGAACGGGAACATTTGGTTCACGACGTCGGAGCCGAGTTTTGCTCGCACGGTCAGCATGTTGGACACAAAATCGGGGAAAGTTACAAACATAAAAGTGCCAAGCATCAATGGGTTGGCTGCCCCGACGCACGGCCTTACGATGGATCAGAAAGGCATACTGTGGGCCACGGTGATCGGCGCACCTGCCGGAGGCGGCGGGAGCCTGCTTCGAGTTGAACCGAACACGATGAAATATGACGTTTTCCCGCCCCCCAAGGGTTCGAGTGGCGCGGGCACCAGCATTGATGTGGACGCGAAAGGAAACGTCTGGGCAACCACTAGTTCCGGGGCGCTACGGTTCGATCCGAGCACTCATGAATATAAGGAATACAACTCCCCCACGCCGACTGATAATGGGCCGGGCGGGTCGTACGGAATCGCCGCGGACCGCCAGGGCAACGGTTGGTGGACGCAAATTAACATCGACCGCGTGAACAGGGCCGATGTCGAGACTGGAAAGACGCTGGAGTTTAAGGTGCCACCGCGAACTGCCCGAGCGGATGGAGTGATCACGGACGCAGACCGGAAGCTTTACAAACTGGCAGGTGTCGAGTTGACAGATTTCTCCGGGTTCTGGTCGCAAGGGCCGCGCCGGATGGGAGCTGACAAAAACGGCGATGTGGTTTGGGTTTGCGACTATTGGGGCGGCAACCTGATGAAATACGACATTCGCACTCTCAAGACGACCCTCTATAAGTATCCGACGCCGGAATCCGCGCCCTATGATGCGTCTGTCGACAAGAGCCATAACGTGTGGGTCAATCTGACCAACGGCGACTCGGTGGCCAAATTCGACCCCAAGACTGAGAAATGGACTGAGTACCCGTTGCCGACGCGCGGAATCAACTTACGCCACATTTCCCTCGATGAGCGGACGGGGACGACGCAGATCATCGTGGGGTATACGCGCAACAGCATGATTGCCCGCATGCAGGTGCGGACCAAGGAAGAGCTGCAGATGCTGAAGGCGCAGGCGCTGGAACTTTCGGCACGGGCAAATAAGTAGAGTTTGTCTCCTAACCCCGGCGTAGATTGATCTGCGCTTGAGGGGCTAAAGCCCAGTTTTTATGGCGTTTTGATGTCGCGGCTGGACAGTTTGCGGAAAAAATCATTTTGGTTGTCATTCTGAGCGGAGCGAAAAATCCCTCCTGATTCTATACTTAGGCCTAAGAGAGATTCTTCGCGCAAAATCGGCGCTCAGAATGACAGGATTCCTCTTTTTTCAACAACCTGTGAAGCCGCGACCCACAAAGCTTTTTTATGAGATGGGTTATGGCAATAAAGTTCGGCTAAAATCAACTCAATTGGAATAAGTTGCGGTCCCCGATGGATGGAGAACGCGACCCACTGTGGAGTTTGTATGAAAAACACTTTTTGCCGAGAAGCTAATCTTAATGGACGAAGGTTCACACGGCGCGAGCTGTTGAGTTTGGCCATGGCTACGGCTGGGGTCTTCTTATCCACAAGTTATTTTTTGGATTTGAGCGGATGGGCCGCCGGTGCGAAGTCTGCACAAGAGGCACAATTGGCCAACGTTGACGCGGCGACGGTTCAATACGATTCGGGCGGGCTCAAAATAGATGCTTACGTGGCAAAGCCGAAGGGCGGAGGAAAGAATCCCGCTGTCATTGTAATCCATGACAATCAGGGCCTGAACGATCCCATGCGCGAAGTAACGAGGCAGTTTGCCGCGGCGGGTTTTGTGGCGATGGCTCCGGACCTGGCGTCGCGTCTTGGCGCGCAGAAGGCGTCCGGGCAAGTGATGCAGGCGATCAATCAACTTTCGCCGACTCTGACCGTGCAGGATTTAAGGGCCGCCTTCGCTTATTTGCAAAAGGACCCGGACATCGATCCCGCCAAGATTTCCGCGGTCGGTTTTGGGTGGGGGGGCTGGCGGAGCTTCATGCTGGCAACGTCGGTCCCCGAGCTGTACCGAGCCGTCGTCTACAGCGGGGCCACACCAACGCAGGGTTTTGAAAACGTCCATGCGCCCGTTCTCGGAAATTATGCGCAATACGATTTTCGCGTTACTGGCAACGCGATATGGACCGAAAAAACGATGCATGATGCGGGAAAGGAATTCACTTATTACGTGTATCCCAGCGTCTATCATGCGTTCTACAGCGCGGGCCCGCAATATAACGCCGATGCCGCCAAGCTTGCTTGGACGAGAACTTTGGATTTCTTGAAGAAGTAGTTCGCCGGCTAGAACCTGTCCCATAAATCTAAGCAAACGTAGCGTGATGCACGCTTCAGGGGCTAAAGCCCAGTTTTTATTGGCGTTTTGATGTCGCGGCTGAAGCCGCGACCCACAAAGCCCATTGAACCCGCGACCCACGATGCCTATTTATTAGATTGCTTGTAGCCTAAGCTTTTTGCAGCGACTCCAGGGCTTCCCCTGTCGATTTCTCGATGTCGGCGTGCAGGCTGTTGCCGTGAGCGTCCATCGTCACGATCGCCGCGAAGTTTTTCACGCGAATGTGCCACATCGCTTCGGGAATTCCGAACTCCATTAACTCGACGCCCAGCACTTTTTCCACCGTGCGGGCGTAGTACTGCGCGGCCCCGCCAATCCCATTCAAATAGACTGCGCCGAATTCCTTGAGCGCAGCAGAGGTTTTCGCTCCCATCCCGCCTTTGCCAATTACCGCTCGTATACCATACTTCTTGATTACATCAGCCTGATAGGGCTCTTCGCGGATGCTCGTCGTCGGGCCGGCGGCCTTCACCGTCCACTCGCCGCCTTGCTTCAGCATCACCGGGCCGCAGTGGTAGAGCACGCAACCGTTCAAATCCACAGGCGGCGGGTTCTTCATCAGGTAGGCGTGCACGTTGTCGCGGCCTGTGTACATCTCGCCGTTGATCAGAACCAGATCGCCCACTTTCAGGGCGCGCATCTGCGCTTCCGTCAAAGGCGGCGTCAGGACGACTTCGCGGCCCGTCAGAGTGAAACCCGCGCCGCGCGCCATGCGTTCTACCGGCCGCGAAGGATCGCGGTACAGCCACCGGGTAATTGCGCCGGTGGTTGCATCAAGGCGCACGCCCAGGCGGCGAAATGCCCAACAATCGTAGGCCACCGATACGAAGAAGCTCGCAGGGAGCCGATTTGCGGCGGTAATCTTGCACCCGATCAGTGAAGCTTTGCCACCGAAACCCATGGCACCCACGCCCAGCTTGTTGGCCTCCTCCATGATTTCGGCTTCGAGCTTGGCCAGCGCGGGATTGGCATTTACATCATCGAGCGTCCGGAAAAGTTGCCCCTTCGCTAAATCGTAGCCGTGGGAGCGATCGCTGCCGATGCAAACGCCAACGGCGCCGGGCGCGCAGCCCTGTCCCTGCGCCTGCCACACCGCGTGCAGGATGCATTTGCGGACACCTTCCAGATCGCGGTCGGCGCGGCCCAGGTGGTCCAGAGTGCATGGCACCGAATATTGAATGTTCTTGTTTTCGCAGCCGCCGCCTTTGAGAATTAATTTGACCTCAATCTCGTCCTGTTCCCATTGCTCGAAGTGCACAACCGGCGTCTCGTCGCCTAGGTTGTTGCCGCTGTTCTTCCCCGTGAGAGAGTCCACGGAATTGGGACGCAACTTGCCGAGTCGAGTCGCTTCGGCGATGGCGTCGAGAATCGCCTTCTTGAGGCGGATCTGGTTCACGCCTACAGGCGTGTGAATCACAAAGGTCGGCATGCCGGTATCCTGGCAAATCGGACCCGTGTCGTCTGTGGCCATGTCCACGTTGGACAAAATAATGTCGAGCGCCTGGGAGGATTGCGTCCCCGGGGTTTCGCCGCCGGCCGCAATCGCCATCGCCGCGCGTACGTCGGGGGGAAGGTTTGTGGACGTCTGGGTGATGAGTTCCAACAAGCTGCCGGCAAGGAATTCCATTGCGTTATCTCCTCAAGTCAACTCTTCACTTCTCCTGTAAGGCCAGGACCTCACCAACCAGACTACTACATTTGTTCGAGCGGAGCGGTAGGTAGCTTTTGGTGATGGATTCAAAGTATCTCAAATTCAGGATTTGAATTCCACAGCGTGACACGCAGGCGGAATATGTAAGGCACTCGAACCTCGAGCCTATCTCATAAATCGGTCCGTAGCAGGTTTCTCCGATTGAGAACTCCGCCGCGTTGACGCGCCAAGGGCGCGGAGCATTCCAGCCCGGGGCAACGCCCCGGGAACGTGTCCGAGATACGTCCTCCGCCTTGCAAGGGCGGTGGGGATTCCTGCGCCCTTGCAGGGCGCACCGATCGATTCCGAAACCCAGGGCGTTGCCCTGGGCTACCATGCGGCGGCGCCTTCAGCGCCGGAACCAAAGTTGTATAAACCCGAATTCAGGAGTTTTGATGGTTGGCCATTTATGAGATGGCTTCCCGTCACTCTAGCTACGTGTTCCAACCCGGCGCAGAGTCATCGATCATTGAGAATATGCGGCATTGTTTTCGTGCGGGTCAATTCAAATGTACCAATGTGAAACTGCCCACGGTATTCCATTGTTGGGAGATTGCCGTGCATTCGGAGGAGTGGCTGGGGCTCAATTCAGATGCATCTCCAGCGAAACCAACGAGTGAAAATGGCGTCGCAAATGCTCCGTCATGTTTGCAACCGGCCGAAGTTTATTCAAGGCGGAAGAGGCGTCGAAATGATAGGCAGCCACAGAGAGCGACGAAGATCGAGACGGTTCATTGTGGTACGGCGCTTGCAATGGATAGCGATCTTGCTGGTGGTTTGCTTTTTCGGGTGGCTTGCATTGCCGCGCATCGCTTACGTCAGCACGTTGAGTGACGCGCCGCTTGCAGGCGCTCCTTGAAAGCGCTAACTTGTTATTGTGATGCATTCAGATTCAGATAGCGTCATTCGGGCTGAAACCAGAGCGCAGGGATTGAGGATCAAGAGAAATAACCTGGTCGCGGCGCTCCTTTCTGGTTTGATGTTGGTATTCATCTCGATAAAGTTTGTTGCTCCTTCCCGTGCCGGTTTCTTGTTCGGATTGCTGGTTGGCTTTGTCTACGCGAACGGATTTGAATACTGCTTGCACAGGTTCTTATTGCACTGTGGGCAGGGGCTTTTCTCCCACCAGCATATGGTGCATCACACGACATTGAAGTCGCCCGATGCGGCTCGATATGTAAATTTCTCGAGCAGTCCTTGGGGTGTCGTGGCGCTTTTTTGCGCGAATGCGTTGCCCTTCTTGGTGCTCGAACGGATATTCAAGAATGGCTGGGTCGCCGGCGCATTCGTAAGTTTTGCTCTCTACTACATCGCCTTTGAAGAGATTCACTGGCGGACTCACATGGGTGGATGGCTGCCTGCGTGGCTCGCGCCTGCGGCAAGGCATCACCTGCGACACCACGCTGACGATACGGGACATTTCAATGTGTTCCTGCCAATGTTCGATCGGATTGTATGGCAAGTATCGAGCGGCGGCCCGCACACTCGCGTCCGGCGAGAACTACGCTAATTCTTTCCTGAATACATGCGAGGTCAGTAGGGACTAATCGTGACTGGAGGCAGCGGCGACCGCGCTCTTTTCTTTTTCTTGCAGCAGAGGGCAGTCTGGTGGCAGCAGGGCCAGCTTTTTCTGGATGATCTTGTCCGAGTATTTCGCCAAATAGTGAACGATGGTTTCGATACGAATTTTGATGCCGCCGGCCGGCTTCGTGGAATCGAGATCTCCGAATTTAAAGA
>WNGO01001663.1_pt1 | contig 14362 bp, 13 predicted proteins | sample 5400511 | NCBI WGS metagenome assembly WNGO01 (sample SAMN13153380, study PRJNA577476) | soil metagenome | isolation source: 20 cm soil or saprolite under Garry oak tree replicate 2 | place: USA:California | collected 2016-06-15
TTGGGGTCGGCTCGATGCGACACGAAGATGTCGGTCGCGCCACCTCCTCTGCTGCTCGCGAAAAAGAGCAAGTGGCCGTCGCGGGACAGATTGGGTGCGAAATCGGCGCCCGCACTGTTGATCGGCGAGCCCAGGTTCGCGGGGGCCTGCCAGGCGCAGGCGAAGTCGTCCGGATCGGTGCAGGCGCGCTGCGCCACCCAGATGTCGAGCGGCCCGGATCCGCCGGGTCGGTTCGACGAGAAGTAGAGGCTGAGACCGTCTCGCGCGAGCGTGGCGTTTTGCTCGTTGGAGGACGAGTTGACGACGGGGCCAAGGTTCACCGGCTCGGACCACTCCGAGTTGGCGAAGGACATGGCCTGGACCTTGACCGCGACCGGATCGGACTCCACTCGACAGGCTGCGAGCAGGACGAACGGCGCCAGCAAAGCGGCTCTGCAAATCGCTGCGGTTGTCATGCGGCCTCCTCTCACCCGTTTGTCCTCTCACACACCCATCGCCGGATGCACGATCGGTACGATGCGCATGCTCCGTTAGACGGACTCGAACGGGAGAGTTGCTACAGGTCTCCCGCCCGGATGCCGGCTTGCTCAAAGCGCTGCCGCAACGTGCCGAGCGCGCGGTACACGCGATTGTAGAGCGCTTTGGAATTCGGGAGACCGAGAAGATGGGCAGCCTCGGCCGCCGGACGGCCGTCCATGACGTACAGCTCGACCGCCTGCCGCTCTTCAGCGCCAAGCGAACGAAGGGCCTGGGTCAGCCGGTCGCTGCGTTCCACGGTGACCCCGGTGGATGCCCGTGCGGGTTCGGGACCGGGAGGGGGGCCGAGCTCCCGTAGCACGCGCCCTCTCCGCCCCACAGTCGCCGCCTTGTAGGCCTCCCGCAGCTCGACGAGGAATGAGCCGAAGGGGAGGGTTGGGGCGTCGCGTGCGCGGAGCTCCTCGTAGGCCTCGACACCGCTGCGATGCTCGAGGAAGACCAGCTGGAAGATGCGGCGCCGCAGCGGCGGAAGACCGTCCGCCAGGGCGGACAGGCGCCGCCGACCGTCGCGGTGTCGGAACCAGTCGACCGTCAGGTGGCGAACCACGGTCACCAGCCAGGTGGAAAAGCGCGCGCCGCGCATCGGCTGCTCCGCGTAACAGCGCAACCGCGCCAGATCGTCCTCGCGCAGGGCCTCACACACCCGCGCGAAGACGTCCATCACGTCGTCGTAGTCCTGAGCGTAGTGGCGGATGGCCGAGAAGATGAGGCGGCGATAGCGGCCAAGGAGCAGGTCCCACGCGATGTCGGGATGACCCGCCTCGAGCGGAGGGATCCACGATTCCACCAAGCCACCTCCGATGCGCGCGCACGAAAACCGTCTCGTGTGGCGCGATGCTCCGTGAGACGGACGGTGAGAACCGAGTTGCTCAGCCCCGCTCGGGCGCTGACTAGGGCCGTATCACCCGCACAATCCGCCCGGACCGATCGACGACCCGGATCGGCAGCTTCAGAATGTCGTCGCCGAGCGATTGCGCCGCTCCCCCTCTGCTGGCGCGGAGCGCGAATACCAGGCTGAACGGGTCCGCGCCGGCGTAGTTGACCGTATAGGCCATATCCCCCATCGATGCCACCGTGACGACGCTCAAGAGGTTTGCGACGCCCCCGTTGAGGAAACCCGTCATGAGCTCGGTGCCGAAGACCGACTCGCGCCAGTGGCTGTCGATGGTCCCCCCGCCGCCGAGTTTCTCGACTGGTACCTTCGCGCTCGCCGTGTACTCCGGTGCGCTGATGCGATCGAACGCCGCGACCGCCTGCGGGCCCACGAAGTGAGGGTCGCTGCCGCCCGCGGACGCGGGGTCCGCCAGCAGCCCCAACGGTCCCCAAATCGTTCCGAAGCCCAGGACGTGCCCCATTTCGTGGAGGATCACCTCGTCGAACTGGCCCGCGCTTTCGAGATTCGCGACGTCCGCGGTGTCGAACCGCATGACGCCGATCAGCGGGAGGTAGCCCGGCAGACGAATGAAACACGGTCCCGCCTGGCCCAGGATCTTGCCCGGACCGTCGATCGAGTCGAGCACCGCAAAGATCACGAGATCGTCGATCGTCTCATTCAAGGCTGGCGTGCCCGGCACGCACGAGCCAGCGGGGAAGGTGGCAGGGTCGACGGTGATATTCGGCACGTCGCCGTAGACCAGCAGCTCCCATTTCGCCGCGGCGTTGTCGAAGACCTGCTTCCGGCTGGGGGAAATCGGCTTCAAGTACCGGATGTCGATGTGATACAGAGCGGTTACCCCGGTGCTCGTGAGGGTCACAGGATTCCCCGCGAGCCCGGCCGGCGCCGCGGTGGCGGTGAGCGAGTTGTTCCCGAGCAGCACGGACCAGCTGCCGACTTGCGCCACGCCATTGAGGGCCGTCACGGCGTTTTCACCGGTAACGCTCCCACCGCCGGAGCTCACGGCGAAGCTGACTCCGACGCCCCCAACTGGATTGCCTGTCGCATCACGCACGACCACGCCGGGCGAAATGTTGAGCGGGAAGCTGGCGAGGCCCGTCTGCTGGTCCCCTACGAAGGCCACCACGCTCGCGGGCGCCCCGGGTGCCGTCGACGTCGCGGTGAAACCCACCGGGTTCCCCGCGACACCCGTTCCGGAAACCGTGGCAGTGAGCGCCTGCGGCCCGGCGGGTCCCAAGCTCCAGCCTCCAACAGCGGCGACCCCTTTGGCGTCTGTGCTCTGGAACGCCCCCGTGACAACGCCTCCACCTCCCGTCACCGCAAACGTCACGCTGGCTCCGCGCTTGACATTGCCGTAGCCGTCGTGCACGAGCACGGCGGGCGCAACTGTGAGCGGCGTGCCCTGGGGTGCGGTCTGGCCGTTTCCAGCCTGCAGCTCGACGGTCGCCGCCGGGCCAGCTATGGCGCTTGCAGTGAACGCGAGCGCTGGGAGTGTGCCGTCCGCGATTGAGGCGGTCAGCGCTTGGGGCGCTCCGGCCACGGTTCCGAGCGTCCAGGAGACCGTGGCGGTCCCGGTGCCAGTCGTTACCGCGGTCCCGCTACTCACGGCGCCGCCGCCCTGAGTCACCGCGAAGGTGACCGGCACACCGGCGATGCCGTTGCCGAGAGGGTCGGTGACCCGGGCGGCGATCGGTTGCAGCAGCGCGGCTCCGACTGCACCGGTTTGGAAATCGCCGCCGGCCTTGAAGAATCCCTGGGTTGCCTGCGCTACCGTCACCTGGACCGACCCGTGCGCGCTCGCGGCAGTCGCGACGATTTGTGTCGTTCCGTTCCCGACGGTGGTCACAAGCCCGGTCGCGCTCACCGACGCGATGGTGGCGCTGCCCGTGGACCAGATCACGGTCGCCTGCTGCATCGCTTCACCGTGCTGATCGAGCACGGCGGCCGACAGTTGGCTTTGCGCGCCGAGCGCTGAGAAGCTCAGGCTCGCCGGCGTCACGAGCACGGTCGTGGGGGTGGGCACAAAGGGCTCCGTGCCTTTGCACGCGGCGAGCGCCAGCACGCCCAACCAGAACGCCCCTCCATACGCTCTATTGATGTGCGCCATTTCCTTGATGGGGTCGGCCGGAAGAATATGGAGTCCCTCGGTGGATGCGTCGAGCTACGGGATCGACATCCAGAGATACAAGGCCGCCGCGAGAATGAGCGGCGCCGAATACACCCCCGGCATCGGCCTCCTCATGTAGACCGACCCTACCAGGTGGAGCAGGCCGTTCCCCGCCATGATCAGCCCGAACGCGTAGCCGAGCGGTTTCATCCACGCCGCGCCCCGGAACGCGAACGGCGTCAGGCTCGCGAGCACGAGCACCGCCACGACGAGCCCGGTGAGCCAGACGCGAAACGTGAATGTGGGGAGAGGAAGGAAGCGGAACCGTGTCCTGATGGCACGCACCGCGGGGTTGTAGACGGAAAGGAAGTCCGTGAGGGCCTCGTCCACCACGTGAATCGCGAATGCCGCGCACAGGACGAGCCAGGCGACGCCGAAGCGGGACGCGACGTCAGCGACCAGTCAGCCGCACCACCCCGAACACGAGACCGACTGTCGTGACCGCCTGCCCGACCCAAAACAGGAACATCCAGCGGATGATGCGTGTCTCGAAGGCAGACATCCGAGCGTCCAGCCGAGCTTCCAGCGCTGTCAGGGCCGCTTTCACCTCCGCTCGGAGCTGCTCGATCTTCGCGTCCAGCTGCGCCGCACGCTGTTCCAGCCTCGCGTCAAAGCGGGCGAAGTTGACCTCGTTCAGCTCGCGCAGGTCCGATCTATACGTGGCGTCCACCTTGTTGAACCAATCCACGAGCTCGTTCGTGATGTCGTCACCAAATTTCTCGTAGAACTTCCTCGACAGCTTGGCCGTCACCGGCATCGAGCACTCCCCTAATGTCCCGGCGACAGTGTAAGGGTACGCTCGGCTACTCTCGTAGGCAATCCGTTGCGGTGAGGATCGTATTCGTGCGCTCTAGCAACAGCGCACGCCCTTGCCCTTCGACTCAAAGAACTGATCCACGTATTCCCGCTCGGTGAGCCGCGGCGGATGCCCTGCTTCGCGACAGTGCTCGAGATACGCCTCATAGTCCGGCATGCCGAACATCCGTCGCACGGCCCGACGCCAGCCTTTGCCGCCCTCTGCCGCCTTCTGCGGCGCTCTGCCGCCCTCAATCTCCCGCATATGCCCTCTCCACATACGCGGCCTCGTGCACCATCGCCGCCTTCCGCTTGGACAAGACCAGCCACCACTCCCGGACCGACGTGACGATCAGCACGGTCACCACCGTCATGAACAGCAGGGCCACGAACGTGTTCAGTCGGTCGTTGAAGACGAGCCGCCCCGCGTCGGGGTTGGTCGATCCTACGAGCGACGCCGCGTGCGCGAGGAAGCCGCGGCGCGGATCGGCCGAGAACACCTTCTGCCAGCCGGCGGTCATCGTGACCGTCACGAGCCACGCGAGCGGCCCCGCCGTCACCCACGCGTAGCGCCCCCGACCCATCTTGATCAGGATCGTGGTGCCCACGCACAGTGCCACGGCGGCGAGCAGCTGGTTCGAGATCCCGAACAGGGGCCACAGCGAGTTGATGCCGCCGAGCGGGTCCACCACGCCCTGATATAAGAAGTACCCCCACCCCGCCACGATCACGGCGCTCGACGCGATCACGCTGGGATACCACGACGTCTCGCCGAAGCGCGGCCAGACGTGCCCCACGATCTCCTGCAGCATGAAGCGTCCCACCCGCGTGCCCGTGTCGATGGTCGTGAGGATGAACAGCCCTTCGAACATGATGGCGAAGTGATACCACAGGGCGTCGAGCGTTTTGCCGCCGAGGACGCTCGTGGCGCTCGCGAAGATCTGGGCCATCCCCACCGCGAGCGACGGTGCCCCGCCCGAGCGGGCCACCAGCGTGGTCTCGCCCATGCGCGCCGCGAGGGCGTGCATCGTCTCGGGCGTCACCACGAACCCGGCTTGCGAAAGCGCCTGAGACGCCTGCGCCAGTGCCGCCGGCGTCGTGTTCATCGCGAAATACACGCCCGGGTCGAGGGTGCACGCCGCGATCATCGCCATCACCCCGACGAACGATTCCGTCAGCATGCCGCCGTAGCCGATGAACCGGGCGTCGGACTCGCGGGCGATCATCTTGGGGGTCGTACCGGACGCGACGAGCGAGTGGAATCCCGAAATCGCGCCGCACGCGATCGTGATGAACGCGAACGGGAACAGCTTGCCCGCGAACACCGGCCCCTCGCCCGCGGCGAAGGGCGTCAACGCGGGCATGCGAAGCGGCGGCAGGATGACGAGGATCGCGAGGCCGAGCACCAGGATGGTGGTGATCTTCAGAAATGTCGAGAGATAATCGCGCGGGCAGAGCAGCATCCACACAGGGAGCACGGACGCGAGGAAGCCGTAGGCAACCATCATCCCCGTGAGGGCCGTGGCGCTGTGAGTAAACGCGGGGGCGAGGCGGGGGTCGCCCGCGACCCACCCGCCCGCCACCAGCGCGCCCAGCAGCAGGACGGCACCCACGGCCGACGCCTCTCCCACCTTCCCGGGCCGCCATTGCTTCATCCACCAGCCCATCAGGAGCGCGATCGGCACGGTGCAGGCGATCGTGAATAGTCCCCAGGGCGACCCCTTGAGCGCGTTCACCACGATGAGGGCGAGCACCGCGAGCAGGATGATCATGATGAACAGCACGGCGAGCATCGCCGTGGCTCCGGCCGCCGGATTCACCTCTTCCTTGGCCATCTGGCCGAGCGACTTGCCGTCCCGGCGCAGCGAGCAGAACAGGATCGTGAAGTCCTGCACCGCCCCGCCCAACACGACGCCGATGACGAGCCACAGCGTCCCCGGAAGGAAGCCGAACTGGGCAGCCAGGACGGGGCCCACGAGCGGCCCGGCGCCGGCGATCGCGGCGAAATGGTGCCCGTACAGCACCCACTTGTTCGTAGGGACGTAGTCGCGACCATTGTTGAATCGCTCAGCCGGGGTGGCGCGGCGGTCGTCTAGCCCGAACACCCGGTGAGCGAGGAACTTGCTGTAGAAGCGGTACGCGACGGCGTAGGTGCAAACGGCCGCGGTGAGGAGCCAGGCGGCGTTCACCATCTCGCCCCGCGACAGCGCGAGCACGGCGAAGCCAAGGGCGCCCAGGGCGGCGATCCCCCCCCAGGCGAGCACCGAGGCAAGCCGGTTCATGGGGCGTAAGTTACGCCGTGCCTTGCCGATGTTCAATTTCGAACATAGGTTCGAAAGCTTGACGCGTATTGCTCCCTGGGTCATGGCGCCGCGCGACGCGACGCAGGTCGGAGCGCCGGCAACCGAGACTCGTCCCGACCCCCGTCGCCTGGCGGAGACCGTGCAAGGCCGGGTCGCGGTGGTCACAGGCGGGGCCACGGGCCTCGGCCGGGCGACGGCTCTGGAGTTCGCGCAGCGCGGCACCGCGGTCGCGATCAACTACGTAGACCTCCCGGACCGCGACGTCGCCGCCCAGGCACTCCTCACCGAAACCGCCATCCGCGCGCTGGGCGTGCCGGTGTACTGCGCGCGCTGCGACGTGCGCAACCGGGACGAGGTCGAGAAGTTCGTCACCGCGGTCCGGGAGCGCCTGGGCGGCGTCCACTATCTCGTGAACAACGCGGGTGTCACGCACGACGGTGCGCTCTGGCGCCTCACGCCCGAGGCGTGGCAGGAGGTCATGGATACCAACGTCACGGGCGCCTTCAACTGCATCCAGGCAGTCGCCGGCCCCATGCGCGCGCAGCGTTACGGCAAGATCGTGAACATCGCGAGTCACCAGGCATTCCGGCCTGGCTTCGGCATCGCGAACTACGCCGCGAGCAAGGCGGCCCTGATCGGGCTCACGCGATCGGCGGCGGTCGACCTCGGGCCGTCCAACGTGAACGTGAACGCCGTCGCGCCGGGATTCGTCAAGACCGATCTCCTCGCGACCCTGCCGCGCGAAGTGCTCGAGCGCGCCGAGCACGAGTCGGTGCTCGGGCGCGTCGCCGAACCCGACGACGTGGCTCACGTGATCGCTTTCCTGTGCAGCGAGGCGGCGCGCCACATCACCGGTCAGGTCATCGTCGTTGACGGGGGTCTGACGCTGGCTTCTTGAAAATGCGCGGCGCGCAAACGATATTGCGCGCCGTGACTAATCCCTTGCAAATCAAAAACTTAGTGCGTGGTGCGTGGTGCGTGGTTTGCACCCTGACGCTGGTGGGCTGCGGCGGCCGGCAGCACGCGCAGGGGCCCGAGCCCACCGCGCCCCTCCCCACGGCGGGAATCGCGGCGCAACCGGTGGCCGTGCTCCCGCTCACGCTGGTCGCGGCCGAAGACTCGCTGCACTGGGAGAAGGTCCTGAGCGAGCGTCGCACGGTACTCACGCGGTGCGACAGCATCATCGCCGCGTTGCTCAAGGAACGCGCGCCGGAGGTGAACTGGGTGTTGCCCGACGAGCTGCGGCGCATCGCGCATCGGTCGCCTGGCATTGCGCCTTCGCCCGACCAGATGGGAAGCGCGATCCTGTTCCGGGGGACGATGGCAAAGCCGGAAATGGTACCCGACCCGCTCCGGAGCGAGCTGCGGACGCTCGCGGCGCTGGCCGGTGGCGGACGATTCGCGCTCATTCCGGCGGGATTGGCGTACAAGCGATCCAAGACGCCAGGCGGCGTCGCCACGGCGGAGCTGACCGTCGTCATTGCGGACGTGCGGAGCGGTCGCGTGGGCTTTCGGACCGTGGCGCGGGGCGAGGGTGGCGACCCGTGGACCGCGCTCACCAAGGCGATGAAAAACCTCACGCCCGGATTGCCGTGACGCGCGAGGCGACCCTCATCGCCGGCGACGGAATCGGCCCCGAGATCACCACTGCGACTCTGCACGTCCTCGATGCGCTCGGGGTCGCCTTCGATTGGGATGAGCAGTACGGCGGGATGAGCGCGGTGGACCGGGCGGGGACCCCGCTCCCCGACGCCACCCTCGATTCGATCCGGCGCACCGGACTGGCTCTCAAGGGTCCGCTGACCACACCGGTGGGCGATGGGTACCGGTCGGTGAACGTGGCGCTGCGCCAGGAGTTCGAGCTGTATGCGAACGTGCGACCGGTCAAATCGATCGTGCCGGGCGGCCGCTATACCAACGTCGACCTGGTCGTCATTCGTGAAAACACGGAGGGCATGTACGTCGGATTCGATCGTACCTTCAAGGTTGGTAACGATCCCAAGGCACTGGCCCAGGCGATGTCGGTCATGACGCGTGACGGGTGCCGGCGGATCGTGCGGTACGCGTTCGAATACGCGCGGCGGAACGACCGCCGCAAAGTGACCGTCGTCCACAAGGCGAATATTCTCAAGGCGACATCCGGATTGTTTCTCGAAACCGCGAAATTGATCGCCAAGGAGTACGAGGGACAAATCGCCTCCGATGAGAAGATCGTGGACAACGCTGCCATGCAGCTGGTGATCAATCCGGCCCAGTTCGACGTGATCGTCACGACCAACCTGTTCGGGGACATCCTTTCCGATGAGGCCTCGGGGCTCGTGGGCGGACTGGGTCTCGCCCCGGGCGCGAACATCGGCGAGCATGCCGCGATCTTCGAGGCCGTGCACGGGTCCGCGCCCGACATCGCGGGGCAGGGGATCGCCAACCCGTCGGCCCAGCTGCTCGCGGCGGCCATGATGCTCGACCATATCGGGGAGGTCGCGCCCGCCGTCCGGCTCCGCCGGGCGCTCGAAACGGCGATCGTGAAGGACAATGTCCGCACCAAGGACCTGGGAGGCAGTGCTGCGACCACCGAGTTCGCCCGGGCTGTGGCCCGCCGGCTCTAGCAACCTGTGCGCCCGGTGCGGTCAGGCGACCGCGGGGCTGACGCCCGGGGATTTGTGTGCCGCGTGCGTGAGAGACGTGACGCGAAGAGCCTCACGGTTGGGCCGTCTCGTCGCCATCGTCACCACGCTCATGGTTGTGGGGTATTTGATGCTCACGCTCAGGTCAGTCCCCACCGCCTCGCAGGCCACGGCCCGCACGGTGGGCGCGGTGGCCGCAGTCGCCTGGTACGTGCTGACCTTCCGCATCGCACAGAGGATTGCCTTCGAATGGCTGAGAACACGGCGTCCGTGATCCGTCATCGGTGGTCCGTTGCTGCCGTGTTGTCGGCCGCGGTCGCGCTGTTCGCGCCGCTGCTCGGCGCTCAGACCTCTCTTTCCATCTATACTGATGGGCGTGTGGTGGTCCGCCGAACGCTCCCCCAAGCCCTCGTGAAGGGGCGGAATGCGGTCACGCTTCGAATCGAAGGGCTCGAGGGCGCGACGCTGTTCTCGCCCGATACGACCGTCGCCATCGCGTCCGCGGTGGTGCGTCCGCCGACCGATCAGGCGACCGCGCTCGCAGCGGCCGCCGGGCAGACCCTCTCTTTCATTCGTCCACGTGCTGCAGGCGGAGCGGACACCATCAGGGCGACCGTGGTCCGGAGCGACCCGCCGCAATTCCGGTTGCCCGATGGTCGCTGGGTCCTCTCACAGCCGGGTGAGCCGTTGTTCCCCTCCGAGCTCGTCCGGACCGCTCCGGAGGCGGCGATTGCGCTCGATGCGACACAGGCGCGCCCCCGGACCGAGCTAGCGTATGTCGTCGACGGCGCGGCGCGGTGGCACGCGACCTATCAGGTGGTGCTGCAGGGTGCCAGGTGTCAGGTGTCCGGGGCTGCCACGGTTACCTCGCAAACGCTCCGTGCGGACACCGCCGAAGTCCAGGTCGTCGCGGGTTCCATCAATCGGGTGCGGCCCGAGGCTCCGGCTCCGCGGGCCTACCGCGCAGGGGCTGTGGCGCTCGCGGAGGCCGTCGTGACGGGCGCGGCCGAGCAGGCCGTGGGCGAGACGCATGTCTATCAGTTGCCCGGCAAGGTCACGCTCGAGCCCGGCGTCCCGGTCAGCGTGGCGCTGTTTCCGCGGGGTGGAGCGGCGTACACACAGGAGTTCGTCGTGCCGGGCGCGCTGCCGTGGCGCGGCTTCCCGGGTCAGGCCGCGAACGACGAGAACAAGGTCCCCATCCAGGTCTGGTACACCGTCAAGCGCGGCCGCGGGACCTCCTTCGGCGATCGACCCCTCCCGGGTGGAACCGTCCAACTCTATCAGGCTGACTCCTCCGGTCGCGTGCAGCTCCTGGGTGAAGCGTCGAACGGGCACACGGCGCCCGGGCAGGATTTGCGCGTTCAGTCCGGGGACGCGTTCGACATCACCGCTGAGCGGGTGCAAACCGATTACAATCAGGAGCAGGTCGCGCCGCCGCGGCGTGGCGTGCCGCCGCGCCAGCGTATCACCGCTTCCTACAAGGTCACGATCTCCAATGCGAAACCCCAGGCGGTGACGGTCGACGTGCGGGAGGCGCGGTTCGGCGCGTGGCGCGTGACCGAGAGCAGCGTGCCGGCGGAAAAGCTCTCGGCCACCGAGGTGCGGTTCCGGGTCCAGGTACCCGCGAACGGCGACGGGACGCTTACCTACACCGTGCAGGCCGAGTCGTGACCGTCCAGCTGCTGCACCTGTCCGATCTTCACTTCGGCGGCGTGGCGGAGCTCGAGCAGATCGAAGGGCTCGAGCAGATGGTTCCCGACTTGAGGCCCGACGCGGTCGTGGTGACGGGGGACCTGTCGCAGCGGGCGCGTCACGGGGAGTTGCAGCGGGCCCGGGCGCTGGTGCACGCGGCGGCACGGACGGCCCCGGTCCTCGTGATGCCTGGAAACCACGACGTGGCCTGGTGGCTCCGACCTCTGATCCCGTTCGCGAAGGAGCCACTGTACGCGAAATATCGGCGCTACTTCGGCGCCGACCTGACCCCGACGCTCACCCTCCCCGGGGGAGGAGCCATCATTGCGAGCGCCCTCACATCGCATGGCGTAGCCTGGGGCTCGCTCACCCCGCGGTTGCGCGACCTGGCGGTGAAGGGCCACCTCCCGAAGCGCGAGATCACGCGCGTGCGTGGCCTGTTCGAGGCGGGCCCCCCGGGACAGGCGCGCGTGCTGGCGGTGCACCACAACGTGCTGCGCGGCGATCTCTCCCGGCGCATGGGGTTGGCCCGCTGGCGCCAGGCGCAGCGCCGCATTGTGGCCTCGGGAGCCGACGTGGTGTTGTGCGGGCACGATCACCAGGAGGGCGCCGAGCTGCTCGCGGGACGCGTGGTCGTCTCCACGGCGGGGACGCTGTGCCAGCGCACGCGCGGGGGGCGGCCGCAGAGCTTCAGCTTCGTGACGATCGAGCCCACGGCGATCCATATCACCTTTTTCCGGTGGGATGCTGAGACGCGACGCTTCCGAGCGTCGGATACGGCCGCATTTGCGCGGGCCAGGGCAGCGGTGGTCGCCCCTGCCGCGCCTCCCGTGACTCCGGTTGCGGGTTAAGTTTTGAAGCGCGCCCGGGCCGTTGGCCCGGGGTTAACCCACCCAGACCGACTCCGGACGAGGAAGGACCCAGGGGTAGGTTAACCCCGGGGCGGTGCCCCGGGGCTCACCAGAGACGCGTCGCACAACCGCAAGGGGAGTATATGGCACCGAAGTTCCAGGGCGTCGATTTCTACGACGTCGACAGCATGCTCGCCGAGGAGGAGCGCGCCGTCCGCGACACGGTGCGCGTCTGGGTCGACGACAATCTCATTCCGATCATCGGGGAGCACTACATCGAAGGGCGCTTTCCCAAACAGCTGATTCCGCAGATGGCCGAACTCGGCCTGTTCGGGGCCAACCTGCCGGAAGAGTACGGCTGCGCCGGGCTGAACAACGTCGCGTACGGGCTGATCATGCAGGAGCTGGAGCGCGGCGACTCCGGGGTGCGGTCGTTCGCCTCAGTCCAGGGCGCGCTCGCCATGTACCCGATCTACGCATTCGGCTCGGAAGAACAGAAGAAACGCTGGCTGCCGCCGATGGCCTCGGGCGAGGTGATCGGCTGCTTCGGCCTGACCGAGCCGGACTACGGATCGAATCCCGCCGGCATGATCACGGTCGCGCGGGAGTCGAAGGACGGCTGGGTCCTGAACGGCGCCAAGATGTGGATCACCAACGGCTCGACTGCGCAGGTGGCGGTCGTGTGGGCCAAGGCCGGCAAGGTGGACGACGTGAACTCGATCCGCGGGTTCATCGTGCCGACGGACACGAAGGGATTTTCAGCCAAGGACCAGAAAGGCAAGCTCTCCCTCCGCGCCAGCGACACGAGCGAACTGGTACTGCAGGACGTGTGCCTCCCGAAGGACGCGCTGCTGCCCAAATCCGGCGGCCTCAAGTCGCCGCTCATGTGCCTGACACAGGCCCGCTACGGTATCGCGTGGGGCGCCGTGGGTGCAGCCATGGCGTGCTACGACGAGGCGGTGAGCTATGCCAAGAACCGTGTGATGTTCGGGCACCCGATCGGCGGCTTCCAGCTGCAGCAGGCGCGGCTGGCCGACATGCTGACGGAGATCACCAAGGCGCAGCTGCTGTGCCTCCAGCTCGGTCGCCTCAAGGATCAGGGGAAGGCCTCGCCGCAACAGGTCTCGCTCGCGAAGCGTAACAACGTGAACATCGCGACCGACGTGGCGCGAGAGACGCGGCGCCTGCTCGGTGCCAATGGCATCCTGGCGGAGTATCAAGCGATGCGCCACCTCGCGAACCTCGAGTCGGTCTATTCGTACGAGGGGACGCACGACATTCATACGCTGATCCTGGGGCAGGAGATCACGGGGCTGAGTGCATTCAACTGATTGCGGATTGTGGATCGCGGATTGCGGATTGGACGTCCGCTCTTCGAATCCGCAATCCGCAATCCGCAATCCGAAATGGCTCGCGGGCGTGACGTTGTTCGCACTCGCCGCGACGCTCGCGAGCGCTCAGCAGCCCGATTCCACTCTCAAAGACACCACCACCCTCGCCCCAGTCGTCGTGACGGGCGTCCGCCTCCCCACCGTCCGCGAGCAGGCGCGCGGGCTCACGGGGCGGACCGCGACCCTCGACGCGCAGGACCTGGACGCGCGCGGCGTTCGCACGCTCGCTGACGCGCTGGAGCAGCTGCCCGGCGTGACCACGTCGGACGAGCTGGGCGCGACGGCGCAGTTGGACGTGTCGCTCCGTGGGTTTCAGGTCTCACCCGTGATCGGCCTACCCCAGGGAGTCACGGTGTATGTGGACGGGGTCCGGGCCAACGAGCCGGATGCGCACGAGGTGAACTTCGACCTCCTCCCGCTCGAGGATGTGGATCGCGTGGAGGTCGTGTATGGCCCCTCCGTGCTGCTCGGACGCAACGCGCTTGGCGCCGCCGTGAATCTCGTGACTCGCCGCGGAGGAGTGCCGAGCTCGACCGAGGTCGAGGCGTCGGCCGGGAGCTGGGACCGATACGAGCTGAAGGCGCGCACTGGCGCCCGGCACGGCATCTGGGACTACTATGTGGGCGCGCGCTACGAGCGGGAGGGCGGCTGGCGCGAGGACACACACTCGCGCATCGGGACGCTGTTCGCGAAGGTCGGTCTGTTGAACCGCACCTGGGATGCCACGCTCAGCTACTCGGGAGCCGACAACGAGATCTTCCAAGCGGGTAGTCTGCCCGAGAGCGTCGCCATGGCGGATCCGCGTCGCAACTTCACCGCGGGAGACTACTTTGCCCCCCGGGCGCACCTGGTCATTCTGAACGCGCAACGTCTGCTGGGTCGAACGCAGCTCGCCGTCAACGCGTTCGGGCGCTCCCTGACGAGCGAACAGTTCAACGCGAACTTCGTGGGAGAGGACTCACGCCAGCGGAACAGCACGCGCATCGGCGGGGGCGCAGTCCAGTTCTCCGGGAGGATCCGACTCGGGTCGCGCGAGCTGCGATGGCTCGCCGGAGCCGACGGCGACTACGACCACGTGGCCGTGGACATCCTCGCGGTGCCGCCCCC
>WNGO01001666.1_pt1 | contig 14350 bp, 10 predicted proteins | sample 5400511 | NCBI WGS metagenome assembly WNGO01 (sample SAMN13153380, study PRJNA577476) | soil metagenome | isolation source: 20 cm soil or saprolite under Garry oak tree replicate 2 | place: USA:California | collected 2016-06-15
CCCTCGCGATAGAAGCGCCGGTCGTCCGGCGCGGAGATCGGCTGGCGCAGCACCGCGACGTACTGGATCAACGCGTCCAGGTCGGTGACGCCCACTTCTCCCGACGGCTTGCCCTGGAGCATCGTGTAGCCGCTGCCCCCGGCGGCGAGGAAGTCGCTCACGGCCAGCGTGTAGGTCCGTCCGTCGTCCAGGTCCTTGCCGTTCGCGAGTCGCAGCCTCTTGATGCGTCGGCCGGCCGGCTTGCCGGCGTCGTACCACACAACGATCCCCGCGACATGCGCGTCCGGACCCTCGCCCGTCAGCGCATGCTCCAGCGCTTGCTTCAGCACGGCTCCCGACACGGCGAGGCGCATGAGCCGGTTCTGAAACGGCTCGACCCGGTACAAGTCGCCGTACGTCGCGAGTCCGGCGGCGACGTCGGCGCGGATGCCGCCGTTGTTGACCAGGGCGACGTCGGCCTTGGCAACGTTGCGCTGTGCGTCGGCGATGAGCCGGCCGAGTCCGTATTCGGCGCCCGTCCGCCGCAGCTCCGTTCCGAACCGGGCCACCGGCCGGTCGGTGAACACCGAGACGGACGCCTGGCTCAAGCGCAGCGCGTCCACGAGCGTGGGATCCGGGCGTATGCGGTCCGCAAACGGCGTATCGATGCGCGCCCGTACCTCACGCCGCACACCACCCGCCCCGCTCACCCGCACGAAGTCAACGACCGCGATCCCGGCCCCGGACGAGCGCGCCTGTACGATCGGAATCCCGTTCACGACGGTGTTCACCAGCGAATGGGTGTGGCCGCTCACGATCAGGTCCACGGAGCCCGAGTCGAGGCCACGGGCCAGGTCGATGATCTCGCCGTGGCATGCGTCGGGCCCGAGGGGCGCCGCCGCCCCGTCGCCGTCGCAGAACGCACCCACGTGGGCCACGACGATGACGTAGTCGCCCGCGGCGCGCGCCTGCGGCAGCACCCGGCGCACCGCCCGCGCAGCATCGCCGAAGGCGAGCCCCCGGACGTTCCGCGGCGACGTGGTCTCGGGCGTCGCCGGCAGGGCGAGCCCGACGACCGCCACGCGCACGCCGCCGCGCTCGATCACGGTGAACGGCTGTGCCCAGTCCGGGCGGGCGGTGCCTGCTAAATCGGTGATGTTCGCCGCGAGGAAGCGGTAGTGCGCCTCGGCCATCCGGGTGCGCAGCGTGTCCAGGGTCCAGTCGAATTCGTGGTTGCCGATCGCCGCCGCGTCGATCCCGAGCGCGTTGAGCGCCGCGATCGCCGGCCGTCCGAAGTTGAAGTTGGAGACCGGCGTCCCCTGCATCTCGTCGCCGGCGTCGAGCCGGATGCTGGTGCAGAAGCATCCGCGCGCGAGGCTGTCGAGCCACGGCTTGAGCGCCGCCGCCCCACCCACCGGTCGCCCGGCGGACCAGGGCCACACCTGCGGCTCGAGCGCGCCGTGAAAGTCGTTGATCGCCAGCACCCGCAGCAGCGTGCTGTCCGGCCGCGGCACGGCCACCACGGACGGCGTGAACGCCTGGCGCAGGGCCGCGTGGGCTTCGGCCGGCCCCAACGACCAGGTGGGTGAATACGCGGCCTGCGCGGTCAGGAGGCGGCGGGTCCGAATCTCTTCGGCGAGGAGGTCCCGGATCGACTCGCCCCGGTCGTACACGACGCGCGCGCCCTGGAGCATGGTGTAGGCGCCGCCACCCGATTGGCGGTAGCTGCTCAGCGCCAGGGTGAAACTGTCTCCCGGCGCGACGGCGCGACCGCGGAACGCGAGCCCGCGGATGCGCCGTCCCGGTCCTTGCGTCAGGTCGATGGTGTACGTCGCGCCGCTCAGGACGTCGAAGTTGAAACCCGGGACGCTGTCGTTGATGAGCGGCACGCCCGGCTGATACGTGCGGAAGTACCGAGCCGTTTGCTCGAGGTAGGCCTTGAGCTGGTCGCCGGAAATGCGGACCGCCCGCAGCGTGTTCTCGTAGGGGTAGATCCCTGACACGTCGCGCTCCCGCACCTCACCTTCCGGGAGGCCCGCGCCCAGGTCGAAGTCGGCGGCCGCCGAAAGATCGGCGCCGGCACGACGACGCTGCACTTCGTTGATGAAATCCAGCAGCGGTGTGTCCTCGGCGCGCCCGTACCGCGCGGAGAAGCCCGGGCCCGCGGTGCCGAGCGGCGTCGCCGCCCAGCCGCGTACCCGCTCGTGCGCCGCGGTGAACCGACGCACGAACCGCGGCTGCTCGGCGACGCCGGCGAGCGGGATCAGTTCCGGACGCATCGATATCAACCGGTACCCGCTCGTCTCCTTCGCGAAGGAGACGTGCACGACCGCGAGACTGAGCGCGAAGTTCCTGGGCTGGACGAAGTGCACGCCGTTCACGACGTAGTCGCGCATCTCCTTGTGGCTGTGTCCGACGATCACGAGGTCGGGTCGGGGAGCGGGGAGGGGAATGCTCGCGAGCCCGAGCGCGGCGTTTTCGGCGCCCACACCCACCGTGTCGTAGGACGACGGCTCGTTCAGGCCGCTGTGGATCAGCACGACCTTGAGATCGACGCCGGCGAGATCCAGGCGGCGCAGCGCGAGCGGGGCGATTTCCGCAATCGGCCGCACCCGGATCCGACCGCCGAGCTGGCTCCGGTCCCACACCATCACGCCGGGCGTCGTGAGACCGGTGATGCCGATTTTCACGCCCGCACGCGTGACGACGACGTGGGGAGGATAGACGAGCGTGTCGCTCGCGCCCCGGAAGATGTTGGCGGAGACGTAGTGGTACGTGGCGTCCCCCGTGGCGCGCGCCAGCACGGCCGGCCCGAAGTCGAACTCGTGGTTCCCGAGGGTGGCCACGTCGTACTGCATCGCGTTGAGCGCATCCACCACCGGGTGGGGGCGCTGGGAATCGCGCTCGGCGAAGTACCCGGCGAACAGGTTGCCTTCGATCAGGTCGCCCGCGTCCACCAGCACGACCTGGTCTGGATATTGGGCCCGCAGCGTCTCGACCACGGTGGCGGCGCGCGACAGCCCCCCCGGCGCCGCGACGTCCCGCACATAATCCCACCCGAGCACTCGGCCGTGCACGTCCGTCGTCGCGACGATGACGACGTGTGCGGTATCGGAAGCGGCGGACGAGACGGGGGCGGCAGGGGCGGCGGCTTGTTGGAAGGCGAGCAGCGCGAAGAGCACGTGCATAGGTGCGCTGAAAATTGCGGAGGGCGAGCGCGTTGCGCTACCTTGCACGACGGCTATGACCGAGTCCGAGAGTCACCGCATCCTCGTGGTCGACGACGAGCCCGACATCACCGCGCTCGTCGCCTACCACCTCGCCAAGGCGGGCTACCGGGTGATCACGGCGGCGAACGGGCGCGACGCGCTGCGGACGGCGCGGGAGGAGCGGCCCGACCTGGTCGTGCTCGACCTGATGCTGCCCGGCGTCTCGGGCTACGACGTGCTCGCGGAGCTGCGCCGCCGCGAGGAAACAAAGGACCTGGGCATCATCCTGCTCACGGCGCGCAAGGACGAGCCGGACCGCATCAAGGGCCTCTCGCTCGGCGCCGACGACTACCTCCCGAAGCCGTTCTCGCCCCAGGAGCTCGTCCTCCGCGTCGGCGCGGTCCTGCGCCGCCTGGCGGCGCCGGCGGTCGCTACCGGCGGCCTCGTCACGGCCGGGCCGATCGCGCTGGACCGGAGCGCACACCGGGTGACGGTGGACGCGACGGAGATCGAGCTCACGGCGACCGAGTTCAAGCTGCTGCGGACTCTGATCGAGCGCGAAGGGCGCGTACAGAGCCGGGCGCAGCTGCTCGAAACGGTCTGGCAGGCCCATCCCGACATCCAGACACGCACGGTGGACATGCACGTCCAGCGGCTGCGGCAGAAGCTCGGCAAGGCCGGCGATTGCATCGAAACCGTCCGCGGCGCGGGCTACCGGTTCCGCCGCCCGCCCCCGGAGCTGCGCGCCCGCAAGCGCTCGTGAAGCTCGCCACGCGGCTGTTCATCACGACGAGCCTGCTCGCAGCCGCTGCCGTCGGCGGGTTGACCATCGCCGCCGACCGGCTGCTGCGACGCCACCTGGAGGACGAGATCGCCCAGGGGCTCGAGCGCGAAGCCCGTCTGATGGCGGCCCTCCTACAGGCGGACTCCCTGCGCTGGCCCGACGTCGCGCGCGAGCTCGGCACCCGCATCGATCAACGCGTGACGCTCATCGACGCCAAGGGCACGGTCCGAGGAGACACCGAGTTCGACCGCGCCGAGTTGGATCAGCTCGAGAACCACCTGCTGCGTCCCGAGGTTCGGGAGGCGTTGTCCGCGGGCGTCGGGCGGTCGGAGCGTCTCAGCGCGTCCACCAACGAACGGCGGATGTATGTGGCGGTGCGGGGCGGGCCCGCCGGGCTCGCCGTGGTCCGGGTCTCCACCACCCTTGCCGCCGTGGACGCGCAGGTGGACGCGGTGCAGCGCACCGTGGCGCTCGCGGGGCTGGCCGTGCTCCTCGCCGCCGGGGCGCTGGCCTGGCTGCTCTCCCAGGAGGTCGCCAAGCCGCTCGTGCAGCTCGGCGGCGCCGCCCGCGCGATCGCCGACGGCCGGCGGCCCGCGTTCCCCGACTCGAGCGTCCCCGAGGTCGCCCACCACATCGTCGCGCTGCGTGCCATGCACGAGCAGCTCGACCAGCGCTTCACCGACCTGGTGCGCGAGCGCGAGGAGACCGCGACCCTGATCGAGACCATGGCGGACGGCGTGGTGGCGGCGGACGCTCGCGGCACCATCGTCACTCTCAATCGGGCGGCCCGGCGGCTCCTGGGGTACGGCCCCGACGATCCGTTTCCAGCGCTGGCCGAGCTGTTCCACGAGAAGGCGGCCCGCGACCTGGTCGCGACCGTGCGCAGCGGGAACGAGGCGGAGCCCCGGGAGCTGGAGCGCGTTGGGCGCACACTGCTCGTCACCGGCCGCGCGCTGCCGAACGGGGGTGGACTCCTCGTGATCCGCGATGTGACCGAGCTACGACGCCTGGAAACCATGCGCCGCGACTTCGTCGCCAACGTGTCCCACGAGCTGAAGACACCGCTGACCTCGATCGCGGGGTACGCCGAAACGCTCGCGACTGAAGCGAGCCCGGGGCCCCAGACCGAGCGCTTCGTCCGACCCATCTTGAGCAACGCGCGCCGGATGCATCGCCTGGTGGACGATCTCCTGGACCTGTCACGCATCGAGTCGGGGCGCTGGCAGCCCCATCCGGAGCTGGTGGACGTGCGAGGGCTCGCCGGCGACGCGTGGGCCGCGTTCGCCGATCGGGCGCGCGAGCGGCGGATTCAGTTCACGGCAGCGCCGGGTGACGTCCATCATGTTACCGCCGATCCGGAGGCGTTGCGTCAGGTGCTCACCAACCTGTTCGACAACGCCCTGCGGTACACGCCACCCGGCGGCCGCATCAGCGTCGCGCTCGAGTCCGTTCCGGGTGGGGTCACGGTCTCCGTCGTCGACACCGGCTCGGGGATTGCCCCGGACCACCTGCCGCGCATCTTCGAGCGCTTCTACCGCGCCGATCCCGGCCGCTCCCGCGAAGAGGGCGGCACCGGGCTCGGCCTCGCAATCGTGAAGCACCTGGTGGAGGCGCACGGCGGGCGCGTCGAAGCGGAGAGCACCCTCGGCAGGGGCACGGCCATCCGGATGTTCTTCCCCGAAGCCGAAGCACCGGCCTGATGGAGCGGGTCGCCCTGGGCGTCCGTTACCGGCTCGTTACACACACCGCGCCGGGGCGTGACACGAGTGGATTCGTTTCCCCCTGCGATGCAGCATGACCACAACCCATTCCCCAGGAGGGGAGCCAGCCAATGACGTTCTCCATTCGTCGGGCGCTCGGGGTAGCCGTCGTGACCGCCGCGGCGGGCGCTGTCCAACTCGCCGCACAGGCCCCCCAGTCGCCGCAGGTGACGGTCGGCGGCGTCGTGTACACACAGTACGTCTACCAGCTCAAGGACACGGCGAATCACATCAACAACTTTGACATCACGCGGGCCTATGTGAACGTGCTCGGGAAGTTCTCGGGCGGCGTGGGTACGCGCGTCACCGCCGACATCTATCGCACCACCGACAACTCCCTCGCCTATCGCCTCAAGTACGCCTTCGCGACGTACACGCCCACCGGCAGCCCACTCACCTTCAAGCTCGGCCTGATCCACACACCGTGGGTCGACTGGGCAGAGGCGCTGTGGGACTACCGCATGCAGGGCCAGGTGGCGCTCGAGCGTAACGGCTACGTGACCTCGTCCGACTTTGGCGTGGGCGTCGACGGCAAGTGGGGTCCGGACAAGGTCAACTTTCAGATCACGGCCGTGAACGGCGAACGCTACAACGGAGGCACGGGCGACCAGCGCAAGGACATCATGGGACGCGTGTCCGTGCGGGTGCTCGACACGGATGACTCGAGCCGCGTCGGCGGGCTGCGGGTCACCGCGTACGGCCAGTACGGCAAACCGACCACGGGAGGGGCGCGCCAGCGGTGGCTCGGGATGGTGTCCTATCGCACGAAGCAGATCACGCTGGCGGGCGAGGCTGCGCTCACACGGGACAGCGTGACCGCCGGCACGACGACCAACGGCCATGTCTACAGCGCGTTCGGCGTCTACAAAGTCCCGCAGTCCAAGGTGGCGGTGCTCGCCCGCGTGGACGTGTTCCATCCGCAAGCGGGCAACACGACCGACAAGCAGACACGCTTCATCGGCGGTGCCTCATACCAACTGACCTCCAACTGGCGGCTACTCGCCGATTGGGACTACGTGGACTTCCAGGGCACTCCGACGGTTCCGCAGGAGGCGACGCGCTCACAGGCCTTGTTCCAGACCCAGTTCACGTTCTAACCACGACGAGGCATTTCGTATGATGAAATCTCCGCTGTTCGCGCTCGCCGCCGCCCTGACGCTGGCCGCTCCCGCGGCCGCGCAGGTAAAGCTGAACGGCGCGGGCGCCACGTTCCCGAACATCATCTATCAGGATTGGATGTTGAGCTACAATCAGACGCACCCCGACGTCCAGCTGAACTACCAATCGATCGGCTCGGGCGGCGGCATTCGCCAGTTCTCCGATGGCACCGTCGATTTCGGCGCGACCGACGCGCCCATGAAGGATTCGGCGATCACCGCGATCAACGGTAACGTGCTCCACATTCCCACCGTGCTTGGCGGCGACGTCCCGACGTACAACCTCCCGGAGGTCAAGGAAACCCTGCGGTTCACCCCCGACGTCCTGGCGGACATTTTCCTCGGGAAGATCACCAAGTGGAGCGATGCGCGTATCACGGCCGTGAACCCCGGCGTCAAGCTCCCGGCTACCGACGTCGTCGTGGTGCACCGCTCCGACGGGTCGGGCACCTCCTTCATCTGGACCGACTACCTGTCGAAGGTCAGCCCGGAATGGGAGCAGAAGGTGGGGCGCGGCACGTCGGTCAACTGGCCGGTCGGGCTCGGGGGCAAGGGCAACGAGGGCGTCACCGCCACCGTCAAGCAGACGCCGGGCGCGATCGGCTACGTCGAGCTCGGCTACGCTACGGCCAACAAGCTGCCGGCCGGCAGTGTCCGGAATAAAGCCGGCAAGTTCATCACGCCCGCCCTCGAGAGCATCACCGCCGCGGCGGCCGGGGCGATGCAGGCGATGGGCCCGAACACCGACTTCCGCGTCTCCATCACGAACCCGGAGGGGGACAAGGCCTATCCGATCGCAAGCTTCACCTGGTTCTTGCTCCACAAGGAATACGTCGACGCCGCGAAAGCCGGTGCGCTGGTGAAGTTCGTCTGGTGGGCCGAGACGGAGGGCCAGACCAAGGCCGAGCCGCTCGGCTACGCCCCGCTGCCCAAGCAGCTCCGGCCGTGGATCGAAGCGCGGCTGAAGACGATTTCGGCCGGCGGCAAGCCGGTCTGGACAACGGCAGCTCGGTAACCCTCCAAACCGACTGCCGCTGCCCCCCGTACGGTGGAATACACCTGCGGGGGGTGTTGTTTTTGTCCCGGCGTTACAGTCTCGTGACATAAGCTGGATACGTTCCGGCCCATGACGACCGTCCCGATGGAGCCGGTGGTGGCCCCCCCCTCCCCCGCCCCCGCCCCCGCCCCGCGTGGCCACGCGCTGCGGGGCACGAACGTGGGCGACCGGCTGTACCGCGGCGCGCTCACTGCTTTGGCGCTCTTGCTCCCCCTGCTGCTGCTCGCCCTCGTGGGTGAGCTCGTGGTGAGCGCCTGGCCCGCGATCCAGCGCTTCGGCGGCACGTTCCTGTGGACATCGGTGTGGGATCCCGTGGCGGGCGTGTTCGGCGCGGCGCCGATGATCTTCGGAACGCTCGCCTCCTCCCTGTTGGCCTTGCTCCTGGCGGTACCCCTGGCGCTCGGTGTCGCGATCTACCTGACCGAGTTCGCACCCAAGTGGCTGCGGCAGCCGGTGGCGTTGCTGGTGGAGCTCCTGGCCGCGATCCCGAGCGTGGTGTACGGCCTGTGGGGGATCTTCGTGCTGATCCCGTTCTTGCGGACCTATGTCGTACCGCCGCTCCGGGCCGCGCTCGGCTGGACGCCGTTCCTGAGCGGCGTGTTCTACGGCAACTCGCTCTTGGCCGGCGGGGTCATTCTTGCGATCATGATCGTCCCCTACATCGCGGCGGTGTCGCGCGAGGTGCTCTTGGCGGTCCCCGCGACCCAGCGTGAGGCGGCGCTGGGCATGGGGGCTACGCGGTGGGAGGCGGTGTGGACCGCGGTGGTCCCCTACGGACGTGCGGGGCTGATCGGCGCCGTGATCCTCGGTCTCGGTCGCGCGCTGGGCGAGACGATGGCGGTGACCATGCTCATCGGCAACCGGCACGACATCGGTCTGTCGGTGCTGCAGCCCGCCTACACGATGGCCGCGGCGATCGCCAACGAGTTCAGCGAGGCGACCACGAACCTCTACCTCTCGGCGCTGTTCGAAGTGGGGCTCATTCTGTTCGTCATCACCGTCGCAGTGAATGGGCTCGCCCGCCTGTTGATCTGGCGCGTCGCCCGCGGTACCGCGGTGGGGAGCCGAGCCCTGTGAGCGTGCGCCGCCTGCGCCGTCGTCTCGTCAGCGGCCTGATGACGACGCTCGTGGGTATGCTCTCGTTCGCGGCCGTGCTGGCGTTGGTCGTGATCCTCGGGTATCTGGTCGCCAAGGGCGCTTCGTCCCTCGACTGGAGCTTCTTCGTCAAGAACCCCGTTCCTGTCGGCCAGGCGGGTGGCGGCGTGGCGAACGCGATCGTCGGGACCGTGATCATCGTCGGACTCGCGGCGCTGATCGGTTTGCCGATCGGCATCGGGACGGGACTCTACCTCGCCGAGTACGGATCGGGCCGGCTCGGCTGGATCGTGCGGTTCGTCGCGGACGTCCTGAACGGCACACCCTCGATCGTCGTGGGCATCTTCGCCTGGACCTGGCTCGTGAGGCCGATGGGGCACTTTTCCGCACTCGCGGGGAGCGTGGCGCTGGCCGCTCTGATGGTGCCGATGATCGCCCGCACCACGGAAGAAATGGTCCGCCTGGTGCCGCACTCGCTGCGCGAGGCGGCCCTCGCCCTGGGGTATCCGCGCTGGCGGACATCGCTCCGCGTCGTCGCCCGTACCGCGCTGGCCGGGATCCTTACCAGTTGTCTCGTGGGCGTCGCCCGCATCGCGGGCGAGACGGCGCCACTGCTGTTCACGGCCCTCGGCAATTTGAACTTCAGCACCAGCATCCTGCAGCCGATGCAGACCCTCTCGCTGCAAGTCTTCACGTACGCGACCGGCCCGTTCGACGAGTGGCATCGCCTCGCCTGGGCCGCGGCGCTCGTCCTGATGGGGCTCGTGCTGCTGCTCTCTCTTGCCGCCCGCTGGGTGCTGCGGTCCCGTTATGGCGCCGCCCGCTGACGCCCGGCTGCAGCTCGAGACCGTGCGGCTCACGGCGCTGTACGGACGCCGGGCCGTGGTCAAGGACGTGTCGATCCTCTTCCCAAAACACACGGTCACCGCGTTGATCGGCCCGTCCGGGTGCGGCAAGACGACCTTCCTGCGCTGTCTGAACCGCATGCACGAGCTGTCGGAGGGGGGCTGGATCACGGGCAAAGTGCTGCTCGACGGTCAGGACATCTACGATCTCGGCATCGATGCGGTCCAGCTGCGGCGCCGCATCGGCATGGTGTTCCAGCGGCCGACGCCGTTCCCGACGATGTCGATTTACGACAACGTGGCCGCCGGGCTGCGGGTGAACGGCCGTCGCCCCAAGGCCGAGCTCGACGCCGCGGTGGAGGGCGCGTTGCGCCGGGCGGCGCTGTGGGACGAAGTGAAAGATCGGCTGCGACACAGCGCCCTCGCCTTGTCGGGCGGCCAGCAGCAGCGGCTGTGCGTGGCGCGGGCGCTCGCCCCCGAGCCCGATGTCCTGCTGCTCGACGAGCCCACGGCCTCGCTCGACCCGGCCGGCACCCAGCACATCGAGGAGCTGTGCCACGAGCTCAAGAACCGGTACACGATCGTGATCGTGACGCACAACCTGCAGCAGGCCGCGCGCATCTCCGATTACACGGGCTTCTTCTATCTGGGCGACCTGGTGGAGCTGGGTCGCACCGAGCAGCTGTTCACCAAGCCGACTCAAGAGCGGACCGAGGCGTACATTACGGGGAGGTTCGGATGACAACGGTCGGACAGGAGTCCTCACCCCCGTTCCCCCTCTCCGCGACGCGGAGAGGGGGCCAGGGGGAGAGGACCGTCCGCCCGTCCGACCGTCCGACTCCTATTCTGGACGTGCGGGCGTACAGCTTCTGGTACGGCGCGACCCAGGCGCTGTTCGACGTGACGATCGCCGTGCCCCGGCGCGCCGTGACCGCGCTGATCGGGCCGTCGGGCTGCGGCAAGAGCACCTTTCTGCGCTCGGTGAACCGGCTGAACGAGCTGATCCCGCACACCCGCCACGCGGGCGACATCCTGCTCGAGGGCGTCTCGGTGTTCTCGAAGGGCACGGACCCCGTCGCGCTGCGCCGGGAGGTGGGGATGGTGTTCCAGCAGCCGAACCCGTTCCCCAAGACCATCTTCGACAACGTCGCCTACGGGCCGCGGCTGAACGGGCTCGCGCCGGAGCGCGACATGGCGGAGCGGGTGGAGCGGGCGCTGCGGCAGGCGGCCCTGTGGGATGAGGTCAAGGACCGGCTGCAGACGCCCGGCACGGGACTCTCGGGCGGCCAGCAGCAGCGGCTCTGCATCGCGCGCGCGCTCGCCAACGAGCCCGAGGTGCTCCTGCTGGACGAGCCCTGCTCGGCGCTCGACCCGGGGGCCACGCAGCGCATCGAGGAGCTGCTGGTCGAGCTGAAGCGGAGCTACTCGATCCTCATCGTGACGCACAACATGCAGCAGGCGTCGCGCGCGTCGGACTTCACCGGGTTCTTCTATCTCGGCCGCCTGATCGAATTCGGGCAGACCAAGCAGCTCTTCACGAGGCCCGCGGACGAGCGTACCGAGGCCTACATCACAGGACGGTTCGGATGAGCGCCTCTCCCACGGCGGCACACCGCCACTTCCACGACGAGCTGTCGGAGCTGAAGGCAAAGCTCCTGACCATGTCGGGCGAGGCGCAGGACGCGCTGGGGCGCGCGCTCGACGCCCTGCTCCGCCGCGACGGCGACCTCGCCGCCCGGACGATCGCGGGCGATCACGCCATCGACGCCCTCGAGCTCGAGATCGAGGAGACGGTGATCGACCTGCTCGCCACCCAGCAGCCCATGGCGCGGGACCTCCGCCTGCTGGTGGCGGCGACCAAGATCGCGACCGATCTGGAGCGCGTCGGCGACCACGCGGTCAACATCGCGCAGTCGGCCGAGCGGCTCCTCAAGGCTCGGCTGATCGCCCCGGAGCCCGAGCTTCTCGAGATGGCCAGGCAAGCGCGCGCCATGCTCTCCGGCGCGCTCGATGCGTTCGTGCGGGGCGACGCCAAGCTGGGCCGCGAGATCTGCCGGCGCGACGACTCGGTGGACGCCCTGCACCACTCCGTGTTTCGGATCCTGCTCACCCACATGATGGAAGACCCCCACATCATCGGGGCGGCCATGGATCTGTTCCTCGTGAGCCGCAACCTCGAGCGCGTGGCGGACCTCGCGACCAATATCGCGGAAGACGTCGTGTTCGTCGTGGAAGGAAAGACGATCAAACATCACGCGGAAGGATGACCATCCCAGCGCGACGCCGCTCCAGGTATTCAGGATTCGCGAACAGCTTGATGAGCACCAGGCCGGCCACGAAGCCGCCGACGTGCGCCCACACCGCCACGCCGCCGCCCTGCGCGCCGGCGATGACGCCCACGGTGCCGAACAGGAGCTGCAGCAGGAACCAGTAGCCGAGGATCACGTACGCGGGCAGCGTGACCGTCGTCAGGAAGAATCCCAGCGTGATCAGGGTATGCACGCGCACCCGCGGGTACAGCACGATGTACGCCCCCATCACCCCGCTGATCGCCCCGGAGGCCCCGACCATCGGGACGCGGGATCCGGGATCGACAACCATCTGCGTGGCCGCCGCCGCCACGCCGCACAGCAGGTAGAACACCACGAACCGCGTGTGTCCCATCGAGTCCTCGATGTTGTTCCCGAACACCCACAGGAACCACATGTTGCCGAGTAGGTGCAGCCAGCCGCCGTGCATGAACATCGAGGTGATGACCGTCCACCAGTTCGCGTCGGCCGTAAGCACGCAGCGCAGGCCCTCCCCGAGCGGCACGGCAGTCCCCGGCGGCACGGTGTGCAGCACTTCGCCGGGGATCAGTCCGAGTTGGCAGACCGAGCGCGCCAGTGGCTCCGCCGCTCCCGCGCCCTGAACGAACAGCCAGGCCAGGATGTTTAGGACGATGATGCCCACGGTCATGAGGGGTGTCAGCTCGGTGGGGTTCTCGTCCTTGTAGGGGAACACGGAGGTAAGATAAGGTTGGGGAGGTTTGGGAGGTTGGGGGAGGATGGGGGAGGTTGATCGCGTCGGAGCGAACCTCCCCAAACCTCCCCCGACCTCCTCAACCTCCCGAACCTGCCAATCTGGCATTTTTTCAGGGCACAGGGCTTGCCTGTGCGACGACGTGTTACCAGCGCGCATCAACCTCAGGATAAGGAGCACTCGTCATGGCTGAGAAAATCATCGGGATCGACCTCGGCACCACCAACTCGGTGGTGGCGGTGATGGAGGGTGGCGATCCTGTCGTCATCCCCAATGCCGAAGGCGGGCGCGTCACCCCGTCCGTGGTCGCGTTCACGAAAGATGGCGAGCGGCTCGTGGGACAGGTGGCGAAGCGTCAGGCCGTCACCAACCCCCAGCATACGGTCTTCTCGATCAAGCGGTTCATGGGCCGGCGCATGAGCGAGGTGGTGGAGGAGACGAAGCGCGTTCCCTACAAAGTGGTCGAAGGACCCAACGGCCTCGCCTCGGTCGAGATCCAGGGGAAGCGGTATACGCCGCCTGAGATCTCGGCGATGATCCTCCAGAAGATGAAGCAGACCGCGGAAGACTACCTCGGCCACAAGGTCGAGAAGGCGGTCATCACCGTCCCGGCGTACTTCAACGACTCTCAGCGCCAGGCCACCAAGGACGCCGGCAAGATCGCCGGGCTGGACGTGGTGCGCATCATCAACGAGCCGACGGCGTCGGCGCTGGCGTACGGCCTCGATAAGAAGAAGGAAGAGAAAATCGCCGTCTACGACCTGGGCGGCGGCACCTACGACATCTCGGTCCTGGAGCTGGCCGAGGGCGTGTTCGAAGTGAAGTCGACCAACGGCGACACCCATCTGGGTGGCGACGATTTCGACGCACGCATCATGGAGTGGCTGGTGGCGGAATTCAAGCGCGACCAGGGCATCGACCTGTCCAAGGACCCAATGGCGCTGCAGCGGCTCAAGGAGGCCGCCGAGAAGGCGAAGATGGAGCTGTCGACGGTCATGCAGACGGAGATCAATCTCCCGTTCATCACGGCGGACCAGTCGGGGCCGAAGCACTTGAACCTCACGCTCACCCGGGCGAAGCTCGAGCAGCTGGTGGACGACCTGGTGAAGCGGACCATGCCGCCGATGGAGCAGGCCCTCAAGGACGCGGGGCTCAAGCCGACCGAGATCGACGAGGTCATCCTCGTGGGCGGCCAGACCCGCATGCCCAAGGTGCAGGAGATCGTCAAGACGTTCTTCGGCAAGGAGCCCCACAAGGGCGTGAATCCCGACGAAGTCGTGGCGATCGGCGCGGCCATCCAGGGCGGCGTGCTGGCCGGCGAGGTGAAGGACGTCCTGCTGCTCGACGTGACGCCCCTTTCGCTCGGGATCGAAACGCTGGGCGGGGTCACCACCGTGCTCATCCCCCGGAACACCACGATCCCGACCAAGAAGTCGGAGGTGT
>WNGO01004820.1_pt1 | contig 14349 bp, 12 predicted proteins | sample 5400511 | NCBI WGS metagenome assembly WNGO01 (sample SAMN13153380, study PRJNA577476) | soil metagenome | isolation source: 20 cm soil or saprolite under Garry oak tree replicate 2 | place: USA:California | collected 2016-06-15
GTCGCCAGCTCAGCCGGGCCGGACACAGCTGGTTTCAGCAATTCCCAGCGATTCCCTGCTCGCCATAAGTGCGCATTGGCGCTTGGAAAAAGAGAATTCCGTGCGTGACAAGTTCCGTGGGTGAGCATGACGAAGGGGCCTATCTGCGTTAGTATGAATTTCGCATGAGCGCACCGACTTTTGTTGGCGGATTATTGGCGGTCCAGAAGCCTTTGCAGGCAGGGGTTTAGCATGACCTGGAATTTACCACTTGTTGAGTAAACTAACCTGCGCGATTGGTTAGAATCCCACACTGTCACGGCCAATTCCCTCACCTGTTAGACAAAACGCGTGAAAAATCGGTATTACGCGGAACTATGCCCTCTGTTTCCACGAAAATTCCGTCAGACGGGAGCGCAGCCGATCACATTCGGATGCTCGACACAGCAACTGTTGACCCACAACGGTTTAGCAAATTGCCCGTTTCACAGCCTGGTGTTCGTTCGCAGCTCCGCTCGCGCAGGAACGCTGGACAATTCCTGAGTTCAATACGTTTGAGCTCGCAAGATGCGAGAAAGCAAGGGCGCGAAACGCCGGATGCTTGCTTCGAGGTCATGATTGCTCCTTTCAGACCTCTGTGAACTGGAATTTGGCTGCGAAGTCGACCGGCACCCTATTGTTGCCAGCCTCCGCCGAGCGCCCTGTAAAGTTGCACAAGGCTCTGGTACTCGGTGCCACGCGCTTCCGCGAGCGTGAGTTCCGCGGAAAACAGTGACCGTTGGCCGTCCAGCACCTCGAGATAAGTTGTCGTACCGCCCCTGTAACGCATGTCGGACAGGCGAACGGATTCTTGTAGGTCCCGGACGGTATCCTCCTGGCGAATCCGCACCTGATGGAGTTTTTCGTAGCCGATCAACGCGTCAGATACATCGCCGAACGCCCGTTGAATGGTTTGGCGGTACGAAATCAAAGCCTGTTGATGCTGCGACTCGGCCGCGCGCAGATTTCCGCGAAGCGCTCCCCCCGTAAAAATGGGCTGGCTCATTTGGGCGCCGTAGGACCAGATTCCAACTTGCGAACTCATCAGGCTGGAGAAAGCGCTGCTACGTCCAAACGACCCGCCACCAGATCCAGTCAGCGCTATTTGCGGAAAGAACTGCGCCTTGGCGACTCCGATCTGGGCGTTCGCGGAAACCAGGACTTGTTCAGCCTCGCGAATATCAGGCCGTCGCTCGATCAGCGACGATGGCATGCCCGGCGGCACTTCGGGAGGAAGCGGCTGCTCCACCAGCGGGCGTCCGCGGGGTACGGCCTGAGGATAGTTGCCAAGCAGAATGCTGATGGCATTTTCCTCCTGCGCGATGCGCCGCTCCAAGTCAGGGATTTGCGCGTTCGCCGAATCGAGAACTTGCTGCGCCTGCAAAACGTCAAGCCTTGTAGCCACACCATGCTCGACGCGAAGATTCGTGAGCTTCACCGAGTCCTGCTGCGTCTTGACGGTCTCGCGCGTGATTTGGAGTTGAAGATCAAGTTGCAAGAGAGCGAAATAAGCGCTCGCCACGTCGCTCACGAGCGTTAATATGACCGTCTGCCGCGCATCTTCTGTCGCAAGGAGTTCTGCACGCGACGCCTCCGTCGCCCGGCGCAGCCGTCCAAAAAAGTCCAGCTGGAACGCTGCGTCGGCAGTAAGGAGCAGAAAGTTCGATTTGGTTTGGAAGTTGTGTTCTTTTCCACCACTGAAGTCGCCATTCCCTTGGACTTGAGGGAACAGGCGGGAACGCGAGATGGCAACCTGGGCACGCGCGGCGTTGATGCGCTCCGTTGCGAGCTGCACATCGTAGTTCTGCTTGAGCGCTGTGCGGATGAGTTCTTGCAATTGCGGGTCCTGGAAGACCTGCCACCACGGAAGATCGGCATAGGACGCCGCTTGAGCCTGCGCCTGGGGGTTTTCGCTCAGGTCACGGAAGGCCGTTGGAGGCTGAACGACGGGCCGATGGTAGTTCGGCCCCACGCGGCATCCAGCGACTAAACTCAACGACATCATGGCAGCCATCAACTTCGTCAGTTTCTTCAAGGACTTGCTCCGCTTTTCTTCCTTTGCACGGTTCCCGCGGTGCTGCATCTCAATCCGCCTCCGCTGGAGTGGGACCTGTCGGCAACGCTTCCGGAAGCCGCTTCTTGCCGGCCCCTGACCATTTCTCTACCAGATAGAAGATTGCAGGGACGAAAAAGATTCCGATCACGCTGGCGGCCAGCATCCCCCCAATTACCGCGGTTCCCATAATTTGGCGGGCCACTGAGCCGGCGCCGGTCGCCGTCCACAACGGTACGCAGCCGAGAATGAACGCAAAAGACGTCATCAAAATCGGCCGCAGACGAAGCCTGGCTCCTTCGAGCGCTGCATCGACTAGCGGCTTTCCATTCTCGTACTGCTCCTTGGCAAACTCGACGATCAAAATCGCGTTCTTGGCAGCCAACCCGATGAGCATGACCAGCCCGATCTGCGAGTAGATATCATTCTCAATCTGGACCATGTAAGGCGGCAGGAACACGGCGAGCAACGTGCGGCGCAGCCACAGAATTCCAAAGGCCCCAAAGATCGCCACCGGCGTGCTCAGCAGCACGCTGAACGGCAGCGACCAGCTTTCATACAAGGCCGCCAAAATCAGGAAGACGAATAACAGGGAAAGTCCGAAGATCGCCGAAGCGGGCACGCCTTCCCGGGCCTTCTGCTCTTGATAGGACATTCCCGAATAGTCGAAGCCCATCTCTCGCGGCATCGTCCTTCTAAAAACGTCTTCGAGGGCCGCTGTAGCCTGGTCCGCGCTGTAGCCAGGCGCTGCGCTGCCGTTGATTTGCGCCGAGCGATACTCGTTGAAACGCATCGTAAACTCCGGCCCCAGCCGCGGCTTCACGCTCGTCAGCGTGGACAGCGGGACGTTCTCCCCTTTGCTGTTGCGAACGTAGAACTGTCCGACGTTTTCTGCCTCGGCGCGGTCCTCGCCTTCCGCCTCGATATAGACCTGCCATTGCCGGCCGAACCGATTGAAATAGTTGATGAAGTATCCGCCCATGAATGCCTGGATCGTCCGGTAGACATCGTTGAGCGGCACACCCTGCTTCAATACTTTGTCGCGGTCTACCTCAACAAATTCCTGGGGTACACTGGGGAGAAACGTCGTGCTCAAACCCGCTATCTCCGGCCGTTTGCGGGCAGCGTCGAGGAAAGTGCCCAGGTTTTTCGCCAGGAACTGCACGTCGTTGCCGGCGCGATCCTCGAGGACAAAGGTGAACCCTCCGGACGTTCCAACGCCCGGAATCGCGGGCGGAGAAAAGCTGAATGCAATCCCCGAGGGCAACCGGCTCAATTCCCGGTTCAGATGCGCTTTGATCGCTTGAAATTGTTCGGCTCTCGTCTTGCGCTCGTCCCAGGGCTTGAACGTGACAAAAAAGAAGGCGTTATAACTGGTCCGCACGTAGCTCAGCAAACTGAATCCGATGACGCTGGTCGTGTATTGCACGCCCGGCGTACTCGCCAGGATTTTCTCCACGTCGGCAGCGGCCGCAGTCGTACGTTCCATAGAAGCGCCGTTCGGAAGCTGCATGTTGACGAATGCATAGCCTTGATCTTCGTCCGGAAGGAAGCTGGACGGCACCCGGTTAGCAAAAAAGCCGCCCGCCAAGCCAAAGCCCACGAGCAGCATAACCACCACGGCGGTCTTTCGGATTAATGCTGCGCTCCATCGTACATAGCCTTCCGTGGCTCGTTCAAAGACGCGGTTAAACCAATCGAAAAATCGCCTCAACAATCCTCGACTCTGTGTCCTTGGCCGAAGCAGCAGCGCGGCAAGCGCGGGACTAAGCGTGAGCGCGTTGAACGCAGACAGAAGCACCGAAATCGCCACCGTGACGGCGAATTGCTGGTAGAGCCGGCCGGTGATACCCGGGATAAAGGCTGTTGGCACAAAGACCGCCGAAAGAACCAGTGCGATCCCGACGACGGGTCCGGAGAGTTCTTCCATCGCTTTCAAGGCTGCGTTCTTGGGAGTCAGGCCATCCTCGATGTGCCGTTCCACGCCTTCAACCACGACGATAGCGTCGTCCACGACTAGGCCAATGGCCAGCACGAGACCAAAGAGAGAAAGGGTATTGATCGAGAAACCGAACACCGGAAAGAGCACGAATGTCCCGATAAGCGAGACGGGCACCGCAAGGAGTGGAATCAGCGTGGCGCGCCAGCCCTGCAAGAAAAGGTAGACCACAAGGATCACTAGCGCGAGGGCGATCAAAAGCGTTACGACGATTTCCTTGATACCTTCCGTAACGGCGCGAGTCTGGTCGAGCGATACGACATAGTCCACGTCCTCCGGGAAGCGCTGCTTCATCTCGGCCATTAGCTTCTTGACGCTTGCGGCCGCCTCGACGGCGTTGGAACCGGGCAATTGATAGGTAGCGATAATCGCGCTCGGCTTTCCGTTGAGGCGGCTCACAATGCTGTAGTCCTGCGAACCCAATTCGATTCGAGCCACATCCCGGACGCGAACCGTTCCGCCATCCGGCGTCTCGCGCACCACGATCTGTCCGAATTCCTCCGGCGAAGCAAGGCGGCCCTGCGCGAGAACTGAATAGGTGAATTCCTGGCCTTTCGGCGCCGGTTCGCCGCCTGCCTTCCCCGCAGGATTCACTGTGTTTTGCGCCTGAATAGCGCTGACGATTTCGGGAACTGTGATGCCCAGCTTTGCCAATTGGTCGGGTTTTACCCACAGCCGCATCGCGTATTGGCCCGCGCCAAATATCTGAACGTTGCCGATGCCCGGCGCGCGCGTGATCGGATCGCTGATATTGATGTACGCGTAGTTCGCCAGAAACTTGGCATCGTAGGTTCCGTGCGGCGAGTACAAGCCAATCAGCATGAGAGGAGCGCTTACTGACTTTCTCACAGTAATTCCGTAGTTGTTTACGTCGGCGGGCAGTTGCGAAGCAGCTTGCGTCTCTCGCGCCTGCGTAAGAATCAAATCCGTATTCGGATCGGTTTTTACGTCGAAGTTCACGATTAGAGTCGTGTTCGAGTTGCCCGTGGCATTCAGTGAATACATATAGTTCATGTTGTCCACGCCGCTCATCTGCTGTTCGATGGGAGTGGCAACTGCCTGCTCCAGCGTTTGGGCGTCGGCGCCAACGTACGTAGCCAGGACTTGTATTTCCGGAGGAGCGATGTTGGGGAACTGCGCAACCGGCAGACTGAAGATCGTGATGGTGCCTACAATCACCATAACGATCGAAATCACCATCGCGACGATCGGGCGGTTGATAAAAAACCTTGACATCGGATTACCTTCCTTGGCTTTCCACGGCAAACGGCTTGGGGTTCACCTGCATGCCCGGACGAACCTTCTGCACGCCTTCGGCAACCACGCGGTCGCCTCGCTTCAGCCCCTCGGTGATAATCCAATTGGCGCCGACGCGCTCGCCAACCTTTACCGAACGGACGCTCACTTTGTTGTCGCTGTCCATCGCCGCGACTTGATAGCCGCCTTGCAACTCGGAGACAGCGCGTTGAGGAACAAGCAGTGCGTCCTGCTGGATTCGGACGGCCGCCCGAATTTTGCCGTACCCGCCGGGACGCAGAATATTTCCAGGATTGGGGAATAGTCCGGCGATCCGAATTGCGCCGGTGCCCTGATTGACTTGGCGGTCGGCAAAATAGATTGTCCCTTCGTGCCCATAGGTGGAGCCGTCGGCCAAAATAAGTTCGAGACGCACGCGCTTGTTCGCAGCCTCGCGCGTGGCGTCTGTCGGGAACCGCCTATTCCAATCGAGATACTCACGCTCGCTGACCGTGAAATAAACTTTGATGGGATCGACGGTGGACACCGAAGTCACAGGCCCGCTGCTCGGATTGACCAACGCGCCGACCTGAAGCTGCGCCTGTCCAGCAATGCCGTCGATGGGCGCAATGAGCCGGGTGAAATCTAGGTTGATCCTGGCCGTTTCCACTGCCGCCTGGGCTGTCTTGATCTGGGCTTCGGCCGTGGCCACTGTCGCCTTCGCCGCCATGTTGTTCTGGACAGCGTTGTCTACGTCTTGCTGGCTGGCGGCCTGCTCTTTCGCCAGAGGAACGTAGCGGTTGACATCGAGTTCGGTCCTGCCTTGAACCGCTTGAGCGTTGGCAAGCGCGGCCTTCGCCTGCGCCAACTGCCCTTCGGCTTGATCGAGCGCCGCTTGAAAGGGGCGCGGGTCGATCTCGAACAGCAACTGCCCCTTCCTGACAAATGCGCCTTCCTGGTAGCCCTGTCTCTGCAAGTAGCCCGAGACCTGCGCTCTGACATCGGCATTGGTGAATCCGTCGAGCGTGCCGATCCACTCGCCAAAAATGGGAACATCCTTCTGCTCAACTTGCACGACCTCAACGTCCGGAGCGCCGCCCGGCTGCGCGCCCGATACATGCTTTGGCCGCATCGCTCCTATGGTCACGCCGATGACGGCCAAGCCAAGCCCTCCGCCTATCCAGAGTTTGCGCTTCGTACTCGTATTCATGGTTCGCTCCGACAGGGAAACCTTTCCCCAGGACAGACGTTTCCTGTTCCAACTCCCGTGGGATGGATGAATTGATGCTCCGGCTGCTGAGGAGGATACAAACAATCCTCCAAAGCCAACAACACCGCTCATACTGCGTGGGCCGCTTCCGCGGGGAAGCGCTTGGCTGCGAGAACCCCAAGGACAACAAAAACCAGCATGAGCACGACCTGCTCCCAAGGAACGGCGGTTCTGATTGCGTGGGCGCCAGGGCCTTAAGCGCGGGAACCTTCATGAACTGCTGGGCGATCAAGACAAAAACGTTGAGATACAGGGCGATGACCGCGCCGATGACGTACGTGAGGCGCCACGAACCCGCCAGACGGAAAACGCATAGGGCCGGAATCGCCACCGCCAAAACGAGCAAGGAGACGATGCCGACGGCGTGCGAGGGCAAAAACTTATGGAACGGAAACAGGAATCCCGTCAGGCTAGCAATTTAGCTGACAGTGGTGCAGCATCGGCATCAGGCACGATCTGGTAGTCATCGCCATGCATCACTAGGACCGGCACGGTGATCTTCTTCAGGTCTTCGGTGAAGTCCGTCTGGGAGAACGCGACGATGCCGTCATAGTGGGCTTTGGCGCCTCCCATCATGCCCTGGCGCCACCAATTCCAGATCACCGCCTGTGAGGGTTTCGCACCAGGCCAGTTGTAACCGTAGAACGGCCTACATAGCGCGCTGATATTTACAGGCGATTTACAGGCGGTTCTGCCAGGAAGGGCTGCTATTGCAGGCAATCCAGTCAAACGGTGCGCTGTATGCGAATCTTGCAAAGGCCTTGTTTGCAAGAATTTATGCTAAGTTGTTGATTCTACGGTTGGGGCGTAGTTCAGTTGGTCAGAACGCTGCCCTCCAATCCCATCCGTCATGTATCTCCCTCTTTATCAATCACTTCTGTGAAAACGCGAATTTCCGCATTCTAACCAAGTGGCCCATCGCGGCGCCCGGCGTACCCTCGTACCGCCGTGTATATCTAAGGATGGAACGAGGACATTATGGGAGGCACTTGGCTCCAAAAGCATCCGGTTCGTTGCCGAACAGTCGTTGGTTCAAATCAGGCCCCCGCAACCATCCGAATTGACAAAGGGGCCGCCTCATGATGCGGCCCCGTTTCTTTTCCAACGAGATCCCATGCTCCCTCGGCCAAATAATGCGGCCTCCTGGCACCAGGTTGCGGTGTCATGCGAATCTCGGATACGTGTTTTCTCAATTCTGTACGTACCGCCGCGCTCTCATGTCTGGCCAGCAACTCCCTGATGTCCGAGAGCTTCTTGGTGACGAATAGCCTTATTTCATCAAGGCGCGAATCAGTCGATTCCGGTCCAGTGGACAAGAGTTTGTCAGTGATCTGCCGAAGCTCCTGCTCGCGTTCATTTATCGCCTGGATCAGGAACGTGGAAGGCCCTGTGAGTGCTGCTGTTTCCGTCAAGCGGCGTAGCTCAACCTCAATGGCCCTTTTCCGTTCTCGCATTTGCGCCAATTCACCCGAAAGCCTACATAAGGTCGTCTTGAGTTGGTCACCGAATTGAGCAATGGTGTATTCAAGCGCTTCGGGTTTCAGAATCTCTGTCTGCAAATCAGCAAGAAGCCTCTTCTCAAGCCAAATCGACGTTCCAGCAGGTTGTTCGAGCACGCGCCCCGATACCAGTGTTGTGAACATCCGTACTTGCGGTACTGTTCCTTACCGCCTCCGGCCACAATCGCTAGGTTCCCCCCGCACTGGCCGCACTTCAACAGGCCACTAAAAAGAAACTTGCTTGTCTCAGACCGCGGGAGAAGGCCAGGGCGCTTTTTAGCGTGGTACGAATCCTTGAAAGCCTGGAGTCGTGTGTTTACGCGCTCCCATAGAGCCTGGTCGATGATCCGAAGTTCCTCCCGCTGGGCGACACGCCATTCACTTTCAGGCCGCATTCGTCTGACACGCTTGTTCGTGCCAGGGACCCGAATAAACTTTGAACGATTCCAGATGACCCTGCCGATGTACAGTTCCCGGTACAACATTTCCCGAACCGCCGAATGACACCAGGTCGCCCAGCCATTTCTGGCCTGTGGGCGTGGTGTCGGAACGTGTTCCTGATTGAGCGTCCCTGCGATTTTCTTGAGAGCACCGGCCACCGCTTTGCGGTGGTTGTATGAGCCTGAAACTCCTTCCGAGAGCTCGCCAGTTATGGTGTGGCCCAGTAAAATCCGAGGCACAACCTGGCTCGGCAGCTAAGGCCGCTTTTTCTCTGGAATCCGAGGCACAACCTGGCTCGGCAGCTAAGGCCGCTTTTTCTCTGGAGCGTTCCTGCCCGATTGAGAGCATGGCTCCGGTTCTGGCGATTGTGTAGATGGTGGCGGGCGTTGTCCTGCAAAGGAGAACGGCCCGACCCCGCTGAGGAGATTGTGTAGTTTTCGCCAACCGGGCCGGGCCAAGTTGAATTCAGCACAGGAAGGTTAGCATGAAATCCAAGCCAGAGGAGAAAAACAAAGGAGCAACCAACCATCCAACGCAGCACCATTGGCACGAGATGAACCGCAAGGAACGGCGGGAGACGATGCGGAAGATGCAGAGCGAAGACCTCAGCCTAGAAGTGATCCATCCCGACGCTGCGGGCATTGATATCGGCAACGAATCCCACTATGCGGCTGTACCGCCGAGCCGAGACAGCCAATCGGTACGGGAGTTCGGGTGCACCACCGCCGAACTCAAGGCGATGGCCGCCTGGCTGAAGCAATGCAGGATACGGACCGTCGCGATGCAATCTACCGGAGTCTATTGGGTCGCCGTATACGACATTCTGGAACAAGCGGGTTTGGAAGTGTATCTGGTAAATGCCCGGGACACGAAGAATCTGCCCGGGCGCAAGAGCGACGTACAGGAGAGTCAGTGGTTGATGAAGCTGCACACCTATGGACTGTTGCGAAATTCCTTTCGGCCATCACAAGAGATTCGCGTGATGCGGACCTACTGGCGGCAGCGCAACGATCTCGTGCAGAGTGCGGGCCGGCATATTCTGCGGATGCAGAAGGCGCTGACGCAGATGAAATGTGCAGTCGTGACTAATGTAGAGTTGCCACGCCAAAGCCCCGCAAACACCATCTTTTTGATTCTCAACTTCACATTTTTTGCAGCGCCGGAACGGCTGCCAAGACCCGTTGGCTTCCGTCTGTGATCGCATAGCCATTTCTGATTTCTCTCGCTCCCCCTTGCCGGCGCGTTTCGATTCTCCTCAGGATCTTCTGTTCGAACCCTGAGGAGTCCACATGAACGAGACCCGTCGTTGTCTTTACTGCCAAAGCTCATTTCTGCCTTCTCGGCACCGTCCCCAACAACGAGTTTGCAGTCGGCCGGATTGTCAGCGCCAGCGCCGCACGAATTCTCGCCGCCAGAAGCTGGCGACGGATGTCGAGTATCGCCAAGTGGTTCGCGATAGCCAAAAGCAATGGTGGGACGAACACCCCGGTTATCAGAAAGAGCGCCGGAAAGCGAACCCGGAGTTGGTGGCGAGGAACCGTCAAAAACAGCACCTTCGTGACCAAAAGCGCCGCCTGGCGCGTCTTGTTAGGAACAACTTAGTTTTGGACCTAAAGCATTCAGCTGCAGAGGTTTGTCTGGTGGGACCCCAGGTGCATCGTCTTGACAGGAACAACTTAGTTTCCGCGCAAGTCCTTATCCTACCGTCAGTTGGCCAGCTATCCGCCGGGCTCGTCTCATCTTGACAGGAACATCCCTATGGCCTGATCGGCCGGCCAGCTGTACAACCAGAATCATCGAGGGACGAACAATAATGCAACTCGAGTTTCATCCGTGGACCGCCGTTATGAATTTCTGCAGTCGCGGAATCCTCACTGGCAACGACAGTTGCTGAGTTGCTGACGCCGTTGGCGTCTCAGCAAGGAATTCCACTTTCAGGAGGAGCCGATGCTACGTTCTCTATACCCAAAGGCTCACCGTTGGTATCTGTCCCTGCCCCTGTTGGGGTCCATCGCCGATGGCTTTGACGATTGGCTTGTCTCGAATGGCTACACCCAACTCTCGCGTAAGGGTGCGATCTCTGAACTGCGGCATGTGGATGCCGAACTTCGGCGCCGTCGGATCAAAGAAATCCCCAATCTGACCCGAGCGGTTCTCCACGATTGCTGGAGGAGTCTCATCCAGAAGTATTCCCATCGTGCAGCAACCGTGCGGGCCCTGGGACGCCATCTGGCGGCAAACGGCCTAATCGTTCCTGGCCAACCCGAGACAGCAACTTCGGCTACGTCGAACCTGATCGAAGAATACGCGAATTTCCTGAGCGAAGTGCGCGGACTGGCTCGGTCCACCATTTCACGCCAACGAGCTACAGCGCAGTGCTTTCTCCAACACTTGGATGAAGAGGGCGTCCGATTGAAAACGGTCCAGGCCGCCCAGATCGAATCCTACATCTGCAAAGCTGGCAAGCGCTTGAGCCGGGCAACTCTCCATAACGAGATCAGCGTGCTGAGGGAATTCCTTCGATTTCTGGCAACGGACGGTAGAGCTCCAGAGGGCCTGGCCAGCCAGATCGATACGCCACGCTTGTACCGTCACGAGCAGTTGCCACGCTCCCTCCCCTGGGAGACAGTTCGTGCGCTTCTTCGGTCCATTGACAGAACCTCGGCAAAGGGACTGCGCGACTACGCGATGTTTCTGCTGATGGCGACCTACGGATTGCGGAGCAGCGAGGTAGCAGCCATCACCCTCGATGACATTCGTTGGAGACAAGACAGTCTGCGAATCCACCAGAGCAAAACTTCATCGTCTTTGGAACTGCCGCTGACCAATGAAATCTCCTGTGCGCTGGTGAAACTTCTGAAGCGGGCTCCACCACCAGCGCCCTATCGAAATATCTTCCTGACAATGCGCGCTCCCATCGGCGTGATGAAGCCCACAGCTATCGCCGAAGCTTTTGGATCCTTGGTTCGGAAAAGCGGTCTCGGCATTCCCATCCAAGGCCCGCATTGCCTGCGTCATTCGCTGGCGATTCATCTTCTAAAGAACGGAACCCCGTTCAAGACCATCGGGGACATCCTCGGTCATCGTTCCCCGACAAGCACATCAACGTATCTGCGACTGGCAACCGAGGACTTACGCGAAGTCCCCCTTCCGGTCCCAGGAAAAGCACACGCGGCAAAGGAGGGGCGGCAATGACCAGAGCAACCGCTGCGTTTTCTTCCATGCTGGCACCCGTCTTGACGCGGTACGTGGATTTGAAGCGGGCCTTGGGCCTACGTTTCCGCAACCCAACTCGCACCCTCGAATCGCTGGACCGATTCCTCAACGACCACATCACCAACTACCCCGACCTGAATGTTGCTGCATTTCAAGCCTGGTGCCAGACCCAGGGGCATCTCACATCTGGCGTGCGACGTGAGCGAATGCGGCAGATCTATAGCTTCTGCCTCTATCGCCGCCGGACCGAGCCCCGGTGCTTCGTTCCCGATCCCAGCTTGTTTCCCAAGCCTCATCAACGGCTCCAGCCGTACATCTTCTCCGTGGAAGAAGTCGCGCAACTGTTGCGAGCCGCTTCGGGATTGAAGCGAGTCTCCTGCTCGCCGCTTCGCCCCGAGATAATTCGGTTGGCGATCGTGCTCTTGTTCACGACCGGAATCCGACGCGGGGAGTTGCTGCGTCTGACTCTGGGCGACTGCGACTGTCGGAATGCGACCTTACGGATTCGAGAGTCGAAGTTCCACAAGTCACGCCTGCTTCCTCTCAACAATGATATCGCCGAGGAGATCGAGCATTATCTGCGCGCCCGAGCCCGTAGGAAACTTCCCCTTTCCTCGGATACGGCACTTATCTGGAACGGCAGAAAAGGTGGGCAAGCTTACAGTGTCTGGGGCTTGCAACGCAATCTGCGGCTCCTCCTCCAGCAATGTTCTATCTTTACCCTCAAGGGGCGGCTGCCACGGATCCACGATTTTCGTCATGCGCATGCCGTGAATGCCCTGCTGCGCTGGTACCGGAAGGGTGCCGAAGTGGAGGCCAAACTCCCCTTGTTGGCTACCTATTTGGGGCACGTTTCCGTGCTGTCGACCCACTATTACTTACACTGGATCGAGCCACTTCGAAAGGCCGCTAGTGAAAGATTCGCCCGCCACTACGGCGAGCTGGTTGTGCCCGTACCGGGCCGGAAAGGAGGGCAGCGATGAAAAAACTACTTCCCAATCTACTGGGCGCTATAGTGCGCGACTACTTCACCGAGCACCTGCCGCGTGTTTGCGGGATGAGCCCACATACCATCCACAGTTACCGCGACACCCTGGCACTGCTTCTGCGGTTTCTCTCCGCGCGCAGCAAGCGGCCGGTTGCAGAACTCAGCCTAAAGGATCTCGACCCACCGGGAATCCTAGCGTTTCTTTCCTATCTTGAGCGGGAACGCAAGAACGGAGCAGCGACACGAAACGTCCGGCTCTCTGCCATTCATGCTTTGTTTCGTTACGTGGCTTCGCGGAACCCTGAACATCTGGACCTCGCTCAGCGGGTTCGCGCCATCCCCTTCAAACGTGCGGCGCAACGCGCCATTGATTACTTGGAGCGGGAAGAAATCGAGTCGATTCTAAAGACAATCGACCGGACCACCGCAAAAGGAAGTCGGGACTACGCTCTCCTGGCCACGATGTTTAATACCGGAGCTCGTGTGCAGGAGATCGCCGATCTGCGGGCTTGTGACCTCCAGCTGACCAAACCGTTTCAAGTCAGACTGTTCGGCAAAGGAAGGAAAGAGCGTTACTGTCCCCTGTGGCCGCAAACCGCCGCGGTCTTGCGAGCCTTCTCGAAAGAACGGAACCTCGATTTACGGTCAGAAGTTCGCGTGTTTCTGAATCACCGCGACGAACCCCTGACGCGGTTCGGAATCCGCCACATTCTCGGCCGACGCCTTGATCGTGCTTCCCAGTTCGTTCCCCATCTCCGCAAGAAGAGGCTTCACCCCCACTCCATGAGGCACAGCACGGCGATTGCGCTTCTGAAGTCGGGAGTCGATCTGTCGACCATCAGCCACTATCTGGGTCATGCCAGCCTGACCACAACGAATCGTTACGCGAAAGTGGACCTGGAGACGAAGCGCAAGGCGATTGCGCGAGTCAAACCGGTTGCACACCAGTCGCACACACCGTGGAGCAAAAACCCCACTATCCTCGACTGGCTGGAGTCTCTTTAAGCACCTAACAAAATGTGGAGTTGGAACCCGGGAAACCGCGAATTACGGGGCTTTGGCGTGGCAACTCTACATTAGTCACGACTGCACATTTCATCTGGAATGTTGCGCATAACATTCCAGATGAATCTGCAGTTGGCCAATGTGTTGACCGATATCAGCGGAGCAACCGGACAGGCCATCATCAAAGCCATTCTGGCCGGCGAACACGATCCGCATAAGCTCGCTGAGTTTCGGGATCCCCGGGTGAAAGCGAGTGAGGAGCAGATTGCGCAGAGTCTGGAAGGCAACTGGCAACCAGATTTGCTCTTTTTGCTGAAGCAAGAACAGGATGGTTACGAGTTCTGCCACAAGCAGATGGCGGAGTGCGATCGCCAGCTCGCGCAGTATCTCCAGCAGCGAGAGGACCGGAGCCATGGTGCCCCTCTGCCGGAAGAGAAGCGCAAGGGGAGGCTCAAGAAGAAGAAAGGGAATGCGCCGCAGTTCGGCTTGCGCGAAGGGTTGTTTCGCATGACCGGTACGGACCTAACCCGGATCGACGGCATCGATGTCATGACCGCGACGACGGTCATCAGCGAAGCCGGATACGACATGAGCAAATGGCAGACCGAGAACCATTTTGTTTCC
>WNGO01001868.1_pt1 | contig 14347 bp, 11 predicted proteins | sample 5400511 | NCBI WGS metagenome assembly WNGO01 (sample SAMN13153380, study PRJNA577476) | soil metagenome | isolation source: 20 cm soil or saprolite under Garry oak tree replicate 2 | place: USA:California | collected 2016-06-15
TTCCAGCTGAGCCAGCCGCTGTCGGCGGTCTGTCCGCCGCGCTCGCCATAGAAGGGCGTCTCCTCGAGGAACACGTCCGCGAGCTCAGCTTCGCCGGCAACCGGGAAGACGTCGGTCACGGCGGTGTTGGCCTCCAAACGGTCGTAGCCAACGAACCGGCTCGCCCGTCCCGCCAGCGGTGCGGTGAAACTGCTGGTGGCGGTCCGGCTCCGGTCACGCTGGGTCTGCATCAGCGCAGCCACAGCTTCAAGGTCGACCGCAATCCCTCGCTCCTTTGCCAGTTCCGCCGTGAGCTCGATGGGAAAGCCGAGTGTGTCATGCAGATAGAACACGTCTTGGGGGTTAAGCGTTCCGCGTTCGAGCAACGGCTGCAGGCGCTCCAGCCCCTGGCGCAGAGCGACTCCGAACCGCTCTTCCTCCGACCGGACGACATCGGCGATCCGATCGACTTGATTCCGGACTTCCGCGTAAACCGATCCCAGCAAGCGAGCCACAATCGGCACGCCCGACGACAGGTGAACGGCCGGACCCAATCGCCGGGCATGGACCATGGCGCGGCGGATCAGGCGCCGCAGGACGTAACCACGACCGTCATTGGCGGGGACGACCCCATCCGCGAGCAGAATGGTGGTGCCGCGGGCATGATCGGCGAGCACGCGATAGGAGACATCGGTCTCCGCATTGGCGCCATAGGGTTTGCCCGCTTCTTCGGCAAAGTGCTGGATGAGCGGCTGGAATGGATCCGTGTCGAAGAGCGACCGCTTCTGATTGACGACCGACGTGATTCGCTCCAGGCCCATACCGGTGTCGATGCCTTTCTTGGGAAGCGGTGTGCGCATGCCCGACTCGTCACGGTTCCACGTGATGAAGACCACCGCAGCCGTACTCCTCGCCCCAGTCGTAATGGATCTCCGAATCAGGCCCGCAGGGCCCGGTGGGACCGGCCGCCCAGAAGTTGTACTCGTCACCAAAGCGGCGAATCCGCTCGGGCGGAATGCCGGTTTTCTTCCAGATCTCGAAGCTTTCGTCATCGTCGTTGTGGATGCCGGCCCAGAGCCGCGCCCTTTCGAGCTTCACCTCTTTAGTCAGGAACTCCCAGGCGTAGGGAATCGCCTTCTCCTTGAAGTAGTCGCCAAAAGAGAAATTGCCGAGCATCTCGAAAAAGGTCAGGTGATGGCCGTCGTGGCCCACGATGTCGATGTCCACTGAGCGGAAGACTTTCTGACAGGTAGTGGCACGCGGGTATGGCGGCGTGGACTGGCCCAAAAAGTAGGGTTTGAACTGGACCATGCCCGCGCTGGTGAACAGCAGGGTAGGATCGCCGAACGGGATCAGGGAGGAGCTCGGCAACACCTTGTGGTCCCGCTCTTTGAAGAAGTTGAGAAAACGTTGGCGGATATCCGCGCTCGTCATATCTGGCCTGGGCGCTTCGTCATTGTACTGAGTTCGAATCCTACCGACCCAGCCATCGCCTTCAGGCCAAGAGCGCCGCATCTGATCGCCACGGCATTCGCCTATACATCAGCGACTCGCGGCTCCGCCGCGGCACGCGAGAATATACGGATGGTCACGGCTGCTGACTATCTCCTCTTCGTGGACGAGGTGCTGGATGACATGGTGCGGATCGTCGCGGAGCTCGGCGACGAACTCGCAAACCAACGACCTGACGTGCCGGACAGCAACTCACCCTACGCGATCCTCACCCACTGCCTTGGTGTGATGGAGTACTGGGGTGGATACATGGTCGCCGGGCGGAGCATCCAGCGTGACCGAGCCGCCGAATTCCGCGCTGCCGGGCCAGTCGGAGAGCTCGTCGAGCGCACCCGTCGCGCTCGACGACAGCTGCAGTCAGATCTCGCCAACCTTGAGCCCTACGCGCCGCCTCGAGGACACCCAAAGCATCAGGAAGATGCCGGCCTGCCCATGCACAAGACCCAGGGTGGTGCGCTCATCCACGCTTACGAAGATCTAGCACGCCATCGAGGCCAGATGGAGATCACCCGCGACATGATCCGCGTGTCGGTCCGGAAGTGAGGCTGAGGCTAGAGCGCCAGAACGCGGATCAACAGCGGCAGGTTGCCGAATTCACCGAACATAGTTGCGAGACCTGACCATTGACCCAGCCATCGCCTTCAGTCACAGCGTCTGGCGGTACCCCCACGAACACCCCGTTGAAGGCTGGCCCGACAGAGCTCGTGTCGGAGCTGCGGCAGCGTAACTACGGTCGATCAGCTCGCGGCATGGGTGACGGCGCTGCAGGCGGCAATCCAGAGCGCCTGGTCATACCACTTCGCGCAGGCTGGCCTCTGAGACGTCGTAGACAAATGCTCGCACCGAGTTGCGGGCAACGAGAAACCGGAAGGATCGGATTAGTGCCAGACTGCGCCGCAGGTCTTCGTCCAGGTCCGTGAAGGCGCCCAGCGTGAACGGGAGCTTGACGCCCGCCTCTCGCTCGAGCTGCGGGACCAACTGAGACTCGTTGAGGCGCATCAGGCCGCAGTCGGTGTGGTGCAAGAGCAGGATCTCGCGCGTTCCCAAGAGGCGCTGGGAGATCAGCAGCGAGCGCAGGACGTCGTCCGTGACGATGCCCCCGGCGTTGCGGATGATGTGGGCGTCTCCGGTCGGAAGGCCAAACATGCTCTCGACGTTGATGCGCGCATCCATACAGGCGACGACGGCCACGCCTTTGGCGGGGCGGCCGTGCTCGCCCGCGGTGGTGTACGCCCAGGCGTGGACCCTGCTGCTCGAAACCATCTCGTCGATCACGCTCACGATCCCCATCGTACTGCCCGTTGCTCAGCGATCCGCCAACACCTGACTCAACGGTCGGTCGCCAGCTGCGCCAAGCTCAGCTGCAAAGTCCGTAACAGTTGTTGCCAAACCTGACCAATTGACCCAGCTCCCATGAACACTTCTTGAACACCTGACGCGTCGAGCGCATCTGTTCAACATTTGTTCACGGCCCTGCTAGGGCTAGGGCAGGATCTCGACGTACCCGTCCGTTCCATTCACGCGGATCCGTTGCCCATCTCCGATCAGCCGGGTGGCATATTCCACCCCCACGACGGCCGGCAAACCGTACTCCCGTGCGATCACTGCGCCATGGGTCATCAGGCCCCCGACCTCCGTCACCAGGCCCGCGATCGCGACGAACAGAGGAGTCCAGCTGGGGTCCGTGTAGGCCGTGACCAGGATGTCGCCCGGTTCGACATCGGCATCCGCCATGTCCAGGATGACTCGCGCCCGCCCTTCGATGGTGCCGGAGGAAACCGGTAAGCCGACCAAGGCACCCGCCGGCACGCCATCGCGTCGGTACGCCCCGGCAATGACCTCGCCATCCGACGTGAACACCCGGGGCGGCGTCAGCGCTTGATACGACCTGAACGCGTCCTTGCGCTGGGCGATGAGCTGTTGATCCACGTGGGCCGTGCGCGCGACCTCGTGGAGTTCCTCAAATCTGAGGTAGAAGATGTCCTCCTTCTCACGCAGCACGTGCGCCTGCACCAGGCGCCCAGCCTCTGCCAGCAAGGCCTGCTTGTAGACGAAGTAGCGGCTGACCATTCCGTACTTTGGATACTCCCGGTACCCGATGAAGGTGCGGACGCGGTCGATCTTCCGCTTGACCTCTTCGGCTTTCTGCTCTCCCTCCGGCAGAGTCCGCAAGCGCTCCAGCAACTCCTGCTCCTTCGCCCACGCCTCCTGCCGCCCTTGCTCGAATCGCTGTGCGCCGGCGCCCGGCTCGAAGTTCTTGATGTTGCCGAGGAGCACGGGGATGAGCGTGGTGGGCCGTTCGCTCCAACGCGGCCTGGTGATGTCGATCTCGCCGACGCAGCGCATGCCGTACATGTCGAGAAAGCCTCGAATCGCGTCCCGCGCTTCCCGCCCGCCCGCCAACGCGGGCAGCTCGTCCAGGAAGCCATCATCGTCGACGGATTGCAGAAACGCCACCACCTCCGGATGCGGGCGAATCACGTCGGCGACGCCGAGGAGCGCCAGCCCCATCTCCGACGTGACGTTGTGGGGCACGGACTGCGTGAGGATGTCGGCCGCGTTCTTCTCGCCCAGCCACGCGTCCAGCTGCTCGTTGAGCCACCAGGTGGCTTCCATCGCCGACATGAACACCGCATGGCTCTGCCGATCGAACAGTATCCGCCGGAGCTCCTGGATGTCCGTCAGGATGAAGTCGAACAGCGCCGATCCAGACTTCGTCCGGATGTCGCGTTTCAAGGCGGCGATGGATTCCTGGTTCCGTGCGATCAGATCGGTGACGATGGTCGGATCGGTCTCGATCGGGGCTGGCGCGCCACCTGCCGGCGCGCCAACGGGACTTGCGTCAGGGAGCGATGGAATGAAGTCGCCGCGTTCGACGATGCTCCGCAGCGCGTCCCCAATCAGCGGATCGGACTTCCCCGCCATCTCCAGAAGGCGGGCGCGGATCGTCGGCGACCCCAGGTCCCGCACGACGTCGACGAACAGCCTGCCGCCCGCCTCGTACATCGGCCGCGCCGTCGTCATCTGCCAGAAAGAGAGACCGAGGGGTTTCATGGGGTCGGTCATCATCTGCTGGTGACCGACGGAGATATAGACGTGATTCTCTTGGTCGCCGGCCGCGGGGATGGGGAACAGCGTGGTGATCGGCCGGCTCTGGACGATCTGGAAGTCATCATCGACCAGGCACCATTCGATGTCCTGGGGGTGGCCAAAGTACGCTTCGATCCGCCGTCCCAGCTGCGCGAGTCGCACGACCTGCGCATCCGTCAGTGCTGGCTGCACCTGCCCCTCCGGGTCGATCGCTTCTTCCTGGGTCCCGCCTGCCGGCGAGGCGCGGATGGCAAGCTGCTTGGTGGCGACCGCCTTGGCGATGACCTCGCCGTCCCGCACCCTGTACATGTCGGCGTTCACGAGGCCGGAGACCAGGGCGTCACCGAGGCCGAACGTGGCCTCCACGGAAGCGACCTTGCGGTTTGAGGTGACAGGGTCGGCGGTGAAGAGGATGCCGGCCGCCTGCGGGAAGAGCATCTGCTGTACGACCACAGCCATGTGGACCTTCCGGTGGTCGAAGCCGTTGCGCAGTCGGTAGGTCACGGCCCGCTCGGTGAACAGCGAAGCCCAGCACCGGCTGATGTGTTGGAGGATCGCCGCCGGCCCTATGACGTTCAGGTACGTGTCCTGCTGGCCTGCGAAGGAGGCCGTCGGCAGGTCCTCTGCCGTCGCGCTCGAGCGGACAGCGTAGGCGGCTTGCTCGCCGAGCCGGGCGAGCGCGAGGGTGATCGCCGCCGCCAGATCGTCCGGGATAGCGATCCCTTCCACGGTCCGGCGGATCTCCGCGCTGAGCGTGCGGATCGCCTCCTGGTCGTCCGGGTTCTGGCGCGACAGCTGATCAAGCCGATCGTCGATCAACGGCGCTTCCGCCATGATCCGCCGGAAGGCATCCGTCGTCACGCAAAATCCAGCCGGTACGCGGATGCCTTCGATCCGCGAAAGCTCGCCTAGCCGGGCGCCCTTGCCGCCAACGATTGCGACCTGCGTCCGGTCGAGCTCGTGGAAACCCAGCACGTAGCTGCCCATCCGTCCATCTTCCCTTCAGCCCCCTCGGGCCTCTCTCATTGCTGCGGCCGGTCGCGCCGACCACCTGTGGGCCAGCTTGTGGCGTGCATTATCAGCACACCAGGGGTCCTCGGGGCTGAGCCGAGTACGGGTCCGATCCCGAAACACGGAGCTAACGGAGCCACCGGCCGTCGCGCGCTTCTACTGGGCCGCCGCCACGTCCACAACCAGCCGAGACGGTGAGGTCAATGTGGTCACTCGGAGGCAAGGACTCCCCTGGATTCCGAGAGCCCACTGCTGATAGCCTTCGAAGTTTTCCACTTGACGCGCCTCGCGCAGAATTGGGTAGTCGGGTTGGAAACCGGATGGCCCGGAGTACGACGTCCAATTGAGGATGGGGTGGATGACGACAAGCACTCCGTTCGTTCCGCGGAGAGTCACAGTTTGTCCTCGCGGGCTCGTCGTGAAAGAGGTTCCGCTCCGGCGTTGCACCTTGTAGCTTGGGATCGGGCCGCTGAATTCGATGACCAGCCGGTCGTAGCCGTCATGCTGACCGACGCGGACGCTGACGACGTCTGATCCTGACTGTTCGGAGCCACCGCTCGCATCGGCGCAGGTAAAGCCCGCCAGCAGCCCGGCGGTCGGTTGCGGGGTCGGTGTGTCACTGGGGCTGGAACTCGGTACGGGGCTCGCCGTTGCGGTCGGCGATGAGGAGGCGCTGATTGTCGGCGTGGGAGTCGACGAGACGAATGCGCTCGATGTAGGCCCACATCCGACCAGCGCCACGGCAAACGAGAAGGCGACGACTATGGATGCGCGGTTTGCAAAGGGGGCGGTGTTCATGGTCTCGCTTATATAGACGCCGCCGGCAGGGTAAGCGGGTGAACCCGGCCAAAGGTTTATTCGGGTTGCACGATGGTTCTCACGTGTCATGGGCAGAGGTTGACGCCCTTTGCGGCCAACACGCGCCCGGCGGCAGTTTCGAGCGCGGCCCGGCTAAGCGTGCCAGTGTTGACAGCCGCGACGATGGCCGACACCGTCTGGTTGGTGAGCGCGGCAACCGTGCTCGGGTCTGCGTTGTAGAGGACCATGTCGGCTCCCGCGCCCAGGGCGGCAACCGCGGCTCTGGGCACCGTATAGCCGCTGGCGCTGAGTGCTACGGCCGACAACGAGTCAGTGATAACGAGGCCCTGAAAGCCGAGCTGCCCACGCAGGATGCCGTTGATCACGGTGGGCGAGATGCTTGCGGGCTGATTGGTAAGGCCCGGCACCGTCGCATTCGCGACCATCACGGCGGGAACGTTGGAGGCAATAGCGGCTTCGAATGGACGGAGGCCGCCGCTTTGCAAGGCGCTCCACGACTGGGTGGCTGCAGCGCTGACGTCGGTGTTGCCAGTGGCGCCGCCCAGTCCCGGGAAGTGTTTCACGACCGGGACGATGCCGCCGTTGCGCAGGCCGGTAGCAAAGGCGACGCCGTCGCTCGATGCCGTCGCCACGTTCGCACTGAAGGAGCGGGTGCCGTCAGCGTTGAAGTTGTTCGGCCCCTGACCGCCATCGACATCGAGGACTGGAGCGAGATCCATTGTCACTCCGGCGGCCCGCATGCGCTGTGCCAGGCCGAAGGCAAGCTGTTCGATCTGTGCCGGCGTCATCGTCGCGCCCATCTGCCTCGCCGAGGGAACCGACCCGACCAGGTTTGCCATTCGCTGGACCACGCCGCCTTCCTCGTCGGTCATGATGAAGGGCCTGATCCCGTCCGGGGCAGCCGCATCTAGCGCTTGCAGCTGGGCGCCGAGGTTGGTGGGCGCCGACGAGCCGAATAGGATCACCCCGCCCGCACCAGCCGCCACTTCCGACTTCACCGACATGACGTTGTTCTCGTCGACGGGGACGACGACCGTCTGCTGGGCAAGGCGGGTAACGGTCCAGGTCGCGAGGATCGATGCCGTCGTGCAGGGAGTCGGCGTCGCTTCGACGCCGATCACGAGGGCCACCGGCGCGGTCGGTGTGGCCGCTGCGGTACCGCTTGGCGATGGCGTGATCGCCGTCGGTCTCGGAGCAATCAGGGCGCTGGGGCCCTCGCCGACGCCGGCACAGGCCGAGAGAAACAGGGCGCCGGCGACGGAAAGCCAGCGAGATGCCGCGATGCGTCCGTGCGGCATGTCCATCACTCTCCGTGCGCACAACGGAGCGTGAGCTATATTCGATACAGTTCAGCTTGAGCCGTTATAGGGCCGTTACCTGGCCGTAATTGTGCGGTGAGTGGCCGGGCTCCCGCGGTACCGATCCAAGCATCGCCCACCCAATCCGGACGTCCGCGTAGACCAGTCGGGGCTGCGGCCGCAGCAGCCCTCATCGCGCTCCTCGACTTCTCGCCCCGGGGATCCGTTCAGACTCTCATGAGGCTTTGCGAGCGCCTGGTCAGCGCCGTCACGAAGTAGCGCCTTGGTGCAGCGTCGGGCGGGCTTCACGGCAGCCGGCGGCGCCCTTGGAAATCCCGCATTATCCGGCGGCCCGATAAACGCGGACCAGAACCGTCGTGGATTCGCGCCAATCGAGCAATGAGGACGGTCCCTGCGCCGATTCCTCGAAGAGCAGGGTGGCGCCCGCGGGCGGCGGCGGATCGCCCGCCTGGAGCACGATGATGTCGCCGGCCTGAGCCGTCGCCAGGTCGTCGGCGCGAGTGAGCAGCCGAACCCCAACTGCCCCCAGCGGGTCGGCGAGTCCGGGGGGCGGACGGAGCGCGAAGAGCGCCTGGATGCTGGGGTCCCTCGCGCCATAAAACAGGAGGACTGTATGCCCGCCCGCGATGTCGTGAGCGCGTGTGATCGCCTCGATCTGGCCCGCCTCGAACGCCCGCGCCGCGCGCACCGGATACACGAAGGCGTAGTCAAGGTAGTACGGGCTGACCGCAACGACCACCAGCGCCATGGCGACGGCTTCGCGCCACCGGCTCGCACGAAGTATCGGGAGTAACGCCTCCCAGCCGAACGCCAGCAGAATGAGGAGGAAGGGCAGCGCCACGACGTCGCGCCGCGACGATACGGTCGTCGTCAGCGCGGGGCCGATGGGCGCGACCAAGCTTCCCAGCAGCGCAATCCTGGCCATCGGTTCGCCACGGCGACGATACGCGGCGATCACTCCCATGACGATCGGCGGGATTGCGGTCAGGAACAGGAGGCCGCCGAAACCGCTGGAGAGCAGCAGGTTCCCATCACCGTTGATGAAGAGCAGGCGTGGCCCGAAATACTGCGGGTAGTTCGTCAGCGCGAAGAGGACGGCGTCGGGCAGGCTGCGACCATTGAAGACGCTCACCACCCCCAGACGCGCTACCGCGTCCCCGCCGGCCGCAATCACCACGGCCGTGGCCACCATTGGCGGGATCACCAGCGCCGCCAGGCGCCAGCTCCGGATCCGGACGCCAAAGGACAACACAAGCAATCCCGCCATCACGAGGGTGAAGAAGCGCGCGGGTTGCGCCGTGAAGGGGGCGGCCCCCAGGGCGATGCCGGCCGCGACGCAGTTTCGCAAGCGGCGCTCGCCGTCCCGGGCGAGCGCAAGCAGCGCCAGCACGTAGCAGAGGGGCGTAAAGAGGTCGGCTTCGAGCATGGTGCGGCTGAGGTGGAAGAACCATGGCTCGAAGGAGGCCTCGAGAATGAGAATCATCGCCACGGCTCGGGAACGCGTCAGGCGCCATCCCAGTACCCCCGCTACCATCGCCAGGGCGATGCCGGCGAGGGCGTTTGGCAGCCGAACGACAAAGGGGGTCAGTGGTAGGAGCGCCGTCAGAACGGCCTCCGAGTAGACACCCGCGGGTCCCTTGTAGTCGCCGAAGGACCGAAAAAAGAGCGGCCACGCCACGCCGTATTGGTCCACCCCGTGGTGGGCGATGGCCCAGCCGTTGTAGCCGAACGCCGCCTCGTCGCCAAAAAGACCTGGCGGGCTCAGCTGCAATCCCACGAGGTGGCTGACGACCACCACGACGATGATCGCCGGCAAGACCAGCAGGAGCCGCCGCGTGTAAATGAACCTCAGTGGTCGGGTGAGGTCAGGCGAGCACTCGCCTGCGTGAACTTGACCGGGCTCATCGCACGGCGGTTGTGCTAATCGCCTGCACGGTATCCGCCGGGGCATTCTGACGCCGCGAGAGCGCGAGGGCGGGAATGGCGACCGCTCCGATCGCAGCGGCCACGACGTAGGAGGGCCCGTATCCCCACACGTCGGCAACACGACCGAGGAGCGGCTGCGCCCAGACGCCGCCTGCCGAGCCCATCAGCGAATCGAAGGAGAGGATCGTCGCCCGCTGTCGCGACGGGATCATGCCGTTCATGTAGGTCTGGCGGATTGGCATGGAGGCCGCGAAGATGAGCGACCACACGACGACCAGCCCGATCACCACCCAGAAGCTCTGGATGATTCCCATCAGGCCGAGGACGACGACGCCCAGGGTGGCCGTGGCGATCAGCGCCGACGTGCGCCGGTGGAAGAGTCGCCGGATTCGCGGTGCCGCCAACCCACCCAGGATCTGCGCCCCGGCGACGATCGCCGCCGCCAGGCCGGCGATTATGTAGGCGCGCCGGTCGCCATAGAGCTGCAGCAGATACGGCTGCAGCGCATAGAAACCATAGATGCCAACGCCGCCGGTGAAAAGCGACTCGATCATCAGCCACCTGACCGACGGCACGCGCAGGCCGTACTCGATCGACGCCGAAGCGATCTTCCGGACCTCGGTCACGACGCCGCCGGCCTTCTCGGGGGAGAACCCAACATCGTGCATGAGCCGGAACGCCACCGCGAACATGACAACGAGGATGAGGCCACGGAGCACGAAGGGCACACCCAGGCTGGTCTGCTGCGCGATCAACCCGCCAAGGACCGAGCCACCCAGCATCGCTACGCCGGTGACGACCTGGCCCCGCCCGAATACCGCCTCCAGCTCGCCGGTAAAACCCGTCGCCTTGAGCGCGTCCACCAGCCACGCCTCGACCGCGCCGGAAAAGAACGTGAATCCGAGACCGATGAGCACAGAGACCACCGCCCACTGCCAGAACGGTGCGTGGATCCGCCAGAGGAGCACATAGAGCAGGGTCGATGCGGCGAGCGTGACCGTCCCGAGCAGGTACGAAAGGCGGCGCCCGGCGGTGTCGGCGACCACCCCGGTCGGCACTTCGAAGATCACCATGCCCGCCGTGAAGAAGGCATTGGCTGCAAACGCCTCGAGGTTGGAGAGTCCCGCGTCGAGCAGGAAGATGGTGTTGATCCCCCAGATGAGCGAGGCCGCCAGCGTGTTGCCAAGCAGGAGGACGAGGTACGTGCGCTGGATCGTGGCGGGAGTCGGTAGCCTGGGGGCGGACATCGGTGTCAGACTTTAGCAGTGACGATTGAACGGCGATCCCGGCGGTTCTCGTCCGACCGCTTAGAGCGCCTCGCGCGGCGACTGATGAATGTGTCGCGTTTGTGCGCCCTGGCGACGGTGTGGCCGACGGGTCGGGCGCACGTCAACCACATGTACTTCGCCCGCAGCGGATTGTTCGACGTCGTCTGGATCTCTGATCCGGATTCGCGTCATTCTCGCAACCTCCAGACGAACTCGTCCGCCGCGGTCACGATCTTCGACTCCCACCAGACCTGGGGCCGGCCCGACCGCGGCATCCAGCTCTTCGGAACGGCCGGCACGGTCACGGGGGCGGCGGCACGACAAGCCGAGCGCGCCTATGCCGCGCGATTTCCATACGCCCCGTCCCCCGACGGTTCGCTGCCCTTTTACCGATTTCGCCCACGGGAGCTGAAGCTGTTCTACGAGCGCCTGCTCGGGGACGGGACGTTGGTGACGGCACGAGTAACCGTGCAGGGGCTCGCCTGGTTGCGGACTGAGGTCTTCGCCTGACGCCGGCGCCGGTCAGTGGTAGCCGAGACGGTGGCAGGTTTCGGGCGTGATCATGAGGCGCCCCGGCCACATCTCGGAAATGACGCCGTTGTAGTGCACGGGCACGGGGAAGGGTCCAGTGGCCGTGCGGCATTTAGCGAGTTGGTCGGACCAGCTCACAGGGTCCTCGTGACGGGAAAAGTCGTAGGAAAGCGCAAAGAGGGACATGATGATCAATCCTGCAGCGGCGACGCGCGCCCAGCCAAGTTCCGATGTGGCGGCGATCGTCAAGAGGAGCCAGCTGAGAACGACGAACGGAAGGAAATAGTAGCGGGGGCCCGCCAGGATCGGATCGGAAAGCAACGGCGCCGCCACGGATGAAAGAACACCGACAACGAGGAGCCCGGCGACGAGCGCGATGATCTCATTCGTATTGGGCGTGCGCCGCCGTACGGCGGAGTACGCCACCACCCCGAGGAGCCCGAGCAGGATACAGGCCCCCGCGAAGGCAAGGAAGTCAGTATTGGTGGGTCTCAGCCAGGCCAACGCATAGTCGGCGAAGTTTCGCAACTCTTGTTGCGTGATCCTCCAGGGATGGATAGGCACTTGCCCCGCCCGGGACGACGTGATGTAGGCGATCGCCTGCACGACAAACGTCAGCCCGAGGATCGCGGCCCCGACCAGGTCGCGCCGCCGTCGACTTAAGGCAAAGAGCAGCGCGTAGGGTACAAACAGAGCCGCGCCCGCAAGGCTGCTCATCCCACCAATGATCAGCACCGGGATCCGCAGCCACCAGTAATCCTTTGACCACATCAGCGAAATCAGTGGCCACAACGTCGTCCACCAGAAGCTGTAGAGGGCGATGCCATAGACCTCGGGATTCATCGGCGCCAGCACCAACAGGCCGACCATGCCGATGCGCCAGCGGAGTGCAAGGCTGGACTCGGGTAGAAGAATCAGGCATGCGGTTGCGACGAACCACGCCGTGCTGAGCCAGTAGTCGATCTCAGGAACGTGCAGAAAACTCACTGCCGCCGCGAAACCGACCGTGAACGACGTCGGCCACAGGAAGTACCCCATGTAGGGCGAGAGGACCGACTGGATTAGGCCATGCGTCTGGTACATGTTCAGGATCTGGTTCTCCTCCACCCAGACATACGGGTGCAGAAGTTGGTCGGGACGGCGCAGGAACCATACGGCGAGGGCGAAGGCCACGGTTCCAATCACGAGACCGGTCCGCCGCGTCAGCCGCTGATTGACGTCGGGCACGCGTCGCAAAATCGGGCTAATCCGGCGGTCTAGCCTCAGCACCAGCGAGCCGAACCAGTCGACACGGCCTCATTATCCGCCTGAACGCTACGGCGATTGCCGTAGCCGGGCGGATTCTTGGATATCTCGTCATCGACCGGTCACGCGCTGGTCGTTGCCGGACCCGACGTGAAGCGTCTTACTCATAAATGCATGCGCACAACGCTCCTCGGCATCGCGATTCTGGCATCGTCGTCGCTTGTGGCAACGCTGGCCGGTACGGTGCCCGCCGCGGCGGCTCCGGTGCCAAGCACGAGCTGCCAGGTCTTTCCGGCAGATAACGTCTGGAACACCGACATCTCGACGCTGCCGGTCCACGCGCGGAGCGCGCAGTGGCTGGCATCGATGGCATCAACCACCAATCTTCACCCGGACTTCGGCGGGCCACCCTATGGGTTCCCCTTCAACGTGGTGGACCGCACCCATGCCACGGTGTCGGTCACATTTCAGTACGCGAGTGAAAGCGACGCCGGGCCGTATCCATTGGGGACCGACACCCTCATCGAAAATGGCAGCGATCGTCACGCGCTGATCATCAACAAGGACACCTGCACGCTCTACGAACTCTTCCTCCTATCGGGCAGCGGATCGACCTGGTCGGCCGGGTCCGGTGCGATCTTTCCGCTCGGCTCGAACGCACTGCGCCCGCTCGGCTGGACGTCGGCGGACGCCGCCGGGCTGCCCGTCTTTCCGGGGCTCGTGCGCTGGGATGAAGTCCAGGCGGGGTCCATCAACCATGCCATCCGATTCACCGCTGCGCAGACCGACCGGAGCTTTCTCTGGCCAGCCCGCCACCAGGCGGGCACGGCGGCGAATCCCTCGTTACCGCCGATGGGTGCGCGCTTCCGGCTGAAGAGCGGCTATGACCTGACCCGTTTCAGTCCGCAGGCGCAGGTGATCCTGCGAGCATTTCAGCATTACGGGATGATCCTTGCTGACAACGGGAGCAATTGGTTCTTCAGCGGTACGGAGGACGCGGCCTGGCCCGACAGCCTGCTCAGCGAGCTGAAGACGGTGCCCGCTGCGCAATTCGAAGCGATCGACGAGTCGTCGCTCATGGTCGATCCCAACAGCGCCGCCACCAGCCGCGGATGTGCCCCCGCCGCGGCCGCTGATCCGGTATCCCCCACGCACGCCGCGAGCCACTACTGGACCACCACGCTGCCGCCGCGCAGCTGCGCCTGTGCCTGTCCCAAGAAGATCGCCACGAGCCCGGCGGCCGCTCGTCTGCGCCGCGTCATTCGCAAGCCCTAGCGGGGCGGGAAAGAGTCAGAGGATTGTGTCGATCGCCGCGCGGCCACAGCGGGCGATGGCTTCGGGGTCTTCCTTCCAGTAGCCCGGATTGAAGGTCTCGAGGCTCCATGGTCCCGCGTACTTTCTGGTAGTGAGGGCTGCAATCAGGGTCTTGAGTTGGATGACGCCTTCCCCCGGCAGGACGCGGTCGGCGTCTTCGATCTCCCGCGGCGGTTTGTCGGGTGCGTCATTCAGATGCACCAGCGCGAGCCGGTCGACCGGGAATGAGGTCAGTGGCCTGCTGCCGCTGGCGTACCAGTGACAGGAGTCGAGAACGAGGTCGATGCCCTCGATCCCGTCGACCGTCTCGGTCGCGATCTCGGGCGTGTTGAT
>WNGO01010284.1_pt1 | contig 14347 bp, 10 predicted proteins | sample 5400511 | NCBI WGS metagenome assembly WNGO01 (sample SAMN13153380, study PRJNA577476) | soil metagenome | isolation source: 20 cm soil or saprolite under Garry oak tree replicate 2 | place: USA:California | collected 2016-06-15
CTGGTGCGACGTGCCGCGGTGGAGCGCGCCACGATCGCGGCGATACGTCGCTACCGGCCGGCGCCGTTCGCAGGCCGCCTGAGCCTGTTCCTGCCGAGCGAGCGGTGGCTGCCATCCGCCACGCCGGTGTGGGCGTCCCTGGCGCGGTGCATCGACGAGTACGTCGGCCCCGTCGGCTGCGACAACGACACCATGCTGCGCGAGCCCTTCGCCGCGCACTTTGCCGCCCTGTTCCGGCGCTGCTGCGCCGAGGCGCAGGGGGATGCCGGCGCGGAGCCGTCCCCCCAGGCGCTGGGCGCGCCGCTTCTGGCCACTGGCTCGACCCATTAGATTTGCCACCGCCCGTGGTGGCTGTAGCTCAATCGGTTAGAGCGCCGGACTGTGGCTCCGGAGGTTGCGGGTTCGATTCCCGTCAGCCACCCTGACACCTAGACGGTAGACGGCGAGACGGATAGTGGTGGCTAGGTGCAGGGCGTGAGATCGTACGAAGGGGACGGGGACGGGAAGGGACACGATGATTGCTACTGATCCGCATACCGCCTGGCCGCCGCCAGGTCCCGGCGCAGTTCCTCTGCCGTTCGACGCGGACCGTAACCGGGGGTATCGCGCTGGATACGCCATCCCTCTTTCAGCGGGCCTGCGTCCACCGTATCGAAGCCGAACTGGTCCAGCAGACGGGTCACGCTCGTCTTGGCGTCGTTGTCGTTGCCAGCGATGACCAGCGCGCGACGATTCTTCGTTCCCGACGGCTGTCTGTCAGTCGTGAGAGCAGCGGCGTAAATATGGTTGAAGGCCTTGACGACCTTCGAGGTTGGCAGATGCGCCTGCAGCAGTTCGGCCGTGGTGGTTGACTCGTTGTCGAGCTCGGGGATATGGCCGTCCCGCTGAGGGTAATAGTTGTTGGTGTCGATGACGATCTTGCCCGCCAAGGGCTCGATCGGAACCTTCCGGTAGTTCTTCAGCGGCACCGAAACGACGACAATATCTCCAGCCTTTGCAGCGTCGACGGCGGTCGCCGCGCGGGCTCTTGGACCAAGGTCCGCGATGAGCGCGGACAACGTCTCCGGGCCGCGTGAATTGCTGATCACTACATTGTAGCCGTTTGCTACCGCGAGTCGTGCGATCTGACTTCCAATGTGTCCGGCACCGATGATTCCGATTGTCGTGGTTTTGGCCATCGCGTTTTCCTCACCTACAAGGGGTGGCCCCGCTCCTCCCTGGATCGGTCCTCAGTGAGACCGGTCCGCGCGGCACCCGACTTTCCATCGCGTGTGTTCCCCTGCTCACGACCGGCGACCAGCGGCTGGAAGAGCGGTTCGTTCGTGAGTTCGTAGCCATCCAAATAGTAGCGGTAGGCGTGATACTCTGAACTTTCCCGCACGTCATTGAGAACCGCACCGATCACTCGTGCGGGGAGATTCCTGAGGATCTCGAGCTTGGCCTCCGCTATTGCCCGGTCGGTACGGCCCAGCCGCAGGACCACGAGCAGGCTCCCGGTCAGCATGGCCAGGAGTAAGGCATCTACGCCTGCTCCGAGCGGGGGGGTATCAACCACGATGACTCCGTAGCGCGAGCGCAGACTGGTCACAAGGTCGGCCATGGCAGCCGAGGCCATGAGCTCGGGCGCGTCGCGTCGCCGCGATCCGCTGGCAAGAAAGTCGAGGGACGGATGGGTCGTTGTTTGCACGGTCTGCTCGAGCGAGGTGTCGCCGACCAGCAAGTCCGTCAAGCCCGGCTGGCGGCGCCGCGTCAGCCCGCGGTGCAGGCTCCCACGCCGAAGGTCGGCATCGATCAGCAAGGTGCGACGATTCGCGTACGCGAATGCGAGCGCCAGGTTGGAGCTCACAAAGGACTTTCCATCTCCACTCCCGGGGCTCGTTACCGCCAGCGCGACTGGCCCGGCCGCGCCATGCACGTTCAGTACGTTAAGCCTGATTCCGCGGAACGCCTCGACCACCGCGTCCGCGCCCTTCGGACCTATCTTGTCGCCGTTACTCGCACAGCGGGGCACGACGCCGAGGACTGACATGCCGAGATGCTCCACCTGCGCTCGGCGGTCAATCGAGCGACCGAAGTGGTCGGCCACGAAGGCACCCGCTCCGCCGAGCACGAGGCCAACGAGCAACCCGAGCGCGAGCAGTTGCGCCAGCCCGATGCCGGCAGGTTTGACCGGGCGGGCGGCGTGGTCAACGATCTCCACTTGCCCAGCGGTAACGGCCTCGGCGATCCGTGCTTTCTCGTACTCGACGCGCAGCTCATCCGCAACCTTTCGCGCGTTCTCGACGCGTTCCGTCAATCGCGCCTCCTCCGCGTCTTGCTGCAGGCTCCCCGTCCGCCGGGCCCGCAGGTCGTTGATCGCCGCGATGCGCCCGTCGAGTGAGGCGACTGTGCCTTGCATGCCGGCCTGCACCGCGCGGAGCAGCTTCGCTTCTGCGGACGAAATCAATTGATTGAGACGCGGTAGGTCCGGATGCGACGCCGAGAGACTGGTCAACGAGTCGCGCGCCTTCTCGTACTGGAACAACTGCGAGTTGAGCTGGACCACTGCCGGACTCGCCGCAACCCCGGGGATTGACAGAGCAGTTTGGACGGCTCTGCGGCTCGCGCCGCTGTCGCGGAGCGCTGTCAGCAAATCCTCGTCTGTCCGCCGCTCGGCGAGCAGTTGCTCCCGCTGCAGTTCGATTCCCGGGAGCTCGATCCGTTCCCGTCCCGGGGGCTCAGCCGAGCCGCCCGAACGAGCACGTCGCTGAAACTCCGTGAGGGTCCGCCGGGCAGCAGCCACGAGGGAGTCGTTGACTTGGAGCTGGGACTCGAGGAACTCGCGTCGCAATCTCGACTGTTGCTGCGCGGCGTCGGCGCTCGCGGCTCGGAAGACGTCGACCACGCGGTTGACGACCTCCTGAGCGCGGGCCGGGTCCTGCGCGGTATAGGCCACGTCGACGATGTCCGTGCGCAGTCGCGGTTTGACCCGAAGCTCATCGAACAGCCGGCTGATCGCGGCGTCGCGGCTGAGCACGCGCAGCAACCCGCGTCTCGTATCCGGCCGATGCGAGAGGGCGAACCGAACGTCGCCGACATCGACGACGGTGCCGTAGGCCGCACGGTGCGGCCCGGACGGCGTCTCGACGACAAAGCTGTCTTGGTCGAACGTCACGTGGAGCGACTCGGCCACCGCGTCCGCCGCAATGGCCACGTCCGTCACGAGACTCGCCGAGAACTTTCGAGGGAACATCCGCAGCGTCGGCATGCTGTCCACCACGGCTCCTGCGACCGCACGACTCTTTAGGAGCTCCACCAGCGACAACAGCGGATCGGCGAACCGCTCGTCCGCACTGGCTGGGTCCTCCACCACGCCGCCGGTCAACGCGCGCCGAGGATCTGACAAGCGAATGACCGCGACCGCGCGATACACCGGGCCCGTCACGTGCGCCGCATATCCCGCGGCCGCCACGGCGGCCGTCGCCACCCCGAGCACCAACCAGATGTGGCGACGCACCGTCGCGAGCAGGTCTTCCAGACGGACGGTCGCGGCCGGCGCCTCGAGCTCTGCCGGGTCCCGAAATGCGACCGACGCGCCGTGAGGGGTGTGCTGTTGCTCTGACATCGTCCGGCTCCGGCTCAGCGATATCGACTGTAGGCGAGCACGGCCGCCACCGCCGCCGTCAGACTAGCCAGGGGATACAGCACGTCCCGCAGGAAGTTCGAGTCGGAGCGACGCGCCACGAGCACTTGGTCACCGGAAGCAATCGGTAGTCTCTCATACCTCGAGTAATTCCTGGCCAGGTCTATCACCATCGCACTGTCTCGGCGGATCACATGGACCCGATCCAGCCGGCCCAACTCCGTTGGTCCGCCTGCTTGGGCGATTGCCTGCGCGAACGTGGTGCCCTGCGGCAGGCGATACAGGTTGGGTTGCCGTACCTCTCCTGCGACGGTGACTGCGAACAGGGGTTCAATGGCGAACTCTACGCCCTGCTCATAGGTGACGAGCAAGGCCCTCAACCGTTCCTTGACCACCGGCAATGGTACGCCCACAACCTGCACTCGCTGGTACAGCGGGTGCACCACCGTGCTGTCGGGAGCGACTAAGAAGTCGCCGCTCAGCTCGGGGTGGCGCCACACGCTGAGCCGGAGCATGTCACCGGGTCGCAGAACGGGATCGCTGCGAGCCGCCTGCGCCGCTGCGGACGCGACGGGCGCAAGCAAGAGCGCAGCGACAGCCCAGCGACTCAGGTTCATCCTCCTTCTCCGCGTGAGAGGTCTCGGCGGCACCTGTTGAGGAGCCGCAAGGACCGTGCTTAGAGAGCCGTCCCCGGCCACCCCAAGCGTGTGGCAGCGCCGCCACGATCAAGCAGGACTACGTGAAGAGGCACAGCCTATGCGAGCAGCCAGCAGGGCCATGGGTAAGGCCGCATACGGTGCGCTCTGGTGCTTCGTCCTCGTCCTCCCCTGGGACGTGTTCGTGAACTTGCCTGTGGTGGGTTCCATCCCGCGCATTGTCGGCCTCGTCGCATCGGCAGGCGGTGTGCTGTATATCCTGGCACGACGAAGCCTCACGCCATTGTCCTGGTTTCACATGTTCGCGGCGTTGTTTGTGCTCTGGGCTGGGGTAAGCAGCTTCTGGTCGATTGATCCGGAGGCGACGCGGACGCGTGTCATCACGTATCTCCAACTGGTCGTCTTGGTCTGGCTGATCTGGGAGATCGCGTGGTCGTCGGCCCGCCAACGGGCACTGTTTCAGGCCTATGTCGTGGGAGCGAGCGTCGCCGCGCTCGTCACGATCCACAACTTTCTCTCTGGCCCCCTGGGCGCCGAGACCGGTATCGCGCGCTTCACAGCGCTGAACCAAGACGCCAACGAGCTCGGCTTGACGCTCGCGCTCGGTCTTCCCATGGCGTGGTACGTGAGCCTGTCGCACCCCCACCGGCGCAGCGCATGGCTGTGGCGACTGTACCTCCCGCTTGGCACGACAGCAGTTTTCCTCACGGCTTCCCGCGCGTCGGTCCTCGCAGCGCTCGTGGGACTCTCGATCATTCCGTTGACCCTCGGGCGGCTGCGGCTCAGGGCCAAAGCCGCGTTGTACGCCCTCGGCGCCGGATCGCTCGTGGTCGCGAGTAACGTCGTTCCGGAATCGTCTGTTGCACGCATCGCCAGCACCCGGGCCGACATCGAGGCTGGCCATTTCGGAGGCCGGGGGGCGATCTGGATGGCCGGCCTGGAGGTGGCGCGCGAGCACCCGCTGGTCGGCGTCGGCGCGGGAGCGTTCCAAGCAGCCGTCGAACCGACGATCCACGAGGAGATGGTAGCCCACAACGTCCTCCTCTCTGTGCTGGTCGAGGACGGTCTCGTTGGACTCCTCCTGTTTGTCGCGATGATCACGGCGGTGCTCGGGCCCCTGCGGCACCTGCCACCCGTCCAACGAAGGTTCTCCATCGTCCTGCTGCTCGCCCTCGCGCTCGGATCGATGTCGCTTTCCTGGGATAACCGCAAGCAGCTCTGGTTCGTGGTAGGCGCGCTCGCCGTGCAGGTCACACCGCGACCAGTGCAGACGCGGCCTTCGTTCGCACGCGCCTCCACGGTGTAACCACGGAACGCAGCAGCTCACGCAGATTCGCAGCCAGACAACTTCTTCAGCGACGGCGTTCGGTCCACGCTGAGCTTCTGCAACGTGGCGACCTTCCGACATGCGACGCTGCGGCACATGACGCCGACGCGCAATGTCGCAGACGCGCAACTGCTACCTCAACGGGCACAAGCACTTAGCGAATGGCGCGCGCACGGGGTTTGCTACACAATGCGTGCACATGACGACCGCGATCCGTCTCGATTCGGTTTTGTCGCTCTGGGCTCGCGCCCCGCAGCTTCACTGGGCGAGCAGGAATCGCCGCCGCCACTGGGCGCGCGATGTCGTGCGGACGCTCCTGCTCGGAATGTCGGACCTGGGCACCGTTGTGTCGGTGCGCGCACTGATCCAGGTCGTTCAGGATCGCGCGGTTCTGAGCGACAGACTAGGCGTGCTGTTGAGCGCACTGATTCCACCCGGTACCCTGGGCGGCTGGCAGTTCGCGGTCGCCTGTCTGCTGGCGTTGACGATTACGGGGGCGTACGGGCGCCGCGGTCGGGGTCGAGACCAGGGCCGAATCATCGGGGCCGTGGCCGTTGCCGCGCTGATCTCCTGTCGCGGGCGCTGACTGAGAAGCTCATCAGCAGAGTGGTTCCCGGCCGTGTCCCGAGCCGCGTCGTGCTGGTTAGTGGCGGCGCGAGTGACTGGATCGATCCCGCGCTGCTTGGCTCCGGTGCGGACGCGCGATTTCACATCGTTGCCACCGTGGCGACGAACAGGGGTTCGCCGCGCCGCGCGCTCCGTGAGCTCCCCAGGGTGATCGACGATACTGGCGCCGATTCGATTCTCATTGCCGGTCCCCTGGCGGATCGCGATTTCGCGTTCGTGGCCGACACGGCGCTGGCGAGCGGCTGTCGCCTGCTCGCAGCTCCGCGCACGGCGCGCGTCGCCGGCGTCGACCCACGGTCGGTTTGGGAGGAGGGCGCCTCTCTGGTGGAGCTGACCGCCCCGACTCGCCACGCATGGCACTTGGCGGCGAAGCGGGTGGTGGATGTCTGCCTCTCCGCCCTTGCCCTGGTGTTGCTGAGCCCCGTCTTCGCGATCCTTGCCGTGCTCGTCAAATTGGAGTCTCGGGGCCCGGCGATCTTCGGGCATTGGCGGCTTGGCGCCGGGGGACGGATGTTCCGGTGCTACAAGTTTCGATCGATGCGGCAGCATGCCGAACAACTGCTGCAGATCGATCCTCACTTATACCAGCGCTACGTCGACAACAACTACAAGTTGCCGCCGCAACTGGACCCTCGGTTGACCGGGATCGGGTCCCTGCTGCGGAAGTACAGCCTGGACGAGTTACCTCAACTGTTCAACGTCCTGGTGGGAGACATGTCCCTGGTGGGGCCGCGGCCGATCGTGGCCGACGAGCTGGACCATTACGGCGGGACCGCTGCCTTGCTGCTCTCGCGCAAGCCGGGCCTTACGAGCAACTGGGCGATCAACGGTCGCAGCGACGTCAGCTACCCCCAGCGCGCGGACCTGGAGCTCGCCTACCTGCGGCAATGGTCCCTGCGGAACGACGTCCGGATCATGTTGCGGACCGTTCAGGCCGTCGCGCTTAAGCGTGGTGCCTATTGATTCCCGGTGACGACCGCGCACTCGGTGTTGTTCGGACTCATCCTGGTATCGGGAATCTGGTCGGCCTACACGTTCCTGTTGTATCCGGCAGCCCTTCGGCTGCTCGCCCGGTTCCGTCATTCCCGCCAGCCGCCTCCCGCTCGGCACGCCTGCCCCGACGAGCTCCCGCGCGTAGCGCTGGTGATCTCGGCATATAACGAGCAGGCGGTAATCCGTGCCAAGCTCGAGAACTCGATCTCGATAGATTATCCGGCTGCACAGCTCGGCATCTGGGTTTCGTCAGACGGATCGAGCGATGCGACGTGCCCGATCGTTCGCGAGTTTGCTCGCGCCAACGCGCGTGTCAGGCTTATGGCTCACGCCGTCAATCGCGGAAAGACGGCCGCGCTGCTGGAAACCGTCCGGGCCCTTCCCGAGAGTATCGATGTGGTGGTCTTCTCGGACGCCAACAGCATGTATCGGACGGATGCCATCCGGCGTCTCGTCTCCCACTTCGCAGACCCCGAGGTGGGGTGCGTCGCCGGAGAGCTTCGCTACCGAACGCGGTCCGGTGAAGGCGCCTATCGGTCCTACGAGAATCGCATCAAGCGCGCTCAGAGCCAGCTAGGGGTCCCGGTCGTCGCCGAGGGGTCGATCTTCGCGATCCGTCGGTCCCTGATGCCGGATCTGCCGAGTGATTCATTGGAAGACATGGTGATTCCGCTTCGCATCGCGAGCGCCGGATACCGTGTCGTCTACGAGCCCGAGGCGGTGTCGGAAGAGGTGTTCGCCCTCTCCCTGGCCGCACAGTGGAAGCGTCGGAGACGTATCGTCAACCGGGCGCTGCGGGCGCTCGCGTCGATTCCGGAAGCTCGGAACCCATTCCGGGGAGGGTGGACGGCGTTTCATTTCTGCTCGCACCGGCTCATGCGCTGGTTCTCGCCATTCTTCCTCCTTGCCGGTTGGACGAGCCTGCTCACCCTCGGCTTCACGGACGCCACGGCGAGTGCCGCGGCGCGGGTCCTGGCCGGGGGAACCGCGGTCGCAGTGCTGCTGGGCGCGGTCATGGAGTGGCGCGGGTCGGGTCCGCGCATCATTCGCCTGGTGGGCGCCTTCGCGATTTCTAACAGCGCCATCCTGGCGGGGGCCCTGAGCGTGCTGTTCCGGGTGAAGGTCGTGCGCTGGAGCCCCGAGCGCCGCTGAGGTCGCCGCGGACTGTGGCGGCCGCGCTGTGGCGTCGGTGCACATGCGCCATTGGCAGTCTCCAGTTGAAGAGTTACCGCGGTCCAAAACCCCGCCCACGGCAGGCGGCCCCCCTCTTGCTGAACAGGCCCGGCATGATGAACAAGCGTCCCAGCCTGCTGTTCTTGTGCCAGACGCTGCCATATCCCCCCGATTCGGGAGTGGCCATCCGCTGCCTCCACCTGTTGCGGCTGCTCGCTCGCACGTTCGATGTGTCGGCGCTGTGTTTTTCGTCTCACAAGGGCGGGGCGGTCCCGCAAAATGATCTTCCCGAGCGACTGGACACGCTTCAGCAACTGGCCGACGTCGAGGTCGAGGTATTCCCCGTCCCCCAGGACCACAGCGTCTGGCGCCTCGCCTGGGATCACCTGCGGAGCGTCAGCCGCAACCGGGTGTACACCGCGTTTGTCTATGACTCCCCGACGCTCACAGCCCGACTTGTCCACCTGCTCCGGGCGCGTCGCTTTGACCTGATACACGTCGATTCGCTCAAGTTGTGTCGCTACCTGCCCCTCCTCGGCCGCGTACCGCTGGTCTGCGGCCATCACAACGTGGAGTCTGTACTGCTGCGGCGCCGGGCCCTGGTCGAGCAAGCCCCGTGGCGCCGGGTGTACCTCGGCCACCAGGCGCGATTGATGGAGCGCGAGGAGCAACGCTGGTGTCCGCGCTGCGATCTCAACATCCTCGTCTCGGAAGCGGACCGTCTGATGCTCCAGCGTAGCGTTCCCGGAGCGACGTGTGCTGTCATCCCCAACGGTGTCGATGTTGAGACGTTCCGGCCAAGCTCGGGCAGCGAGCAGGGGATCGTGTTCGTCGGCGAATCCACGTGGTTCCCAAATCGCGACGGGATGCAATACTTCTGCGACGAGGTTCTGCCGAGGATCCGAGCAACCGGCGAGACGGCACCGGTCCGGTGGGTCGGGCGTGCTTCCGACGCATTGCGTCACACGTACCGTGATCGCTACGACGTCGAGCTCACCGGCTACGTGGCCGACGTCCGCCCATACGTGCGGGATGCCACCTGCTACGTCGTGCCGCTGCGCGTCGGCGGCGGCACGCGGCTGAAGATCCTCGACGCTTGGGCGATGGGGAAGGCCGTGGTGAGCACGTCCGTCGGCTGCGAGGGGCTCGCGGCCGAGGACGGTCGTAACATCCTCATCCGGGACGACCCCGACGGCTTCGCGCAGGCGGTGTGTGCCGTGTTGCGGGACGCTGCGTTACGCCAGCGGCTCGGGGCGGGAGGGCGTCGTACGGTCGAGCTGCAGTACAGTTGGGAGCGGATTGGCGAGTCGGTGTCGAGTTTGTACGGCTCGCTGTGCGAGTCGAGGGGCGGCGTCCGCGTTCAAGGATCTGAGGGCGCTGCCCACGGCTGTGACGGCGAGGCGGGTCGCCTAGAAAGCGCACTGCGGCGTGACGCGTGACCAGACTTCCGGGTCATGTGCCGTAACCTGTTCTCGGCTGCCGTTCGTCTCTGGGACGACATTCGCCTCCCGGAACTCTTGCGTTTCTGAGACCGGAGCCCCATTTTGTGCGCGTTGCGCTGATGCCCTGAGTGTTGTCGCTTGATGGCATCAGTTTGAAACGTTCGCTGATCAGAGCAAACCCGCCGAAAGGCGGTGACGCAGAGCTAAGGGGACTAGGGCGACCAACGGTCGCATGTCAGCCCGGCCGCCAGCGACTCGGGAGGATTCGAGTCTTTGGTGGCCGTTTCGTTTCTGAGGTAATAGGACAATCGTAGTACGGTAGGAACGCACCCCTCTTGAGGGGGAGCGCGATAAAGGCAAACCCGGCGAAAGCCGGCGACGCAAAGCTTCGAGGCTACCGCACGCCGTCGCGTGCCACGCCAGTCGGGCTACCGAATCTCCCAGGAGGGGTTATGTGTTTTCGGGTCACGTGTATTTGGGCAGCCCCGGCGTGGGCGGTTCGGCCGACGCCATGACGTTCAAGTACAAGCTGTCGCGCCGACTGGCGCTCCTCAAAGACCGATGGGTCCTGCTCGCAGTGACGACGCACGCCGTCGCCCTGGCGGTCGGGGCGTGCGCGCGTCCCGTCACCGGCCCGCAAGCGCCAAACAGCCCCGTCGTCCGAATCGTCCCAGCGACATGCGGCAATTCGTCGCGTACGGTCGCACACAGGCCGGCGACAGCGTTCCCGTCGCCGTGAGGTGGAGTGCGTCCGGGGGCACGATCACGGGCGGCGGGCTCTACACGGCGGACACCGTCGCCGGCAATTATACGGTGACGGCGACGGCAACCTCCCCGAGTACCACGGTCTCCGGTAGTGCGGTGGTCAAGAACCCGGGCCCCCTATCACAGATCGTGCTGAATCCGACGACAGCCTTCGCAGTCGTCGGAGGAACAGTGCAGTTCACGAGCTACGGGAAAAGGAAGAACGGCGACAGCGTGGCGGTAAGCGTCGTATACGCCGCCACCGGTGGCAACGTCTCCGCGACGGGGCTCTACACCGCCGGGCGGAGCTCTGGATCCTACAGCGTGATCGCCAGTCAGAGCCGTGGCACGCTGGCCGACACCGCACTCGTCTCTATCAGTGCCGTGCCTGTGGCGTCGGTGACGGTGAGCCCGGCCGCAGCGAGCGTGACAGCCGGCCAGACCGTCCAACTCGCCGCCGTAACCAGGGATTCGGCTGGAAACGTTCTCACCGGCCGGACCGTGACCTGGACGACGACCAACAGCGGGGTCGCGACTGTGTCGGCCACTGGTCTCCTCGCGGGCGTCGCGACGGGCTCGGCCACGGTGACCGCGAACAGTGAAGGCAAGAGCAACACGGCGGCTGTGACCGTAACCACGTCCGTGACCAACCCCGGGACCGTGACGGATCTGGCGGTGGTGGGCGTGGCCGACACGGGGGTAACCCTGGCGTTCACGGAGGTGAGCGACGGCAGCGGCCAGCCGGCGAGCTATGACGTACGCTACCAGGTGGGCACGATCGCCTGGGGCGGCGCGGCGTCGAGCGTGTCCCCGGGCACGTGCGCCACACCAGTCGCGGGGACCGCGATCGGGGCCAAGCGCACCTGCACCGTGCTGGGCCTCACCCCGGCCACCGCGTATCAGTTCCAGCTGGTCGCGTTCCGGGGTGCGCTGGCCCTGAACGCCGTCTTCGGGGGGCTCTCGAACATCGTCGGGGCGACCACGACCGGATCCGTAACCGGCAGCGGCGCGCCGCAGCCCGGGCCGTCGGACCCGATCATCTTCCAGGACGGCTTCGAGAGCGGGGACCTGAGCAGCTGGACCCAGGACCCCAGTGCCGGCCGCTACAGCGTCTCGACCGATCCGGCGCGAGTGCACGCCGGCACCCACGCTCTGCAAACCCTCTTCACGCCCACCAACGGCTACGGTCTGATCACCCGCTGGTTCATGCCGGGCTACGACGAGGTGTTCGTCAAGTTCTACGTCATGTTCCAAGAAGGGTTCAAGAACCAGCGCAGCGACGGGGCCGGGATGCACTTCCTGGTCGTCTGCGGCAACAACATCAACGATTCCCGGTCCTGCTGGGGCAAACCCGCGATCGTCCCCAACGGCACCGACTACGTCTATGCCGGCCTCGATCCTGAAGAGGTCACTCTGCCGACGTTGCAGCCGCTCTCGTTCTACACCTATTGGCCCGACATGACCTGCTGCTACGGCAATGTCCAGTTCCAGCCGTCCCCCAAGGTCGCGCTGGTGACGGGCCAGTGGCAGGAGGTGGTGTTCCATATCAAGCTGAACACCCCGGGTCAATCCGACGGCTTGCAAGAGGTGTGGCTCAATGGCGTGAAGAAGCTCAGCCAGCAGAACATGCGCTGGCGTGCCCGGCGGGCCCCAAACCCAATACCTCTGGGTGGACGACATCACCGTCTGGCGCCCCTGAGGCGTCTCACCCGTACCGCATGAGACGCGGCACTCGTCCTGGCGCCGGGGGTGACGTCACCGCCCCCGGCGCTGTCCTCTTGATCGACGCATTGGTCCGGAAGTTGCTCACGCGAGGCGACGATGCTTCCACTCGGCGGTTGGAGGCTCTCGGGCACGCCGCTGGTACTGGCGCCCCTCACGCTCGCGGCTCTGGTGCTCGAGGGCCGGACCCCCTCGGCCCCGCGCCCCGGGCCGCGGGACAGGGTCATCCTCGACGATGGCTTCGAGAGCGGCCTCAGCGCGTGGGCCCAGATTCCCGATAGCGGCCGCTACACCATCTCGACCGATCCGGCCCGAATCCACTCCGGTACACATTCCCTGCAGGCGCTCTACACCCCGACCAACGGCTACGGCACGATCACCCGCTGGTTCATGCCGGGCTACGACGAGGTGTTTGTGAGGTTCTCTGTGATGTTCGAAGAGGGGTTCCAGAACATGCGCGGTGACGGGAACGGCATGCACTTCTTCCTGCTGGCGGGGAACAGGATCGATGACGAACGCTCTTCTTTCGGAAAGCCCGGCATCGTCCCGACGGGCAGCGATTTCTTCTACGCCGGGCTCGACCCCGAGTTTGTCCAGCGTGATCCGATGCTACTCCCGTTCTCGTTCTACACCTACTGGCCGGACATGCAAGGCCGTTATGGAAACGTACGTGCCCAGAGCTCGCCTACGATTCCGCTGGTCGGCGGAGCGTGGCAGGAGGTCGTGTTCCACGTCAAGCTGAACACCCCGGGTCAATCGGACGGCAGCCAGACCGTCTGGATCAACGGGGTGAAGAAGCTCGATCAACAGCACATGCGCTGGCGCACCACGACGGATCTGCGGCTCAACGAGATTCGCTTCGACAATTACATGCCCGGCGGACTCCGGACTCAGCATGTCTGGGTGGACGATGTCTTGGTCTGGTCGCCGTTCAGGAGTCCTCGGTAGAGCTCCAGATGGCGTTCAATCCACTGCTCCGTGCCATGCTGCTCGCGCAGACGGGCCATGGCCGCGGTCACGCGCTCCACGGTGCTCTGCCGTCCCGAGTGGATATCCGCGAGGCAGCCCGCCAGGGCTGCGGGGTCTTCCGGAGGCACAAGACACGCCTCCGCTTCGGAGACTGCGTCGTCCACCCCCCCGACCCGGGTCGCCACGATGGGAACACCGGCCGCCATGGCCTCGAACAACACCATGGGCGTTCCCTCTGAGCGGGAGCTGAGAACCCACACGTCAAAGGCGCGAAACAAGCTGGCGGCGTCTTCCCGGCATCCGTGGAAATGCACGCGGTCTGCTATCCCGTACCGCGCGGCGAGCGCGTCGAGCCTCTCCCGCTCGGAACCGCTCCCAATGATCGACGCGTGGACTGACAGCTGACGCATCCTGCCCAGCGCGTCCAGGAAGACATCGCATCCCTTGACGGGGATCAGCCGCCCCACCCAGCCGACGACAAACGCGTCGAGCGGGAGGCCGAGGGCGTTCCGGGCAGCGACGCGGGGGAGGGGACGAGACAGACCGTGCCAGGCATTGGCTACCAGGCGAATCCGATCCGGCGCCAGCCCGGCCCGCCTGAGGTCGCGGATCAACGGGCGCGACACCGCCACAACGGCCTGAAACCGGCGCAGCAGGCGAAACTGAATTGCCTCGTACAGCTCCGTTCGCCAGCTCATCCGGCTCGAGCCATGAATCGTGGTCACAGTAGGGATACCCATGCGGCGGGCGATGCCAGCATCCAGCAGATCTGCCCGATACCCATGGGTGTGCACGATGTCCGGCTGGCCAAGCTCGAGGAGCCGACGAACCTCCCGCCGCTCCCGGAGGTACGCCCGATGGGGAATCAGGATGGGATGCACCGGCACTCCCCCTGCCCGGAGGGTGCGAATGACGGGATTGCGATCAGGGCTCGATTCCACGATCGCCACGACGGTCACACCCACGCCTTTGGAGTGAAGCCCGAGGGCTAGCCCGACAACGACGCTTTCCAGCCCCCCCACCCCGAACGGCCCTGGATTGGCGATGTGGAGGACGTTCAGAGTGGCCCCGC
>WNGO01005851.1_pt1 | contig 14339 bp, 12 predicted proteins | sample 5400511 | NCBI WGS metagenome assembly WNGO01 (sample SAMN13153380, study PRJNA577476) | soil metagenome | isolation source: 20 cm soil or saprolite under Garry oak tree replicate 2 | place: USA:California | collected 2016-06-15
CGCCCATCACCACGTCGTGGCGTAAACGGTCATGGTCATTGAGATCCTCGTAGCCCAGAGCGATCCCACAAATACGCTGGCGGATCATCGATACCACCGGGTGTTCGATCCGTTGCGCCTTGCGATAGTCCCGAAAACACCCCGCAAACCGCTTGAGAATACCAAAGCACCGCTCCACCTCGCGCAACAGCACCCCGCCCGCATCTGAACTAATCATCCCCCCATAAAATCGCCCGATCACTTCGCGCCGTCCCAGTTGCTGAAATACCATCTGTTCCTGTATACACTGTGTCTTCATAAGGCCGCTCTTCTCCCTGCGCGTAACTGTTTGTTGGCACAACTTTTATGCCACGAAGAGCGGGACTTACGAAAAAGCACGACGGACATCAAAGCGAAAATTGTTACGACCGGAAAAATCGCAAGATTGCCGCACTCCGATCAAACTGAAAGACTGTGGCAAGAAACTCAACGTGGGTGGGTCAAGATGACTATCACTCCTAACGATTCAGTGCTTCTCCTGAAACAAAGCTCCGAATGTGTAGTCATTGCTCGGCTTAGATTTAGTGATTTTCCATGGCCTGAAATGACCCCGCACGATCTGCGACATTTTATATCTCAAAGAAATCCCTGGATAATAGAATGGATGAATTAAATAGGAGCGCTGGGTATCTACGAACTCCCGATTTGATCGAATTGTTAAACCCGAAGGCTTCACGAATTGTTCATACACATCGTCCGGTGTGCTTATGCTCGCACGTCGGGAGGGATTTCTATAGTCGAAGGTAATCGAGAATCTTCCATCGCGCCGAAGAAGCCGTTGTATGCGCCGGTTGATTTGGACGCGGTCGTAGATCGGCATGTGTTCATAGACGCAGATGGACGTTATATGGTCGAACTGAAAGTTAAAATCGAGTTGCGTCATGTCCATCACATAATTCTTCAGTTTCCAACCCATCCGTCGTGCTACGTGATCCGCGTTTCCTACCAGCTGTTGTTGCAGATCTACGGTGACGACATCGAGTCCTTTTGACGCCAAGTAATATGAAAACAACGATGAACTGCCGCCAAGATCGAGAACTTTCTGTCCTTTGTTGAATTCTGAATTCAATGTGACCCAAACAATTTCCCAATAAAGAAACCATGGAAAATTCTTATCGTCGGCAGCTCCGTCTAATGGCATGTAATTGTAGCCACGGTTTATCCTCTCAAACGAATCCGCGTCATCCAAATGACCATACCAAGAGCTTATCTTTAGTTGCTTCTTCTTGAGATCGATTATCAAATCATTCAGTTCTGCAACGATTTTTTTCGCGCCTTCCGAATCCAAGTCGGAGAGTTCCATCGTTTTGTTAATCGTTTTCTCGCTAGCCATCTCAATGATAATTATGAAGATACAACGCGCTGAAGTTCGCACATCTGACGAAAGGCCGAGCCCGGCAGGCGGGACAAATCGGCAAATGTCCCTTGCTCGATGATATGGCCTTGCTCCAGCACGTACACGTAATCGACATTCCTAATCGTAGACAACCGATGTGAAATGATAATAATCGTCAAGGAGCCTCGAAGCCGTTCTATACTTTGTTGTATGTAAGTTTCAGATTGCGAATCGAGGGAGCTGGTCGCCTCATCGAGGATCAAGATCTTCGGCTCCTTAAACAATTCGCGCGCAATGGCCAGCCGTTGACGCTGTCCGCCCGATAGCTTGACGCCTCGCTCCCCCACTACGGTATCGTAGCCCAGCGGGAGCCTTTCGATAAACTCGTCGCAATAGCTACTTCGGGCGGCTTGTCGGATCCGAGCCGAAGTCTCGGGATCCGCGGATTGATCCCACTGCATGCTGATATTATTGGCGATGGTGTCATCGAAGACGAGGGTCTCCTGCTCCACATATCCAATCGACCGCCGGTAGTGAAAAAGATTAACATCACATAGATCTTTGTTATCGAGATATACGGTCCCCTGTGTCGGTTTGAGCACGCCGGTCAGAAGGTCCACCAGAGTTGTTTTCCCTGCGCCCGATGCACCGACGATAGCGATGGAGGTGTTCTTGCAGATACGGATATTGATCTGTTGTAATATCGGCCGCACTTCATAAACATACGATACGTCCCGCAGCTCGATTTTGTCTTCAAAATCAGCACTCGCCTCCCCGTCTTGCCCTTCCCGATGCTGTTTCATTTCCCAGACAACGGTCCAAACCTGTTCAAGGGCTCCGGCATAGGATGACAACCACTGCCAGTGACGATTGAAATGGCCCATCTCGATCATACAGCGATAGAAAAACAATACGGCGACCATCACTAGGGCAATGTGGCTGCGCCCGATGATTACCGCATAATAAAAGACGCACGCGAGACAAATGACGAGCACAGGTTCCTGTACCGCCACAAGCGCCGCATTGACCAACGCGAGCTTATTTCGTGTTTGCCTGGTGCCCGCAGAAATTTTTGCCAATTGCAATCGCAGTGGCGAAAAACGCGCCGTTGCTTTGGCGTACTTGAACGCCTGCAGAGTCTGAATGAGACCTTTATTCAGGCGGCCTGAAAGCGAAGTGATCCTGATTGAGTACAATCGGGCGCGTGCGGAAAGCTTGCGCAAAAGCACAAACGACAATCCGACTCCCAATAACATGAAAACACTTAGCGAGCTGTATAAGAAAACCGCGATGCTGAAAAAGATCGAGGCGGTGATCAGCGCAGAGACGACGTGGCAGAATTCCTCCATGGCCAAACCGGCTCGGTCAGTTTCGGCCACCACGAGATTTCCATAAAAGCCGGAGCTTTGTTGAACGGCATAGCGATAATCAAGATCCGAGTAAAGGGCGATCAACCCATCGCGTGTCTTTTGTCGCGTTCGGTTGAGCAGAGTTTCGCGGTACGCAATCAGAAAAAATAGGAGCACTCCCTTCAGCACAAAAACGAGAACCAATAATCCGAGAGTCGCTCCAATGGAAATGTTCCAGGAGGCTACAAACGACGAGAAAAGTCCGTGGGCATGATTGGAAGGATTGGCGGGAGTTGGTGCGAGCTGCGCGAGAAAAGGAATGAAAAGGAGAATGCCTATACTTTCAACGATTGCTGAAGCAAGGTTTAGAAGCACCAGCAAAGCGAATTCAAAACCAACGAAAGTCCGGATAATGGTGAAGTAGCGGAAAAAATCACCGACGATCGGTAAATGGAGACGCATGGCGATTTTGCAGTTCCTTACTGCATACGACGATCAATTTCGGCATTCGCAGGATGCTGGTAAATTTCCGCGGCCGCTGGCGCCCTTTCCACCAATTCGCTGGGTGTTTTACCTGCAGTGACTCCATATAGGCGCAACAAGGTCAAAGAATATTCGTTTGAGGCGCCGGTGTAGAGATCGTACGGAGAAAACGGCCAATGCTCCCTGCGCGGGGCTATATCGAACAACGAACCCGCAATCAGGACACCGATGAGCATATTAATGAATCGATAACATGCTTTGCCCATTTGTTTGTGCGTCTCAGTGACGAGCTCGGGCGAAAACATTCATTTGAAACGGATCGGCTTCCATCTTCGCCGCACATCATAGCCCAGCCGATCGGTTATCCATTTGTCAAGTGTACTTCGATAAAGATAGGGACTCCCGATTCGGGAATTCAACCACAACTGGGTCAGCCTCTGCGTTCTTCCCCAAAAGCCGACGCGATGTTTTTTTAAGATTCTCGCTACCTCTCTCAAGTTCACCATCAACGGCGTATGGGTCGTCAATCGATAACACTCACAATGTTCTCGGTAGTAATAAAGGCATTCGGGGATGGTTTTGAATGTGGCGCCGTGCTCCGCCATGGTCCAAGGAAAATCATAATCATCGGGACCGACCAACGAGGACAGCGACTCGTCCAACCCACCGATAGATAGCGCCTTGCTTCGTCGCCAGCACAGCAGATGTTTGACCGGCCCAAATCTAAAATCTTCGAGTCCTAGGTCGTCCCTGCTCGCATACACCGAGCTAATAAAATTCCCTGTTTCATCGATATAACGTCTCGACGAGTGAAAGAAATCAACGTCTGGATAGCGCGCGATATAGCCGTTCAATATCTCCACCGCATCGGTTGACCACAAGTCATCGGATAGCAAGAGCGCCACATATTCGCTGGTTGCGGATCGCAGAGCGGAATTAATCGCGCCAGCCAATCGATGGCCTCGGTTGATGATAATCTCCACACGAGGGTCCTTTGTCTCATCGCGCAAAAGCGTCCTGAATGCTTCCAGCTCCGCTGGCTCGACGACGATCAACAACCGCCAAGAGGGACAGGTCTGCTGAAGAATAGACTCCACGGCTTTTCGCAGAAACCTTCCCTCATAGTTCCTAAGCGGCATGATGACGGTCAAACGGTGATCATTCATAAAACCAGAGGCTAACGTGATGTTAAACTGCGATTAGCAACGAGTGATTTAGAGCTGCAAGTGATAACAAGAACCATGACAATTTGTCACGCCCCCATGCGAGCAAAAACGCAAGCTCCATCCCAACGATTAGCCATCCGTAATATTGGGTATACACAAGTAGCAAGTTAACGCCGAGCAAAACTGCTAAATAGCTGCTCGCGGCGTGCTCGGCATTAAAGAATTTTATGAAAAGCCAGAGCGACCATAGCGTGAAGAACAGCAGCAAGCTGTACATCCGAACTTCCTGTGCGTAATAAATCAAATAACCGTTCACGGCCATCAGCATCAGCGCTAGGTTGATCTCTGCCGCGCGCAGTTTTAACTCGCGGCACAAAAGGAAGAATGGAACAATCGCGGCCACCGCGGCCAGAACGGGGAAGAGCCGCAGCCAAAGCTGGGACTCTCCACCAATGCCGATCCAGATCTTGAGAAGCAAGTAGAAGAGTGGCGGGTGAACCACGTCCTTTACAACAAAATCGAAGAGATCAGTCCACCCAAGACGGGCGGCTCGGAGGCTGAAGATATCGTCGGGTCGCAAGCTGTAGATCGTAAGACGCCACACGCGAGCCGCGACAAACAGCACCACGCCGAGCCCGAACGCAGCCGCAGCAGATTTGGTGAAAACCGGAACTGTCTCACGTAGCTCTAGTCGTAAGCGATATTTAGGCGTCGCACCAAACCCTTCAGCTTGTTGTGCACTCATTGCGATATCAAACGCGGGGGAGACCGGCATGAAAGAAAGGCTAATATTGCCAACCCATCTGTTTGAAAAACGCGAGATATTTCTCCAGCATTCGAACCGTATCCCAGTTCTCGATAAAATACTCCCTGGGTTGGTAACGGGCGCGATTTGCTAGAACTTCTTGCATGACTTCGTAAAAACTGTGCTCTGACGCGAACTCTCCGGTAATGCCGGGCACAACGACATGCTTACCGCCTTTGATGTTTTCGTTGACAACGATGGGCAACCCAGCGGCCACGCATTCCCACATGGCGGCGGGATTTGAGGTATAGTCGCCGGGATAGACAGCTATCTTTGCACTTGCCAGCAGTTCCACGACGTCTGCCTCATTCCAAGCCGAGGTCGTAATGTGAGTCCTCCGTAAGTCCAATTGGCTAGCGTCCACCGGATGCAAGTGGCCGGTCATATCGGTTCCCCTTACAGCGTTCAAAAGAATGTCGTGTCTTTTATTGCCGTAGTTAGCGGCGAGGTAAATAAAGTCCCTTCTTTTTTCACACTCTCGCGGACGAATCTTCTCGGTGTTGACAACCGGAATGTAGAGCATGGATCGACCGTCCAAATATTCTTCAGAGTCAACCAAATAACAGGATGCCCGGAAATTTCCTATGCGATCCATAAGTCGTTCCATCCCATAGCCATATCGCAGTGCCGGCACATAGACTGTGAAGCATTTTCCTCTGAGATGCCGAAGGATGGATTGGCCGGCCACGCCGCCGTGGTGGATGTACAAGTCCGGATGCCCGAAGCGATCGAGATAGGCCTTGATGTCGGCCTCGTTGTAAAACCTCACGTTCAAAACGCCGTACGGGTGATACGCAGTCGACCTCTGTTGGCAAAAATCCCAAAACTCGACCTCATCGGCGATGCCTTTGTCCATCAAATAAACCCCGAGAGCGTAGATGTGAAAGCCCCAATCGGCTTTGTATTCAAAAAGCGAAACCCGTTCGCCTTTCGGTGGTTTGCTATGGCTGCGCCAAAAGGCGCCAAAGTCCATTTTTTGGCGAATAGGTTTTGAAAAATTGCTGATTGCGACCTTCACGATGGGGATAATTTAAGCGAAATGCTGTTTGAAGATCGTGTCATAGATTTCTACGCGCCTGTCCCAGGTATGGTGATTCAAGATGTAGCGGACCGCGTTATCACGATTCCAATTTTTGCGCGCGGCGTCCTCGACCTTCTCTGCCAGTTGTTCCAGATTGCCGTTCTCCGTTACGAATATGGTAGATTTTACTACTCTCATTGTTGTGATGAACACCCGCCGATACGACAATCCCCACGTCGGCAAAATGGAAGTAGTCCCATGACTCGTGGTAGGAGCTAGTTCCCAAGTAGGTGACGTGGTTTCTATTGAGGCGCCGCACATCCCCCGAGCCTAACATGTAGAGCCGAGCGCCGCGGCCTGCGAGCAGTTTTCCCAACTCGTTAAGCTTCATGATCAGCACTTTATTGGCTTCGGGCTGAGAAGAGCGCGTGTAGACGTGTCCGGCGAAAAGGCAGCGGGTGCCCCTGCGCTCCGGATACGGATCCACTCCCGGCGGCGGAATATCCGAGTCCACTCCCCCCGGTACAATCAGCATCTGGTTTTTTCTATCGAAGCACTTGTGCCATAAATCTTTTGCCGGGTGCGATAAGACAGTGACGTAGCGGCTGGAACGATTGATTTTCTCTTGAGTGGAATAGAGTTTTTTTCTAACACGGCCGTAGAAGTAGATTCCTTCCATGTCCTCGGATGCCACCACCGAGCCCAATTTAGAAATGATAAACGGATGATGGTCGCCGCCGTAAGCCTCCAAGGTGTCGAAGCCAACGTGAAACAAGGTCTTGATGACGTCATAATGAGTCCAATTTACCCTGGACAACGAGACCCTTCTTAAGTTTTCCGTCATCTCAATGGGCGACCGCCTCATCCACCAACCCGGTTCATTCGTCGCGATATCCACCTGATGGCCGCACCGGGCGAGCGCCTCGGAAACCTTGAGCCATCTGATGTAAGACATGTCGGCGGGCTCAAAACGCCGGTGCCGGGCGTTGTATACCGTTACGATCTTCGCCATGCGGGGTCTATTTTGTCCCTACGATGACGATGTCCCACAACACGCCGAAAGGCAACCACGCGACTAGCCACCGTCGCGCCACGGAAGGCAATCGGCTTAACAGAGTTTCGTAGCTCCGCATCGGGACCCATCGCAAGGCGCTTCGCCCGCCGATGAAGGCATGAATCTTGGCAAACCCAACCCTTTGAAACAGGTCGACGAGTTCTGCGCCGGTGTACTCTTTTAAGTGGAACCCGCTGGCGGTTTCATCGAAATATTTAGAGATATCGTGCGGACCCGCGAGCCGGTTCGGCGTAATGCAAAGATAGTTTCCGCCAGGCGCTAGCGCGTTGTAAATGTTTCGCAGCTGCTCAACGGCGTCGTCAGGATGCAGGTGTTCCATGCACTGATAGCTGTAGGCGATCGAGACGCTATTTTCAGGAACCGGAATGGTCACGCCGTCGGAAACGATGAATTCAAAGTTGTCCGGGAAACTGACGTTCTGGCTGAGTCTCGCGGATACATCGACGGCATAAACCTTTCTTACCTGGCGGGCAACGTTAATTGCCAGGGCACAGTCTCCGGCGCCAATTTCCACAAACACACTGTCTCGGCTCACGTACCTTTTTAGAATAGAAAGCTGGCGGCGGACTTTCCGTTGAGTCTGTTCGGGATCAGAGATGAGGGACCACTGTGGATGATGCGGTACTCGCCTGAACAGTTCCTCATATACAATTGAGTAGGACTCTCTCCTCTCAAGCGGTTCGGCGCGTTTGAGCGTTGCAGCCAGTTCTTTTTCTATTTCATACTGCTCGGTAAGTTCTTGACGGCTGCGGCGTGTCATTTGAGATTTTTGTCTTACTTGGCCTCGGCGAAGGTTACCTCGTTGGCTACTTCATTGAGCGTCTTGAACTTTCCTAACGGACGGATCTTCTCGAGAAATGATTCATAATGAGGCAACCATAGGTGGGCGTAACAATCGTGCAAGCTGAAAGCGACGAAGTTATTCTGCCGAATCGCGTCGAGGGCACTCTGCTCCCAGTTGTCGTAGGCAACCCCTCGCTTGTACATGTCGAAATCGTCAAACAGGATGGGTATTCTGACGATTCTATTTTCCAGTCGCGGCGATTGGTACCCTAACGAATGGGCCGAGCTGGCCAGCCATTCGAAATTATGAAAGCACAATCGCCCGTCGCTGAATTCACGCGTGAGTTTCGATTGGGCCGGACGGTATCCTTTGATTCTGTAATCGACTTCGCGGACTTGAGCCAGTTGATCTGAAGACCGCCGGCGTTGTGCGATGCTAGCCAAGAACGCGTTGAGGATTTTGTCTCGCACCTTTGGCAAAGGCCATAACCTGGAGGGTTGGTGATCGTATGAGTGGAACGCAACGCAGTGACCGTCCTTTTCGATGCTTTCTCTGACTCCATTAAAAAGGCATCCGAGCACATGGTATGTAGCCCTCACGTTCATTCGTTTTTCAATCGCGAGCATATTCTTGAGATGCGCGGCAGAATTTTCGTTGGCGCGGCTGGCCAGATCCGCATCCCATTCAAGATGGCCCCATCCAGCCTCTATGTCATGGCACAAACAAATCGTTTTTTCGTTCGATATCAGCTCTGTTCTCTTTTCAGAAACAATCGTTCGCGCGCGGTTTGCCGCCACATCGATGACCCACCAGGGTCCGCGGCGGCTCGCTTGGAAGTGCTCATTGACGGGCCGATCATAAATTCGGTCGAACAGATCCCGCTGGATGTGGTGCGAAGGTGGGATATGACGAATCGTCCAATCGGCCGTTGAGGAATAAAAGCGCTTTAAACCTTTCTCGATGGCGAAATTCAGAATGCTGTTTAGCAGCATTTGCTGCCAACCCTTGAACCTGTTTTCTATTTGAGTTTTGAACTCTCGTCTCCTGGAAATTCGCTGCACGAGATCCGAAATGTAGTTCATACCGTAGATATTGGCACCCCTGATCACAAGATTGGCGGTGGCGATCTGGCCGCGCCTGCCGCCATGCTGCTGATGCCATATTAACTCTTGATCGAAAAATAATTCCTCGGGAAAAGAATCAACGGCGGCTCCGCAACCATAGAGAACGACCTCCCACAAAGCGTTCGGGTTGCTAATCCCGCACATTCGCCCTGCCATCTTTAATCCGTCCGGTCCGGCTTTCGGCAAAAAATAGAACCGGTGCGGGAAAAAGTGCCGCTTCTTGTATCCTTTAGCGAGGAATTCCTCGAGTCGATCGCCGGAGATTTCGCGGAACGGTATTGTTGAATGAGTCATTGTCGCGAGGTACCGCTCTTCATCGTGGTTGTCTCGCCGGGCTGAGCCTGGGCGCTAAGCGGGTGAACGCAGGCCGCCGCGTTGTCACCTAAAAGACAGTGATAGAGATCCAAATATTGATTGACCACGTTGTCTAAGCTGTATTCGGCTGTCAATTTAGCCAATCCTCTCGATCCGAACGAGCGGGCTTTCTCGTCTTGTTGGCTAAGCTCCATAATGAATTGGCAGAGGAGGTCTTGCCGATCGAAGGGATACAAATAACCGCTCTCCCCATGTACCACCATATCTCTCAAACCGCCGACATCACAGGCGATGACCGCTCTCCCAAGGGCCATAGCTTCGAGCACGACCTGCGGGAATCCCTCGAATGCCGATGACAACAGTAGACCACGGCTTTGGCTGATCACGCCCAAAGTTTGCGAATGGGGCAGCGCTCCGAGCGTAATGATTCGATTTTGGACGCCGTAAGAGCGGATGAGAGCTTGGATGGTGTTCAACTCCTCACCGTCGCCGACCAGGTAAAGATTTTTCCCGCAGCCCCGTTTAATGCACTCGTTGAAAGCCTCGACGAGAAAACCAACGCGTTTTTGACGAGTCATTCTGCCGCAAAAAACGAACTGGTCAGATTGAACACCCGCAACCGGAATCGCTAACCCGCGCACGTGGTCCACATCCAGACCGTTTGGAATATAAACGGCAGCCTCGAAAGAGTATTTTGTTTTGAATGCTTCGCAAAGCTCTTTGGAGACCGCGGTTACACGATCGGCATATTTGAGAGCTATCCTGATCTTCAGACTTGAGAGCCGGCGCTGTCTCGCGATCAAGTCTTCGCCGGCGCGAAACGTGATGACCAGGCGATAGAGGAATACAGCTTTACAAAGCGCCAGCAGCAGAACGTCCCAGGAGACGTAATGGAGATGAATAATGTCTGTTCTGTGCTTGCGAAAAAAAATGCTGAAATGGAAAGCAGCGTTAAGGTATTTGAGGCAGCTCAATAGGAACTCCAACGGCTTATGCAACGAGTCCCAGGGATTGACAAAAGCGCCTTGATAAATCTTGACGGCCGGATGGAGCGGGCCAAAGAACTGATTCTCCCTCCGAGGCGGGTTGGGCCGCGCGGCGATCAGATAAGTCTCGATCCCGAGTTGGCCGAACCGGTTGGCGAGATTATGGACCGCTTTTTCCGCTCCGCCAAATCTCCTGAAGTAATTTGTGTTCCAAAGCGCTAAGCGCATGTAGATTGACCTGATGAATTCATTGACCGATAGATTTGGCAATAATTTTCTGTCACCGCATCCAGTTCAAACTTGCCGGCGATAGAGACCGGGCCTCTTGAACCCAGAAGTCCGGCGAGATTTCCGTTAGCGACGACTTTCATGATCGAGTCACACAGGAGGTCTTGTCGATCAGCCGGATATAGATAGCCGTTTTCGCCGTGAGTCAAAATGTCTTTCAGCCCCCCTACGTCCGGAGCGATCACCGGCTTACCTAATGCGAACGACTCGAGGACGACCATGGGACATCCTTCGCTTGATGAACTCAACAATAGGCACCGGCTGCGGCTAATCGCGCTTAGGACCTGTTCGTGCGGTAGAGCCCCGAGGGCAATGATACGGTTTTCAAGGCCGTAGGATGCGATAAGAGCGTTGATCCGAGACGACTCCTCGCCATCTCCGATAATATACAGCTTGCGATCACACCCGCGCCTGAGGCATTGATTAAATGCTTCGATCAAAAAAGGGACTCTTTTTACCGGCGTCAAGCGGCCGCAATAGATCAAGTGATCGCCATCGACGGGGGACGAATAAGCGGCGGCCAAGTTTTGCAAATGCTCGGGGTCGACGCCGTTAGGGATATGAAGAGGTGTCGCAGCACCAAACGCCGTGAGCGCCGCGCACAGATCCCGAGAAACGGCTGTGACACAATCGGCGTGTCGCAGCGCGAGTCGGACCTTCAGGCCGGCCCAATTGGTTTTTGCGGCCAGGTGAACGTCGGAGCCTGCGAAAGTGATGACCAGCTTATAGCGGAGCAAATACTTATACAGAATCAGTAGCAGGACATCGAAACTGACAAAATGGAGATGAACCACATCGATCTTATTTCTGCGCAGAAACAAACCGACCTGGATCGCTGCGATGAGATATTGGAAAAGCCTCAAGACAAACAGATGGGGCCGGCGCAGGTCATCAAAGGGGTTCAGAAACCTGTTCTGATATACTCGGACTGCTGAGTCGAGCGGCGCGTGATGGGGATGGTAGGGGCGTGAGCGTTCGGATTTCCCTGCGATCAGAAACGTCTCTATTCCACGCGCGGCGAATCGATTTAAGAGATCATTGACCACCTTTTCTGCGCCGCCGAACCCGGTAAAATAACTGGTGCACCAAACTGCCAGTCGCATTGTGCGTCATTCCTTTGGTCGGCAGGTTATCGTGGAACCACGAGCTGTTGTCAAGGTACCAACGGCAGCCGTCACCCGTTTCGATGACGATCGAAACATAAACTGTTGCTGCTGAGGCTATTGAAAAGATTGGAGCCACCCGCCGGAGTCGAACCGGCAACCTACCAATGACAATCAGATGCTGCGCCCTAACCGATGCTTTCAGAAAACGTTTTCAGCCGCTGTCCGCAATATGTGTGGGTAAATCGTGATCCTAAAGAGCCACTGAGCGCCTTCCGACTCCGCAGCCACAATGATTCTGCACACGCACATCAAGTCCGGTGGCCCACTAACAGTGGCAATGTTAAGTTGAAGGTCCGGTTAGATCACTCACAACCGGCTCCGATTTTCATTAAGTCTCTGCCAACGCCTGAGGAGTTGGTTGAATTCCCATCTCGTAATTATGAGAGTGCTGATAACGATTCAAAAAATTAGATGATGAACATCAACCGATAACTCTCGAAGTCCTTGCATTATAACTTTTACGACCAAACGGTGATCCATGGGGCAACTGTGGAGGCAGCAGCAAATTTTGAACTGAGAATGATTTGCAGGATCAACTACTTACACGCGCAGTGCAATTCCCCCCGCCTCCACCATTTACTGGTTCAACCTAGTCCAAATAATAAAGTTTATGTATGTACGCCCGGCATGGTCCGATGCCGTCCCGCTACAACTGCCCATACTGGAGTGGCCTTTATCTGGAGGTCAGCCCCGCTGGGGCAAATATTGGCGGTGGAAATACCGCTTCGCCGGCAAAGAAAAGCGGCTTGCCTTTGGGGTCTATCCCGATGTGACTTTGAAGAGGGCACGTGACAAGTGTGACACTGCAGCTCGGTGTCGGCCAGCAAATCACGCGTTTACAATTGATTGGTCATATCATTTAGTTGTTCGATGCACATTCGACTTGCAAAGCGCGCGTTCGCGGGCCAGACACCAGTGTTCACGGGTCACAATCAAACTCTTTGGGTCAATGTAAAATGCCCGAGATCTGTGAGACTCGTCGAATTGCGACTGACGGGAAACATTGGTGCTTGTAAGTAGCCTAGGGTAGGCTCGCTGGATCGGCAAGAGTTGGAGCGCATCGGCATTGGGATGGCGTTGCCGCCTATAGCCGACCCGAAAACAAAATGTCGCTGGCCACTCGTGGAACCATCGGCAGAAATCAAGCAGTGGCGCTGCGAAACCAAGCGCCTGAACGACGGTTTCTGCGGCAGTGTCTCAGCGCGGGCGTTCGTCATCTGGGTGCCCATGCCCGCGTCGGGTGCCCATGAGGGAACCAGGCCCCATTTCATGAACTTCGCTTCGTTGAGGCCCTCGTTTCGGATGATAACGGGCAGTCCCTGGGATGTTGTAGCACGTCTGGAACAAAAATCCTGTGGTATTCCACACAATCTTTGTATCGCGGTACGAGGCGCCAAAGCGTCCACACAAAAATTCTTCAGGCAAGCGATTTGGCACAGCCAGTAGTCGGTACTACTGTGGATACGGAAAAACCCTGCCTATAAAGATGTGATCGGCGGATTTATCCAAACGTAAGTATTTATATTTGCCTGCGCACATAACTGTTGCCACGCATCGGTCATTGTCAGCGAGCTTACCACTCACCACCAGTTCTTTCAGCGCGTTACCTTATCGCTTTTCATTTCTTCGGCCATTATTGCTCCATTTCCAGTCAACTGCTCTTGACCTTATGCCATGTCACGGCACAATTTCATCTGATCTCTTGCAATCTCCACGTTCATCTAACTCAATGCACCCAGCGCAGAGTTCTCGTGGAGAACTCTCGGAACTGCTGATCTCATCGAAATCTTTTGTCGGCCACTCACTGCAATTCATCCAATAATGCCAGACTGTTGTATTCCTTTGTCTACGGTAAGTGGATCTAGTCGCCATATTTCTGATCTTGGAGTTTGTTTTGCTTCCAACAGAATTTACTAAGCTCGCCTAGCAAAAGAATTACGCGGGATGAGCTCTCAAGATCTCGGTTCTCTTCATTCAGCCACTTGTATACATTGAACAGCTCGCTATTGATACGAATGAGGTGTTTAAGTGTGTCCATGTTGACTCAGTTTGATGGTCAGCAATTTGGAATAAGAACCGTTGCCGTCGGTAAAATCCCGACACCAAAAGGCCTTCGGAGGAATCTGTTGTGGACCGGGCTAACAAGACGCTAGATATTTTCGATGGTTATGTGTTTGAGGTACTCTGGCCCGAGAGATGCTTATAAACAGGTTGTGACAGCGCACAGCAAGAACCTCTCAGTCATTGCTCGGATCGGCTACGGTTGAATTAGACGAGGAAGTAGTCGGCGTCGGATTTGATTACAGCGTTCGAAGAGAACGAATGCGCGAAAGCCTGCGAGACCGTGAAGAATCAAACGAATAAAGAACACTTGTCCTTGGACTCGGCCACTAGACATATTC
>WNGO01002399.1_pt1 | contig 14338 bp, 14 predicted proteins | sample 5400511 | NCBI WGS metagenome assembly WNGO01 (sample SAMN13153380, study PRJNA577476) | soil metagenome | isolation source: 20 cm soil or saprolite under Garry oak tree replicate 2 | place: USA:California | collected 2016-06-15
TCATCGCCGACGCCACGCAAAATCTGCCAGCTGGCATCCGGCAAAAAATATTCCGCGACAACGCTCGTGCCCTGTTTGGAATTGCGTAAGGATTTTTATTGAAACCCGGTGGCGCGTGACGTACCGTTTGCAATGATCGAGCACTGTACCGAATGATCTAGACCCCGACTTTCCCACGATTGAGCACATCCGCTCGTTGTAGTGCTTGGCGTGATCGCTCTCCCAAAGTCTTTTCCCTCGTCCGCTTGTGGGTAGGGCGAGGGTGAGGGTTTGACCTAATCGAAGAGGGTTGGGGTCAAGGTGATCTCACGCGATCGAATTAATAGCGAGTCGGATCGCATTCGTCACTCGTAATGATTACCGCCCGTGGGGGCGAAGGGTGCGTCGACGCCGCATTGTTTGTTGCTGTTCCAGCGTGGTTGGAACGAGCTAAAAACCGAGACATAATATTTTCATATTTGGCGTTTCCCTCGACGGAGGATATTTGCATGATCCTTCGAATTGCGACTTTGAACCTCGAGCAAGATCACAAATGTTGGGCGGCGCGCCGGGAGCTGATCGCTGCGCAGTTGCGAGATATAAATCCCGACTTGTGGGCGCTCAATGAAATTCACATACCGAGCCAGACGGGCCGCTGGTTGCAGAAGGCGGCGTCAAAAGCGACCGGAACAAAATACGCGTTGCTGCAGCAATCCAAGACGGGCGAAGAGTCACGGACCCAGGGCGAGGCGCTGCTCACTCGCTATCCGGTAATCGAGACGGCGAATCTCGATTACCGCTCGCACGACTGCGTCGCGCTGGTCGCGCGTTTTGAAATCGAAAACCGGCTCCTCGACGTCTACGTCACGCATCTCATTGCCGCGAAGGTGGAAGATTCGGCGCGCCAATACCAGGTGAGACAGCTCCTCGAATGGATTCGAACACGGGATGACGCTGATGATTCTGTCGTTTGTGGCGACTTCAACGCTGCGCCGGACCAACCCTCGATTCGTCTCATGGCCGCAGCTTACCGGGCGACTCAAACCCAACCGACAGCATTCACGCCGTTGCGGGAACCCGGCGGCGCTCCCACTCATCCGGAGTGGAATCGCTTCGATCGCTGCATCGACTACATTTGGATTTCGGAATCGATCAAGTTGCAGGCGTCCGGCTTGTGCTTTAACCAACCGGCCGAAGACAATCCAGAGCTGTGGCCATCGGACCACGTCGGGGTTTGGGTTGATCTAGAGATCGGCTGACGACGGACGTACGGGGTGATTGCACCGATCGTATTTTATTGTACGACGCGGTTAACTACCCGCGAACTGTTTCAGTCATAAACCGGCCCGCGCACAAGTGGATTCCTCTGCTGCAAAGCGTGATCGAGTCGAACATACTCGACCCTCGGGCTTCGGCTTTCTCGATCGCGCGTCGCTTAGTCTAACAGATCTCTGTCGGAATTCACCAACAACGGCTCATCTGTGGAACTAGGAAAAATCAGACACGAATTCCTATCCGTGTTAGGAAATACTCTCTTCCTTCGTCGCGATTAATCCAATTTAGAGTCACATCTCTATTCGTTTCGATGACTTGCCGGGCTGGCATATTGCTTGCGCCTTTTCATGCTGAACAGCAGCGCGAAGTTATTTCACTCGAATAAGGAGGCAAATAATGAAACGAAAGAGACAGATTTTAACCGTGGCTCTACTGTCTGCAAGCGTCGGCTTGGGAGCGCAATCGATACTGGCGCAAACTGCTCCAGGCGGCGGGTCAACGCCGACTGATCCGACGGGGCCGGTTGTCCCTCGACCCGGACCTAGCCTTCCTCGAGAAACTCAGCCAACCATTCCCGGGCAGCCGGCGCCTGGTATACCGCAACCGGACCGGATGCCGGGACAGCCCGGAACGATTCCGGAACAAGTCGAACGACCGAGCACTGGCGATCAGAACATGAAAGTAACGTCCGATGATATACAAAAGGCTCAGGACGCTCTCAGGGCGAAGGGTCTCAATCCAGGAACGGACGGCAAAATGGACGCCAAGACCCAGCAGGCGCTGCGCGATTTTCAAAAATCCAACAACCTGCCGGCCACCGGAGTCTTAGACGATAGAACCGCAGAGAAACTCGGCGTTAAGAATGATATGAACTCTGCCGCGGAGCGCAGTCGGACTTCGACTAAGCAAGACAACTCGGTCCCCAAATCCGATAAATCGCTTCCTCGGTAGCTTTAGCTCGCGATTTCTTTTTCGCGCTGTTGTATTGGCCGCGGGAAGGTAAACCGTCGCGTTTACCTTCCCGCGCAAGACTGAAGATCGGTACCAACGGCTTTGAATTCGACCGACGAGCCGCACGTAAGTTCTCAAAGTACTCGTGAGTTTGTTTCGATCAGAGATTTGACAGCAGTAAAAGAGAGAACCGAATCGTAGAAGTTTGAACCCAACCGCGATGGCGATCAACTGGATTCGGCTGTTGCCAGTCGAATCGAGGTGAACGAGACAAATCAATATTTAGCTAGGCCCTCGCCCTATCTATTGGATCCCCGCGGCGCGCAAGTACTGCAGGTCGACGAAGCGCTCCGCGGGCGGCAAGGGCGGCTTGAGATCTCCCGTTTCGCGTGGGAGCAATGGAATCATGCAACGGGCGACGGCACGATGGGACTGGCGCCCTGTCGGTCCATGCCCCCTATCGGCGAGCTCGCATGCTTTGAGATGAAGATGATCGGAAAGACGTATGCGGGGGATTGCGAGAACTCTCTGCTCCAGCCTCGCTCGTTTTTCAGTGTTGACCGTAGAGATAATTTCCCAATAGGTGCCGAGGTCGACGATATTTTAGACGATTCAATATCGCCCTTGAAAACTCCAGACGGCAGTGCTTAGAATCGTCACTGAAGGGAGGAACGACAATGAAGAAGTATGTTGTTTTTCTCCTGGGATTGCTCTTTTTTCTAGGGCTGCAGCCCCACATTGCTGTGGGTCATTCGATCCGCGCTGGATTTTCCTCCAGGGGCTTTGTAACTAGCAGCGGCCATCCAATCATCGTTAGTTCTGGCCGTCGGCAGTTTGTTTCGCCGTCCGTCATCATAACCCCAAGTCCTGTCCGCGTTGTTCGTGTCACTCCGTTCACCCGCGAGGTTATCATCTTGCCACGCCATCACTTCGTGCGGAACGCAGCAATCATTCAGGAGCCATTTTTCTGTTTTGGTCACAACTTCGGGTTTATCAATGAAGCCGCGTTCTTCGACCACTTGCATCGGTTTCATCACATCGCCTTTGAAGCGATTCCAACTGTGGTCGTCCAGAGTGGCCCACAGTTTTTTTTCTTTGGCGACTAATCGGTTCTAAAAGAGACATGAGCAAGAAATTTAGCGACCGTTTGAAACTACCGCTCCCTTGTGGTGGATCAGGGCGGCTCACCTGAAAGGACGACTTCAAATGACATGGATCAGAACATTCGAGGAGAATGAGGCGCGCGGACTGTTGGCTTTAGTGTATCGCGTAGCGCGCTGGAGGCGAGGGCGGGTTCCAAATATTGTGAAAGTCTCAAGTCTCCACCCGCGCCTTTTAGTGACGTTGGGTCCGCTCTTTCGGACGCTCATGGAGGGACCCTCGCCATTGAGCCGGGCGCAGCGGAAGATGGTGGCCATCGTCGCCTCAAAAGTGAATAATTGTTTCTACTGAACTGAGTCCAACGGAGAGTTTCTCCGTGGAGAACTGAACGACGCAAAATTGGCCGACGCGCTCATGGAAGACTACCGTACCGCTCCAGTCGATGCAGCGATGAAGCAGCTCCTATGTTTTGCCGAAAAGGTGGCGCGCGACCCCCGCCAGGTCACTCCTACTGACATCGCAACGCTACGTTCGGAGGGTCTCTCCGACCGGGCGATCTTAGATGCTACTCATGTTGCGGGTTTTTTCAGCTATATGAACCGGGTGGTGCAGGCGCTAGGCGCCGACGGTGGCACCCTAACGGAGCGAAATAAAGCCTTGCCAACTATGGCATCTCTTTCAAACGCTGCTGAGCGGCTGTGAGGAAAGATTGAAACGCGCGGCGAGCATTTGCTACAACATGAGCAAGCTTCCGCGCTCCAAGAAGAGCGCCTTCTTGCCGACGTCGCCGGGGCTAGGCTAAATTAATCAGACGCAAACCTTCCCGCTCGCAAATTACTCTTCACGAATCCAAATCTGGGAGCGTCCGAAAAGAGAAAATCCGATAAAACCACGCACCTGGAGTTTTCGACCTCCGTCCTCAAGCTTCATCTTTACCCGGTACACCTGGCCATTTTCGGGATCCAATATCTCTCCCCCTTGATATTCATCGCCGTGTTTTTGTAGTCCCCATAAAATGGTCATCCCATTCACCGGTTGATCATGCCGTGTTCCTTCACATTTTTCACACCTGGGGTTCGGGTCTTCGCCAGGCTTGGGAAAGATTTTTTCTACCGTTGCTTGATACTCTTGGGCTACTTGCGTAACGCGCACCAAACCGCGCGGCTTTCCCGTATGGTCGTCGACCGTTTTCCAGAGGCCCACCGGAGAAAGATCGGTGCCATAAGCAGAGAACGGCGCTAGGGCCAAGACGATCAGCGTCAAGGCCAACTTGCCGGGAGCCCAAGGAATTGCACCTGCCATCATTACAACTCAGACATATGCCCGCTCGACCCTACGGATCGCGCGGTAGCGCTCGAAGGCCTTTTTTTCGTCTTCGAGACCTAGCAGGGACTTGATGGTGGCACCGCGAAAGATATGGGCCAACATTTTTGGTCCATTGCGTAACGTAAACCAAGGACTGTGAAACAGGACCACCGGCAAGTGACGAAGCTTCATCCATCGCTCCGCCCGCCACCTAAGAAACTCAACCGCCTCCGCCGTCAGGTGATCGGTTCGGACTACCGCAGTGGTGCCGTCGTACTCTTCAGAGTTCTCGTTGATGATCAGCCCGCGTTCATAAAAATCTTTCGTCATCGGTGTGCGAGGGTAAGGTGTAGGGTGCTGGATGTAGGGCCAATCGACGTAACGCCGCGCGAATTCCAGATTGGCCTCGATCGACTGACGCGTGTCTTCCGGATTGCCGACGATGAGCCCGCCGACAACATACATTTTGTGCCGGTGGATAGTCTCTATGGCTTGGATGGCGGCATTGCCAACGTTTCGTCCCTTTTCACGCCGCGCGTTTTTGGAACTGGCGCGCAGGAAGTTTAGATCTTCTTCCAGGATGTTCTCGATGCCGAGGAAAACATAGCGAAAGCCCGCCTCGCGCATCAGCGGCACGAGCGTCTCCCGATGATTAGCGATAGCCGAAGTCATCGCCTGGACTATGTAGTCTAAATGGTTCAGCCGGGCCTCAATGATTGCCTGGCAAAGCGCCTCGAAGCGCGGTACGTTGAGGGTGATGTTGTCATCGACGAGGAAGATCGCCCGGGCGCCGTGGGCTCGGGCGTCGCGTATGTCGGCGAGCACCCGGTCGAAGGAAAAAGCGTGGAATTGGCGACCGCGCATCGCGATGATCGAGCAAAAACTGCAATCGAAAGTACAACCACGAGAGGTCTCGACGACGTCGACCTGGCGGCCAAGCATAGTACAGTCGCTCAGAACCCGCGCGTCGCGGTTGGGCAGCCGTATCTCACAGGAGTCCAGTCCGCTCACCGGCCGATCCGGGTTATGGCGGAAGCGGTTCGCCACCCGATATGATAAGCCTGAAATGCGCTTATAATCACAATCGGTTTCGATTGCCCGCAGCAGCTCGCGAAAAGTGATCTCTCCTTCGCCGCGCACGATGAAGTCAATGTCACTACCGGCATAGGCTTCGGGAGCCATGCTCGGGTCATATCCGCCGACGACGATCCGAACAGCCGGTCGCATCGCACGTAAAAGCTCGATAATCTTGCAGGCGGTCTTCCGTTGGAAGGTCATTACCGAAAGACCCACCAGCTCCGGCTGAATCTCCTCCATAAGGCGTTGTATTGTAGCCCAGACACGCCGCTGGATCAGAACTAGATCGGCCACGGCGATTCGATGGTGCGGGTCAACGTTCCCGGCGAGAGAAGTGAGAGCGCCGTTGGGCATGCGGATGCTAACAGTCGGCGTATGCTCGAAAGAGTCCGGCATGGAGAGAAGCAGAATATTCATGAGCGACCCCTCTCTGCAGAGCCATTACTCCCCGCCTAGTCGAGCTGCGTCTCGGCGGGGTGACAATCAACAATATAAAGGCATTGACGTATCAGTCAACGATGTGGAGGGGCAAGGAACGAAGGTGCTAATGATCTCTTTCGAAGATGTTTGATCCCAAGGTGATCCCACGAACAACTGGTTAGGCTGTTGCAAGTGTGATCGAGTCAAACAAAAGGCCTTTCAGGTCGTCGCCCGCGGGGCTAGTTCATTCCGAAGACGGTCACAAGATTTTCTTCCGGGTCACGGAGATGCACCTGCCGCTCGCCTTCGTCGACCCAGTCCGGTCCCCAAGAAACCGTGAGCTTGCTCTCTGCCAAACGCCGGAGCGTTTCATCCGAGTTTTCCTTCCCAGCGAGGCCGTAACAGTAAAGACCGCTAACCGGGTTGGGGTCGAGGTTCAGCAAAACCAGCTGCATCATGCCATCGGTCAATACAACTTTATGCGCTGCCGTTTTGACCGCTTCCATCCCGAACACCGCCGTATAGAATCGCGCCAGCTCCTCGGGGTTTTGTGAGAGTATGACGAGGCGGCGCACGGCGTTCATAGCTCGATCATCGGTTCCATTTTGCAGCCGTTCCGCCGGAATCGTGTTGTAACCTCTCCCTGACAGATCGATGGGGTTACCTTCCGGGTCGTGAACGCGCCAATCGGTGAATGACCTGCCCGCGGGACGCGCTACAACTTTCGATGCCCCGGCGCGAGTCAAAACCGGCCGCAGAGATTCAACGTCATCGACAACAAAGCCGAAATGGTTCAACCCCATCGGACCGGTCGCAGAAGGCGGATTGATCGCCAAAAACAGGTAACCGTCCCATAGATCCACCGCTCTACGGTTGCTGAGAACTTCTTTGAGCCCAAAAGCGCGCTGGTAAAATTGCGCCAATGAACGGGGCTCTGCGGAGCGCACGGCGATATGGACTAATTTTGCCTGCTTCATGTCTGCCTCCTCAATACGAATGAGGTTCAAAGGTTCAAGAGTTCAAACGTTCAACGTCCTCTCCCCACCTTAAACGTTGAACTTTTGAACCTTGAACTCCCCAGCGAGTTACTACAACGACCCTGCCAGCGCGCGATCGAGAGATCCGCTCCGATCAAACTTGCGCATGAAGTTATCGTCTATCAAATCTTCGGGCGTCACGTTGCCGACTTTCGTGCTGGAGACCGCCAGCATTCGCTTGATGTTGTTAAGGCCGGCTATGGACGGAAAAGGTTTTCGATTCATATTGGTGCTCAGAACCTGAAACCCGTCTTCGAGCGCCGCCGGATTTTGCTCCTTGAGATAGGCTCCCATTATTTTCAACACCGCCGGCTTATTCTCGGCAGCATTGATAAAACTTTGGCTCTCCAGCAGCGCTTTCAAGAGATTCTCTATCGTGGTTTGGTTTTCGCGCAAAAATCGCGACGAAACAACCACCCCGGCGCCGACAAAAGGGATCTTGGCTTGTTCGAGGTCGACGATGACGCTGAACCCCTTGGCCTTGAGCGAACGGCTGAAATTGCCTTGGAGGATCGCCGCGTCGACGGAGCCCTGCTCCAGCGCATGATAGCGGCTCGTCTGGTTGGCCATCGCGACGATTTGAATGCGGTCTCTTTTTTCGTCGAGGCCGAGATGTTCAAACGCCAGCCTTGCCGCCATCCACGGCGTCCCGCCGAGGGAGCCGACGCCGAATTTCTTTCCTTTTAGGTCGTTAACGTTTTTAATCTCCGGTCTGGCGATAATCTCATAGGTGAGCTGGGCGTCGAACGAAGCGAGCATCTTGAGCGGCAACCCCTCCGCGGCGGCATTCAGCAGCGCCGAGCCGCCGATGAAGCCAAAATGGATATTGCCGGCAGCCAGACCGGCGCTTGCGGTCGCGCTGCTGCGCACGAGAATGATATCCGGCTCGAGGCCGTACTTGCGGTAAAAACCCCGCGCGCGAGCGATCTCGAGTTGCGAAGAATTAGGATTGATCGAGCTATAGGCGATGACGACACGCGTCGCAGCGGCATTCGCTGCCGAGAATACTGAGAGCAAATATACAAACGCTAAAGTTATGAATAAACCGCGACGCCGTTGCATCATTGCACGAAACGACTGTTCTCTCCTGTAACGGACTCACCGCCGAGTAACACAATACGCCGAACACAACAAGTTCCGCGCTCACATCAATTAGAGTTGCGCCGCTGATGAATGATCCGTTCAAACGGTTCACGCTACGAGAAGCATGAAAGCGGAATGACTGCATGACCAGCCCTCAATGAGCAGGCGCGAGTTTGTTTCAGACCTTCGCGATCATGAAGGCATCACGCCGGGTCACGCCGCGTTTTTCTTTGTCCTTGACCGGCGAATTCGCTTTGCCGTATCTTGCGCGCAGCTGACCCCGGCAAGGTTGCTCGATCTCGCCACATCTTTGACCCCGCGCCGCCGCCGGAAATTGGAGAACGTGGAATGTTCGCAGGACGGCTCTTTTTGAAACGTGGAAAGTCTTTTTGGGTCGCGATAGTTCTCGCTCTCGCATGGCTGAACGGGTTGCCGTCAAAAGCGGCGCACTTCCAGGGAAAAAATGTGGCCGCGGCAACTAGGATCAGACTGGCCACTCCGACGGCATCGCTGAGCTATCTGCCGATCTATGTCGCGCTGCAGAAAGGTTTCTTCGCCAAACGCGGCTTCGACATGGAAGTGATTCAGATGGCGGCGGGTCTGGCGGCGCCGGCGCTGCTCAACCGGGCGATCGACTACACGACGATCCCGAGCGGGCCCGCCACCGCCGGGGCGCGCGGCGCGCCGCTCAAAGTCATTTGCTTCACGTCGGTGAAACTCCAACATGTTCTTATCAGCCGTCCCGAGATCACGACCGTCGCAGACTTGGCCGGCAAACGGATCGGCGCGGGCAGCTTTGGCACTCTCCCCGCGTACGAAGTTCGTGTGCTCATCGAGAGATATCGTCTGGGAGCGAACACGATCATCGTACCATTGAACTCGACCAACGACCGAATGATCGGCACGCAGAGGGGAACGATCGACGCGACGGTGGTTCCGGCGCCGTTCGACTTGAAGGCGGAAGAAATGGGACTGAGACGGCTGCTGCACATGGGGACGATATTACCGATTCCACAAGCCGGGCTGGCCACGACCGATGAAAAAATCAAAACCGCGCGCCAGGAGATTGTCGAAATTCTCAAGGCGACGATCGAAGGACTCGACTACACCTGGAGCCAACGCGAGGGAACCGTCGAAATTATCGCCAAATGGATGAACCTCAAGCCAGCGCAGGCGGCCATAGTCTACGACTCCGTGCGCGAGACTTTCTCCAAGAACGGCGTGCCTACCGAGGAGCAAGCCAAGGCTTACATCACGATGCTGGGCTCGACGGCCGGACTGAAGGGCGATCTACCCGCCGCGGCGATATTCGATTTTTCCCTCGCCGCAGAGGCGGCCAGAGAGCTGGCGGTGAAAAAATAAGCTAGGCCGTGCATCCAAAGATTCAACGAAACGCCACAATGCCGATAAATGCTCGCAAGATAAAACTACCGAACAATGGACAGCGCCGTTGGGAGAAGGGAGAATTAGCAATGGCGCGGCAAACAACGCTCAAAGTTTACGGGTCGGCGGCGGTGCTTGTCGCTCTTTTGGCGAGTCACGCGCGGGTTCAGGCGCAGACGTTGAACGAGCTCATCGCCGGCGCAAAAAAGGAAGGAGAACTTTCCTTCGTCGCCGGTCCGACGACTTTTGGCGGCCGGCAAGCCTTTGCGGATCTGCAGGGTATCTTCAACAAAAAATTCGGCCTCAATGCCCGCCTCAATTTGACCGCGGGACCGAGCATGCCGGCGATGGCCGCGCGCATCATCACGGAAGCCAAGGCGGGGAGAAAATCATCGACCGATGTTCATCTCGGTCCGCCGGCGACGCATGCGGAGCTCCATAATGAAAAACTCTTGGAGCGGGTCAACTATTCGAACATCTTTCCCTGGGTGACGAAAGAAATGGAGATTCTGCCGGGTGACACGGTGCTGGTTTACACGTCGCTGCAAGGAATTTTGTATAACTCCAAGCTGTTGTCCAAGGACAAAGCGCCCAAGACCTACGAAGACCTGGTCGATCCGAAGCTCAGTCAGAGTTGGGCGGGGAAATTGGCCATTCCTCCCTACAGCTCCTGGTTGGTCGAGTTGTCGCTCTTCTGGGGCGAAAAAAAAGTGCTCGATTATCTGCGTAAGCTACTGCCGTTGAGTGCCGGTCAAGTGCGCTACGGCGAAATCGAAGAGCGCGTGAGCAGCGGCGAGTTTCTTGTCATGGCCAACTCCGGTTCGGCGGTGGAAAGCATGTGGGAGTGGCAGGGCAAGGGGGCGCCGCTCGTGGGTATCACCGCTTCCGACCCGGTGCTGACGTCGTATTTTCAGCTCGGCGTGCCCAAGAACTCCGCGCATCCGAACCTGGCAAAACTCTTTGTCGCCTTCATGGCCTCGCCCGAAGCGCAGCGCGTCGTTGAAAAGTATGAGCAGCGCTCATCGCACCTGGTGGCGGGAACGCGTATGGCGAACTACGTAAAGCAAAACCGTCTTAAACTGCAGAGCGCCAGTGAGCTGATCGCCTCGTATCACGAGGGCAAAGGTCTCGAATTTAGAGCCGAGCTCACCAACATGCTCAAGCAATGAGCTCGGCACGAGCACGCTACGCAATTTGTTAGTCTTCTCTCGTGCATTTCGGCGTGCGGCTTCAGCGATTGCCGATTGGTTCCAATCCGCTTTTCATGATGGCGTCAACTGCTTCGGGGGACGATAGAAACCTGACAATCGCGCGAGCTGCATCCGAATCCCTGGTACTTGCAGCGACGCCGGCCGAGAACACGGACACCTTCTGCACGTCCGGCGGCAGCGGCGTTACATGATCTATGCCGGTCACGGGAAGGAGCTCGCTCAACTGCTGGAAGCCGATTTCCGCCTCTCCGCGCGCGACCACGGCGCCGACTCGCTCGCCACCGCCGATTAACCGGCTCTTACTCATCACCTGGTCGGCTATTCCCAAGCGTTGATATAGCTCCGTGGTGAGATATTCACCGCTTACGCTGGCGGAGTACGCGATGGACTTTGCTTGCAAGAGAGTCTGCTTTAGCGCGTCGATTGTGCTGATGTCCGGCTTCGGGGCTCCTGCGCGCACGGCCATGGCGATGGCTGAGCGTGCGACAGGAGTATAGCTATCGGCCATAATCAGGCTGTCCTTGATGAATCTAATAAGCACGCCGTCGGCGACGATGACCACGTCGACGGCTTCACCGCGTCGCAGCCGATTCGGGATCGAATTTTCTCCCGTTCCTATGGACGTCGCGGCGGTCACGAGTTTTTTCTTGGTCAGGAATTCGAGTCGGGGAATGAGCTCAAGATAGGCCGCGGTAAAAGCGCCCGAGGTCATGACACGAATGTCATCGGTCGTCGCATTCATGGTTGTTTTAATCTCTTCAGTTGTACTCCGAGGGTGATCGTTGCGATTGCCACTCTTAAAGCCTTGTATCCTTAAAGCCTGCGAGCGATCAAGCTGTCGAAAAGTGTTCAAGGTTCCATGTTCAATGTTCAAGGTTGAAATTCGAAGACGCGGAGCTTGAATCGACGACGATCAACCGCTGCAGGTGTAGGTAGGTTCCACTGAAGTTCCTTTGATCTGGCCTTGAATTTTTGAACCCTTGAACTTTGAGCGATTTTATTCACATTTAGTATGAAGAAGGAGCTATCCCAATGCCTATGATCGATGCCGATACGCACGTCGACGAATGCGAAGACACCTGGAAGAAGTTGGAGGGTACGCCGCACGCGAAGTACATTCCGGTGACGATTGGTTGTCGAGGGCAGGCTACAGAACCGCGCCATCCGCGATGAAGTCAACCATCCTCCCAGAGTCCTGCGAGAGCTTCAGGATGTGCCCGGCCGCCTCGCCCACATGGACAAGATGGGCGTAGCCGTACAGGTCATCTTTCCGACGTTTTTTATTCGCTACAATACCAGCAACGCGGAAGCCGAATGGGCCCTGACCACGACCTACAACCGCTGGCTTGCCGAGAAATGCGCGAATACCAATGGACGCCTGCGCTGGGCGGCCGTGCTGCCTTTGCTCAATCCCGACAAGGCTGTCGAGGAGCTGCGCTGGGCGAAAGAGCACGGCGCCTGCGGCATCTTCAAGCGCGGCTTCGACCTTGACAGGAAGGTTACCGACCCGCACTTTTTTCCGATTTACGAGGAAGCCAGCGCACTCGACCTGCCTCTGTGCATCCACACCGGCCATCCGCTGCCGGGCCACGAATGGGACAGGGGCTTTCCCATCATGTACTCCTTCACCGACCTGGTGAGCTGCGGTCTTGCAAAGAAATTCCCGAAACTTCGATTTGGGCTCATCGAATCGGGAGCCTCCTGGATTCCCTATACGATCTCCCAGTTGGGCGCGGTAAAACGCCAATCGCTGCGCGGTCAACAGACGCGATTGCCGCGCCTGTTCGAACTGGAACCGGAATTGTTCCGCGCCAATCGGCTGTTCGTCACCATCGATCCGATCGACGACATCGAGTCTCTTTTGAAGTTCGGCACCGAAGATAACCTGATGATCGGCACCGACTACAGCCACACCGACATCTCCGCCAACCTGAGCGCACTGGACGAAGTCCGCGGCTGGGTGGACGAGGGCAGGATCAGCAATGCCCAAGCTCACAAGATTCTGGAGAGCAACTCCCTGGCGTTCTACGGCCTATAAAAAGTGTTCAAGGTTCCATGTTCAACGTTCAAGGGTGGAATTTGGATCGGCAGTGCAACGACCTGACGAAGCTCATCGCGATTTGTCCAGCTGGAAATTAACATACGATCACGGCCGTCAAACAACTGGAATCGGTTGAACGCCCAAATAACGGTAGTGGTTCACTCCGGGCAAGATCCCTCTCTGGGTCAGACTGTGTGAAGACACCGTACATGGCTCGACTGGGCTCACCACGAACGGTGGGGTCTCATTAGAAATTGAGTCTTATCCGTTAGCCCTAAGCGGAGTTTATCCTGAGCTCAACCGAAGGACCGCAGGGCTTCTGATGAGTTTTCCCACCATCTGAAGTTCGGGATGACAAGTTGTTTAGTAGTTGTCATTCCGAACGGAGCGGGGGATTTTTTTTGATGCCGCGATTGACTCGAATTCGACTTGAACCACTACCCAGTTAATTAATTCCGTGCAAACTCCGCGTCGCTATAATAAATAACGCACAGGATCCTATCCTAATTCTTCGTCGCCAGAAGAGGCTCATGGCAAAAATTGCCGCAACGCTACTCTGTCTCTGTTTTTCTCTTGTCGGTTCGGCAGATGTTCGCGCCGCGTCGGCAAAGCCAAAGGTGGTCATCGCCCATGCGGCGATGAATTTCCGCGTGGCGCCTTTGTGGGTCGCGCAGGATCAGGGATTTTTCGCCAAATACGGCATCGACTCGGAGATCATCTACATGCGCGGCGGTCCGACGTTGTTTTCCGGCATGTTGTCGGGCGACATCCAAATCGGCTGGACTGCCAGCGCGATCATCGTGCCGATCGCCGAAGGCGCCGACTTCGTCATTGTCGCCGGATTCAACAATCGAGTCACCGACGAGCTGGTTGTCAGACCTGGCATCAAGCGGCCCGAAGATTTGCGCGGTAAACGTTTCGGCGTCCAGAGCATCGGCGGCGGCGGTTGGGTGGGCGCCATGCTCGGTTTAGAGTCGTTGGGATTGGAGCCGCGGCGCGACGATATACGAGTCTTGGTCATCGGCGATAACACCGTACGCGGTCAAGCTCTCGAAGGCGGATCCATCGACGCCACGGTTCTCGACGGTCTCTTCAGCCGCAAAGCGAAAGCCAAAGGAATGATCGCGCTGGCCGATTTTTCCCAGTCGAATATTCCGATGATGAACCATCTGGTCGCGGTTAGGAGAACTTACCTGCAGCGCCAGCCGGAGATCGTCGAAAATGTTTTACGCGCACTGGTCGAGGGCTTGGCGTTTACCTGGTCGCCGAAGAGTAAGAGCGCGGTGCTCAAGAGCGTCATGCGCAGGCTCAGAATCACAGAGACGAGTTTCGCCGAAGAGGGATATCAGGAGTTACTCACTCGCGGCGGGCTGGAAAAAAAGCCTCATCCCTCCCTGGAAGGAGTGCGCAACGTTCAGCGACTGATGGCGAGCAGCAACCCGCGCGTCGGCGAGATCAAACTGGAGGAGATCGTC
>WNGO01001669.1_pt1 | contig 14335 bp, 11 predicted proteins | sample 5400511 | NCBI WGS metagenome assembly WNGO01 (sample SAMN13153380, study PRJNA577476) | soil metagenome | isolation source: 20 cm soil or saprolite under Garry oak tree replicate 2 | place: USA:California | collected 2016-06-15
TCCTGGTCGGCACCCGCAAGCAGCGTTGACAGTCGTTCGAGGGCGAACAAGGTCTTGAGGACGCCCACCGGCGCAGACGTCCGCGGGGAGCGGATTGCGACGTCATATTCGAGCGCTACCGCGGCGGCCGACGAGTCGTATCGCGCAGCACCCTCGTACACCCCGTCCGCCATCGCGCGCTGCCACCACTCCTCGTCCGACTGCACGAAGTCGGACGTCCGGTTCGAGGCGAGGACGTTGTAGCCGTGGCTCTCGGTGAAAAACACCTCCGCGAAGTCGGAGCGCTTGGTGTAATCGCGCAGGTAGACGGCGAGGTCGGGGTCACCACCCAGCACTCGACGCTGGCTGAACGAGCGCTCCAAGGTGCCGATATCGAGCTGCGGGAGGTGCTGGCTCAGGGCACGCTGCGAGGCTTCTACCGCAGCCTGCACCAGCGCGGGCGACCGGGCCAGCGCCTCGGCCTCCCGGTGTCGCTCCCGCATATACAGGCTCACGAGGGACGCGGCGTGCCTGGCGACGTCCTTGCCTCGCTCGTTGGCCTGGCGCTCGACGATCGTGGTGACCCTGCGGCTCGCGAGGAGGGCGAACCCGGCCACCACCACCAGGGCGACGACCGCCCCCGTGAGGACGTAGGTCTGCCGGAGCTGCGGAGCACGGCTGGACATGTCGAGGGTCGGGAGCGAAGGTACGCAGGGTTACCCGACCGGGCAAGCCTGTTTATTTTCACAGACTTATGACCCAAGTGCTTACGTACGACCCGGCGGCCGTCGAGGCAGGCTGGCAGGAACGCTGGGCGCGCGACCGCATCAACGAGCCCGACCTCGATCGGCCCCGCCGGCCGTTCTACAACCTCATGATGTTCCCCTATCCGTCGGCGGAAGGGCTGCACGTGGGCAACATGTTCGCGTTCACCGGCGCCGATATCTACGGCCGGTTCAAACGGCTCCAGGGACACGACGTGTTCGAGCCGATCGGGTTCGACGCATTCGGAATCCACTCGGAGAACTACGCACTGTCCGTCGGCACGCACCCGGCCAAGCTCATCCCGCAGAACATCGAGACGTTCCGACGCCAGCTGCGGCGCTTCGGCGGGATGTTCGACTGGCGCCACGAGCTCTCCACCACCGACCCGCGCTACTACAAGTGGACGCAGTGGATCTTCCTGCAGCTCTTCCGGGCCGGCATCGCGTTCCGGAAGAAGGCGGCGGTCAACTGGTGCCCCAAGGACATGAGCGTCGTGGCCAACGAGCAGGTGATCAACGGGTTCTGCGAGCGCCACCCCGACACCAAGGTCGAGCAGCGCTTTCTGGAGCAGTGGTTTTTTGCGATCACGCGCTATGCGGAGCGCCTCCTCCAGAACCTCGACCGCCTCGATTGGTCCTCGTCGACGGCCGTGCTGCAGCGCAATTGGATCGGCCGCAGCGAGGGAGCCGAGTTGATCATCGAGACACCTGGGGGCCCCAAGATCCCCGTGTTCACGACTCGACCCGACACGGTGTTCGGCGCGACGGCTCTCGTGCTCGCCCCCGAGCACCCGTACGTGGATCAGCTCATCGCCGAGGAGCAGCGCCGCGCCGTGAACGCGTACCGGCGCGAGGTGCAGGGGAAGGACCTCGTGTCGCGCCGGGTCGGCGACAAGACGAAAACCGGTGTATTCCTCGGCTCCTACGCGCGCAATCCGGCGACCGGCGAGGCGATCCCCATCTGGATCGCCGATTTCGTGCTCATGGACTACGGCACCGGCGCGATCATGACCGTACCGGCTCACGACAAGCGCGACTTCGAGTTCGCGAGCCAGTTCGGGCTGGCGATCCGCGAGGTGGTGCGCACCGGCGAGCCGCTCCCGAGTGAGACCGAGGACGGCGTGCTCGTCAACTCGGGCCAGTTCGACGGGCTCTCGTGCCGGGAAGCGAAGCCGCGCATCGTCGCCTGGCTCCAGTCGAAAGGGCTCGCAACGCCCAAAGTGCAGTACCGCCTCCACGACTGGTGCATCTCGCGCCAGCGCTATTGGGGCCCGCCGATTCCGATCATCTATTGCGACCGCTGCGGGCCTGTCGGCGTGCCGGAGCGAGACCTCCCGGTGGAGTTGCCGTTCATCGAGGACTTCCGCCCCGACGCGAGCGGGGTGAGCCCCCTCGCCCGGCACAAGGAGTGGTACTACGTCGCATGCCCGCAGTGCGGCGCCCAGGGACGGCGTGAGACCGATGTCTCGGACACGTTCCTCGACTCAGCCTGGTACTTCCTGCGATACCCGTCGACCGAGTTCGACGACCGGCCGTGGGATCCACAGCGCACCAAGACCTGGTTGCCGGTGACCACCTACATCGGCGGGAACGAGCACGCCGTGCTGCATCTCCTTTACTCGCGCTTCGTGACCATGGCGCTTCAGGAGCTCGGGCACGTCACCTTCGACGAGCCGTTCCCCAAGCTCCGGGCTCACGGGCTCATCATCAAAGACGGCGCGAAGATGTCGAAGTCGCGGGGGAATGTCGTGATCCCCGACGCCTACATCCAACGATGGGGCGCGGACACGTTCCGGATGTACCTCATGTTCCTCGGGCCGTTTCAGGAAGGTGGCGACTTCCGCGAGACCGGCATCGTAGGGATCCGGCGCTTCCTCGACAAGGTGTGGGCTGCCGCGCATGAAGCCGCCGCACGGATGCCGGGTGCGGGGCCGGGCCTACCCCAGGCGGTCGAGCGCAAGCTCCACCAGACCATCCGGAAAGTCACGGCGGACACCGAGAGCCTCGACTACAACACGGCGATCGCGGCGATGATGGAGTACATCAATCTCGTGCGGGAGCAGAGAGCGGGGAGCCGGGAAGCGGTAGAGCCACTGTTGATCATGCTTGCCCCATACGCACCACATCTCGCCGAAGCGCTCTGGGCAGTCTTGGGGCACGACCGCACGATCTTCGCCGCGAGCTGGCCGAGCCACGATCCCGCGCTGGCGTCCGCCGGGGACGTGGAGGTAGTGGTGCAGGTCAACGGGAAGGTGCGCGGCTGGGTGACGGTCTCCCCAGGCGCAACGGAAGCGCAAGTCGTGGCCCTCGCCCTGAAGGACGAATCGGTGCGGAAGTTCGTAAACGGCAAGCCGGTGAGAAAGACGGTGTATGTCCAGGATCGATTGCTGAATCTGGTCGTGTAACGAAAAAGGCGTGGTGAGTGGTGAGTGGTTGGCACCGGATGCAACCACGCACCACTCACCACGCCGTCATAGGATCTTCGCCACGAGGTCTCCGACCAGATAGCCCACGGCCGCCACGCCAAGCCCCACGGCGAACATGTCGACGCCGCTGCGGATCACGCCGCGCCCGGTGAAGAAGCTGCGCGCGCCGCCGACCGCGAAGTGGGAGAGCATGGCGATGGAGAAGGCGGTCCACCTCCCCGCCGGCCCGGTGATCACGAGAAACGGGGCGACCGGGATGAACGCGCCGATCGCCGTGGCCGCCCCCGTGATCCAACCCTCCCGGAACGGCGTGGCGTGCGCGACCCCGATCTTCAGCTCCTCGCGTACTTGCTCGTCCAGCGCCTGTTGCGGGTCGCGCATCACCTCTTCCGCCATGCGCCGCGCGGTGCCCGCCTCGATGCCCTTCGCCCGGTACACTAGCGTCAGCTCCTCCTGCTCCACCTCCGGCATGATCCGGATTTCTTCCTTCTCCATCGCGATCTCGTGCGCGTACACCTCCAGTTCGCTCTTCGCGGCCAGATAGCCCGACGACCCCATCGACAGCGCGTCCGCGATCATCCCCGCGATTCCCGACACCAGCACGATGTGCGGGGCGACCTCGGCACCGATCACGCCGGCCACGAGCCCAAGGTTCGCCGTCAGCCCATCGTTGAACCCGTAGACGACGTTGCGGAGGAACCCGCCCGACTCGGTCTTGTGCCATGGCTCGCTCGCCACGCCGGACAGGTCGGCCAGCGTCTCGGCGTGCAGGGCAGATTCCTTGGCGAGCTTGAGCGAGACATCCCGGGCATCGTCGAGGCTCGACTCGCGGTGGAGGTCCATGTATCCCTTGACCTCCAGCCCTTCTTCCTTCAGCAGCAGCGGGAGCAGGTAGCGGGGTCCGAAGCGGCGCCCGAACCACGCCCGCAGCCGCGCGTTCACCGAGGGCCGGGCGCGGCCCACCCGATGCCCATGCTCGGCGAGCAGCTTTTCCCACATCTGGGTGTGCCGCTCTTCCACGCCCGCGAGCTGGATGTAGATGTCTTTCCTCTTCTTTTCCGGCTCCTGGCCGGCGAGCACCAGGTAGAGGAACGCGGCGTCGGACTCGTCTTGCCAGTGCTCGAGCCAGGTTTTGAGGGTCGATTTGTCGAGGGTAGGCATGCCGAAACTTAGTTGCAACTGACAGGATAGCAATTGGTTAGACGACGTCACGCAACGACGCCTCGCACCGACGTATCACAACGCCGTCAGCGCGACGACGTCCATGTGACGGTCTCGCGTGACGCCTTTGCGCGACGCCTTTCGTAGTCACCGCATCTATGTTCTTCAGGAGAATGACCATCTCACTCGCCGTCCCCGACGTTCTCGTAGCCCGGGCGAAGGCTGGCGACCTGGAAGCGCTGGAGGCGTTGTACCGGGCGTTCGAGACGCCCGTTTACAACCTCGCGCTCCGGGTGCTGCGGCGCCCGGAGGACGCGGAGGACGTGCTGCAGGAGACGTTCCTCGAGGTGGTGCGCAGCATCAAGCAGTACCGGGGCGAGGGACATCTGTGGGGTTGGATCCGGCAGATAGCGGCGTCGAAGGCGCTCATGCGGATCCGCCGCGAGCAGGTGCGGCAGACCGAGGAGCTCTACGAGGAGTCGGTGGCGGGGGTGGGGGGCGGAGCCGGTGTCGCGCTGGGCGTCGATCTCGAGCGCGCGTTCGAGCGCCTCTCGGAGACCGCGCGCGCCGTGGTGTGGCTACACGACGTCGAGGGGTACACCCACGAGGAGATCGCGGAGCAGATGGGCAAGACAGTGAGCTTTTCCAAGTCGCAATTGGCGCGGGCGCACACCCGCCTGCGGTGGATGCTCGACGAAGGAGTCGCGCGATGATGCACTGTACGATGGAAGATCTGCTGGCGCTCCAGGGCGGGGAGGCGTCGGTGTGGGCGCGTGAACACGTAGCGGCCTGCGCGACATGCGGGGCCGAGCTCGAGGCGCTGTACCAGCGCGTCGCGCAGCTCAAGGCCCTGCCGACGCGCCGGCCCGGGCGCGACCGCTGGCCGGCCGTGCGCGACGCCGTTCTTGCCGCACGGCGCCGTCGTCGAGAGCGCTGGGGCGTATGGAGTGTGGCGGCGGCCGCCGCCGTCGCAGCGCTGCTCGTGTTCCGGCCATTCTGGACCACATCGGTCGACGCCGCCGACCTCGCGCGCGTCAAGGCGCAGTCGGCGACGCTCGAGCAGCAGCTGCGGCGTTACGACCCCGACGGCCAGGTGACGAGCGGCCGCTCCGCGGCGCTCTGCGCCGCGCTGGAGGACGGGATTGCCGTCATCGACGGCGAGCTGGCTCAGCTGGACCCGAATCAGGTCCAGGCACATAGCGCCGAGCTCGTCCAACTGTGGCAGCAGCGGGTGGATCTCATGCAGCAGCTCGTGAGCGCTCGCGTCACGCGTGCCGCGTACGTGGGCCTCTGAGGCCCGGAGGGATATACAGATGCAGTCCAAGTGGATCATCGTCGCGGCGGCGCTCGCTGCCGGACCGATCGGGCTCGTTGCGCAGGGAACACCCCGCCCGCCTCGTCCTCCCCGGGTGCGCACGTTCGCCTTCAGCGACCATCGCGGGCGTATCGGAGTGATCGTACAAACCGATGCGAGTGCCGATACCGACAAGCTGGGCGCCAAAATCGAGGGTGTGACACCTGGCGGACCCGCGGACAAGGCAGGCATCAAGGTCGGAGACATCATCACCAAGTTCAGCGGCACGTCGCTCGCCGGCGTGAAAGCGGAAGACGAGGATGAGTCCGGACCCGGCATGAAGCTCGTGCAGCTGGCCCGGAAGCTCGAGCCCGACGACACCGTGCAGGTCGAATTCCGGCGTGGCACCGAGTCCAAGAAGGCGACCCTCGTGGCTGAGGACATGGGCATGCGGATGGAGATGCGGATGCCCCAGGGGCCGGAGATCGCCGTGGGGCCGATGGCCGGCATGATGGACCATTGGGAGCTCCTCGGCTCACCCTGGGGTGATCTCAAGCTCGTGAGCCTCAACGCCGATCTGGGCGAGTACTTCGGGGCCAAGGAAGGGGTCCTGGTCGTGAAAGCGCCGGCCGATTCGACCCTGCCCCTCAAGGGCGGCGACGTCATCACGGCCATCGGGGGCCGGAAGCCGGCCAGCCCGGAGCACGCGATGCGCATTCTGCGGTCGTACGAAAAGGGCGAGACGGTGTCGATCGACATCCTGCGCAAGCAGAAGCGCTCGACCGTGACCTGGAAAGTGCCCTCGCGCGAGGACCGCTTCTGGCGCCTGCACGAAGGCAAAGACGACCGGGAAGAGCAGAGCTGGATGCCGCGCGTAAAGGTGCGGCGGCTGCACTTGCAGCGGGTTTGATCAGGTCGAGCGGCGCGCCGGCAGCACCTGATCGAAGGAGGCAAACTCGAACGGCTTCGGTACACAGGGGCGGCCCGTGGAGGACAGGAAGTTGCGCACCGTGTCGTCCACCAGCTGCCCCGTCGTGAAAATCACCCGCTCCGCGTAGGACGGGTCGCGGGCCTTCAGTTCCCCGAACAGCTGCTCGCCCGACACGTCGGGCATCCGCATGTCGATGATTACCGCGTCGAACGCGTCCTCGCGCATTCGCGCGAGGGCTTCCCGTCCGCTGGCCGTCGTCTCCACTTCGTGGCCTCGGCTGGAGAGGTAGCGCTGCAGCGCGACCCGGACCGAGGCCTCGTCGTCCACGACCAGCACGCGGAGTCGATCGGTGACCGAGTGGGTCGGCTGGCTGGTCTGGAACTCGCCGGTGCCCCGCGGCGCCACGATCGGCAGTTCGATGACGAACCGCGCGCCGCCCTGCGGCGCGTTCTCAGCCCAGATGCGGCCTTCGTGCTCGCGCACGATGCCCAGGGAGATGGAGAGCCCGAGCCCCGTGCCCGAGCCCGTGGGCTTCGTGGTGAAGAACGGGTTGAAGATGCGTTCCAGCAGGTTCGGCGGGATGCCGGGGCCCGTGTCTTCGACCTCGGTGCGGAGCAGGTCGCCCGTGCGGCGCGTCCGGACCGTCAGCCGTTGCTGATCGCGCTCGGCGCGCTCCATTGCCTGTTCGGCGTTGGTGATCAGGTTCAGGAACACCTGCTGCAGCTGGTGCGCGTCCGCCATGGTCTCGGGCGTCTGCTCGTCGTAGTCACGCTGCACGTCGATGCCCCGCACGCGCAGCTCGTAGCCACGCAGCTCCAGCGTGTCGTCGAGCACCTGGTTGACCGACGTCGGCGTGCGCTCCGGCTTGTGCTGGCGGGCGAAGGTCAGGAGGTTCTGCACGATGCGTGACGCCCGCCGCGCCTCGGCGTAGATCATCTCGGCCGCCGTCCGCTGATCGGGCGGGAAGCGCTTCTCGGAGAGCAGCAGCTGGGCGAACGCCGAGATACCGGCGAGCGGATTGTTCAGCTCGTGCGCCACACCCGAGACCAGCTGCCCGATCGCCGACATTTTTTCCGACTGGATCAGCTGCTCCTGCAGCATCTTCTGGTCGGTGACGTCGCGGATCACGCACAGCACTTCTTCGTCGAGCTGCGGTGTGGAGTACGTCACCTGAATGGTCCGGACCTCGCCGTCCTTGCGATAGAAGTTCGTCTCGAACAGACCGGTCTCGCCGGCGAGCGCCTTCTGAAAGTTGGCCAGCGCTTTGGGAAGCTCGTCGTCCGGGAGCATGGGGGCGAACCACTGGCCCAGAAGCTCCTCACGACGGTAGCCCGAGATGATCTCGGCCGCGTGGTTGAACGTCGTGAACCGGCCGTTGGCGTCGAACGTCGCGATCGCATCGGACGCGGATTCGAACAGGTTGCGGTACCGCGCCTCCGACCGTGCCAGGGTCTCTTGCGCCCGCTTCTGCTCGGTGACGTCCCGCAACGTCGCCACCGTCCCGATCAGCTCACCCTCCACCAGGAGCGGCGTGGTGGAGACCGCGACGCTCCGCTCGTCCCCCGTGGCACTAATGATCTTCGTTTCGTAGTGCTGTGCCTTGCCCTCGACCGCGCGTTGCTCCCGCTCCGCCACGTGTTCCCGTTCCCCGATGCTGACGAGCTCGTCAATCGGCGTGCCGGGCAGGTCGTCAAGCGGCCTCCCGAACAGCTCGGCTGCCGCCCGGTTGGCCGTGAGCACCTGGCGGTCCACGCCCGTGACCACCACCGCGTCCGCGAGCGCGGCCACGATTTCCGCGGCAATCCGCAGGGGGTCGTGTGTCGGGCCCTCGGGGGCCGTCTTGGTGGAAACAGCGGGGGCGGGCATCCCCCGCGTGGGCGAGGCGCGCCGGCCCTTACTCATGAGTCGTAAGAGGCCGCCATGGCTTCTTTCATCAGGCTGAGACTCTTGAGCGCGGACTCGGTCACCATCTGCGGCGCTTCTCCGCGCTTCACGCATCCCTTGATGATCTCGAGCGCTTGGATCGGGTGCTCATCGTCGTACTTCGCATGCTCCTCGAGCCACCAGCGCCCGCGGGGACCGATCTTCTCGTTCTTCGCGAGCCCCCGCAGCGCCTTCTCAGAGATCTTTTGCGCCACGCCTTCAACGGCGTAGTTGGTCGCTGATACCGCGGTGCCGAACGTGGCTCCCCGACACATCTCGGTCAGGTACGCGTGGAAGTCTCGCACGTCGGGAATCATCGGCTCCGGAATCTGGAACCGCTCCTTGGGGACGTTAAACCCGTCGCCCATCGCGCGCCACATCGCGTCATGGCGTTTCTCGACGCGGATGTTGTCCCGGAAGAACGCCTTGCCATCCTCCGGTGATCGGTCCAGCAGCAGCTGCAACCACTGCGGGAAGTCGCGGATGATGGGATAGAAGGCCACCAGGAAGTTCTGGATCCGGCCGTCGGCCAGCTGGTTCTCAGACGCGTCCACAATCACTCGCGTGTTGAGGATCGCCTCGCGGCTGGGATCCAGCGCAGCATCCAGGTCGGCCACCCATTTTGGGTGGGGGGTCACCTGTACCGACATTGAGTCTCCTCCCGGGGCGCGGGTCATTACGTCACAACAAGGGTCGGGCGCGGGCTCCAAATGTAGCGTCGCGGCCAACTCGCACAAACGTTTTTCTCGGCCGTACAACTTGGCGACGTGTGGCCAGGAAGGCTGTGAGGGTAGTTACCCCCCCGCCATGACCGCTTGACACGATATATCGCGTCAATATATCTTGACGTAACATCGCAACCAACGAGGAAGACATGGCTCGGCATTTCGGATGGAACGCGTTTGGCTTTAGCTTCGGCCCTCGGGGTGCGTTTTGGGCCGGCCCGCGCGGGCGCCGCCGCCGGTGGTTCGAATCGGGCGACATGAAGTACGTCATCCTCAAGCTCTTGAAGGACAAACCCCGTCATGGCTACGAGGTCATGAAGGAGCTCGAAGACCAGCTGCACGGCTGCTACTCGCCGTCGCCCGGCACCGTGTATCCCACCCTGCAGTGGCTCGAGGACGAAGGCCTGGTCGTCGCGAAGGACGCGCAAGGGAAGAAGATCTACGAGATCACCGACGCCGGGCGTCAGTTCCTCGAAGAGCACCGCGACATGGTGGACGAAATCTTCGACCGCGTGCGGGATGCCGTGGACCGCGCCGTGGGCGGCGCAATGGCCGACGTGAACCGCTCGCTCGGTCGTCTCGTGAAGGCGGTCTACCGCACAGGCTGGAAGGCGCGCGACGAATCCACAAGAGAGCGTCTCGTGGTCATCCTCGACAAGGTAGCGGCGGAGGTCGAAGGCCTGGTGAGCTGAGCTCAGCGGTGGCGCTGGCGCAGATCCTCGAGGGCGCGGGTGACGTAGACCCGCGTCATCTGCTTGCGCCACGAGAGATCGAAATCCGTGTTGTCCAGAGGCTTCGCGGGACGGTACGCCGCCTCCGCCGCTGCGGCGATCGCCTCAGTTGAGAGGTCGGTGCCCACGAGCGCGGCGCCTGCCTCGGGGACTTCCTGGGGCCAACTGGCCACTCCTCCAAGCACGATCCGCGCCTCGGCAACCACGGGTCCCGTTTCCCGTTTCCCGCTTCCCGCTTGCCATCGCACCCACGCCGCCACACCGAGCACCGGGAAATCGAACGAGCCGCGGCGACGTAGTTTGTGATAGACGGCGTCCCAGCCGTCGGCCGGCGGGAGTCGCACCGACGCAAGTATCTCGTCGGGCTGCTTGGTGAGATAGTTGATCCCGTCGTTGTAGTAGAACCGCGCCGCGGGCACGACGCGTTCACCCGCCGGGCCCGCGAGGAGATACTCCGCGCCCAGGGCGACCATGACCGGTGCCACGTCGGACGAGCTCACCGCCCAGCAGCGCGGCGACGACGGTGCCACCCAGCAGATGTGCCCATCCTTCTTCATGCAGAAATCGATCGCCTTGCGCCACTCGTACGTCTGATCGTAGTAGTTGCAGCGGGTGTCGAGGCAGAGATTGCCGCCGAGGGTGCCCATGTTGCGGAGGAGGGGGGTGGAGACGAGAGCGGCGGCGTCGGCGACCGCCCCATGGGTGCGTCGGACGGTGGGACTGTCGGACAGTTCAGTCAACGTCAGGCAGGTCCCCAACACGGTGCCGCCGTCCGACCGTTCAACGGTCCGACTGTCCGACGCCCGCAGCTCCGGTACCCCCATGAGCGAGATGACGGTCTTAGGCTCCTGCTGCCGTCGCTTCATGTTGGGGTAGAGGTCGGTCCCGCCAGCGACGTACATGCCGTGGGGGCCCGCGTCGGCCTTCATCACCAACGCGTCCTTCAGTGTCTTCGGCTGCCGATACGTGAACGACGGGAGTCTCAGCATCAGCCGCTTGCCGCCTTTGCCTTTGCCGCCTTTCGCCGCCCTTTGCCGCCTTCTACCGGCTTGCCATCGCCCCCCTCCCACGGCGGCGGCACGCGCGTCGGTTCGGGCCACGGGATCTCGGGAAAGGTCTTCGGTCCAACTCTTCCCTCTTCCCCCTTCCCTTTCGCCTTCAGCGCTTTGAAGACTTTCTCCGGTGTGATTGGTACTTCATCGATTCGAACGCCGATGGCGTCGTACACGGCGTTCGCGACGGCGGGAGGGACGGGGAGCAGCGGTCCCTGACCGCATTCCTTGGCGCCGAACGGCCCGTTGGGGTCGGGATCCTCGACGACGTAGGTCACCACGTCGCACATCTCCAGCGTGGTCGGGCTCTTGTATTCGAGCAGGCTGGGAATCTTGTGGACGACGTTGCGGTTGCCGCGGTAGGCCATCTCCTCCATGAGCGCTTCGCCCAAGCCCATGTACACGGACCCCTCGATCTGGCCCATCACGGTCGCGGCATTGATCGCGCGCCCCACGTCGTGCGCGATCCAGATCGTCGGCACTCGCACGATCCCGGTCGCCACGTCGACGTCCACTTCCGCGACGCAGGCGCTGTAGGAATACGCCGGGGACGGCCCGACCCCCGCGCCCCGGTACGTCCCCGCGGACGGCTCCGGAGTGTATGAGCCCACGGTCCCGACGGTGCCTTCTGCGGCTTCCGCGAGCTGCACCGCCTCGGCGAACGAAAGGCCGTGCTCGGGGCGTGCCGCGTCGAAGACGCGCGCCGCGGCGAACGTCACCCGCTCGACCGGAAGCTCGAGCTTCCGGGCGGCGTGGCGCGCGATGATCTCGCGCGCCCGTTCGGCGGCCTGGATCGCCGCGTTGCCGGTCATGAGGGTGACCCGGCTGGAGTAGCTCCCCAGGTCGACGGGGGTGAGATCGGTGTCACCGGTGACGACGACGACGTCGCATGGATCGAGGCCGAGGACCTCGGCCACGATCGTGGCAAGGATCGAGTCGGAGCCCTGTCCGATCTCGGTCGAGCCGCAGAACACCGTGACGCCCCCGCCGCGATCGCACTTGAGCTGCACGCCCGAGTGCGGCATCGCGTTCCAGTAGATCGGGAGCCCGGCGCCGGTGATGTACGACGAGCAGGCGAGCCCGATCCCCTTCCCGGGGGGCAACTTCCGGAACTTGTCCCGCCACCCGGAGCCCCGCACCACCTTCTCAATGCACGCGCCGAGCCCCATGCTGCCGATGCGCAGCCAGTTCGCTGTGAGGGAGTTGGGCGGCACGAGGTGCTTGAGGCGCAGCTCGGCCGGGTCGATGCCCAGCTGCTCGGCGATCTTGTCGAGATGGACCTCGAGCGCGAACCGCGGCTGCGGCGTCCCGTGCCCGCGTTTCGGTCCACATGGTGGCTTGTTCGTGAACGCCCGCGCACCCTGGAACTTGTAACGTGGTACGTGATACGTGACCGTCTGGAGGGCGCCCGTGTAATACGTGCTCGCGACGCCGTAGGAGCCGTACCCGCCGCCGTCGAGCAGGGACTTGAAGTGCATGCCGGTGATGGCGCCGTCCCGCTTTACGCCCGTCTTCACCCACATGAGCGTGGGATGGCGACCGCGGTGACAGTAGAAGACCTCTTCGCGAGTCAGAGTGATCTTCACTGGCCGACCGGTCAGCATCGCGAGCTTCGCGACTACGATCTCGTGCGAGAACGGGTCGCTCTTCCCGCCGAACCCGCCACCGTTCGGCGTGGCGATCACGCGGATCCGCGCCGGCGGCAGCTCGAGGACTTTGGCGAGCGCGCGGTGCACGTAGTGGGGCGTCTGGGTGGAGCTCCACAGCGTCAGCTTGCCGTCCGGATGGGGCGACCAGTCCGCCACCGCCGCATGCTGCTCCATCGGCAGGTGGGTGCTTCCCTCGAAAAAGAACAGGTCCTCGCGCACCAGGTCCGCCTGTGCGAATCCCGCCTCGACGTCACCGAACTCGAGATCGATCAGCTTGTGGATGTTGCCCGCATCGGCGTAATCGTGGATCGCCGGGGCAGGGTGTTCGACTGCGTCCAAAGCATTCGGGACCGCGCGCAGCGGCTCGTACTCCACACGGATTAGATCGAGGGCCTGTGTCGCGACCTCCTCCGTCGTCGCGGCGATGGCCGCGACGGGATCCCCTACGAAGCGCACCTTGTCGAGCGCCAGCGCGTGCTCGTCCTGGCTCACCGGAAGGATCCCGAACGGGATCGGGAGGTTCCGGCCCGTGAGCACTGCCTTCACGCCAGGGAGCCCGGCGGCCTGCGAGGTGTCGATCGCGACGATGCGGGCGTGGGGATGAGGGCTGCGGAGCAGCTTGGCGTACAGCATCCGCGACAGGAACAGGTCATCGGCGAACTTTGTGGCACCGACGACTTTCGCCGTGGCGTCGACCTTGCGCAGCGCTTTCCCAACCACCCGGAATCCAAGCCCGTCGCTCTTACGCCTACCGCCTGCCATACAGCGATTCCTCCGTCGGCCGAGCGTCCTCCCCGCGCATGCGAGCCGCCGCCAGCTCGACCGCTTCGTAAATCTTGATATAGCCGGTACACCGGCAGAGGTTGCCCGACAGTGCTTGCTTGATGTCGTCTCGGGTGGGAGTGGAGTTGGTGGTGAGCAACGCTTCGGCGGCCAGGAGAAAGGCCGGGGTACAGTAGCCGCACTGGGCGGCGCCCAGCTCCGCAAACGCCTCTTGCAGGGGATGCAACCTGCCGCCCGCGGCCATGCCTTCGACCGTTTGCACGCGGCGGCCTGCGCAGGCCAGGCCCAACACCAAGCAGGACAGCACGGGAATGCCGTCCACCAGCACCGTGCAGGTGCCGCACTCGCCGAGCTCGCAACCGTGCTTCGTGCCGGTGAGGCCCAGGTCTTCGCGCAGGACCTCGAGCAGCGTCTTGTGGGGCGCGAAGGCGACCTCCACGGACTCGCCGTTCAGTTCCAACGCGAGCTTCGTCTTCAGGTCGGGCATGGTTCCGAAACGTAATCTTGATAAGCGCCGGGTGGCGCGCCAGCTTTCGCGCCCGAACTCGAACAGCGGAGCGGTTATGAAGGCGGTTAGGAGGCTAGGCGGTTGGAGGGTTAGTGGAATCGTGGTCTTTCTGGCCGTCTACCTGCCTGGCCGACTAGTCGCCCAGGACTACCGTGCCCAGGCTTTGCGGATCCTCAAGACGGTGCCCCTCGTCGACGGCCACAACGACATCCCGGACGCGATTCGCGAGCGCGGTGGGCTCGATTCCGTCGACTTCGCGGTGCTGCAGCCCAAGCTCATGACCGACATCCCGAAACTCCGCGCGGGCGGGGTTGGGGCGCAGTTCTGGGCGGCCTATGTGCCCGTCACCACGCTCGATTCCGGGCCGCACCCGGCGGTGTACGCGCTCGAGCAGATCGACCTGATCAAG
>WNGO01004751.1_pt1 | contig 14330 bp, 14 predicted proteins | sample 5400511 | NCBI WGS metagenome assembly WNGO01 (sample SAMN13153380, study PRJNA577476) | soil metagenome | isolation source: 20 cm soil or saprolite under Garry oak tree replicate 2 | place: USA:California | collected 2016-06-15
GCAGTTTGTACGCGGATGGGAGCTGGAATCCCACTTCAAGATTCCGGCGTACGGCTGGCTGATGAAGCGCTTCGGCAACGTCCCCGTTCCGGATGTCCGGCGTCCGTCAGACTTGAAGCGCATGTGGCGCATGACACAGGACGCCATCAACGGCGGCACGAGCCTGATCATTTTTCCGGAGGCCAAGCGGACTCGCGACGGACGAGTGGATCAATTTCAAGACGGCGGGTTCCGCATGGCGCAGCAGCTCGGCATTCCCATCGTGCCTGTCAGTCTCGTGGGATCCTTCCGCCATCACCGGACGGGCCACTGGATGCTCTTCCCGGTGAAGATTACGGTTCATCTTCACGACACCATAGAGACCAAGGGGCTCACAAAAGAAGATGTGCCGGCACTGCGCGAACGGGTTCGCGCGATCGTGGCAGCACCCTTGGAAGAGGCCTCGAGGGGGAGCGCAGGCATAGTGGGGCAAGGCAGGCCACTCGGAAATGGTGACGCGTGACTGGACAAAGAGGGCCTGCTTGACTGGAAGGTCCCTGAAGAGGCCGGTGTCTGTAAGTGCGGATTCTGCAAGACTTAAAGTGGCGGAAGTGGCGGTATTTTTGCTGGCTTGGTAGTGGCTCGTCAGGGTGGACTTCAAAGGGGTTACGGGCCCGCTTGGTTCGACAGAGAAATCGTGCCGACCCAACGAAACCATTATAACGTATTGACACCCTATGTATGTTGTTGCTTATAAGAGTCGTCTACGGGGTGATAGTGCCCTGCCCATACCAAAAGCGAATGGCCAGCGCATGACTCCACCGATGCGCCCCGCTTAGTTGAGAATTCGGTAAGGGGCAGGCCAGGGAAGAGACGGCAAAGAGATGCGGGCTAAAGCGAAAGCCTGATTCCGGGAAGGACACGGCCAGCCCTGGTTTCCTGCCAGGTGTAATAGATGCGGTGGATGACGGTCATCGTAGAAACCACGGCAATTACCCACAGAACCGGACCCATGCGATTGACCAGCCCGCCGATGATGAGCAGCACAAGGCGCTCGGGGCGCTCCATGAAGCCGACTTTACATAAGGGAATAAGGGATTCGGCGCGGGCGCGCGCATAACTCACCATGACGGAGCCGGCTGTAGCGACCGCGGAAAGCACGACATAGGGAGTCCTGCCGCTCACGGAATAGTAGACCAAGAGGCCCATGTAGAGGGCCATGTCCGCATAGCGGTCGAGAGTTGAATCGTAGAATGCGCCGAAGGCAGTGACGCGGTTCTGCCGTCGTGCGACCTGCCCATCCAGCATGTCAAGGAAACCGGCAAAGAAAATGGTCAGCGCGCCGGTGAAGAAACTGCCAACGGCAAAAAAAGCTGCCGCGCCAAAATTCACAACCAGTCCAAGAAATGTCAGGAGATTGGGATTGATTCCGGTAGCGGCGATGCCGCCAACTATTCTGTCAAGCAGCCATTTGCTGCCGGTTCCAATTGCCCCCGTTAGCGTAGCCATAAGCCGCTAATAGTGTCTCAGAATCACGGCGGATTCGCGAAATCGAAAGTGAATTCCGAATGCGGCGCATCCTATACCAGCCCGCTCTGCCTGCCAACGCTCCTTCCCCTGATGCCGGGATTGATAGAAATTCTAGATCGCGTATGTGCGTCAAATGTTCTTGACGAAGAATCGGCTTCATCCTACAGTCGGCAAGTCTGGGAATTTCGACCAATAACTATGATTGAGCTCAACCGCCGCAATTTTCTACTGCGAGCAGGAACAAGTCTCGGCGCCGCGTGGGTTACGACGAATTGGCCGGCCCTGCTGTCCGCCGCAACGCACGCCCATAACGCTGCCAGAGCTACGCCGCCGCAAAAATATGAATTTTTCACTCCAGCGGAGGCGGCGGAGATCGAGGCCATCACCGCGCGCATTATTCCGACGGACGACACTCCGGGGGCGCGCGAAGCCGGCGTCGTATATTTCATCGATCGTGGCCTGGCCACCTTTGCCGTCGACGACCAAAAAACCTACCGCGAAGGTCTGCCTGAATTGCAGGCCAGGTTGCGTGAGATGTTCCCCGGTGGCTCCAAATTCTCCAGCTTGGCGACGGAACAGCAGGACGCGGTTTTGCATTCCTTCGATGAAGAGTCCGATGCTCCCCGGCGGGCATTCCGGGCGCGGCCGGGTGCTCAGAGTTTTTTTGAGACCCTCCGCCAGCATACCATCGCGGGATTCCTGATCGACCCCGAATACGGAGGCAATCACGATGGGGTCGGGTGGAAAGTCATTGGCCGCGAGCGTGAACATATGTTTCAGGCCCCGTTCGGGTACTACGACAAAGACTATTCCGGCTGGCAACCCGTGGCGAAGGAAGCGGAGAAGAAATGACGGTCGACCAGCCCCACTACAAGACTTCCGACGAAGTGGACTTTGTCATCGTGGGCTCTGGCGCGGCCGGCGGCATCCTCGCCAAGGAGCTTTCGACCAACGGTTTTCGCGTGGTTGTCTTGGAGCAGGGCCCTTACCTGACGGAAGCCGATTTTACCCACAACGAAATCGAAATCTTGGCCCAGGACAAGCTCACCAACCATCCGAAACTTCAGCCGAATACGTTCCGCAAGACGCCCGACGAAAAAGCCAAGCCGCAGCGTGCCCTGGTTTATGGGCGATGCGTCGGCGGCACCAGCGTGCACTTCACGGCGAATTTCTGGCGTTTTCACGAAATCGATTTCATCGAGCGCAGCAAAGTCGGCCCCGTTGCCGGCACCGGGCTCATGGATTGGCCGATTACTTACGCAGATCTCGAACCGTACTATACGAAAGTGGAATGGGAAATCGGCGTTTCTGGCCTGGCGGGCGCCAGTCCCTTTGATCCCCCGCGGTCGAAGCCTTATCCAATGCCGCCGCTGCCGGTGAAGTCTTCGGGCGTAATTTTCGAGCGTGCCGCGCGGAAGCTGGGCTGGCATCCTTTCCCCGCGCCCATGGCCATTCTTTCTCAACCGCGGGCTGGACGAAGCGCTTGCGTCAATTGCGGCTTCTGTCTTGGTTTCGGCTGCGAAGTCGGCGCCAAATCCAGTTCACTCGCCACCGCCATTCGAATGGCGGAGCGCACCGGCCGCTGCGAAATTCGTCCTAACTCCTACGTGCATCGCATCGAGGCGGACGCAAATAGCCGCGCGACCGGGGCCGTTTACTTCGATGAGAAGCGCAACACGCATCTGCAGAAGGCCAAGGCTGTGGTGGTCTGTGCCAACGGTGCCGAGACCCCACGCTTGTTATTGCTCTCTGCCAACAAGCAATTTCCCAACGGTCTCGCGAACTCCAGCGGCATCGTCGGAAAATACTTGATGCTCAACAGTGGTGGCGTTGTCACCGGTCAGTTCGAGAATCCGCTCAACGATTACAAGGGCTTCGCCGTCAGTCGCGTGCTGCACGATTTCTATGAGCTCGATCCACAAAAAGTCGGCTTCTATGGAGGGGGCGGGCTTGATGCTCGCTTCGATTTCACGCCCATCAGTTTTGCTTTCGGAGGTCTGCCCCCTGGGGTGCCACGATGGGGCCAGGACTTCAAGGCCGCCCTCGCGCACGATTTCAACCGCACCATGGAAATCTTCTGCCATGGTACATCGCTGCCTCTCGAGAACAACAGTTTTTCGCTCGATCCGGATCTGAAAGACGCCTGGGGCCTGCCTGCGCTCCGTCTGACCTACAAAGATCATCCTGATGATTTGAAGCTCGGGAATTGGATGTTCGCACGCGCTCACGAACTTTTTGACGCCGCGGGTGCGCACAAAAAGTGGAGTTTCCCGGCGAGGGAGCAGCAGTTCGCCGTGCATCTTCTCGGCAGCTGCCGTATGGGAGACGATCCGAAGACGTCGGTGATCAATGCCCACCACCGCGCCCATGACGTCAAGAACCTCTTTCTTTGCGATGGCAGCAGCCTGGTGACTTCCGGCCGCGGCCAGCCCACCATGACCATCGAGGCGCTCGCCTTCCGCGCCGCTGACCGTATTACTACGCTTGCGAAGCGCGGCGAAATCAGCGCCTGATCTTGCCCTCAATTCCGGAGGACTCAGGAGTTTTTGTAACCGCGCCGCGCGTGCTTTCGTCACATCACCTGCGAGGGTCGAATCTATGAACGGGAATCGTCAGAATATTTGGTTTGCAGTTTGGGGAACATCACTGTGCCTCTTGCTGGCGCTTGCGGGGGCCTGGGCACAGTCCCCGGCCCCAGCGGGACCCAAACTTGCGGAAGAAGAATTCAAGAATATTCAAGCTCTCAAGGGAATCCCGGCCGACCAAATCATGCCCTCGATGCAGTTCATTGCTGCTTCTCTTGGTGTCGAATGCGAGTTCTGCCACGTTGCGCATGCGAACGAAAAGGACGACAAGAAGCCCAAAGTCACGGCGCGCAAGATGATCGAAATGATGATGGCGATCAATAAAGACAACTTCGATGGTCACCGCGAGGTCACCTGCTACTCTTGCCACCGCGGTTCGACGGATCCCGTGGCCACACCCATCATCACAGACGACGAACCCCGGGCGGCGAGCGGCGAAGGGAAAAAACCCGGCGAGGCGAAAGCCTCGTTGCCGGCAGCGGACCAGCTTCTCGATAAATATCTCGCCGCCATCGGCGGGGCCGTTGCGCTCCAGAAAATCACGAGCCGCGTGCAAAAGGGAACGCTCACCGCATTCGGCGGCCAGCATTTTTCCGTCGATGTTTATTCAAAGGCTCCGGATAAGCGCGTCTCGATCATGCATCTCCAGGGCGGGGACAGCATCACCGCGTTCGATGGGAAACAGGGCTGGCTCGGTGTTCCCGGCCGTGTGCATACCATGTCGACGGCGGAAAATGACGCCGCACGGATCGATGCGGATCTTTACCTGCCGGCGCACCTGAAGACGCTCTACCAGAAATTCAGTGTCGATGCGGGTGAAAAAATCGATGGTCATGATACTTACATGGTTGTCGGGCGTACCGAGGGCCAACCGCCGCTCCGTTTGTACTTGGACAAGGAGTCGAGCCTGCTGTTGCGCTTGGTGCGATACGCCGAAACTCCACTCGGCCGTAACCCAACACAAATCGACTATGCGGATTATCGCGATGCGAATGGCGTGAAGGTGCCGTTCCGCTGGACCCTGGCGCGCCCTGCCAACCGATTCGTCATCCAGGTCGAGCAGGTTCAACAAAACGTTCCCGTGGACGAGGCCAAGTTCGCGCCGCCATCAGTCGCACCTAAACCACCTGCTCCTTAGGCCGTATTTCGTAAAACCCACAACTGATTTCTCCAGCGATGAAAGGCCGCAGCCTACGTAGCTGCCGCGCAACTCGATGTCCAAGGATTGGCAGTCCGCCTCTGCTGCGTACCGGTCGTGCCGTCACGAGTTTCTTCTTATCGCCAGGGTTCTGGGAACGACTCTTGAGAGTTCCAGAACCGAGAACGCAGCTGACTCTCTGTGGCCTTGGCCAATCGCTGGTCCTCGCAATTGAAGCTCCTTCTCGACGGACGCTGCTCGCCTGGATGCATCGATGCAAACAGTACTCAATTGATGATGTGCCGTGGCAAGGTGAGCGCAACCATGGAATATTACGTTCTCCCAGGACCGAGTTCACAGGCGTCGACAGCCGACGAGGTTGCCATTTGAAACGCTTGGCGTAGGACCGTCACTATCCGATAGAAGACTATTTGCAGTTGCTCGAACCGTCAGGGGCAGAGGCCCACTAAGAGCCGTCGGCCCACCGCTCGGGCAGGCAAAATGGGCCGCGGAGCGACATGAAGAGTAATTCATCTTTACTGCAGAAGGAGAGGGAAGTGAACAAGCCCGCAATTTTCAGGGTTTGGTTGAAGATAGGATTCGGCATTGTTGCCATTGTCCTGCTGTTTGGCCACCTGCGTCCGACGCCCTGGAAGGTTGGGACGATCCCCTTGAGTCCCATTCAAATATTTTATTCGATTTTGTCTTCAGCAATTGTTCTGACAGTTTGTATCTGTGGATGCGACGCTTCGCCGTCCGTCGGGCGCTATTTTGGTGCCGAAAGGATTGTAAATTACAAAGAGGGAATATATAATTCTAGTTATAAGCTAACAAGAACGATTATCTTTGTTCGACTTTCCCGACGACTGCCTCTGAGGCAAATTAAAGCAGTTTGGTTATCCAGGAGCGCAACGAAGAAAGCCGGAGAATGATGCATGACAAGTAGAACCGCGCAGCTGCTGCTCCGCATTGACGCCGGTCCTGGGAGTGACAACCAGGAAATGGAACAGCTTGGCCGTCAATTACGGGCAGCTTTGCTGGAACTTGACGTAGACGCCGTTGACTACACTCACGTCGGCCAGGCGCCTGCGGGGGCCAAGGGAGACCCCATAACATTAGGGACATTACTCGTGACCCTGGCTGCGTCGGGCGGGCTGCTCACAACGCTGATCAACACGGTCCAATCATGGCTTACTCGGCAGGAGCGCCACGCCGTTACGCTAGAGATCGGGGGAGACAAACTAGTGGTAACAAGTAGTTCGTCAGAACAGCAGCAGCGGCTGATCAATGATTTTATCAGCCATCACAAAGGTCAGTGAACCCATGAGCGAGAAGGTGGCCCTGATCGTCGCGACCTCTGAATACGAGGACGCGGCTTTGCGACAGTTGGTGGCGCCGGCCCAAGATGCCGAATCTCTGGCTCGAGTGCTGGGAGATCCCGCGATCGGCGGTTTTCATGTGCGAAAGCTGGTGAACGAACTCTCGTACATGGTGAACCTCGAAATCGAAGCCTTTTGCGACAACCGCAAGCGTGACGACCTACTACTGCTGTATTTCTCGGGGCACGGGATCAAAGACGTCGACGGGCAAATCTATTTCGCCACGGTTGACACACAGTTGGTCAATCAAAATGTGCGGCGGGCTACTGCCGTGGGTGCCCACTTCATCAATCAAGTGATGAGCCGCAGTCGATCGCGGCGGCAGATCCTCTTGCTGGATTGCTGTTACAGCGGGGCATTCATGGAGGGAATGCTGACCAAGGGAGGCAAACGCGTCGGGGTCGGAGAACACTTTGAAGGGCAGGGACGAGTGGTGCTGACTGCATCGGACGCACTGCAATACTCCTTCGAGGGAGGGCAGGTTCAAGGTGAAAGTGCCTGCTCCGTTTTCACTCACATGCTCGTGCGCGGGCTCGAAACCGGAGAGGCGGACCTGGATCGTGACGGCATGTACTCCCTCGACGAAGTGTACGACTACGTTTACGCCCGAGTATCGGATGAGCAGCCGGAGCAGAAGCCGATGAAAATGGGTTATGTGGAAGGGAAAATCTTCATCGGCAGCAATCCGCGCCCTCAACCAGCCACGTTGGCGCCGGAGTTGCTGGAGAGTCTCGAGGATCGCCGACCTTGGGTGCGCCGCGGTGCTGTGCATGAGCTAGAAAAGCTGCTGGCAACACACAATAAGGGTCTGGTCCTGGCGGTGCAGGACGCGCTCACCACCTTAGCTAAGAAGGACGACAGCCTAAATGTAAGGACAGCAGCCGAAGAGTGCTTGGCGAGGCTTGCCGAAACGCCCGCTGCAGGATCGGAGGAACCTGCAGACGAAGGGGCCCGGGAGGAAACCTGGCCTGCGGCAGAAGAGCATGCCCGGCGCGAAGGCGAAAGGCCCGAAGCGGAAAGGCTTGCAACGAAGGAGCAGGAGTCGTTCGAGAAGGAGCGAGTGGGTGAAAGCGCTGAGGGCGAGAAGGCCGAGGCTTTAGCGGAGCGAGTACGGCTAGAAGAAGCGCCTAAGCTAGCATCTCAACGAAGTGATACTACTCCTTCCGATGCTCCGAAACAGAACGACCTTGAGGTACCCGAGAAAGAGCGCAGCGGTGGGGGGATCTCGGCCGAGCCAGGGAGACACCTAATTTCTTTTCGTACGACGCGATATCGAGATTGGGGTGCCGTGGCTCTCCAAAAGGTTATCGGCCGACACCGGGCATTGGTCGTGAGCACTAGGGCACCGCAACCAACGCGTAGATGGCAAGAGCAAAGCAGTGGCATCGGCACATACCTGTTATCCGTGGCCTTTGTCACGCCGCAGTCGGGCTGGGCGGTCGGTTTTAAGGGCACCATCCTGCACACCGAGGACGGGGGCGGCAGTTGGAAGATGCAAAGCGGCGGCACCGGCGAAGTCCTGTTTTCCGTAGTCTTTGCCACACCGCAGTCGGGCTGGGCTATAGGCGCTGCCGGCACCATCCTGCACACCGAGGACGGCGGCAGCACTTGGAAGCCGCAGGTCAGCGGCACCAGTGCGCACCTCGGGTCCGTGGCCTTTGCCACGCTGCAGTCGGGCTGGGCGGTGGGCGTTCACGGCACCGTTCTGCACACCGAGGACGGGGGCGGCACCTGGAAGACACAGACCAGCGGGACCCGCACTTGCTTACGCTCCGTGGCCTTTGCCACGCCCCAATCGGGCTGGGCAGTGGGTTCTGGGGGAACCATCCTGCACACGGAGGACAGCGGCGGCAGTTGGCAAAAGCAGTCCAGCGGTTGCTCTGATTATCTCCACTGCGTCTTCTTCGCCACGCCGCAGTCGGGGTGGGCGGTGGGCGCTGGCGGAACCATCCTGCATACCGAGGACGGCGGCATGAGTTGGGAGATGCAGGGCCGCGGCACGAACGCTTGCCTACGCTCCATAGCCTTTCCCACCCCGCAGTCAGGCTGGGCGGTGGGCGATCAAGGTATCATCCTGCACACCGCGGACGGCGGCAGCACATGGAAGACGCAAACCGGCAGTACGAGCGCAAACCTGAATTCGATAGGCTTTGCCACGCCACAGTCGGTATGGGCGGTGGGCGATCAAGGCATCATCCTGCGCTGGTAGTGAACATCCCAACGAACTCGCCCATCCGGATGAGAAGCTAGATTGATGATCCGAATTCGCTAATTGTGCAGCGACTAGCGAGAACAGGTAATTCTTGTCTACCTTGTGCGAGGCCGAGCCAAGCGTCGGCTTTGGCTCTATTACGGGAGAGCGGGACAACCCATTCAGCGTTACGTCAACGCTTACAGGAGCGGCTTGGTCATCCAAGCATCGGGAGGGTTGCTGACGTTACCCGCAGGCAAGCAGATGCAGCTAGCTACACAGCTGCGACGGCAAGTCCAGTTGCCGATCAGACAAACCCCACAACCATCAGTGCTACAGTTTCATCTGTGTTGCATTCGACCCGGTGACTGACCCAATCTCACGTCATTCGCGCTAGAAACCGCTAGCGTGCACTTGCCTTCTTGCGCCTTACACCAACGACGAACCACAACGACTGGAACACGGCCGTCTTCGATCAACTGGGAAGCTTTTTGGCGCGAGACTCCAGTCTTCTGCAATTGAAAGAAGCATTGCGCTACAGACGCGGTTTCACGCCTGGGAGTAATGCAACGATAGCCGGTGGTTCCCGGCGCGCGGTGCGGAGTCGCAGACAGGCCCAGGGAGAGAAAGTAAGGCAGTCGTGTCCGCTGGCCGAAAAAGAAGGGAAGGACTTCGTGCCACATTACACGGCCGGAAAGAGTTAGCGAGAATTCGCTCAAGCTCGGCCAAATCGGCATTTGCTCCTTGACTCGGCGATGGGTTCTTTTCTAGGATGACCTCAGTCTCACCTGCTGGTTAACCGACAGGACCAATTGGGGTGTGCCCGATCTGGGCTTCAAATGAATCCTGTACGCACAGTTCTTTTCTTGTTGCTGTTGATGCCGCTCTCTACGGCCGGGCAAGGAATAGGTACGCTCACCCTTCTAGAAGGCTCTGCGAGTGTGATTCGTGGCGCGAGTGTAGGTCCGGCAGTCGAGGGGATGCTGCTGCGTCAAGGTGACATCATCGAGAATTCCGAACCGGGATTCGTACAATTGGAATTCTTGGATGGGTCTATTGTGGCCTTGGGGCCCGCCAGTCGCCTGTATATCTCTCAGATCGGCACAGGGGGAGGCAAGGCCTCAGGAGCGACTCTAATTCTGCTTAGTGGCTGGCTGAAGGCTGAGTCCGGCTCGGTCGCTCGCATGTCTCGGTACCACAGCCCGTTGCTCGGCGCTTCGACCGGGAATGGTACGCTTCTTTTCCATGCCACCGGAAATGCATGCGATATCTTCGTCGAGTCCGGTTCGGCGATGGTTGCTGAGGAAAGCCGCGAAGGGATCTGGCATCAGCAGCAGTCTGGGAAAGCCGGGCAATTTATTTCGCGCCGAGCTGGTAAGAGCCTCGTTTTCTTTGCCCGTCCAAGCTCGGAATTCGTCGACTCGATGCCCCACCCGTTCAAAGACACACTGCCACCTCATCCGCTTAAGCCACGCGAGGTAAAGGTAGGCCAGCCAGTTTCATACGGCGATGTCCAAATCTGGTTGACCATGCCGCTGACATGGCGCGGGAGCTTCGTCACTCGCTTCCAATCGCGTTTGAACGACCCTGAATTCCGCAAACAGGTGGAAGCTCATCTGGCCGAGTTGCCAGAATGGGACCCTATTTTGCACCCCAAGAAGTATCAGCCGGAAACCCCGGTAGCACCGGTGCAGCAGTCCAATACCCGCAGGTGAGGAATTAACATGAAACTTCTGCTGAAATTCAACCTGGTCTTATTTCTCGTATTTGGCGCGGGCTTTCTAGCCACCGGTTATTTTTGCAATAGTCTTCTGCAGAAAAATGCAAAGACCGAAATTGTCGAAAACGCGCGGATCATGATGGAGTCCGCGCTGGCCGTGCGCAACTACACTGCCACGGAGATTAAGCCATTATTGGAAACGCAAGTTAAGTACAACTTCTTGCCCCAGATGGTGTCTTCCTATTCGGCGAACGCATACTTCAAGACCCTCCAGAAAAAGTTTCCTGAATATGCTTACAAAGAGGCAACCCTTAATCCGACGAATCCAAGTGATCGGGCAGGCGATTGGGAAGCCGACATTGTGAACGAATTTCGTAGGTCAACGGATAGGTCCGAAATCGTCACTGAGCGTGATACACCCACTGGCAGATTCATGTCCATGGCCCGCCCACTGAAAGTCTCACTCGCCGCTTGCCTGAATTGTCACGATACGCCTGAAACCGCATACCCGACGCTGCTCGCTAAATACGGCAATGCGAACGGTTTCGGCTGGAAATTAAACGATATCGTTGGCGCGCAGATTGTGTCTGTTCCCACTCGTCTACCCCTCCAACGCGCGCATGGAGTCTTTGTCGCATTCATGACTTCCTTGGCGGCGATCTTTGTGGTCCTTGTTCTCGCAATCAATGCCTTGTTGATCTTCCTTGTGATTCGCCCGGTCAACAGGCTGTCCAAGGTCGCGAGTGAGTTAAGTTTAGGAAACATGGACGCAGGGGACTTTCAGATTTCCGGCAAAGACGAGATTGCGGAGCTATCGCATGCCTTCACCCGCATGAAAAAGAGCTTGGTCGAAGCGATGAAGATGCTCGCTTCCTAATTCCAACTAAGACGGTGTCCGGGCCGGACCTGGTGTGTGATGGTGGGCCTGGGTGGACTTGAACCACCGACCTCCCCTTATCAGTGTAGCGGTCGTTGGTCCCGAGCCTAGGAATACAGGTTCTCTGATGAGCTTGGGCGCTTCTTTCACTCGCGCTGACGATCTCGCAAGCGTATCGTCCGATGGGATCGCCGGAAGAAGAACACAACTCGACGTTGTCATCGACGCATCCCAGACCGCAGCATGGAAGACCTATCTCCCGCCGGAAGGTCTGAGCAGGAATTTCGTTCAGCGAACAGTGCTTGAAAGTTCGAGAACTGAGAATCCGGTTGACTCTGCGGCCTTGGCCAATCGCCGGTCCCCGCAGATGAAGTTCCTCCTGGAGGGACGCTGTTCGCACCAGATCAGGGACGCGGCAAGTTGCAAGCTATCGGCCGCCCGCAAGGAATGCTTATCCAACAACTGCGTCGCCAAATCACGAACCTGATCGCCGGGAAGAATTTCCCTCCACCCACGGTTTAGCAAACGCAGTCGTGCCACCGCACCGTGTTTGTCGAGATCGGTTATCTCCTTATCCCGATGGAGGCGGCAAATAGCACTGTGAACTTCTACGAGACTTCCCCACCAAACTGCGGGCGCAAATCTCCTCAGATGGGACTGAGCGTGACGACTCGCGGCTTCGTGAACACACAAAGGAACTAGCGCGCTGGCATCCCAAAACGCAGTCGTTTTTTTCACAGTTCTTCTTCTCTGTCGGCGAGAACGGCTTGAATCGCCTTGTTCCCTGCAACGCTTCCCGTCGGAATCTTCAAGAGCGCCTTTACATCGAGTCGCCCCTTGGGAAGACGCAGTTTCCCTGCCGCAACCAACACGAGTTCCTGATCGTCGGCACCTTCCGCCGAAAACGGAACTAGTTTGGCCACCGGGAGATTACGGTCACGGATTACCACTTCTTCACCTCCTTTGGCGAATGTAAGGTACTTGCTCAGCCGGTTCTTCAGTTCCGCCACATTAACACTGCGCATTTGGCCGCTCTTTCCTCATGGCTATTATAGCCATGAATAGATCCAAGTGGGAAGAGCCAATGTTGGCGAAATGGTTTTTGGAGAGAGAATCCTCGCCGGCCTTCTCATGGGGAGGAGGTAGCGGGTGGCTCGCATCTCCACAATTCACATCAACTCGAAGCGCGTCTACCGTCGGGACTTAGCTAAGCGCGCGTTGGACCCAATTCGAATCCGACCGTTGTGATGTGGGGACAGCCCCGCGAAGGACCGACGCGTATTCTGTTGGAAGATTCTCGTCGACTTTGAACTTCAAGCTTTGATCTCCAGCGGCAAATCTACGGTGCCCTCGCGCGTCAACTCAGCCGCATACGCCAATGCCGCATCGATATCCGGGTCCGTGAGTGCTACGTAGTTCGGCAATATCTCTTCGCGCGGTACACCTGCCGCAACGTTGTCCACTATGACGGATACCAAGACACGTGTTCCGCGGACACACGCTCGGCCGTGGCAAACGGCTGGGTTTACACTGATTCGCTGACGCCAATTTTGGATTCATTCCAGTCGCGATCGTGACAGCGCCTTGAGGCCTGTTTTGCCGACCAGTTCTGTTCGAGTGCACGCTCGATCCCGATCGTGGTCGCTAGTCGGCCGGATGTGGTCATCCGTCTATCCGTGGACTGCCGCGCCCTGCGGCTGAATAGGCGGTCGTCACAGTAGGAAGCTTCTTACGTAAGACCGCCCTCGGTGCATCTTGCGATACGCTTTCCCTTTGCGGGGAGCGACGTGGACGGTCCATCCGGAGGCCAGCGCACAGTGGAACGCGATTGGGCTAAGTCCCGATTAGTTCGCGAAATTGGACGCTAAGAGTGAAGTTGACAAACGTTTGACAAAACGGCTTTTTGAGGGGAATCCCCGAAAAGGGTGAAAGGTGAGAATAGTCGCTGAGTTACTGTGAGCGACCCGAGAGTGTTGACCGGTACGATGTGTAACCCATGTTTCCGGTCTGGACCCCGTGATTTATTGGTGGGCCTGGGTGGACTTGAACCACCGACCTCGCCCTTATGCGGGGCTGAGGTGACCGAGGATTGCGCAATGACTCAAAAATCCTCGGGAAACCGTGAATGGAATCGTAGGGCACCGCTCAGCCGTCTTGGTGCCAATCTAAAACACCACACTTAAGGCGGCTACTTCACCTTTGGGTAGGAATTAGGAATGCTCCGGGTATTCTCTCATCCAACGTCGCAAGAATTGCACTCTTCGCCTTGGCGAGTTGTGCGAGATGGCCGTCGGTAGTTTGCTTTGCAGTCTTGACCCAAGTTGGAATGTGCGAGACGTCATGATCGTCGGGGATGAAAGTGAACTTCAGGGAATTTCTTGTTTTAAGGCGGAGTAATAGAGTGCGTGCGTGGGCGATGGTGAATCCATACTGCGGCGCCTGCGCGAGGACCCGGACGAAGCCAAGTTCCGTAATCGAACAAGTTGCCAGTTCTGGAACTCCCCTTGAGGCCAGAGTGTGCACCCAGCTAGCGACGCGCTGGTGGAATTCGTGCTGGAGGAAACCCAATGCAAGTAGACCGTTCACGTCGAGGAGATACTTCATGGGAAGTCGGATAAAATCTCATAGACCTGTTTGCTGCTCAAGAGTTGAGCGTCTGGACCCGCACTCAGAACCGGAAGACCGGTAATGGGGTCAACGACAATACTTACTTTCCGTGCGCGCGTGCTTCGTGGCGTCAATACAATGCGCCCACCCTCCACCTTTGCGTCGAGTGGGTCTCCCGTCCGGAGGCCAAGTTTGCGCCGAATCGGACCGGGAAGAACGACCTGACCCTTGGTTGAAATCTTAGTTTCCATAGTAAGAGAATCTTACCCCAATTTGTCTCCGGTAACAACCTCTACGCCCTGATTGACAAGATTGACGCGTGGG